>Ga0224554_1000991_pt1 | contig 20005 bp, 25 predicted proteins | sample 714S22024metaG_FD_180666 | JGI IMG/M metagenome (GOLD analysis project Ga0224554, IMG submission 180666) | Peat soil microbial communities from Stordalen Mire, Sweden - 717 S2 20-24 | ecosystem: Environmental > Terrestrial > Soil > Wetlands > Peat | place: Sweden: Norrbotten County, Stordalen...
TAGCTGGGAGGGATCCGTCTTCCGATGCATCGACCAGGCCGTCTATGACGTGCCCAACGAAGCCGGCACCGGCGTGATAATCGGCGTGGATTGGGGCCGGACGCACGATTTCACTGCGTTTGTGGCTCTGGACAGGCAGGGACGAGTTTCGGCGATGGATCACTTCCGCGGGATCGAGTACTCGTTGCAGCGGGCGCGCTTGCAGGCGTTTTGGGAGCACTCGAGCCGCTGCCGTGCGCCGGTCCTGGCCGAGGTGAACTCCATGGGAGGCCCGGTCGTGGAGCAGTTGCAGCGCGACGGGATGCCAGTGTATGCCTTCACCACCACCAATCAGAGCAAGGCGATAGCGATTGAAGCGCTTGCGCTGGCCTTTGAGCGCGGAAAGATTAAGATTCCAAACGATCCGGTACTGATCGGGGAATTGCAGGCGTTCGAGGGCCGGACGCTGCCCAGCGGCGCGATTCAGTACGGCGCGCCGAAGGGGGAGAACAATCACGACGATTACGTTATGGCGCTGGCGATTGCCTGGAGCGGGTACGAAGGCGTTACCGAACAGCGGCCCAGCCGGATATGGGCGGACCCGAGCAGTGGAGCGATGGCCTCCCAGCCGTTTGAGCCTGTTGTGATTTCTCCCTATTGACAAGCGGGCCACATTGGGTATACAGTGCTAATCATGCCACGATCACGGCACGTTGTATTTGTCAAAACGGATATCCACGAGCGGTTGGTGGCGGAGGCCGAGAAGCGCGGCACATGGATAAGCACGCTGCTGGACCGGATTCTGCGGAAGGCGTTGCGCATGGAGACTGCCGTGCACCCTGTGGAGAACAAACCGTGAGCCTGCCTGCTGTCTTCGCTGTCATGCTCACGCGCAACCGGGCGTCCATGGCTTGCCGCGCGGTGGAATGCTTCCGCCAGCAGACCTACCCGGCAGACCGGCGCGTGCTGCTAGTGTACGACACGAGCACGGATCGGCCCGCGTGGAGCACGAAAGCCGACAACGAGGCGTACCTGTGGGTGCCGGCTGCCCACGGGCAGCCAATCGGCACGCTGCGCAACCAAGCCAACGACGTTGCGGTCACGGGCGTGGGTGGCAACCGTCCAGGCTTGATCGGTGCTCCCGACATCCTGTGCTATTGGGACGATGACGATTGGAGTCACCCGGCGCGGATCGCGGAGCAGGTTGACGCAGTGCTTATGCGCGAAGCCACGGGCTACAACGAGGTCATCTTCTGGGACCAGACCACAAAGCAGTGCTGGAAGTACCGAGGTTCGCCGGATTACATCGTGGGGGCCTCGCTGTGCTACTGGCGCGCGACCTGGGAGCGCAATCCCTTCCCGGCCCTGCACACGGGCGAGGATTCGGAGTGGCAGCGCGGGCTGCGCATTTCGGCAGTCAGTGGCGTGCATGTGGCCGGCGCGGAGCCGCGCATGATCGGCGGCGTGCATCCACGCAACACGACGTGCAAGATTCTTTACTCGGTACCGGAGTGGAAGCGCACCCCGGAATGGGACGTGTATTGCGAAAGGCGGATGAAATGAAACGGATATTCCTGCTGATGCTTCTGGCTGCGACGGCGTTCGCGGCGGAAGTGAAATTCTATGTTATTCCGACCGGCATCTGCGCCATGCCTGGGACTTTTTTGTGCGCTGGCATCACGCAGGGCGGAACCCTCGTGTGGATGTTCCCCAGCGCGGACATACAGAAGTCCGGCGCCGTCTACACGCTCACGTCGGCATTCACTGTCACGAGACCGGACGGCACCACCTACTCTGGCACGCTCACGGGGAGCGTCAAGGATTCCAGTGCGCAGGTTCCACTGTGGCTGGGCGGGTGGGCGCCCGGGGATACCGAGTACGTCACGGTCACGTCGGTGACAGTGACAGCGGATACCGGGCATGTCCAGGTGAGCAAGGCCGTGAAGAATCCCGAATCGGCGGTGACTTACTAAATGTCGGTCTGGCTCACAATTCCGAGCATCCGCCCCGGCGGTGGAACGATCCCGAAGTGGCGCGAAGCGGGTTACAAGATCGCAGTACTGCGCCAAGGCGATCCAATCGAGGCCGATATCCACATTCACACCGACGCGTACCTCGGGTGGGCGGCCAGCATCAACCGGCTCATGCGGATGGTGTTCGAAGCAGACCCGACGTGCGACTGGTGCGTAGGAGGCGGCGACGATACGCTGCCTGACCCAGTACTACTGACCCCGATTTGGGGCGCTGAAGACTGTTCGTTACATTTCGGCGGAACCTGCGGCGTCATGCAGCCCACGGGCGATACATGGGCGGATTCGGGCGGGCGCATCATTGAGCGCTTTGCCGGCAGCCCGTGGATCGGGCGCGAGTTCGCACGGCGCGCGTATGGCGGCCGAGGCCCGCTGTTTGAGTACCCGCACTGCTGGGCCGACGAGGAATTGCAAAACGTGGCGACGAAACTGGGCGTGTTCTGGCAGCGGCGGGATCTGACGCACCAGCACCAGCACTGGGGCCGCGGCGCGGAAGCCAAGCCCGAGTGGTGGGACGGCATCGCGGGCGCGGACTACCACGCATCGCGGGCGCTGTTCGAACAACGAAAGAAGGCCGGATGGCCTGGACACGAGGTTATCCCATGAACGCCTGCGAGATGTCCGCAATTCGCTTGGCGTTGGCGGATGCGCGCAGCCCGTGCATCGTGGAACTCGGGGCGTGTACCGGCGAGGATAGTCCGAACTTTGAATCGCTGATCCGCCCCGGCGAGACCCTGCATCACGTCATGGTTGAGCCAGACCCGCGCAACGTACAGCACATTCTCGACAACTGTGGGCCTACGGCGTTCGCGGGGAAGGCACCGCGCCCGCTGGGGCCGAGGCGTAGGCTGATACTCGGAGCGGTGGCGCGCGAATCCGGCTTCCGCCAGTTCCACTTTTCGGAGCATCCTACGGATGGCCATGTATCCGGGTCGCTGCTGGAACCAACGGGACACCTGGAACACGTACCTGCCACGAGTTTCCCGCACGTCGGCATGGTGCAGTGCTGGACTCTTGACCAAATCTTCCAGCGGGAATACCTGAAGAAGATCGACTTGCTATGGGTGGACATCCAGGGGGCCGAGTCGGAAATGATCGCGGGAGGGAAGAACGCGCTGGCCCACACGCGGTATTGCTTCATGGAGGCGGAAACGGTAGAGCTTTACCGGGGAGAGGCACTGAAGCCGGATCTCATCGCGCTCCTTCCTGGGTGGAAACTGACCGATGACTTCGGGTACAACATCCTGCTTAGAAACGAGAGGTTTGCATGATAAATTGGAGTTGGCGTTGGAGGAAGGCGGAAATCGACGCACTCAAGCAAGGGATAAAAGCGCTCGATGCACACATACAAACCCTCCAGTCTGCTCTGGATGCGGCGAAGTCTGCGGGCAGGGATGCGCAGAAAAGCGCGATGGACTGGCGCGATGCTCTCTTGAAGGCCAACGCCGAACGCGAAACCGCCAACCAGCAGCGCGAAGAGTGGCGGCGCAAGGCTCTGGGGATCAAATGAAAATCGTCACCATCATGCCGGTGCGTAACGAGGCGTGGTGCTTGGGATTGACGGCCCGCGCCGCGCTCATGTGGTGCGACGAACTTGTCATTCTCGATCACGCCAGCACGGACCGAACGGCGGAAATCGCTTCCGAGATAGCGGAGGAAAGTGGGCGAGTGCTCGTGTCGCACATGCCTGGCGGGTGGAACGAAATGGCTCATCGGCAATGTCTATTGAACGATGCGCGCGGACTTGGGGCCACCCACATCGCCATCATCGATGCCGATGAGATCGTCACAGGCAATCTGTTGCCGCGGATTCGCTCTGAGTTCGAGGCCACGCCATCCGGATCGTGCGTGGAACTGCGCTGGATTCAACTGCTGGGCGGCATCGAGACAAGCATTTCGGAAGGCATCTGGGCCTCGCAATTTGCGACCGCTGGATTCCCCGACCGGCCCGAGTTCCACTGGAGTGCAGCGTCCGATGGGTACCAGCACCATCACCGTTACCCGGACGGATTGCCGTATCGAGCGCGCCGGTTGAGCGGTATCTTAGGGCTGATGCACCTACAGATGCTCAACGAGCGCCGCTTGCGCGCCAAGCAACTGCTGTACTGCCTGAACGACAAACTGCGATGGCCTGGGCGCAGAACGCCCGAACAGACGCGCCTGTACTACTCCTGGGCCGTCTACGGCTGGCAGCCTCCGCAAGCGCTGCATGGCGTCAACACGATCAAGCAGCCGACCGCTCCCGTGCCGGCGGAATGGTGGGAGCCGTATCGCGAATTGCTGCCGCACCTGAAACCGGACACCGAGCCGTGGCAACTTGCGGAGTGCAGACGCATCGTGCGGGAGAATCGTGGAATCATGGAAGGTTTGGACGATTTCGGAGTCGAACTATGAGCGCGCGTGTGGATATCATTTACGCCGAAACCCTTGAGCAACTGGACACCGCCGTCTCTGCGTTCCTCGACACTGCCGAGGGGAGAAGCTGGGAGCCGAGCGGAGGGCCGTTCCAAGACCGCGAAGGGCGGCGCTGGGGCTGGGCGATGCGCTTGCAGCGCGGGGCGAAACCGCCGCTTCCGGTTGGGGAAGTAAGCCTAAAGGAGCGCCGCCGGTGAGAATTGGCGCTATACTTCGGCTATGAAACGCCTGCGCGCGTGGCTATCCCGCACACTCGGCTTTGACGCCATCCAGCAAGCCTCCCAGCAGCGATTCCTCGACCTGGAACGCCGCAATGCCCAACTTCTCGAAGAGAACCGCGCCATCCTGGAGCACTCGCGCGGAGAGGATCACCAGGCCGCCGTCCTGGAGCGCCGCGCTGAATATGCAGAGGCGCTGTCGATGTATGGCGCTGGACCGTGGCAACCGACCGGCGTAACAGTCACCGAGGCCGGGCGCATTGATGCCGCGCCTGGATCTACGTCGGTGATGCTGAAAGAGCGCTTCTGGGAACTGGAACTTGCGCTTGAGGATCGCGGGTGGCAGCGCCAACTCGCCATGGCGCAGACTGAGTTCTCGCGCTACGGCATCCAGCAGATAATCCTGATCTGCCGGCTGTACTTCATCAAAAATCCGCTGGTGCGCCGCGGCGTGGAACTCTGCGCGGATTACGTCTTCGGCCGCAGCTTCCAGGTCTCAAGCGACGATGAGGATACCAACACCGCTATCGAGGAGTTCCTGGAGGCGAACAAGAAGCAACTCGGGCCGGTCGGACTGCTGGCAAAGGAGCGCACGCTGAAGACGGACGGAAACCTGTTTTGGGCGTTCTTCACCGACCAGGCGACCGGCATGGTGACAGTGCAAACCATCGACGCCGTGGAGATTGAGGATATCGTCACCAATCCCGACAACTCCGACGAAGCGTGGTTCTTCAAGCGGCGCTGGATTCAGTCGGTATTCGATCCCAACACCGGGCAGACGGCTCAGGTTGCCAAGGTGTGCTGGTACGTGGCGTTCGGCTACGACTCCAACGCTAAGGCATTCGGACCCGAGCAGAACGAGGTGGCGCGACAAGCTGGCGGCGAGCCGGTGTACGTGCTTCAAGTGAAGGTGGGTGGCCTTGAGAAGTGGCGCTTCGGATGCCCCGAAGTTTATCCCATGATCGACTGGGTGCGCGCCTATAAGCACTACCTGGAGGACTGGTGTACCCTTCAGCGGGCCTTCGCGCGATTCTCCTGGGACGTGGAGACCAAGGGCGGAGCCGGCGCCATCGCCAACCTGAAGCAATCTCTCGCAACGACGCTGGCGAACGGCGGTACGTGGTGGGAACAAAACCCGCCGCCGGTGGCCGGATCTGCCTTTGTCAGCGGCCCCGGGACGAAACTGACGCCGGTGCGGACGCCGCAGAATAACCCGGAGGCCGCGCGTCGGGTGGCGATGATGGCGTGCTCCGCTATCGGGCTGCCCGAGACAATGCTGCTGGGAGATGCCACGACGGGAAGCCTGGCGACCGCCGTATCGCTCGACAGACCTACCGAGTTGAAGTTCACCCAGCGGCAAGAGCTTTGGCGCGAGGTGCTGCAAACTATCGTCGGATACGCGATCCAACGCAGCGCAAAAGCGCCGAAAGGGAAGCTTCGTGAGGCGCGCGCGGCGAAGGCCAAGCAACCGGACGCAAAGACAGCCAAGGACGGCGCGCAGACGGTCAAGGTGACGTTCCCGGCGGTGCTGGAGCACGATATCACGCAGCGCGTGGCTGCCATCGCGGAGGCTATGACGCTCAACGGATTCGAGTGCACCGGTATAGACCTGCGCGTCGGATGCAGGTTGCTGTTGGAGGAGCTGGGCGTAGAGGAAGCGCCGACCGTCATTGAGGCCATGTTCCCCGAGGATGAGTACAATATTCTCGTGGACCGCACGCCGGAATTGAAGGCTGAACAAGAGATGGCGCTGAATCCACCGATGCCTGGAATGGCAGGCCCCCCAGGACTTCCCGCGCCGCCCAAGACCCCGCAGCCGCGTAATCCGCGTGCGCAGAAAGTCGGAGCGGGTCTGCCTAGTGTGGCGAAGGCCAGCGAAGCGCAACTGGCGCGCGCCGTTTCGGTGCTGAAGCGGGCGCTGGAAGCGCAGAAGGCAAAATGAAACTCTATCTCCTCCGCCATGCCGAATCTGAGGACGGCCCGCGCGAGGACCCCACGCGCCCACTGACGGCGCACGGCGAAGCGCAGGCGCGCATCATGGCCGAGTTTCTGCGCCGCGAGATTGGCCGCGCCGATATCGTGCTATCGAGCTACTTCAAGCGTGCGCGCGACACCGCCGCGCCGATTGCGGAGGCGCTGGGCGCGCCCGTCGCGGATCTCTGGCAACTTCAGCCGGATGGCCAAGTTGGGGAAGCTTTGCAGGCCATCCGCCGCCACGCAACCGGGCACACGGTAGTAGTCACCCACCATCCGCTTGTCAACGAACTGCTGAAGGAACTGACCGGCTGCGATACCGACGAGGTAGGTTTCCACCACGGGCACTGCGCGCATATCCACCACAACGGAAAACTCCGCTGGTTTGTCGGCCCTGGACTCGTGGGGCGCGACGAAGCGGTCACAGAGGCCGCCATCGTGGTAGTTGAAGCGATGCTCGATTCTCTGCGGTTTACGGAGTCTGCAGCCCGGCGCTCCGCGGCTCTGGAGAAGCCCTACGCGCGTGCGGCGCGCGCCATCAAGCGGCACTGGGAGAAGCAATGCGAGGGAATGTCTTCTATTGACCTGTTCCACAGGATGGCCAGTCTGACAGCCATCCATGCGGCCTTTCGGGAAGCCGATCCACCCGTCCCTGATATCGAGGCGCAACTTCGTACCGCGCTTTCAGGTGTCCCGACCGATCAACTCATCGCCGATCTATTCGATGATGCGCTGGCGGCTGCACTGGCGGCTGCTGCCGAACACATCGCGCATGATTTCGCCTACGCCGACGCGGACGCGCTGAGCACCTTTGAGGCGCGCTACCTGGCGAACAACGGATTCCAAAAGATCACGGGCGGCATCGACGCCACCACGAGCAAACAGGTGGCCGCGGACGTGGCCAAAGCGTATCAGAACGGCGCGAACTACCAGGGCATCGTGGACACCATCCGCCACACGTTCGCGGACTTCGAGGACCGGCGCCTGAATCTGATCGCGCAGACGGAACTCAATCAAGCGTACAACGCGGGGCTGATGGAGTTTGGGCGCGACGCCGGCGCAACGCTGAAGGCGTGGGCCACAACGAGCGACAACCCGTGTCCATCCTGCACGGCAAACGAAGCCGCGGGTATGATCCCGATTGAGCAGGCGTTCCCGAGCGGGGCTATGATGCCCAACGAGCACCCGAACTGTTACTGTTCTTTGGAGGTTCACGCATGAAACGCGCAATTCTTATTTTGATGGCGTGCGCCGGGATCGCGGCGGCACAAACCACGATCCGGCTGGGGCAAATCGCGGCTGATACGGCGGCGCAGCCTCCTTGCCTTCTGCTGCTCACGGCTAAGGCCACGGCCACGGCACCGGCTACATACGCCTGCGCCACATTGGGGGCCGGGGTCGCCCTGTCGGGGTCGGCGTTAGTGATCTCGGCCCTTACGCTCCCGGCGCCCGCTGTGTTTGTGGTTCCGTCCACTCCGGCGCAAACCTTCACCCTGAAGCAAGCGCCGATAGCGGCGGCGTACATGGTCTGGCGCAATGGCCTGCTGATGTCATCGGGGGCAGACTACTTGGTGACCGCTGGCGTGCTCACGTTTCAGGCCGCACAGCCAGTCGGGGCTGGTGATATTGTCCAGGTCTGGTGAAAACCCGGTGAAGGTGAACTACCGCAGCTTAGGCCAGGAAGCGCGCCAGGACGCGGCCAATCCAAGGCTTTGTAAGGTACGGATGCCCTGGCAGAAGCCTGAGCCGCGCTCGCTCATTCCCTCGACTTGGCCGGCGCTCGAAGAGTCGCTTAAAAGATGGGTCACACCGGGGTTTAGTTTCCCATCACGCTGCCGCTCACTTTGGAGGCCATCGCACGGGAGGATGGCCTGAATATGAACTTCAAGGCCGTCTCCGAGACTACCATCAAAACCGCCGAAGCGCTGGACAAAATCCGGCAAGCCGTCATCCTGGCTACGGAGCAGTCCTGCGATCTGATCCTGGAGGAAGCACAAGCGATTTGCCCGGTGGATAGCAACGAACTCCACGATAGCGGAATGCGCTCGGTGAGGACCGAAGAAAACCAGGCAGTGGGGACCGTCGCCTTCACTGCGCCGCACGCGGCGTTCGTGGAGTTCGGAACCGGCATCCGCGGCATGGGAACCTACCCAGGACCGCTGCCGACCGAGGGCGTGCCGTTCACCGGAGCATGGGTGTACGACTACAAGCACCAGAACTGGATCGGCCACGCAGCGCAGCCATATTTGCGGCCGGCGGTGGACATCGCCCGCGAGCGCGTGCAGGGGATTTACGCCTCCGATGTCAAGATGGCGTTAAAGTAAAAACCGTGCTAATCTCGGCGCGCCGCTTCAACACGACGCGCCGGCACTTAGAGCGATTACTGCTGTTTGGGAAGCGCCTTCAGCGCCGCGGACGTGGGCGCCGCGGGCGTGTTGGCGGAAACAGCCGCCGTCAACACCGAGGCGTTCTGTTGCATCGTGGAAACCAGCGCAGCCAACGCCGTGGGGTCCACGGTGTCTCCGCTCTGGGCGATAAGGGTTGTGATTTGATTGGCCAGCCCGGTAATCAGCGCTTGTACCGATTGGTCAACCGTGGTTTCGTTCGCAACTGCCTGTTGCAGTCCGCTAATGTCCAACATGATGGTTCCTATCTCCTTTGTTTGAGCCTGTAAGGCCGACTCGATCCGAGCGAGCGATTCGAGTACCTTCCGCTCGAAGTGAAAATCCATGCCCGCCTCCTGTCGCCTTCATCGTATACCCTAGCGGGGCTCGCGGCAAGGTGCGATATTGCACAGCGGGCATATTTCGCACCCGCGCGCTGTGTTCAGAGCTTGGAGGCGATCTCCGCAGGATTCAGGCCCATCGCCACGTAACTCCGCACGCGGTCTTTGCACGCCTCCCACCCCGACCGATATCCCTGCGCGCGCAGCAGCGTTTCCATTTTTTCGCGCCGAGAAGCCTGATAATCGTTCTGGCATTCTAGGCACCACGTATGCCCAGGACCGGGCATCCTGAATTTACATTTAGCGCAGAGCATCCGAATCTTTGTAACCAAAAACCGTGACAAACCAACCATAACACGAATATTATCATCGCAGGATGCCTCTTTCTGAAGGCTGGAAAATCCTGGCGCTCAAGCTCCAAGAGGCCAGTATCGGTTTGACGCACGGGAATGTCCGCGACCGCCTCTCCGACGCCGTGCATGACGCGGTAGGCGAAGGCAATTACGGCCATTACATCGACCATTCCGGCGACGGCGAGACCGGCGACTGCATCTACGGTTGCAACGGCGAGACGTTCTCCGCTCCTTACACCCTGGCCGACGTAGGCGGCAAGTCCCACGTCTCGATTGACCACGAAAACCGCACCCCAGTAGTTCCCCACGTTTCCTACCACCCCAAAGCCACCGAAGACGACCACTACACGGCCATGGAAGCCGCCGAGCTTTACCAGCCGGGCAGCGCCCGCATCGTGGAGCGGTTCATCTCCAAGGACGAGCGCGATAAGGCGGATGGCGGAGATTTCGCCGGCAAGGGCAAGTCGTTCCCGATTCTGAAGCCGGAAGACGTGGGCGCCGCAGTCCACGCCATGGGGCGCGCCGGGTCCAAGAATTACGGCATGTCTGGACTGAAATCGCGCATCGTGTCGATTGCCAAGAAAAAGGGCTGGACCTCGCATCTGCCGAAGTCCTGGCAGGATGGCGCGGAAGAGTGCGACATGGCGGCGGCGGCCCGCGAGATCGAAATCACGGGCGACATGGTTCCGTTGCGTGAGGGCGCGGTCGGGCAGGATGGCACGGCGTACCTCAAGCTAATTTCTCCCGGACGCGGCACGAGCGGGTACTACCCCGCCGAAGTGTTGGAACGCGATGGCCCCAAAGTTTTTCCCGCAGGCACGAAGAACTTCTGGAACCATCAAACCGATGCGGAGGAAGCGGCCCGGCCGGAAGGCGATCTGCGAGACCTCGCCAGCGTGCTCACCGAGGATGCTCACTTCGAGCACAACGGGCCCACCGGTCCCGGACTCTACGCCAAGGCTAAGGTGTTCGAGCAATTCCGCCAGCCAGTTGACGACCTCGCCAAGCACATCGGCATGTCCATTCGCGCCAGCGGGAAGGCGCGGGAAGGCACCGCCCCGGACGGCAAGCGCGGCCAAATCATCCAAGCGCTGACCCGCGGACAGAGCGTGGATTACGTGACGACGCCTGGCGCGGGCGGCCAGATTTTGCAGTTATTCGAGGCGGCCAGAAGCCGCCGTGAGGAAGGAGGGGCCGACGATATGACGGAAGCCCAATTACGAGAAGTGACAGACCTGAAATCGACGGTCCGTAAACTCACCGAACGCCTGGCGAAGCCGGACGCCCAGAACGTCATCGGCCAGTACTTCGAGGCCGTATACGTCTCCGAATCAGTCAAACGCTGGGTGACGAAGCACCTGCTGGAACGCCCGATTCCGCTGACTGGAGCGGGCGATGTGGATGCCGAAAAGCTCACGAAACTGGCGGAAGCGGCCACCATCGAAGCGTGCGAGTTGACCGGCGCCGGCAAGCCGATTGCCATGGGCAGCGCTGGCACCCCACTGACCGAGGCGCAGCAGAAAGCGCACGAGGAAGGCTGGCGCGCCGAGTACGACTCGACCCTGGAATCCCTTGCGGGATTCGTGATGGGAGAGGCGCAGGACGGCGCGGATAAGGCCGAGCGCAAGAAATTCAAGCGCCTGCACGAGGCGTTCAAGCAAGGGAGGGCCGCCTAATGGCCGTCAACCAAGTTCTCGAACAGGGGGGCGCGCAACCGCTTCAGGTTGCCGTCACGCCTTCGCTCACGCTTCAGGCCGGAACGCCGGTTATGGTCGGCCAACTGGCCGGCGTTACGATGACCAGCAACCCGCCGATGCTTCAGCCCGGCACGCTGGCCCCGCTCATGCTGCCGAGCACCGGATTTGTCACGATCCTGCTGGCGGGCGTGTTTATGCTCACCGTCACAGCCAAAAGTGCGCTCAGCCCGAGCACCGGCAGCGCGGTGAATCCAGGCGATTTGCTGTATGTTGACGGTGGAACAACGACTACCGATGGCTCCAACTTGACGTACAACTTCACGCTCGACAAAAACAGTTCGGCGACGATGGGGAACGCAGTGGGAGCACCGACCGGAGTGAAATTCGGCAGCGCCGTGAGCGTCGGGGGCGCGGCCGGCCCGCTTCTGGCCAGCAACGCGACCGGCATCATTGCCGTTCGCCTCAAGGAGGCTGCGTAACATGATCGGCTTTACCGATATCCTCAAGAACTTCGGCGACTTCGCCACGGGCGCTCGTAGCATTCAGCCGCACGTCAGCGAAATCAGCTATCGCGGCCACGCCGGGGCGCAATATCACACGGGAGACATGCGCGAAGGCCTGTACAAGCCCTACACCAATATCCCCAACGAGGTCGTGCCGGATCGGCGCTTCATGGGCGAGCCGGGCATGGTCCCAGTCAAGACTTTTTCCGTCCAGGACCCGCGCCGCCGCCTGTACGAACGCGATCTGTACGAAGCCTCCAAGTTGCTGACCAAGGCCTTCAACGGCGATTCGTTCGCGCGGTTGATGGTCAAAGAGGCGATGTACGGAAGATTCCGCGAGGCGCTGGCCATCTCGGACTTTCCGAACCTGTTCGGTGACGTGATCGACCGAGCCGTCCTCGCCAACTACCGCGAGACGCCGTACACCTGGAACATGATCGCCGCGCATTCCGACGTGGCCGACTTCCGCCAGGTCAAGCGGTTCCGCGTGGACTACGGCACGGCACCCAGCATTACGCCTATCGGGCTTGGCGCGCTGTATCCCGAAGACAAGATTTCAGATTCGGCCCAGCAGGCCGGGACCTACGTGCCCCCCGGCGCGGCGCAGGGAGTAGGGTACTACGCCTACAACCTCCAGAAGTACGGCAAGCGGATGCCGTTCTACTGGGAGACGTTCATCAACGACGACCTCAATGCGATCAAAGATGTGCCGGCTCGATTCGGGCGCGGTATGCGCCGCGGCGAAGAGTACTTCGTGACCTCGCTTTTCGCCAGCAACACCAATTTCTTCAACACGGCGAACTTCAAAAACATCGTGAGCGCGGCCAACTCGCCAGGCAATGTGTACACGGCGAACAACCCGCCGCTGTCGATTACCGCGCTGGCACAGGCGATGGTGGTCATGTCCCTTCAGCGCGACCTGGACGGCCAGCCCATCGACATCGAGGCCGTGACGCTGGTGGTTCCCCCGGCCCTCAAGGTGGCCGCACAAAACATCCTGAACGCGGATTATTTCTTTGCCAACGACCAGGGTGGCACCACGATCCAGGATGGCTCTGGCGCGACCGCGAACCTGACCTCCGGGCAGCGGCTCAACGTCGCCAACTGGGCGCGCAATATCGTGAAACTGGCGGTGAACTACTACCTGCCCATCGTGGACACGACCTACGGGAATCAGGCCTGGTACCTGTTCTCCGATCCGAACAGCGGGCGTCCGGCGGTGGAGTTCGCGCATCTGCGCGGACGCCGCAACCCCGAACTCTTTATGAAGCTGCCGAACTCGGTAGCCATCGGCGAAGGCGGCATGGGACCCGGCACCGGGCCGTCCATCGGCACCACGATGCAGAATCCGATGGAAGGCGACTTCGACACCGACGCCATCCATTACAAGATCCGGCACGTCTACGGCGGCGTGACGATGGACCCGCTCATGGCCGTGTACTCGAACGGCAGCGGAACCTAGCGAGGCAGGTTTGAGGAAAGTGGAGCAAGGCCCGCTCGCTGCGAAAAGGCGGGCGGGCCTTTTTTTGTGTCTGACGATGAAACTGGCGATTATTACCGTTCTCATGCCGCTGGCGCTGGTGGCGCAGCCGCAGTACACGACCATCTCCGACACCATTTACACGCCGGTGTCCGAAGCGCCGTTCAACGGCACGCTCAAGATTTCCGGGGCGGTGAGCGTGGATATCAGCGCGAACACCATCGCGGCGTGGAACCAGACGGTGAGCATCACGGGCGGCGCGCTGAATGTGTCTCTCGTGGTAAGCCCCGCCGGAACCCAGTACGTGCTGCTATTCACCACGTACAATGGGGCGAGTTTCGAGGAAGTCTGCCAGATCGGGGCATCCAGCCCGGCCCGGCTCTCGACCTATTGCCAGCCGCAGACCTACCCGCCACTCGGCACGGCCTATATTCCTTACCCTGGCCCCGGCATTCCCTATGCGACCGGATTCAACACGGCTCGGGTAGCCACGCCCTGTACCGACTACCTGACCCCAGCCGGCTGCACGATTGATGCCGCGACGATCAACGGCACTACGTTTCCGGCCGACACGGTCACCGATGCCGTGTACCAGATCGGAGGGACCGTGGGGACCGGGCAGATATCGCCCATCCCGGACTGCCCGGATTCGGGACTCCACCTCAACTATACGGCGGCCACCCACACATGGAGTTGCGGAGATACGGGAGGCACCGGCGGGTCCGTCAACTTTAGCGGAGTGGGGAGCGGTACGAACGGAAACGCGCTGCTGGTGTCCGGCACGCTGGCGCCCACCGGAGGCGGCGCGATTTCTGCTAACGAAATCAACGGCACGGCGGCGGTTGACTGCACCTCCTACATTTCCCCAACGTGTCTTGACAGCGGCACGATCCCTGGAAATTTGAACCTACTGACGGTTGGCGGCAATGTGACGGTTGGCGGCACGCTCGGACTGTCCGGCACGGCCGAGGGAGCGATCAAGTTCTACGACTCCACGCACACGACACAGTTTGTCATCAGCGGGCCGACGACCGGATACAGCCAGACGATCTATACTCCAGGCGCGGCGCTGGTGGCTGGGGCTCCTCTCGGGCTGAATGGCGGGAACCAGTTGTACAGCCTCGGGTTCACTGGAGACGCGAGCAACGTCGTGGCAGGTGTGCCTGGTACCGTGATGACAGTCGGAGCCATCCAGAATAATGCGGTTACCCCTACAGCCCCCACGACTGCGGGAGACGTCTATTGCTGGAATACAGGCAGCAGCGCTTGGTTACTTTGCACCCTGCCGCAAATCGCCGGAGTACTCGCGGCTGCGCAGATGCCCGCATTCACCGGAGACATGACGAACGCGGCTGGAACGGTGGCGGCGTCGGTCGTTGGCATCCGCGGTGTAAGCATCTCCGCAACCGCCCCGACTACAGGGCAGGGATTGCGACTGGCGGGAGGAATATGGACTCCCACTTTTCTGGACGCTCCGAATTACGAGAGCTGGTGCAACGGCGCAGTGGGCGCATCTCTCAGCACCGAATACTACCTATTCCCCGGCTCAACTACAGCAACCGGGATGCCGTGTACCGGCACGACGGCGCTCGGGATGCCGATCAGTGGGCCGTGCACGGCGTTCGCCTTGATCGCCAAGAGCTCCGCAGCCGGGAAGGACGCCAGCAGCGGAGTAGTCACCCTCTACCACAACGGTGCGCAGAGCGCCCTAACTTGTACGCTGAAAACCGGCACGACTTGCAGCGACGGAGCCGATTCCGTAACCTTTTCGAGTGGCGACACCTTCTACGTAGGGGTTGAGACCAGCACATCGAACGCGACCGATACGACGGCCAACTTGAGGGTGGCATTCCAATGCCAGTAAAGGTGCTCGCCCTCCTCACGTTCTTGCCTCTGGCGGCCATGGCGCAATGCAACTGCGCGAACCAATCAGGGTGCGCGTCTGTCTGCCAGCCTGGCAGCAAGTGCTACAATCTGCCCGCGGCGCAGTACCAGCTCGCCAACTTCTACGCCGACGAGTGCGCGAGCTTCCAAGACATCAAGGCGCGGGATGCAGCTCACCCACAGCCTAAGATCATGCTCACCGGGCAGGATATCCCGTGCCTCGGCCCTTTTCTGAGCGCCAGCCTGGCGGCATTCGGCGCGCCCTGCGCCAACGGGACGTTCTCGGCTCAGATGCTCGCCAGTGGAATGACCACGCACGATACATTCGTGGATATCGCGGCTTTCTTTGCTTCCACAACGTGTGGCAGCCGCGGCTGCATGGCGGTTTCCGACTGCGCGCGTGGCGGCACGCTCGCGTTCACGAGTCCGGCGACTGCCGCGCCGGCCGGAAGCGGGCCGCACTGCAAGATGCTGAGTATCCTGGATTCGATGGTGAACGGGTATGTGGCGCACGGCGTGAACTGGCGCTCTGGAATACCTGGGGTTGTGACGGACATGCTCAACTCGTGCTACCCGACGTTAAATCTCCCGTATCCGCTGACAGAGGCCCAATACGAGGCGTGCGTGCTGCCCCCCACGCTGGCGATGTTCGACCGCTACGGGGCCGCGATCTCCTCCTTTCAGGTTCTCATCGAGCCGCTGGCAGCGATGCAGACGCAGATTCCACCGAGTACGCTGACTGTCGCCTACGCAGCGCAGGTCATCAAGGATTTCTCGACGGCCATCAAAGCCGTGGTTCCGTCAGTCAAGATCGGCGCGGCCTTCACCGGGCCAAGCTATCCGGTCGCGGCGAACATCTCGCCGTCCAACTCGGACATATGTTTTGCCTGGGACTGGATCGGTGTGGTGAACGCCAGCATCATCCCGGTGGGAACCCCTGCAGTCGCTGGGAACTGCCCGCAGACCACGCAGAGTGCCACGCATACCTACCTGGATTTCGTTGGATGGGACGCCTTCAACGGCACATCGGACCAATCGAACTTGGCCTACTCCGAAGAACTGCAGTCTATCGAGGGAACCTGCACCTCCGCGTACTGTACCGGGTTCATCGCCAACACGCGCGCCGGAGCCAGCCCAAACAACACGGTAACGGTGCCATGGGGGATCACGCAGACCGATCTGCCCGGATGGGCACCGTATAACTCTACGAATCTCGCCCCCCCGTCCACGGAGCGCCCGTCCGAGCCTAACAGGTATCTCGGGTGCATCGACGTGGTTTGGCTGGAACTTCAGCAGTTGTGGAATAGCGCATTCGTCGGCTGGGTGTCGGCGAACGGCGGCCAGTTCGTCTCCAGGTTTTTCACGACTCCGCTATACTATACGACCGCGAACCAGCAGGCCGACAACTGCAATAGCGGGACAGGTACGCCCACCGCCATGGGCTCGCTGGCTCCAAACGATACGGCGCTGAGCTGGACAAATTTGCTGAACGTCGGCCCCGGCGATATCTTCCAGGGCGGCGTGACCGCATCTGGTGGACTGGTGGTGACGCAATGAGCAGCCTTCCACAGTACCCGGTGGACACGCCAAACATTCCGGGCGGCTTCACCTACGATTTCAACGCGAATTACGCGGTCACTGCGGTGCGCGCGCTTATTCCCGACTGCGACGTTACGCACCCGATTTTCAACGACGACGAAATCAGCTTCTACCTGACGCTAACGGGCCAGATGGGGATCTACACCAGCTCGCAGTCTGACCCTACCGGCGCGAACGTCGGCCTGGGCGGCAATCAATACGACTATCTGCGCGCGGCTGCGCAGGCTCTGGACGTGCTGGCTTCGAGCAAGGCGCGGCTCGCCGTGATCTCCGGCATGTTGGATGTGAAGCTGAGCGCCAAGGACGTGCAGCAGGCGCTTCACGCGCAGGCGGAAGCGTACCGGGAACAGAGCGACAATTCCGGGGCGTTCGCCATCGCGGAGATGGTGCAGGATTCGTTCTCAGCCAGGGAGAGGACCTGGAAGGTTTGGAATCGGTTACTCGGACCGTAAAGGAGACGTAATGCCAAGACGCGAGAATTGGCCCGAACCGGGCAGTATCACCGAAGCCGAAGTGAACCGGCGCATTTCCATCGCCGTGCATTCAGAGCACGACGCTGGCTCCGCCGAGCGAGAGAAAGCCGTGGAAGCGGCGATAGCTGGCACACGCGAGTTGTGTGCCATGGAGTGCGATCTGCATTTCTTCGCGGCATTCGCGGCCAAGGCAATCCGGGCGAAAGGGAAGAAACGGTGAGATGGCGCTTACAGAGCGGGAGTTTCTTGACCTGGATAAAAAAGTGGCAGTGATGGAAGCCGACCTTATCGCTCATCAGAGGGCACTCGAAGTCGCACGGGGAGAAATGGACCGGCGACTGGAGGGGATGAATAAGTTCCGCGAGGACATGGCGGCCGACAAACTCGAATTTGTCCCCCGGTCCGAATGGAAGGAATCTCACGAAACTCTAGCCCGAAGGGTGGAGGAAAAAGTGGAGAGCCTAAACAAGAGGTTGGAGGATAAGAGCGAGTCACTGCAAGGGCAAGTAAACCGCTTGGACAACTTCAAATGGATGGCGACCGGGATCGCAGTCGCCATTTCGTCTCTGGTGGGCATAGCGATCCATTTTATGTTTCCAGGAAAGTAAATAAGGAGCAATACGATGGTAAACAGCACACTTGGAAAGATTCTGGCGACGGGGCTTTTCGCCCTGGAAGACGCATTGCAGGCATTCTCCAACCCCACCACTAACACGGCCCCGGCGGTGGACAATTTCATCAGCGAGGTACTCGCCATCTGGGGCAAGAAGGCTGCTACGCCGCCGACGCCGCCCGCGTCGTAAGGGAGATTGCATGTACCAGGGCATCGGCTACGAAATCCAAGCCGTGATGGGAGAGGCCGCCAACAGCGGGCTGCTGGCGAGCCTCTGCACCGTCATGCAGCCGGACGGTTTGTTGATCGGCGCCGGCCAGCCGAGCGGGGATTTCGTGGCCGTCCCGGGGGCCTCAGCCATCCCGTGCATGGACGCGCCGCGGAGCACGGGCGAGCGACTGACCGCCGGTGAACAGAAGGCTATGCCAGAGATTCAGGCGCGGATCTTCCGCCACGTTCTCCTGGGCGGGTACTACGGCGATGTGATCCCGTGGGGCGAAGCGGGCGCGCGGCCGGCGCTGCGTGCGGTCGTGACCGGGCCGAGCGATACGGCTGTGACTTACGAGGTTGTGGGAGTGGAGAGCGATAGTCAGCAAACCCAAACGCGGCTGGCGCTCCAGATGGTGACAAATTGAGCGCAATGGCCACATTTCGGGTACCGGACGCGCCAGGTTACGTGCTGTACGCGGGCAAGGACAGGCCGGTGCGCATCGAACTGACGGACGCCATGATCCGGCTGTTCCCACGCACCGGGCCGATGCTATTCGAGTGCCGCCGCACAATCGAGTGCGCGGAGCAGTTGGCGGATCTGTTGAGCCTCCAGCGTTGTGTCCTCGAGGCCGACGCGCTGCGGCGCGAATCGCAAAGGTGGAAATGGTGAGCGCGGAAGAAAAGTTACGGCAACTCGCGGCGGCGAACACGACCCTCCAGGCCGATCTGGGGACTACGCCGTTTCGCTGGTTTGACATGCAGCTTGCCCAGGGTGCGCTCCAGCCCTCCAGCCCGGCCAATACGGTCGGGGCGTCGTGCGTGCGTGTGCTGCGCGTCTCCACGGGGCGGCGGTACGTGCAGGGCAACGGATACGGCGTGAGCAATCTCAGTCCGCTGTCCGAAGTGCGCCTTCAGATCGACGTACTGGATTTCTGCGCGGAAGTCGCGCGCCAGGTGGCCGCCGACGTTGTAGCCTTCCTGGGGACAGTGGACCTGGCCAGCCCCGCGCAATTCGCCACGCCACCCGCTACGCCGCCGCAGTTCCCGAGCTTCTTGCTTTCGCAGCGGGGGCGGATGGATTATCAGCTTTCAAAGCAGCCAGCCTATGTCCAATGTCTCGACGTAAGGCTTTTCAATACTGAGACATAAAAGGAGAAAAGACGATGCACCTTCACCTGATTTACAACATCCTGATGGCGCTTGCAGCCTTTGCGCTGGTTGCTGGCACCACCTACACTAAGGCGACTTTCCCGATTGGCCTGCCCGCCATCAATACGTACCTGATGATCGGTAACGGAGCTTCGCCCGAGATTTACGCTCCCATCGCCAACGTGGGCGACCTTTCCGGGCCGTCCATGAGCGCCACTGTGGTGGACGTAACCAGCCACTCCACCGGGAACCCTTGGCGGGAAAAGCTCTGCACCCTGCTGGATGCCGGCGATTTCACGCTTCCGTTGTACTACATTCCGGACTCGGAGGGACCGATCACTCCGGCCGGCGCCGGCGGGCCGCCCTACCCGCACGGCAACACGGGCGGCTTGGAGGCATTGTTCACCAGCCGCGGACTGACCACGCCCGGAAACCCGGTCCCGTTCGCTATCCAGTATCCCAACACTGCCCAGACTACAGACTATTTCCAGGGCTTCGTTTCCAAGTTCTCGAAGAAAGCCGCTGTGGCCGGTGTGGAACAGGCGGAAGTCACCATCACGCTCACCGGGATGCCGGTGCTTTCCTGATTGGTGGTACTATTACGCCATGAACACTCCTTTGGGAGATCCGAACGTCACCATCGAAGACGGCAAAACGTCGGAATCCCTTACATTGAAATTCTCGCTATTGTGCCAATACACCG
>Ga0224554_1000993_pt1 | contig 19998 bp, 19 predicted proteins | sample 714S22024metaG_FD_180666 | JGI IMG/M metagenome (GOLD analysis project Ga0224554, IMG submission 180666) | Peat soil microbial communities from Stordalen Mire, Sweden - 717 S2 20-24 | ecosystem: Environmental > Terrestrial > Soil > Wetlands > Peat | place: Sweden: Norrbotten County, Stordalen...
CGTTCGCTGTACTTTCATGAATAATGCAGGCTAGGGCGTCTGTTGGTCGACCTGGTCGCTCTCCAGGCAGTAGCTTCGCCCACAGGATCCAGCAAAGCACTGCGCGTAGCCGCCGAGATCTACAAGATGGACGTGGGAGCCATCACAACCAAGGTCAAGCAAGAATTCGCCACGAAGGACAAAGGCCGCAAAGACGGCCGCGCCGAAGCCGACTGCAAAGGCCATCAAGAAGGCCAAGGCAGCATAACCATCTTCCACTAATCCCAAAGAGCCTGCATTGAGCAGGCTCTTCTTTCGTCCGTCTCGTCGCCATTGGAGCCGCAGAAGCAGCAAGCCGCCCTGGAAGGCGGATGGATAGGTCTCGGTGCAATTCACTTGGAGGGCTCTCGATGAGGCGGGCGAGGCAAGGACGGCAGCGAATCGCCCGGCTTTTTCCTTGAAACTACCTCGTTGGTCTAGCAATTTGCGCCAGCGGGAGTAGAATTGCAGGAAATCTGTTTTCAAAATGGAGATTCCGGATTATGGGAAGTCGGAAACATTGTTCTGGGGGAGATCGACCGATGAAAGGGGATGCACGTGGCCAATTACGCAAAGCTTGCGGATAAGGCAAAAGTAACGCAGGATGCTGAAAAATTGGCCGCAGCCAGGAATCGCGTACTGAAAACTGATCCGTGCGCCTTCTTTGAAAGAGTGAGGAAGTGTATCTTCGAGGAGATGTCCAAGGCCAATGTGGTGCTCCGCAAGAGAGGCGCCGCCGTTTTTGACCAGAATCATTTGCCCGGCTTCGAAGAGGAAGTTTTTCTCACATACGGAACGGATTCGCTCTGCAGGGTGGGACTTGGGTCCCTGGCAAAAAGATGTCAGATTACGGCCGTAATCTGCGGCCCCCCGAACGGATACGAAATTTCGCGGAAGGAATTTCTTTGCCGACAGAAAGCGTCCTGCCCAGACAAGATTCATGGTGTAGGAGCGGCATTGCCGTCCTTCGGATCCACTCCTAAAGAAATTGCGGAAGACATCATCTCGAGTATTCTCGTTGGTCGATCTAATTGAGTTTGTCCGGTAGTCTGAATTGAGTTATGGGTGTTAGTTACTTTTCCGCTTCGCAACTACAGAGCGGCGCACGGGTTAAACGCTAACTCAAGCGGGCGAGATGGATTTGGCCTTAAATCCCATCTCAGTAATGGACAGTTCGAAACAGAGATCATTTGGAGGGGAGTGCCCCGAACGACACTGACAGTTGTTGCCAATGCGCTCAGTGAGAGCACTATCGGTCCTCTCAGACGGATTCCGGGTATATCGTTGGCACCCCTTCCCTTCACAGACGGTCGCATGACGGCTAAGCCGGAAGCCTTCTTCCAAACAGTCCACGGCGCAGGCATTTGGAAGTGGCTGTCTCACAACCCACACCTTTCGGAACTCTCGCGCGGTCTTTGTCACGACTCGTGTTTTCGGTGGCTTACGATTTGCTGGTGCGATGCCCTTTGGGGACGATTTGCGAAAGATTTTCAGGGTTTTCGATGTTCCATAAGGGCTGTGGCATCGGTATTCCGGCAGATCCCTTTTGGAACAGCGGGCGAGCGTTTTGCTTGAACGCCTCCTCGTTCCCAAACAACCTCACCATGCTACCCACATCCTCTTTGTGATGCGCTACGAATCGATCAAGAAGACGGCAACCGCTCTGAATTTTAGATCCTGACTGCTTGACGAACCCTTTTTCTGCCAGCGGCTCAAGGTCTGAGTGCCCGCACTTTGCTTGGTCGAGTACACCCGCGGACACCAATCCATGAAACAAGTCTTTGCTCGACTGCGGACAATCCGTCCAAAGTGCGCTTAAAAAGCCATCGAGACTCCCGGTTGTGGTCTCTGCGATCCGGTTGACAGCAGCGCCATCAACTGAGCCACCATGGCTATGCGCGCGGGGCCGCGGTCTACGATCCGCTGCACTGCCTGGCCCTGTTCGAACACAAGAGCCGGGCGCTCGATCAGGCCGCGCCGCACGCTGGCTGGCAGTTGCCGGAGTGTTTCGCCGAGTTACGGCGCCTGCTCGAAGCTCGGCTCTTCGGAGCCTGAGGCTGCGAATGGATGTCCGGTTCCGCGGGGAGCAGAGACCACCAGCCAAGAGGTGCTCTCGGGTCCGTCTAACGGAGCATATTGCAAAGATTCCAAAGCAGATAGACTCCGATCCCAGCCACTGTCTCAAGAGCTAGAGCGAAGCATATACCGCGAACGCATCCTGCGCTACCGAGGTATTCTGTCTGCTCTGTTTCGATCCCGGTTGTCAGCTCCGGGAACTGATAGAGCCGGGCCGCGCTCGCAGAAGCAGGAGGAAACTTCACTGGGAGGAGTGGGGAATGGTCCCCGCGCTTTGGAATCTCATATAAATTGCTCGCCATCGTGTTCCCCATCTCTTGCGCAAGTGATCGGCAGATCGAGATGCATCCTTCAACTTGGCAGCCGGAGAATGAGTGAACTGATTAAACTCGCCTAATATTTCGCTGCTCAGGCCACAGAAGACCTTGTTTCCACACGGCATGGACGACACTTGAATGGCGGCAAGACAGCTTGCGAAAGATCGACAACTTGCGGACTGAAAGCCTCCTCAAGTTGCCGATTCCGAATTGAAGGCGCATATTTCCGGCAAACCTCGGGGCTGTCTTCGAGTGAATTCCTTTCCCACTCAGAGCCACGGTTGGCGGGGTGTTCGCGGCGGTCGTGTTGATGGTCAGCGTGCCTGTCTGCGCGCCCAGAGCCGTTGGCATCGTCGTGATGGCGATGCATTACGCCCAATTCTCTCCGAGTTCTTCAACCTCTCGTGGCTTGCGATGCGCCATTAGGGAGTGTAGCCTGATTTCACGTATCCAACTTCCTGCAGTCAATGACAGGACGTGTCAACGCTGGTCCGTTGTATGATACGAGACGCTCGAAGGAAGTCTGGATCGCCGAGTCAGAGTAGGCAGTGTTTAGAAGACAAAGTGTCGCCTTTTGACTGTATGTCAAGAGATTCCGCCCATCAAGAGGCAAAGCAAGATGCTGATGCAACCGGGAATTGATCCTGCGATTTGCGAAGACTCGGCCTGGTGGGCGCTCTACACCCGCCATCAGCACGAGAAGACGGTAGCAGAGATGCTTTCCGCGAAAGGCCTTGAAGTGTTTCTGCCTCTCTATGTGACTCGACGGCGCTGGAAAGACAGAAGCAAGGTGCTGTCGCTGCCGCTGTTTCCCGGCTATCTCTTCGTCCAGGGAGGCCTTGACCGGCGGTTGCAGGTCTTGACGACTCCAGGGGTTCACATGATTCTGTGCATCGGCGATCATCCCGCAATCATCCCGGAAACTGAGATTCAAGCGATTCGAAGGGCGGTTGACGGGTCTTATCGCATTGAACCGCACCCCTTTCTAAAGTGCGGCGAGCGGGTTCGAGTTAAGCGGGGCGCCCTCGAAGGGGTGGAAGGGGTCCTGGTCCGGAAGAAGAACATGTATCGTCTGGTTCTTTCCGTGGACCTGCTGGAGCGGTCTGTAGGAGTGGAGATTGACGCCTCAGATGTGGAACCCGTGGGAGCGCGCAGTGCGGCAGGTGTATTTTCACCCGGGTAAGCTGCAGGGGAGAGATTCTGATGGAGTGCTGCCTCATGGCAGACAATAAGCCCCCAGCCTTCTGGAAGATCCGATCGGACTCGGATGCGGAGACGAAGGCGTTCATGATGTGACCGCAAAGGCAAACGCTGGTGGACGAGCGGTACGGCTAAAAAAACGATGAGCAATGAACCGGATCAAAGGGGATATGCGAGGGCTCTTGGTGCGCTTTGCGTTTTCATTCTGTGCGTAATATTGGTCGCTGGTTTGTGGCCGTTTTGTGCTCCGAAGAACGACGTGCAATGGCTCAAGGGAGCGAACGGACTTCGGTTTGGCCGCCATGGCATTGTGGCGAGTACCGATGGCTTCCGCGCGGCTTTTCCGGATGGTGCGTGCAGTCTGGAGATTTGGTTGGAACCGGAAGGGGTGAAAAGCGCGGGTGCGATTCTCGCTTTTGACAGCTCGCCAGACCCGGAGTTTCCCTTCGCGCTGCTGCAATCCGGCGCAAGTCTGGCCATCGAACGCGCCAGTATTGACTCGCAGGGGAGAATGGTCCGGCCATGGCTGAGCGTGAATCGTGTATTTGAGAAGGGCAAGCGCGTATTCCTGACGATTACGGGCGGGAACGGCAAGACGGTGGTCTACGTTAACGGGGTGCCGGCCAGGGTCTCATCGGGATTTGGACTCGTCAGCGGCGATCTGACGGGCCGGCTTGTGCTTGGGAGCTCAACCATCAGGAATAGCTGGCCGGGGCAGATCGCGGGACTAGCGGTTTACGATTCTTCCCTGACGTCTTTTGAGGTCGAGACGCACTACGAGCGCTGGGCGCAGGGTCAGGGTCCCGTAATTGCCCAGGAGAAGGCTCCAGTAGCGCTGTATCTGTTCGATGAAAAGGCGGGAAGCGCAGCCCATGACCGAATGGGTTCCGGAAACGATCTTGTCATCCCAACCCGCTACTACGTTCTGCGTCCGCCATTCCTAAGTTCACCGCTGGGCCCGTTTCGCAGCCGGTGGGCTGGCTGGATGCGTTGGAGCTATTGGTCGGACGTTTGTTTGAATGTTGCCGGGTTCGTGCCGCTGGGATTCTTTTTCACGGCCTACTTCTCGCTGGTGCGGCCGATTCCTCGGCCTCGGGTCATGGTGCTTGTCTTTGGGTTGACGATCAGCCTTTTCATCGAGATAACGCAGTACTTTCTCCCGACACGCGATTCCAGCATGACCGACGTCATTACCAATACGCTTGGAACCGCAGTTGGGGTGGCAATTTACCAGCCGATCTTGATCCGGTTCCTGAGAAGTTGGCCAGTCCCGGCCGGCGGTAGCCGCAAGATCTGAAGCACTCAGCGAAAAGCACCAAAGGCAAGAACGCCTAATGAGGCAAGAGCGGGTTCAACGCAAAATATGTTCGTGCTCGTTCTTACGGTTTCAAGTGAGTCAGCTCAGTCTTGATTTCCGCGGCGGCGGGATAGCTGGGATCGTTCTTTAGAACGTGCTCAAAGTGCTGCCGGGCCAGCGCCGGCTGCCCCGTCTTCTCGTAGGCCCATCCCAGATGGTAGTGAATATCGGGGTTGTCGGGCATCTTATTCTTTTCCTGCTGGCTAAGCGCTTGCTGAAGAAAGTTGACGGCCAGCGGATATACGCCTTTCCGGTAATAGATCCACCCCAGAGTGTCGGCTACGCCAGGAGAATCAGGCAACTCTCCCCGCGCCTTCTGCGCCAGCGCTAACGCGACATCCAGGTTTTCGCCCGTTTGCAGCATCACACGGGCCAGGCCGTTGGAGGCCACGGGATTCTGCGAATTGAGAGCCAGCGCTTTCTGATAGGCGTCCTCCGCGCTCTTCCAATCCGACTTGGACTGATACAGGTTCGCGATCAATATATATAGGCTTGGCTGATTGGGGTTCTGCTTGAGCGATTGCTCGCCGGTGGCGATGGCCTTATCAATCTCTCCCTTCGCTGCACGCACCTGGCACAGCTGGATCCAAGCATCGTAATCTTGCTTGTCGAGCGCAACGGATTTCTCGAACGCGGCTTCGGCTCCGTTGAGGTCTCTCTTGATCTGGAACAACGCGCTTCCGAGCAGGCTGTAGAATTTGCTGTTGTTAGGCGATTTGCCGATTTGCACATTCGCGACGGCAATGGCCTTATCGATCTGCTTTTCCGAGATGTAGATGTTCATCAGGCCGCGCAAAGCGTCGGTCGAATTGGCGTTCCGGTCCAGGGCGTCCTGGTAAGCCTTGGCAGCGTCGCTATATTGCTTCTGAACGAGCCGTATATTTCCCATCTGCACGTAGCCCAACGAATTCTCAGGGGCCAAGGCAATCGCCTGGCGAATATCCTGCTCAGCCTGGACATAGCGCTTGCTGTTGATATTGGCAAGTCCGCGCAGTGCATAGCCTTCGTACGACCCGGGTGCCAGTCTGATCATCTGGTTGGTAGCGTCCTTGAGCGAATTCATATCGCCCTGCTGTATGGCAGCGTTGGCAATGGAGCGCTGGGCATCCAGCAAATCGGGATTCAGGCCCAGAGCCGCTCGCCATTCGCTCACGGCGCGCTCCAGATTCCCCTGCTTTTGGAGGGCGACGCCCAACGCGTAGTGGGCCTGGACGTTCTTCGGGGCATCCTTGACCACAGTCTGCAACGTCTGTAAGGCGTCGCTCACGTCTCCGCCGCTAATCTGCATCTGGCTTCGGTAAATCAGGGCGTCCTCGTCCTTGGGGTTGGTCTTCAGGATTGCATCGTCGAGGCTGCGGGCCTCATCGTAGCGCTTTGCCTGAATGAGAAGTTCTATGTATTTCTTTTTTACCTCCATGTCTTTAGGGCGTTCCATATAGAGTGCATGGTATTCGGCTACGGATTTGTCCAGGTCGCCGGTCACGTAATAGAAGTTGCTGAGCGCGAGGAAGCTGTCCGGGTTGTGCGGCAGGTCGCGCACGGCTTGCTTCAGAACCTCCTCCGCGTCGGCTTTCTTCCCCTCGGCCATGTATAACCGGGCCAGCGCTATACGTGGTGCGATAGTCGTTGCATCGATGGCCAGCGCGTTGTGGAACTGCTGCTCCGCTTCACCGAAGCGCTTTTGCGATTGGTAATATTCGCCCAGCACCAGGTGTGCCTGCATGGCCTTCGGATTGAGTTCGATGACCTTCTTGAAACTTGCCTCTGCCGCAACGAATTCAAGGTTTTTCACCTGCAGAAGAGCAAGGCTCAGGTAGGGTTCCCATCGGCCTGGAGCGAGGGCTATCGCTCGCTGCATCTCCGCGATTGCGCCCGGGATCTTGTTTTGGGCCACCAGCAGACTCGAAGCCATGGCGTGAACACCCGGGTCATCGGGCCGCTTTTTCAGCAGCAGATCCGTTTGTTCCTGCGCATCTTTAAAATCGCGGCCCTGGATCAGCAGATTCGTCATCTCCATTCGAGCTTTGTAATCCTCGGGCCGCAATTCGACGGTGCGAGCCAGCTCCTGATAGGCGCGGTTCCACTGCTGCAAATGGAGGTAGCTTTCCGCAAGCTGGTAGTGTGCGTCGGCGTAGCCCGAATCGATCTTGATGGCATTGGTGAACTCGAGCGCCGCCTCCTGGTATTTCCCCTTCGCGAAGTAGTCCTGCCCGCTCCGAAAGTATTTCTGCTTGCGCGCGTTAGGATCCAGTGAGCATGCCGAAAGAAGAACGGCGATCAGACTAACGACCATGATTGAGCGCCGGCACGAAAGGTATTTCACCGTGAAACCTCCATTGCTGCATCGTGCACGGCCGCCAGGTCGGCACGAGACAATCGCGATCATTATACAGGCAAAGTTCGCAGCCAAAATGTTTTGTAGATTCGCGAACAAGGCCGCACTGCGTCCAGGCGCGTTGGAAGAGCCAACATGGCTTGCGCGCTTGTGTACCTCCAGATTCGCCCGCGCCGGAACAGCATTCCTGCCATCGTTTGGCCGGTGTGCATGGAAAAGGCCGGGGCAGGCATGCGTCGGATTGCCGATTCGTGTTGATTCTAAACAAGTTATTGAAAATACTAGACGCTTAAAACTATCAAAACGCAGGAAACGCGGTTCTTGAGTACGCTACAAGTACACGAGGTGCGATCATTTTGCTGTCAACATCCAAGAATCTGCCAATGGCACCTAGCATGAATTCCGTTGATCAAGAAGTATCGAGTTCAGCCGCTTCCGCGGCGGAAGTTAGTCGGCTTTTGGAAGAGAACGCCCGTTTGCGAAGCCTCTTGATAACGCATGGCATACCAATTCAGGGGGCCGCAAAATCTACTTTGCATCTTCCTCTAGCCTCGAATTCTGCACCTGAGCCCCGGAAGCCTGGAGTAGCCACTGCCGCACAGAGAATCGCTTTGTTTCGCAGTCTCTTCCGTGGACGCGACGATATCTATGCCATTCGTTGGGAAAACGAGGACGGGCGATCTGGGTACATGCCTAAAGCTGATCGCGACTGGAAATCATATTTTAGTGCGAAAGACGAAGATCGAAGGAAAGTCGATCGTCTGACGCGAACATACAGGCCGCTCACTGATGACGTTATTCATGGGCATCTTGTCGGTAAACATACGGTTGGGATCTATCCACTTCAGCAGGATGAGGCATGCTGGCTGCTTGCGATTGATTTCGACAAGAAGGCATGGCAGGAAGACACCGCTGCGTTCCTAGCCACCTGCAGCGAACTGGGTGTGCCAGCGGCATTGGAACGCTCACGATCAGGGAAGGGTGGCCATGTTTGGATATTCTTTGAACGAGCACTCCCAGCTTCAACTGCGAGAAAACTTGGCTGCGTAATCCTTACTCGAACCATGGAATCTCGCCACCAGCTCGGGCTGAATTCCTATGATCGCTTGCTTCCCAATCAGGACACCATGCCCAAAGGTGGGTTTGGCAACCTGATAGCTCTTCCGCTGCAAAAGGTTCCACGCGCAAACAATAACAGCGTTTTTGTTGATGCAGAGTTCCGACCATATCCAGATCAATGGGAGTTTCTGGCAAGCGTCAAACGAATGTCTGCTGACGCCGTCGAGGCTTTGGTACTGGAGGCGCAACAGCGCGGAGACCTCCTCGGTGTCAGAATTAACAGTGCCGAAGATGAGGACGTTGATCCTTGGGCGTTACCGCCGTCAAAGGCGAGAGCGGAACGTGAAATCCCCGGACCTTTCCCAACGCAGGTGCAAGTTGTCCGATCGAATCTTGTATATGTAGAGAAAAATGGGCTGCCTTCCGCAATGTTGAATCGACTGCTACGTCTGGCGGCATTTCAAAATCCGGAGTTCTATAAATCCCAGGCTATGCGGCTTCCTACATTCAATAAGCCGCGAGTCATTGGTTGTGGCGAAGATCTCGCCAACTACATCGCATTGCCGCGCGGCTGTATCGCAGAGGCCGTGCAGCTATTTGAAGCACACCACATCAAGCCGGTGATCCGTGATGAGCGGTTCGCAGGCCGTCCGATAAACGTGAAGTTCTCAGGACAGTTGCGCCCGGCGCAACTCGACGCTGCCGCCGCGATCGCCGAATACGACGACGGGATTCTCTGCGCTCCTACTGCTTTCGGAAAGACTGCTTTGGCAGCTTGGATGATTGCACAACGGAAAGTGAACACTCTCGTGCTGGTCCATCGGCAGCAATTGCTCGATCAATGGCAGGCTCGATTAGCAATGTTCCTCAACCTCCCGGCAAAATCAATAGGACAAATTGGCGGCGGCAAGAGCGATCTGAGTGGATGCGTAGACGTTGCCATCATCCAGAGCAGTCACGACAAAGCGGGGGTGAAGGACTTTGTCGCTGAGTATGGTCACGTGATCGTGGATGAGTGTCACCATCTGTCAGCCTTCACATTTGAGCAGGTGATGAAGCAGGTTAAGGCGAAGTATGTTCTTGGCCTGACTGCAACTCCTGAGCTCAAGGACGGGCATCATCCTATCATCTATATGCAGTGCGGTCCGATACGATACAAGCTCAGCGCCCGTTCAATGATCGCCTCCTCCCCATTCGAACACGAGGTAATACCACGCCTGACAGAGTTCTGTGTGCCTCCCGAACAGGCTGACACGACGATTCAGGAATTGTACGCCGGTCTTGTCGATGACAAAGCTCGCAATGAACTGATCGTCGGCGATCTGCTGCGAGCCGTACAAGATGGATGCTCGCCACTGCTACTGACCGCCAGGACCGAACATCTCAAATATTTTGAGACAGCGCTCGATGGTCATGTTGAATATGTATTTGTGCTCAAAGGTGGCATGGGGAAAAAGCAGCGGCGGTTGATCGCGGAGGCAATTGCCGCCGTTCCAGAGGGCGAGCCAAGAGTCATCTTGGCAACGGGCAGTTACATCGGGGAGGGCTTCGACGATGCTCGCCTTGATTCTCTGTTCCTGGCGATGCCTATTTCATGGAAGGGCACGTTACAGCAGTACGTCGGGCGCCTTCACCGGCTGCACGATGCGAAACGCGTTGTCCGTGTATACGACTATGTTGATTCCAGTGTTCTCATGCTAGCAAGGATGTACGCACGGCGATTAAAGGGTTACAGTGCCATGGGCTATCGAATTTGTAATCTTCCCTATGATGCACTTGGAACAAGACTGCGCATAGTCGGCATGGATGTACCAAATGTGGATGCTCTTGGAGAAGGTTGAGGGATATGACGCAGAAGAAATACAAGCCCGTTGCGGTTACTGCGAGTATTCGCAAGCTGAAACAGGAATTAAAAACCAATCTACCGGTGCTCGGTAAGGCTAACCTGGAAGCACTGATAGAGGAAGCAGTAGTCGATGCTTACGGTGACGAGGAACAGACCGTCGGCTTCTTCACCATGATTGAGGAGCACCTGGCGCTGCCTTTTTCTGTTAGCATCCTGGGCGTTGAGGCCGTTGTAGAGAAGGTGGATATGACGCGCGATGTCCGGATTGTCGCGGTTTGTCGGCATGACGGAGTCAAACAGAGGATTGAAATCCTCGATCTGCCTCTGCCCAAGCCAACACCAGCAGGCGCGGAATGGATTGCGGCATACAGCCACTGGCGCAGAGGGTTCTAAGTGAGCGAATACCAGTATTATGACTTCAAAGCAATTGATCGCGCGCTGACAAGAACAGAGATGGCCGCCCTGCGGGCTATTTCCACGCGCGCCATAATTACCACGACGAGTTTTACGAATCACTACGAGTGGGGCGATCTGAAAGCCGATCCGCTCAAACTATTGGAAAAGTATTTCGATGCATTTGTCTATGCGGCAAATTGGGGGACGCGCGAGTTCCATCTCCGCTTGCCGCAGGGGCTTGTCGACTTCAAACAGCTTAAGTCGATTCTGCCAGGCAAGGCCGAACATGTGCGAAGTGCCGGGAAATTCGTGATTGTCGCATTTGAAAGCGAAGTTGAGTCCGACGACGACTGGGATGATGGCACCGGCTGGATGGGTTCGTTGGTGTCCTTGCGCTCCGATTTGCTTCGGGGTGATCTTCGTTGCTTGTATATCGAATGGCTCCGGTGCGCACAAAATGAGGAATTCTCTGGAGATGCGCTGGAGCCACCTGTGCCTGCCGGTCTGCGCGAATTGTCAGCGCCCCTTGATTCGTTGATCGAATTTCTTGGCATCGACGAGGATCTCATCGAAGTTGCTGCAGTTGCTTCTGCACCGCTTAAAGCAGGGACATCCCGCAAGGAGCTTACGACCTAGGTTCGGGGCTTGCCTGAGAATGAAAAGGATGACCTGCTCGTCGACTTTCTGTCGGAGTCCGGTGAACGGTGTAGGGTCGAACTTCTGCAGCGCTTTCAACGGGAGAACATGGTCGCAGCAAGCCACGGCGCAATCGAACGGCGTACAGTGAAAGATCTCCTGACAACAGCTCGTGTCCGCGCGGATCAGCGGGCAAGGCAGTTGAGTGCGAAGCGAGCGGCGGATGCAGCACGGAAGAAAGCGAAGGTCGAGGCGGATCGCGCGGTGTTTCTTGACCAATTAGCAAAGCGTGAAGATTCGGTTTGGAAACATGTGGAGTGGTATATCCAGAAGCGGCAGCCGAAAGATTACGACAGAGCCGTGATTCTGCTGGCCGACATGCGTGACCTCGCTGTTCGCCAAGGACGAGAATCAGGCTTTCAGTCAGCACTGGAGAAGATCCGCAAGACACACGTGGCCAAGGAAACCTTTCTGCGTCGGCTGACGATGGCAAAGCTGTAGGCAACAATCTGCGCTACCGACTTCTCTATTTTTCGTGTGAAGTCAAAAAGCCGCGGGGAACGCCACAAATCATCGTTTTCCGCCCAAAAATACTTGCGCCCGCGCGGCGCAATTTACTTGCTGTGGCACGTCTGTATATACTTGTACTCTCGCGACGCTATAAACTTGTAGTAGCCCGAGGGGATGCATATGGCGGCACCAAACGAAAAGCTCGCGGCATCACTGAACATCCTTCAGGGACTACAGAAGGACGGGCGGCGCGTCTTTCAGTCGAACGAACTGAGCCGGGTTCATCGAGATCGCCTGCTGAAAGATGGATTCTTGCTGGCAGTGATGAAAGGCTGGCTTATCTCTTCCAGTCCTGGCGCGCAGGCCGGAGACAGCACGCCGTGGTTCGCGTCCTTCTGGCAATTCTGCGCCCGATATTGCAATGAGCGTTTTGGAGAAGACTGGCATCTCTCTCCAGAACAGTCCCTGCTGCTGCACGCGGAAAATACCATTATTCCGTCTCAGGTCATTGTCTATAGCCCGAAAGGCCATAACAATACGATCGAGCTTCTCTTTCGCACATCGCTTTACGATCTGAAGGAGCAGCAATCAATCGCATACAAGGATTTGGTCGTCCGCAATGGCCTACGACTCTTTTCTCCTGTCGCTGCGCTGATTCGAGTACCAGAGTCCTTTTTCATTCGAAACCCGATTGAAACCCAAGTTGTGCTAGCGAGCGTCCGCGATGCATCTGAACTGCTGAGACATCTACTGGACGGAGGACACTCTGCCATTGCTGGTCGTCTATCTGGTGCCTTACGACGTGTGGGTCAGGCAGAACAAGCTGACGAAATTCTCTCGACGATGAAGGCTGCGGGGTATGACGTTCGAGAATCAGACCCGTTTGAAACTGTGCAGCGTGTATTCGCAATAGGCAGAGCTGTTGACGCGCCCATCGTTGGAAGGCTTCAGACTATCTGGTCGGTATCACGGTATGCAGTGCTCGAGGTCTTCCCTAAACCACCTGGGTTGCCCGTGAACCAGACGGCATATCTGAATTTTGTCGACGGGATTTATCAGAGCGATGCGTATCATTCCCTCTCCATCGAAGGCTATCACGTAAGCCCTGAGTTGATTGAGAGGGTAAAGTCGGGAGCATGGGATCCAGCGCATCACGAGGCAGACCGGCAAAGCCGAGATGCCCTGGCTGCGCGAGGGTATTGGCAGGCTTTCCAAAAAGTAAAGGGAAGCGTGTCCAAAGTTCTGGCTGGCGGAAACACGGGAACGATTATCAGAGCGGACCACAGGGAATGGCACAGAGAGCTTTTTGAGCCATGCGTCGTATCCGGCCTAATCCCGGCCTCGGCCCTGGCTGGCTATCGCAACGATGCTGTCTATCTGCGAAATTCCAGATATGTTCCGCCACGTTGGGAAGCGGTGCGCGACGCGATGCCTGCACTGTTCGATTTGATTGAAGCAGAACCTGAGCCGTCGGTTCGAGCTGTGCTCGGTCATTGGCTCTTTGGCTACATTCATCCGTATCCCGATGGCAATGGCCGTATGGCACGGTTTCTGATGAATGTTCTGCTGGCGTCTGGCGGGTATCCATGGACTGTGGTTCGCGTTGAGGATCGTACGGAATATTTGAGCGCCCTGGACCGCGCGAGCATTTATGCAGATGCGAGTCCGTTCACCAAGTTCATTGCAAAGCGCGTGCGGTGGTCGCTCAAGAAGACAAAGCGCCCCTGCGAAGATTGAACACAGGACATTTTTGGCAAATGGGACCGCGCTGAAAAGTGGTCCGCGTGTACCCAGGAATGTACCGCATCTGCGTATGTTGGGCGAATCCGTAGCACGAACGATCCAATTTGCACCACATCAATCGCCATATGTCGTTGATTATAAATAGTTTATAATCTTCGGTGCCGGGAGGGAGTCGGAGAGGCCATGTTGCAAATGTTTGCAACATGTTGCAAAAACTATCATTCTTGACAGCATTACGCCCCGGCCGAAAAATAAGGTTTGGAGATGGCGTGAACCTGAGGTGGGAGTGTCCGCCGTCGGGTTTCACTTCATAGGTCAAGCGTTTGCAATAGGTTGCAGAGATTATCAGTCTTGACAACTTTTGGCTTCGCGCTACGATGAAACTCTCTGAGGTGGGGGCTGCTGTGAGTGCCCCTACTTAGATCGAGATCAGAGCGGTGGAGAGAGAAAGCAATGAAAATGAAAATAGGATTGGCGGCAATTGTAGGGGCAGCGGCGCTGAGTTTGGCGGTGCCTGCATTCGGGCAAAACGCAATGAAACTTACCGGCGCTAACGACGGCATCAGCTATGACCCGGTGAGCGGAGGGAGTGCGTACGGCGGCCTCTACCAAGGGACGATCAATGGTATCGCCACCAACATCATATGCGACGACGCCGAAGACACCATCAGTGTTGGTCTCGCTTGGAAGGCCACTGCAATGAATGCTACCCAAATAGCCAACAACCTTGGGAGCACCATGTTTGACGGCACGATTGGGGTCATTGGATACGCGGAAGTTGCGACCCTGGTCGAGGACGTGTTTAACAACGCAACGACTCAAGGGGATCGAGACGCCCTCTCGTCCGCGATTTGGGCGATCACCTACAACCATGGCACCTTAGGACTCAGCGGGGAAGCGCTGACTTACTACACCAATGTGACCGGAAAGTTTGGCAGTAATGCCAGTGCGGCCGCGATCGCCTTGGGGCAGGATGGCAACCTCTGGCTTCTCACGCCCAGCCCTAACCATTCATCTCAGGAATTCTGGGTAAGCACAGGTCCCAACGGTACACCGAACTATAATCCTTGGAGCCTGCGTGTACCCGAGGGCGGTTCAGCCTTGCTGTACCTGCTGCTAGCCGGGTTGACTTGTTTTGGAGCCATGCGCTTCAGCTCCAAGAAGGAGTTTGGAATTCGGGCGGCCTGATCTCCCTGGGAAACGGGAAACAGCCCAATCCGCTCTTTCTCTCCGCGTAGTCATCCGGACCTGGCGCACTTCAAATACGCCAGGTCCGGATGATTGTTTTTAGAGGTGTCTGGTCACTCGCTCCATTGCAAGTTTTGCTGATTTTTCCCGATGCTCTCTACCACCGATAAAGTCTGATTCTTGGCTTAGTCTTGCTTCGTCATCCAGCCGTCGCTAAAGCCTACGGGCGAGCAAGTTCGAAGCAATTTTCCCAGATCTGCTTCCCCAGATCTGCTTGGCCTACGGTAGTGTCCAGGTAGTGTCTACCCCCTTTCCGGGAGTCCTTCGATCCTCGATAACAGCGAACGATGCGCCGTTCGCAGAGTTCCCCCTCCCTCCAGCTTGGCGCCGCACTCTGCGCATCCTTCACGGTCCGCAACCAGTGTGTCTCCAGACACTCCTTCCGCCGCCATCCGTCAAAGCTCCCTACATCCCCGTTCTGCATCGGCCGGCCACACTGGATGTGTAACCAGATCGGCCTTGCGCTCCAAGTCCAGCGTATGATCTCGGAATCGTTCCGGCGCCTTCGTGTCCAGCCGATAACGCAGGATTTTTCGCATCGATTCTGAACCAGAAGATCTACGGCAAGATCGACGAGTGGCGCGAGCGGCCGCTGGATGGGCTGTCCGTATGTTTTTTCGATGGGCTGCGGCTGAAGCGGAACTCCACCCCACGGACGAAGACCCGTCCGCAGGGGCCCGGGCTGGGGCGGCGAGGTGAAGAACGTCTGGGCGCTGGTGTCGATCGGCGTGGCGCAGAGCGCCTACCTGGAGATTATGGCGGTGAGTGAAGGTGCCAAGGAATACAAAGCCAGCTGGACCCAGTTCCTGAGCTAGCTGAAGGAGCGCGGCCTGAAGGTGTTTGTCTCTGACCGCTTCAAGATCGCAATGATCTGCTTTTAGCCCTACTGGGCTTCTTCTTCCTTGCGTTTCCGCCTGCACGGGAAACCAAAGAGGAAAAGTCTTGCACATTCCTGTGCAATAGTTTGCAACATGGGCAACTTCTAATCTGCATAAGTTATTGAATCATAAAGCAATACGATTGGCCCATGGATTGCATTAATTTGCACAGTCGCTGCAAAGTGATATTGGGTTGCGCTGGCGGCGGCGCTTGGCTTCTTGTAGCCGCAGCTTGGTATTCGAGCGTTGCATGGCGGGCACCGAATCAGCGGCAGGGTCTTGTACCAACATGGATGATCGTAAGGGTCAACTGGATATGTGACTCACAGGGCGAAGCTATGTGCTTCAAAACGATTCTTTGGGGTTCAAAGGCTCGATTGTAGGAGCCGGGAAATATGTTGAGCCTGGCATGCACTATATAGAAGATGCTTTTCTGATTTTTAATCGCTGAAATCCCCATCGCAATCTTCCGCCATGAAACGGTCTATCGGCGTGTCGCGCTCATGCCTTCCCACTCGATGTTCGTGCATGCTCCTTCGGCCGCCTACTCGGGCGACAGCACGCAAGTAGCCATATTCTTACGCTGCCATGCCTGATGGGTTAAATAAGGATGTTATGCAGTTTGAATTGAGGGATATGAAGTTGAAACGGTTTGTAGTTTTTTGAGGTGACCTATGATAAGAAACGCAGCCGAAACGGCGAGACTCGTCGTCGTTAGCCGCGACTCCGCTGTTCTTCGCCCACTTTGGTCGCTGGGAGAATCGAACAGCTGGCAGCTTGAAATAGCCGCCAGCCCGTGGGAGGCGATGGACAAAGTCCAATCCGGGGCAACGCTAGACCTCATATTGTTGGATTTGCTGCACGAGGATAGTGATGGTTCGCACATTTTGCGCTGGCTGCGCCGGCTTCGTCCAGCGCTGCCGATTATCTTGATCGGTCACCCCGGCGATGTTGGCAAGAAACAAGAATCCATTCGCTTGGGGGTATGCGACTACCTCACGAGACCCATCGATGATCGCCAGCTTGAAATGGCCATCCAACGTAATCTTTCCGCGGCGTCTGAAGCTACCGAGACAGATATCACGAGTGATGGCGTCGAACTGGTCAGCGATGACACCTTCTTCATTAGTACCAGCCCAATCATGCGCAAACTACGCGCTCAGGCGGCTTTGCTGGCGGAAGCCAACGTACCCGTGTTGATTCTAGGTGAGGGTGGAAGCGGGAGAGAAACCACCGCACGCTTAATCCACAGATTGTCAGTCCGTTCCGGATTCGAATTCGCGAAAGTGAATTGTGCATCACTACCTGAGGATCTCTTGGAGGGGGAACTCTTCGGGTACGAGAGAATCAGCACGACCTCACAAGCACAGATCAAGCAAGGCAAGCTGGAACGTTACGCAAAGGGTACGATTCTCCTAGACGAGATCACCGAGATGCCGTTGGGCCTGCAGTCCACGCTGCTGCGGGTGCTGCAGGACAAGCGCTTCGTCAGACCGGGAAATTCCGCTTTGATCGACGTCGATGTCCGCGTTCTGGCTACGACTGCCAGAAATGTGGAACGAGCGCTTTCTGAAAACAGACTTCGCGAAGATCTCTACCTGCACTTGAGCGCCTATACGATTTACGTCCCCCCCTTGCGAGAGCGAAAGGAAGAACTGCCGTTCCTGTCGCGCCATCTTATGCACCGGCTTGCGAAGCAGTATGGCCTTACGCCACGGGACTTTCCTCCGGGCATGATGGAGGCATGGCAGACGTATAACTGGCCGGGCAACTGGCGAGAGTTGGAACATTTCGTGAAACGTCACCTTATGGTGGGCGACGGAGAATTAGAGTTCGACCAGCACCTATTCGATCCGCAGGGCGCGGCACGAAACGCTGGTTTGGCCAGGCTGCGAAGTGTGAACCAGATGCCCCCGCCGCCCAATCAAGCTGGTGCGGGCATCTCTGGTTCCAAATCGCTCCGTTCTCTGGTACAGAGTGTCAAGTCGGAGGCTGAGAGGAACGCGATCGCCGCAGCCCTGGAGAAAACGGGGTGGAATCGAAAAGCCGCCGCACGGCTGCTCAATGTGAGCTATCGGACCGTGCTGTACAAGATCGTGCAGTACCGGATAACCGCGTCTGACCCGGCTCCGCTTCCAAGAGCCAATGGGTACAGAAGCGAGGAAGCCGGGGTTCTCGATGACAGATGGAAAGAACCTGCCAACCAAGGGAGTTTACCCCTCCGACAGCGTGGACAGGAGTCGTTATGAGAGGCAGAGCCAATCACTCAATAAGATTAGGACTCTTCTTAGTTGCCATCTCCGCTTCTCTGCTTGGACAAGCGCCGGCCACCAGTGGCGCCAATCCCAAGCCCGCGCCTGCCTCTACGAAAGCCTCGCCCGCGCCATCCCCGGCGCCCGCGGCCACCAAGGCTCACGATGACAGCTTTATCATTGGCAATGACGATTTCCTGGCGATCGATGTCTGGAAGGAACCGGAGGTGTCCAGGTCGCTTCCGGTGCGATCGGACGGCAGAATCTCGCTTCCCCTGGTGGGAGAAGTGCAGGCGACGGGGCGGACTCCTTTGCAACTCGAACAGGAGATTGCGGACAAACTCCGGGCTTACATCAAGGAACCCGAAGTCACCGTAATGGTCCAGCAGATCAACAGTGAGAAGTACAACATCGTCGGACAGGTGGCAAGGCCGGGATCGTATTCGGTCACACTAACGACGACGGTTCTTGACGCCATTGCGAATGCCGGCGGATTCCGGGACTTCGCTAAGAAGAAGGGCATTTACATCCTTCGCCGGAGCTCTACTGGCAGCGAGACCCGCATTCCCTTCAATTACAAGCATGTTATCGAGGGCAAGAATTCCGAGCAGAATGTTAATCTGCAACCAAACGACACTGTCGTCGTCCCTTGAGGGCTGTCTATGCTAACCCGAGCCTGTCTTATTCTTGCGCTGCTCGCGGCCATGCACGCCTGGTCTCAAGTGGCCCCGGCCGCAACGGGGGGAACGCCGGTCGATGAGACTCAAATGCAGATACCGCCGCCTATAAGCGGTGAACCTCTTCCGACAGTGACCGGCTCTGAAGTACGGTCGAATTACCTGGACCCTGGATTGACCCTTGAAACCGCATACTATGACAATCTACTGCCGGGCTACGGGGCCCATCCGAGCAGCGACATGGCCTACTCGGTCAACCCCAATATTGAGCTCGACAAGATGACCTCCCGCCTACACCAGACGTGGAAGTATGAGTCAAACTTTACGCTCTATCAGCACACAAGCGCACGGAATCTCGTGGATCAGAATGCGTCTCTTCATCTCCTTTATCGCTTGAGCCAGCACGTGTCAATCAGCGGAAGGGACACCTTTGTCAAAGGCTCGAACATATTCAACCAGCCCTCTCTGGGAGTATCTGTATCCGGCTCGACAACGTCCTCACCTGCAGACGTCATCGCTCCGTATGCAGACCTGCTTAGCAATCAAGCAAATGCGCAATTATCCTACCAATTCAGCGCGAACAGCATGATCGGCGCTGGCGGAACAACTGCGCTGCATAATTATCCCAACCAGGCCCAATCCCCTGATCTCGCTAACTCGGATATGCGCGGCGGATCAGCTTTTTACAATCGCCTCTTGTCCAGCACGCAATACATTGGTGCGATATATCAGTATTCGAACGAAGTGGACACTCTCAGCAGAACAGAGAGTGACACTAAGGTGGACACATTCAGTTTCTTTTATACAGCGCATTTGATGCATGCGCTCACCTTGTCCGTGACAGCCGGCCCGGAGCGCTATAACGTTGCCATGTCTCCCTTGCCGCCGTTCGCCTCGTGGACACCCTCTGTAACGGGGAGTATAGCCTGGCAACGGGATCGTACGAATTTTGCCGCCAGCTACTCACGAACCGTTGCCGGCGGCGGGGGCCTGCTTGGAGCTTTTAGCACAAACACAGCAAATGGTAGTGCGCGCTGGCAATTGGCGCGTACCTGGACAGTTGAGGCGACGGTGAACTACTTAATTCGCAAGAATGTGTCCCTGTTTTCCCTTTTGTCCTATCCAGGAGGATACTCCGTTTCAGGAACCGCCAAAATCGAGCACTCATTGAGCGAACACTTCAGAGTGAGCCTTGAATATCAGCGGGTACACCAGAGTTACAGCTACATTTCGTCGATTTCCAGTGATCCTGACAGCGATCGCGGGTCGATCTCTATTTCCTACCAATTTGCAAGACCACTAGGAAGATAATCATGGCAGAAGTTTCCGAGTTTTCCGAGGAACAGAATTCAGAACGGCCCGACGTCGAGCGCTACATGAACCTGGTGCGTCGCCGCCATATCCATTTTCTGATACCGGTGTTTCTTGGTTGGTTGGTAGGCTGGGGGGC
>Ga0224554_1000994_pt1 | contig 19985 bp, 18 predicted proteins | sample 714S22024metaG_FD_180666 | JGI IMG/M metagenome (GOLD analysis project Ga0224554, IMG submission 180666) | Peat soil microbial communities from Stordalen Mire, Sweden - 717 S2 20-24 | ecosystem: Environmental > Terrestrial > Soil > Wetlands > Peat | place: Sweden: Norrbotten County, Stordalen...
AGTTGCGGCAATATAAACTGATACCTGAATGAATTCATCAAGGGATCAGCAAATTGAGACGCTTCAGGCCGCGCTGCGGGTGGCCCATGAGAACGAGAACAGGTGGATGGAAATCTCCGCCGAGTTATCCACTGATGCTGAACGGATGGAGCAGTGGACCAGCACTGCGAGACTCAGGCGGCTCGAAGTCGAGCGGATCGAGACGCTTTTGGCCGTTGCGCCGGAACCTTGTGGCTTGGCGCAACCAGTGTGCAGTGAGACGGTTGAAGCGAAAAACAGAATGGGAGAGACGGCATGAACGAAGCGGAAATGAAAGCTGAGTTGGAGCGCCTGCGGGCAGAAAACGCAAAGCTCAAGAGCAAGGATTCAACAGGGTTGAGTCTCAAGGTCAGCGAGAAAGGCGCCGTATCCCTCTACGGAATGGGGCGTTTTCCCGTCACCCTCTACAAGCAACAGTGGATCCGCATTCTTGCCAGTGCTCCTGAGATTGAGGCGTTCATCCGGGAAAACGACAGCAAACTCAAGACCAAGGAGTAGCGACGCCCACGACATCCTTCTGAGATGCACCCCGAATGGTACGGGGATTAGCATCATCCCAAAAGCCTTCCAGTCGACATGGCGTTTTTCAGGAGTAATCCTTCCATTTGGGCGTAAATTAGGGACAATGAGCACTTTGGAACCATAGCACTCATTCTTCAGCGCGCGGTCGAACATCACACGGGTGCAAAATACCTTGGCCGAGGGTCCAATTCCAGCGCACTGCCAAGCCGGTGGATTCACAGCAGAAACGTTCGCGAGTAAGCGACGATCTGCTGCTGTATCAAAACCCTCTCCGAAATCGATCAGCTAAACGCTGATAGATGAAAAGCCTGATCGACAGCATCCGGCCGTCTCATAAGGCATACCTTCAAAAACACTCCTCGCATGCGCTGGATGCACTATTCTCATCGTTTGTGAAAATGATCTCCAGGTCCTGCTCAGCCAATCCAAGCAACTCAACAGCGGTCTCCGCCTATCTGGCCGCGCACGGTGGCATAGCGTGATTCCCTCTTTGTATGCCGGCAGAACCGGGATTGCCGGAGCAGACTATCTCTTGGTTCGCGGGCCACCCGGGTGTCTCCGAGTTAGAATCATCTTCGAAGCGTCGAATCAAATGAACCTCTTGAATTCCAAATCCGTGCAGCAGGTTGGCATTCACATGCTGCGGACGCTGGCCTGCATTGCGCTGGTCGCGGCAATCACCTGGATTGCCTTCTCTGTCTTGAATGTCAATGCCCTGATTGTGGGCTTCGCATACGTGCTCGCTGTCCTCGTCGTAGCAGCCCGATGGGGTCTCACTGAATCGTTTGTGACCTCCGTGGCCGCGATGCTCTGCCTCAACTATTATTTTCTTCCGCCGATTCTGTCCCTCACTATCGCGGACCCTCAAAACTGGGTAGCGCTTTTTGTCTTTATGGTCACGGCAATCACGGCGAGCCAACTCTCAGCGAGTGTTCGCAACCGCGCGGCGGAAGCTCAGGCTCGCAGGATCGAGGTAGAGCGTCTCTATCAGCTTAGCCTTTCGCTGATGCTGATCGATAACACAATCGAGATTGGGCCCCAGGTAGCGGCCAGCGTCAGGACTCAGTCGGGCTTCTTTGCAGTTGCCTTTTGCGACAGGCAGACTGGAGAGATTCATTTCGCGGGAGTTGAAGATCAGAGGATCGAGCAAGATATGCTGCGCTCAGTTGCAATTGGGGAAGCGGCGTGGTTTGTCTCCCGAAAATCATCGACTCCCGCGGGCATCGAGGCAATTGTTGTCCCGGTCGCGCTCGGAGGGAGAGTGCTCGGAAGTCTCGGAGCGATCGGCCCGGCCTTGTCAGAACCTGCTGTGCAGGCAATCGCGAATCTGGTCGCAATCGCAATCGAGCATGCCCGCCAACAGATCGCTCTTGGAAGACTGGAAGTGGCGCGACGAAATGAACGACTGCGCAGCGTCCTTCTCGACGCGCTGGCGCACGATTTTCTCACACCTCTGACTTCCGTCAAAAGCGCCATAACGACTGTGCGCTCCGAATACAGGCATGAACCGGAGGAGGACGACTTTCTGGCTGTTGTAGAGGAAGAGGCTGACAGGTTGAGCGAGATGATCAATGAAACCACGGATATGGCGCGGATCGAGCCTGGTAAGCCTCAAATCCGCCGCCGCCGGGTTTCTGTGCCGGATATCATTCACTCTTCACTTCATCGCATGAAGACGCTGTTGGACGGTCGTCCGCTGAAGGTCCAGATTCAGAAAGACATTTCACCCGTCGATGCGGATCCAGATATGATCGGTCTGGCACTGCGGCAGTTGCTGGGCAATGCTGTCAAGTATTCTCCTCCTGAGACGACGATTGGAATCTCGGCAAGACAGGCGGGCGACACCGTCACAATAGCGGTCCGGGATCACGGCCCTGGCATCCCCCGAGACGAACTTGATGCGATATTCGAACGTTTTTATCGTGGAAAGCAAACGCAGGAATCGGTGGCCGGAACAGGAATGGGGCTGAGCATTGCGCGCGACATCGTAGGCGCTCATCATGGAAAGCTGCGGGTGCAGAACACTCCGGAAGGGGGCGCCCAGTTCTCGTTCACATTACCCGCATTTCATGAGGTCCAGTTGTCATGAACACGGCAAAGATTCTCGTTGTCGATGATGATCCGCAGCTTCGGCGAGTGATGAAGGCTGCGTTAACCATGCAGGGGTACATCATAGGAGTTGTAAGAAGCGGCGAGGCGGCGCTTGAGAAGCTGCGCGACGAGCGCTATGACCTGGTCATCCTGGACCGGAATATGCCGGGAATGGGCGGAATCGAAGCCTGTCGTTCGATTCGAGAGCGTTCGGACATTGGGATCGTCATGCTTACGGTCCGAAAGACCGAACAGGACAAAATCGAGGCTTTGGACGCAGGCGCGGATGACTACATCACAAAGCCGTTTAGCATGCCTGAACTGCTCGCACGCATTCGAGCCAACCTGCGGCGTGTCCCCCTAGCGCCGCGCCAGGGATCGAACGTGATCAACTTCGATGAAGTTCAAGTGGACCTGGGTAGTCACCACGTTTCAATTCAAGGCCGTGACGTTCGCCTGACCCCCAAGCAATTTGAGGTTCTCAACTATCTAATTGCAAACCCGAACGTTTCAATACCCCACGCAAAGATTCTTCAAACCATTTGGGGTCCAGACTATGGCGGCGAGGTCGAGTATTTACATGTCCTAGTCAACCAGCTTCGCAAGAAGATCGAGCCTGATCCATCCAAGCCGCGATATATCCTTACGGAGCCGTGGTTCGGCTACAGGTTCCATTTGCCACCCAGCAAAACCTAGCTCCTGCCCCTTCATTGGAAATTCGCGCTTACGAACCTCCTCGCGCCCGTACCAATCTGAGCCAATCCCTTTAGGAATAATTTAGGCACCTTTCAGGACTTCATTAGAGATGGAGTCATAACCTTCCTATTGTGCAGGTTGGTACTAGACAGCCTGTCTGGAAGGTGCACCGTGGTTGCACTGGTCGTATTAAGCGCGTTTTGTGCCCTTGGCGTTGCATTCATGATCTGTGTGTTGATCGGCACTCAGCGCGCTTTGAACCGTGAAAGAAGAGCCAATACACAGGTCCAAAAGTCATCTTCAAGACATTGGTCGAAATGAGACATTCGGACATGATGGCCTTGCAGGCAAGATCCTGCATGGGGCATATACCCGGGCTCCCGTTCGGTTTGGGGCAGCACCGGGGATCAACCTTCTGGGAAGTGAAAGCCCCGGATGCTGTTCACCAGATGAAAAAGTGAGACCTGCTATGCAAGATGTAACGATGTTGCTGTTCACGGTAGTTTTCTTCGGCCTGGCGTTTCTGTACGTCAAGGCTTGCCAGAAGTTGAGGTAACCCATGGATATCATCACTGGATTTGCGCTGATTCTGTCCGTTTTGCTCTTCGGCTACCTCATCGCCACCCTGCTTTTCCCGGAGAAGTTCTAACATGTCCGCAAACGGTTGGTTGCAATTTGCCATATTCTCCGCGATTTTGCTGGCAAGCGTTCGTCCGGTGGGCATCTATCTAGCCCGCGTACTGGAGGGTGAGCGCACCTGGCTGGATCCGGTCCTTCGTCCTATCGAACGGCTCATCTACAAGCTTTGCTGCGTCGATGCCGCCAAAGAAATGAACTGGCGGCAGTATGCCTATTCTGCGCTGGGCTTTTCCGCCGTCACTCTGCTGGCTACCTACGCCCTCGAGCGTCTGCAAGCTATGTTGCCGTGGAACCCCCAGCACCTCGCCGCCGTGGGCCCGGATCTCGCCTGGAACACCGCCGCCAGCTTCACCACCAACACCAACTGGCAGTCGTACACGCCTGAGACCACCATGAGCTATCTCACCCAGATGGCTGGCCTAGCGACGCACAACTTCTGGTCAGCGGCCATGGGCATCGCGGTGGCCGTGGCCCTGATCCGCGCCATCAAGCGGACCTCTTCCGCCACCATCGGCAACTTCTGGGTGGATACGACGCGCTCACTGCTCTATGTCCTGCTGCCGGCCTCAATCATCGGCGCACTGCTGCTGGTTGCGCAGGGCGTTCCGCAGAATCTAAAGGCCTACACCACGGCCCATCCGCTCGAGCAGCCTGGGCAGACGCAGACCATTGCGCAAGGGCCAGTGGCCTCGCAGGAAGTCATCAAGGAAATGGGCACCAACGGCGGCGGATTCTTCAACGCCAACAGCGCCCATCCCTTCGAGAACCCCACGCCGCTCTCGAACCTCTACGAAATGTTCTTGATCTTCTCGATTGGCGCAGGACTCACGTATACACTTGGCCGCATGACCGGCTCGCCAGGCCACGGCTGGGCGGTGCTGGCTGCAATGTTCATACTCTTCTCGGCCGGATTCACCACCGTCTACTGGGCCGAATCGCATCCGTACGCCCTGATTCACAACGCCGCACAGACCGGCACAGCGACCGCGCCTGCCGGCAACATGGAGGGCAAGGAGGTCCGCTTCGGCGTTTCTCAGTCCTCGCTCTTCTCCAACGTCACCACCGACGCCAGTTGCGGCGCGGTCAACACCATGCACGACTCGCTTACTCCGCTTGGCGGCATGATGGTGCTCATCAACCTCATGTTCGGCGAGGTGGTCTTCGGCGGCGTGGGTTCGGGCTTGTACGGCATGATCATCATGGTCGTGCTCTCGGTCTTTGTCGCCGGCCTCATGGTGGGCCGAACCCCCGAGTACTTGGGCAAGAAAATCGAGGCCTACGACGTGAAGATGACCATGCTCTACGTGCTTATCTTCCCGCTCATCATCCTCACATTTACGGCCATTTTCGTGCTCTCGCCCACCATCGGCCTCAGCAGCCTGGGCAACCAGGGGCCGCACGGCTTCACCGAGATTCTTTATGCCTTCACCTCCGCGGCGGCCAACAACGGCTCGGCGTTTGCCGGACTTAACGCCAATACCTGGTGGTACAACGTGATGCTGGGGTTCACCATGCTGGGTGGACGCTTCCTCATGATCATTCCGGTGCTGGCGCTGGCCGGCAATCTGGCAAGCAAGAAGAGCGTGCCGCCCTCGCCGGGAACCTTCCCTGTGAACACCGCGCTGTTCACCGTGCTGCTGATTAGCGTGATCCTCATTATGAGCGCCCTCACCTTCTTCCCGGCGCTGAGCCTGGGGCCAATTTTGGAGCACTTGTTGCTCAAGGCGGGGCAGCTTTTCTAGGGAGACTCTGACCACCAACTCTTGAAAGGGCGTCCCTTTAGGCACGCCCTAGGCCGAGCAAAAACATGCGGGGCTTTAGCCCCTGAGGGATCACGGACTGACATGCTTGAAAAGAAGAGTCTTTGGAATACGGATATCATGGCCCAGGCGCTTGTGGACTCATTCCGCAAGCTCGATCCACGCGGCATGGTCAAGAATCCGGTGATGTTTGTCGTCGAGGTGGGCGCTGTGCTTACTTCGGCACTGCTCATCGACAACACTGTCAACCACCGCGCTGGCTTCGGCTTCAATCTACAGATTACCCTCTGGCTGTGGGTTACGGTGCTGTTCGCCAACTTTGCCGAGGCTATGGCTGAGGGCCGCGGCAAGGCCCAGGCCGACACCCTGCGCAAAGCCAAGGGTGAAACCGTTGCCAAGCGCTACACCGCCGACGGAGGCTTTGAAGAGATCGCCAGCGGCCTACTCCGCCTGGGCGACGTGATCTACGTGGAGGCCAACCACTACATCGCCGGCGACGGCGAGGTCATCGAGGGCGTGGCCTCGGTGGACGAATCGGCGATCACCGGCGAATCGGCCCCGGTCATCCGCGAGGCCGGCGGCGACAGGTCGGCTGTCACCGGCGGCACCAAGGTTCTCTCGGACTGGATCAAGGTCCGCATTACCTCCAACCCCGGCGAGACCTTCCTCGACCGCATGATCGCCCTCGTTGAAGGCGCCACGCGCCAGAAGACCCCCAACGAGATAGCGTTGAGCATTCTGCTCTCCGGCCTGACCATCGTCTTTCTGCTCGCTGTAGTTACATTGCAACCCTTTGCGATGTACTCCCACGCCCCGCAGACCGTCTTTGTGCTGGTCTCGCTGCTGGTCTGCCTGATTCCCACCACAATCGGCGGACTGCTATCAGCCATCGGTATCGCCGGTATGGACCGGCTCGTTCAGTACAACGTGCTGGCCATGAGCGGACGCGCCGTCGAGGCCGCAGGCGATGTGAACACGCTGCTTCTCGACAAGACCGGCACCATCACCCTGGGCAATCGCCAGGCCACGGAGTTCTTTCCCGCCCCCGAAGTCAGCCCTGAGCGCATGGCCAACGCTGCACAACTCGCCTCGCTCTCCGACGAAACCCCAGAAGGCCGTTCTATCGTCGTTCTGGCCAAAGAGAAGTACAACCTGCGCGGACGCGATCTGGTCGATATTCACGCCGAGTTCGTACCCTTCAGCGCCCAGACCCGCATGAGTGGCGTCAACCTGCCCGGCACGATCATCCGGAAAGGCTCGGTGGACGCCATTGCCCGATTCCTGGAAGAGCAAGGCTCCTCGCTGCCCAAGAAGGTCGCCGAGCAGGTAGAAGAGATCGCCCATCTGGGCGGAACACCGCTGGTAGTGGCGGAAAACTCGACCGCCCTGGGCGTCATCTACCTCAAGGACATCGTCAAAGGCGGACTCAAGGAGCGTCTTGCACGGCTCCGCGCCATGGGCATCAGGACCATCATGATTACCGGCGACAACCCCCTCACCGCCGCTGTCATTGCCCGCGAGGCCGGCGTGGACGACTTTCTCGCCGAGGCCAAACCCAAGGACAAGATGGACTTGATCAAGCGCGAGCAAGGTAAGGGCAAACTGGTTGCGATGACCGGCGACGGCACCAACGACGCTCCCGCACTGGCCCAGGCCGACGTGGGCGTGGCCATGAACTCCGGTACGCAAGCCGCGAAAGAAGCCGGCAACATGGTCGATCTGGACTCGAATCCGACCAAGCTGATCGAGATCGTCGAAATCGGCAAGCAACTCCTGATGACGCGCGGCGCGCTGACCACTTTTAGCATCGCCAACGACGTGGCCAAGTACTTCGCCATTATCCCGGCGATGTTCGCCGGCGTCTTCCCGGTTCTGGGAGTGCTCAACATCATGTACCTGCACTCGCCCCAGTCGGCCATTCTCTCGGCGGTCATCTTCAACGCGGTCATCATCGTGGCCCTTATCCCGCTGGCCCTCAAGGGCGTCAAATACGTGCCCCAGTCGGCCCATATCCTGCTGCGCAACAACCTGCTGATCTACGGCGTGGGCGGAATCATCGTGCCCTTCATCGGCATCAAGGCTATCGATATGTTCCTGGTGGCCCTGCATCTGGCTTGAAATTGGGGCCCATCCTGCCCCGCAAGGAGATTTACCGTGCATTCCGTCTGGAAGACTTCAATTCTCTTCACCATCGTGACCACCGTCCTGTTGGGCCTGGGCTATCCTCTGTTCGTCACCGGCATCGCGGCCGTGATCTTCCCGCACAAGGCCGCCGGAAGCCTCATCCTCAAGGACGGCCAGGTCGTCGGCTCCGAGCTGATCGCCCAGAGCTTCACCTCTGACAAGTACTTTCACCCCCGTCCCTCGGCCGCGGGCAACGGCTACGATGCCACCGCTTCGAGCGGTTCCAACCTGGCCCAATCCAACAAGACTCTTGTGACTCGCATTCAGGGCTCCATCGACCAACTGTCCAAGGAGAACCCCGGTCATCCCGTGCCCATCGATCTGGTCACCACGTCCGGATCCGGTCTCGATCCCGACATCACCCCGGATGCGGCCTTCTTCCAGGTCCCCCGTGTAGCCAAAGCCCGCGGTATCGGCGAAGACCGCCTCCGCCAGCTTATTGAGCAGCACATCACAAGCCGCCAGCTAGGCGTTCTGGGAGAACCCCGTGTCAACGTGCTGGATTTGAATCTGGCTATGGACGAGCTACCAAAGTAAACCAATCGGTGGCGAAAGTTGCACCGGCTTGTCGATTGCGAATCGACAGTTCCTGCACTTCATTCGGGACCGACACTGATCCTTCCATCGATGTCAGTGATTGTCAGCAAGCTTGAAGGACCCCGCAAGACGCCGCAGTAATAGTGGTAGGCGTTTTTGCGTAGGCGGAAAGATCTTTATGCTCTTTGTCCTGGTCAATTTCCACAACCATTTGAAGGGTAGAGATTCATACCTGAATCAAAAACCTTTTTGTAGAACCGAGAGGTAACATGAAAAGAATTCAGAACACTTTATCCGGCTTATCTTCCCAGTCCCGAGTCTCCTCTTCGCAGGACATTACGATGACCATTCGCAGATTTGTTTCTGTTGCTGTCCTGTTCGTGCTTCTGACTTTTCATGCGGTGCCGGCTCTGTCACAGTCAAACGGTGATGAAATCGGACAACTGAAACAGATGGTCATCGACCTGCAATCGCGAGTAGCTGCGCTCGAACGGCAGAATGGCGAGTTGAAAACCCAGGCTACCTTCAGAGGCGCCAGCGGACCTGAGGCCGCCGCAGCCATGGTTAGCGCAACTGCGGATATTAGACAATCCACGACAACTCCGTCCACAACGATTCAGCCTGCTGCTGCCCCGAGTGGTGTAGCATCTTCGCCCCAGGCGTCGATCCTTCCTACGACCCTTCCCGGCGGAGCCACGATCAACTATATGCTCGATGGCTATTATGAATACAACTTCAACCGGCCGCCCGGAGGGGTTAACGATCTTCGCGCTTATGACGTGCTCAGCAACGCCTTCAGCATTAACCAGGCCGATGTCATCTTTGCCCTCGATCCTGATGTGGCCGCGAAAAGAAGATATGGCGTTCGTCTTGACCTGCAGTTCGGCCAGGCCACGGAGACCTTGCAGGGCAATCCCGCCAACGAGCCGCGCCCTGAGATCTACCGCAACATCTTCCAGGCTTACGGCACCTACGTGGTCCCGCTGGGCCGCGGCCTGAATGTGGACGTCGGCAAGTGGGCGAGCTCGCTCGGCGCGGAAGGCAACTACACCAAGGACCAGATGAACTATACGCGGTCCTTCTACTTTTACTACTTGCCCTTCTATCACGCCGGCGTGCGCACGCAGTATCGCATCAACGATCGCCTTGCTCTGAACTACTGGCTGGTCAATGGAACCAACCAGTCGGAGCCGACCAATCAGTACAAGGACGAGCTCTTCGGCTACGTCGCCCAGCCGGCCAAATCGGTTACTTGGACGATGAACTATTACCTCGGCCAGGACCACCCCAACGTCACGCCCGCAAGCAACTGCACGGTGCCGGTTCAGCCCGGTCTCTGTCTTGCGCCCATCACACCTGCGCCCAACGGCAAGGTGAACATTTTCGACAGCTATGCCACCTGGCAGGCGACGCCGAAACTTACCCTGCAGGCGGAAGGCGACTACGTGATCCAGCGCCAGTGGACCTACTCCGCGCCTATGCATGTCGATGGCGGCGCAGCCTACGTCCAGTACCAGCTCACGCCCCGCGCCGATGTGGCGCTGCGCGGCGAATATCTCTCCGATCGCGGCGGCCTGTTCAGCAACGCAACACAGGCGCTGAAGGAAGGCACCGCAACCTACGAGTACAAGCTCGGCGACGGGCTTGATGCTTTCCTCGAGTTCCGCCGCGACTGGAGCAACATTCCCTACTTCACGACGAATCTTGCGACGTCGCCCTCCATACAGCAGCCCACCGCCACGCTGGGCCTCGTCTGGTGGTACGGCGGAAAACAAGGTTCGTGGTAGCGGAGGAAGTCAATGTAGGATTTCCTGATGGTTCTTCTTTCGATTGCACTCTTCGCTCTCGCGCTGCTCTACGTGAGCGGCTGCGAGAAGCTGGGGTAGCGGCATGAGCCTGGGAACGCTTGTCATTCTTCTCGTTTCAAATCTCCAAGATAATGGAATAGCTTTCCGATGTGCCCTACTGGACCGCTCACGGCGGCATTACGCCGCCGGGTGGAAACAACGGCAACGCCGCGGACTATCAATGCGCCGCCGGCGGAGATGCGGGCGTGGGATATGTGCCCGGGGCGGTCCCGGTTGGAGGCACGACCTATGCGACGGGACAGGCTCAGGCCATCGCGAATTGCTGGAGCCAGAACCTGGGCAACGGCGCACCCAAGGGATCGTTGAGTAATCTGTGGTGGCCTGACCTGCGGACCAACCAGACCTCAACCATCCTGGCGATTATGGTTCGTTTCTAACTCAACCACCACCTGCAAGGTGGTGGGTTGGAGGTCGGCGGGCTGAACCGCCGCATGGTATATTGTCCTTGGCGATACAAAAATACTCTTCGCTCAGATTTAGGAGATCCCGTGTATTCCACGGCTTTTTCAAATCGTCCCGTCTCGCGATTACGTCTCCAGCGTCGCGTTGGTCATCGCCCAGATCTGCCCACAAGGATATGCTGCTCCACAGAGAAACCATTCATATCATTTGTCCATGCCTCAGCACCCAACAAACCGTCGGCGTCTCACCCTGATATTTCGGGCTGTGATTGAAGTTGCGTTTATCGTCTTTCTCTATTATTCAAATCTCTTGATGGGGGAATTCACGAAGACGAATGGAAGAGGGAAGAGTCTCATATTCGCCTTGATTGATATCTTCACGGGTACGAATTTTTCGATCGCCATTGTCTCCGCGCTGGTCGGGTGGGCTGTGCTTGAATACTTTCGACAAAAGCTTTGAGGCCGCATGCCAACCACGAGCAGCGGGAGGAAAAAAGCGAATGGGTAGGCGATGAGTCAGATCCCCGGGCCATTTCAGTCGACACGCCAACCATCTCCTACCCTCCATGTACCTAGATGACAAATCCTACACGTGGAGACTGGTAGGTCAATCCCCAGATCATTCCTGAATCACCGGCAACCCATCTCGAACCCGATTAACACCATAGCTCATTTGCAGCTTGCCAGATTTGAGGTATTGCATCCCGGGCATGAGGAGTGCTTTTGAAGGTATAGCTTTCGAAACACCTCGCATTGACTTCGGGAAGTCATGTGCTTTGAGTCGTTTTTGATTCGTTTATCTGGTACACCTTTCGAGTCAAATCGCATGCGTTTTCAAGAGTTTCGACGCTCCCAAAGAGCCTCGCGGTGATTCCATTTGTCAAACCCGTTTGGAACGACCGGGTCGCATGCGCCGTTACCCCCTTTTGAATAATCACGGCCGCGATAAGTAACGGAATGTCGCCCAGTGTTCGCCGATCGGCCTATGCGGAATTCTCGGTTTTTGTGAAAAGGTTCCGGACGCGTGACTAGCTATCCGCATCCCTCTTGAAGAGAGGAATGGTGGGTGTCAGGCTGCGTCTTCGAGTTCCTCGGACTCTTCCACTGGCTCATCGTCGTCGATTTCCACAAATCCCGTGTCTTCTTCCGATTCGGCTGGCGTAGCTGGGGCTGTGATCGCTGGTGTCGGCATATCGAAGAGGCTTGCGGGCTTCTGGGGCGCGGGCTTCGCTGGTTCTGCAGTCTTGGCGGCTGCGGTAGCCTGAGTGATTTCCGTCTTCGGCGTCGATGTTTTGGCAGGGGTCTTCGACTTCGCGCGCGCCTCCGCCTGTGCCGCCTTTGAAGCCGCCTCCATTTCGGCCTTCGCCTTCTCCAGGTTGTTCTTCATTTGGAGGTGTAAACCAACAAAGCTGACGATGGTCGAGGGCAGATCAGCGTCGAGGGCGTCGGCGGTTCCGGTCACGCTAAGTGGGATCGTGAGTGCATCATTGTCGCCGTCTTTGAGCTTCTTTGGCACAATATTTACCCGAATCTGGTCTTCATCGACAAGCGTGACCGTCATTAAAACCGCGCGGTCCCGCAGGACTGGAAGAAGTTCTTTGAACATGGATATGTCTCCTTTTGAAAGGTGATTGTGGAATCACGGCCGCCGCGGGCGTCTCCGCGTCTTCGACCAAAGTTGGGGATCAACGGGCAGCGCGCTCATCTGGCCAGTTTGCGCGTTGAAGAAGCCGCCGTGGTGTGTGAGCTTTCCGTAACGGAAGAGCCGCGCCAGCATGGCCAGTGCGCTCGACGCCAGAGTTTGGTTGATGAAAGGCTCCTGACGGTCAAGAGCCTCGACGGCGGAACAACTGGGCAGAGGGTCTTCACCAGCCTCGGCGTCGATGATCTCGGGATACAGTTCGCTCACGGTCCGCAGCCGGCCTGTTTTTCTTCGGTTGCGCGCGTTCAATGGCTGGCCCAGAACGAACTGGCCGCTTGCGGCGTTGTTGCCGAGATCGAGCCAATACGCTGTGCGGTTCCTGGTCTTCGTCAACGCCCGCGCAATGATGCTCCGCGCCGCGCGCGTGTCTACGCAGCCAATCAGCAAATCGACGGACCGGTCATTGATCCGATCAAGCGTACGCTCGTCGAAATGTGTCGGCTCAGCCCGCCACCTGGTTCCCCAGAAGAGGTTGATGCGATTGATCAGCACGGTCGCCTTGTTCTGCCCGATGTCGGAGACTGAGAAAGGCTGGCGCACACAGTTCGTCTTAGAGACGATATCAGCGTCCATCATGACCACTTCCAGTCCGGATGATCGTCCCCATACCCTCATCGCCTGATCGAGATACGGCAGGCCCATGACAATGGCGCTGCCGGTTCCGCCCGCGCCAACGACCAGGACGCGCACCGGCTTCTGGCCCAGCAGGTCGCTTGGAAGCGTGTGCTCGATGCGCATATCAGCTCCTCTCTCCGCGCACAAACTCCGTGAGCGTCTGAGGCAATGCAATGAGCGTTCCGTGTGGAAAGCAACTGCGCTTCCCTGCCAGCCCCGTCCACAGCCCGTCGAATCCGCCTTCGTGGCGCGTCAGTCGGCCAACATTGGCGTGTGTGAAGGCACTTTCGTAGAAGCCGCGCTCCCACACTGGAATTGTTGCCACTGAGGCGCTGTCCGGACGGCGCATTGAGCCGGTGCAGACACGCCCGTCATCCGAGAGATTCCAGAACGGCGCAACGGCGAGTTTTGTTTGGCTTTCGGGCCGCTTGTTCTCGGTGAGCGCCCGGATGAGGAGTTCGCCATTCGATACTTTCCACACCAGAGTAGGCTGGGGGAAGATGCGCCCGCTCAGCTCCACAGCCTTACCTTCGGAGCTCTCATAGAACATCTGGCGCCGTCGGGCCGGAGTCCACCAGACAATCATGCGGTCCGCTTTGGCCAGAACGTTGGCCGGCAGTACCTCGGCTTGAACGCTGCCACTGAGGGAGCGCACCAGAAACTCGATGAATGCCACCGTGAGAGGCTGCGCCGGGCCGAGGGTGGGCGGCGCGTCGTTGCGGGCGGTCACGTCGTGGCGGGTGATGAAACTGCTCTGCCGGTCGCGATAAACCAGCAGCGCCTCATGCAGCTCGAAGCGATGGTTCTCCCCTATCGACAGATGCACCTGCATGGCATTTCTCCTGAATCTCCTCGATCAACCGGAAGAGTTCGCAGTTAAGCGCAACGAAGCGATCCACTACACGCATCGCGTGCCTGACGTCATCCGGCTTGCGTGGCGAGAAGACAACGCACACGGTCGGCTCCGCGGTGCCTTCCATCATGTATTGACCTTCTTCGTCGAAGCAGGCCGTGATTGCGTCATACTCTTTGAAGGTGACAAGCAACGCCGGCAGTGGAGGCTCGTCGTAGTAACCGGCTTCGATGTAATCCCTTGACTGCTTGAGACGAAGCCGGGAGAGCCGTTGGATGCGTCGCAAGCGCTCGATCCAGGTGGCATAGCCCCCCGTGGAGAACCTGCGCAGCAGATCGCGGTCGCGCCTTCTCCAATCAGGGCATCCGCGCTTCAGCGTCTTCCGGATGCACTCCGGCAATGCCTTTTCTACCTCGGGAAACTCATACTGGCCGCGGTTCTCTTCGTCGTCCTCCGAAGCATAGTCCCGCATTCGCTCTTCATACATGAGCGCATCGTCGTAGTTGTAGATCCGCATCACGCGATAGAGCGCCAGGGTCAGTGCCCAATAGAACGCAGCACCTAGTCCCTCCGCCTCCGCTTCCAGCGCATCGATAGCCGGCCCGATCCTGAAGTATCCCGATCCGCCGCACTCGATGGTGACAACGAGTTGCCCGCTTTCGAGCTCAGCATCGCTCCCGGTGCGTCCCAGTTGATCGCTCACTTCAAGGTGGTACTCGACGTTGCGCTGAATCAAATCACCGCGCTCCGCACCAATGCCGCTCATCATGGCGTGCTGGGCAAATACAAGCGCATTGCGGCCAGATTTCTTCCAGGTCTCCGCAGTTCCAAGCCCTTCGCGCACCAGGGCGGCGCAGAGTTCGTAGAGCAGTTCGGCATTCACCTCGTGGCTGTACTCGGTGCGAACATCGCCGAGCGACGGCAAGGCCTGGCCAAAGGCTGGTGCAAGCGTCGCTATCCCAATGGTGGAAGCAGCTCCAGCGGCGTCGGGAGCCGATGGCTGCACGGCGCCACATACTGCCTGATGGCCTCTGAGACGGCTTGTGCGAGATCGCAGGATTCTCTGCATTGGAGATGCCTCGCCAGAATCAGATTGGCTTCTGGGGGCGGTTCTGCGGCCTTCTTGAGGAATAAGTCCGCCAGCTCTTCTTGCGACATTGCGGACGCGGGCACGGCTCACCCCTTCGATCCGATGGCACGGCTGAAGGTATAGCGCAGGGCGGTCCCGGTATCTTCCGGGCCGGTGAGGGTTGCGGTCGCGATCTCCGGGTAGGTTGGCGTGAGAAGGTCGCGAACCTGGTCAACGGTCATCTGCGGTGCCGGGTCGGGGATGCGAACGCCGTTGTAGTTGAACTCGCGCAGCAGTACCTCTGCTTTGAGACTGGCCATTGGGCTGATTCTCCTTGTGTTTTATGAGGGGGGTGATTTCGAGCGAAGAGTCGTCGCTCGCTGTCTTCAGAAGGGGCTTGCTTGCACGGACAACCGTGGGGTTGGCGGTCAGGTGAATTCCTCTGAGGCCGGTATCCGGCCTCGGGTTGAGAATCGGGTTCGAGCGCGATGTGCCACAGGCCGGGACCGCCTGAATATCGGTCCAGCCCTGCTGCTTTGAGTAATACTCAATATAAGAGTAGCTCTATAAGAGCTACTCTTTTTTAAGTGTAAACTCACTATTAAGTATTACTTACAATTAACATTTGAGTGAAACTCACTATTAAGAAGCATCACACCTCTGCCGGCAGGTGTCAAAGGTTCAAAGGGGTTTCAGGTCAAAATAGAGGTCAAACTAAGGTATTCACCCTACTGGACAGGTTTGTGAGTAGACCTCAAACATTGAGTATTTGCCCCACCCATCCCCTATTCCGCGCGCCCCTTCCCTCCCCACGGATCGGCATAGGGGGAGCGGTCGCCCGCCCTCCCCCGCCACACCACCGGACAATCGAAGCGCAATTCGTTGCTGAAGCGAACAGAGGCATGACAACAGCGCGCAGTCTCAGCCGAAGAGACTGAGCTGCACGGCAGGTTCTGAAGCGGTTGGCCACAGCGGAGAATTCATCCGCATCCTCACACCCGGAGGCGACTCGACAAGGTGGATGCCTGCCTGTTCCGCTGCTGAATCGGTGGAAGCTGCGCCTAAGAAGCCGAGTACCGGGTTGTCATCCTCTTCGACCTTCACCGCCGGTGGCTGTGGCAGCACCTTTTCCCGTTCACGATATAACTCGCGCCAGGCCGCATCGGCAGATTCTCCAACGCCAGCATTCTCGACCAACTCGCGCGCCATGGCGCTCATCAGGTCTTCGTCGGTATCAAGCGATTGCAGTCCCTCGCCAGAGAACTTGCCCTCCATCATCAGGGCAACAAGCATCTTTTTGCCCATCAGACGGAGGCAGGTCTCCTGCATCGTCCCCGTATAGGTCACGAACTTCACACGCACCGCGTGCCGCTGGCCGATGCGCCAGGAACGGCGGCTTGCCTGGCGCAGCGTGTGAAGGGAGTAGCCGGTCTCGTAGAAATACAGTGTCGGAAAGGCCAACAGATCGAGGCCTGTCTCTACCAGCTTCGGATGGCAGATCACGACTTCGGCTCCAGCCTTCAGTTGCCGTTCGTACCAGTCCTCGCGTTTGTCCGTAGCGACCGAAGAACGGAGAACGGCAACCCGGAATCCCGCTTGACGCAGGACAGTTTCCAGCCGTAGCGTGACATCCTTCGCGCCCGTATAGGTCGCATAGACCTGGCAGCGCCGACCCTGCCGTAGTTCCTCCCGAATGTCGGCGATAATGGCTCGTTCCTTCGCGTAGAGACCAGCCTCCTTCAGGTTCTGGGGCATCGTCACCAGGAACCGCACATATTCTTTGGCCTGCGGATCAAAGGCGCGCGCCCAGATGTCCTTGAAGCCAAATGGATGATCCGGATAAAGCAGAAGCGTGTTGAGCAGAATGCTCATCAAGCTCTTGTTGCCCCGATGCGCCCGCATTGCCGCCCTGATGTCCTCTTCGAGTTCTTCGTAGGCCTTGGCGTGTTCCTCGTCCATCTCGACCGAAAGCACGCTCTCGTCGTATCGCGGCAGGTTGTCTGCGATGTCTTCGAGCGAAAGAAACGCCGTCGTGGTCATCAGAAACTTGCCGAACAGCATCGGCGACGCGCCCGGCTTCTTCAGAACCTGGATCGTCTTCTTCGTTGCCCGTGAGCAGGCGTTGTCGGTACCGCGCACCCTCTCGATGGTTTCAAGCACGCCGTATTGCTGCTGAAAGTCGCGCCGGCCCTGACCACCATAGGCAAAGCCTTCGCCGGCCATCGTGCGCGGCTCCATGCGGTAGAAGATGTTGAAGAGATCGTCCGCATAGCCGCCCATCAACGTGCCGGTAAGAGCGATCAGCCGCTTGGCCGCGCGTCCCAGCACTCCCAGGCCGTTGCCCTGTGCCGTGTCGCCGGCCAACTGGTGCAGTTCATCCGCGATAGCGAAGTCGAACCATCCGCCCATGTACCGGCCAATGTACTCAATCGGCGCCATGCGTTGAATGCGCTCGCGATCCGCCTGCCAAAGTGCGGAATAGCGCGTTGTTCCCCCATGCGGCAGAGTCAGCGATTCGGAGAGCTTGATTTTATCGACGAAGTCGAGATAGGTGAGCTTTTGCTGCTTTGAGCCCAGAATCGTAGCGCCGGTGTCGGGATTGATAACGCCCCCGAGATTCGGCCCAGATTTCGCCTTCAAGTACGCGTGCTCCCAGTAGTAGCCTAGCTTCCCTTTATCTTTGCCAGTGATAAAGAACACTGGAGCGGAGCAACGCTTGCGCCACTCCTTGCGCCCCATACGTCGCAACTCGGAAAGCGACAGGCGCAACCCCTCATACACAATCCTGCCCTTGCGCAGCTTGACTTCGCAGACGCCGTGCGGCTTTTTGGGATCGCCGCCGTTGCGCATATCCTCGATCAGAAAGGTTCTGGCGCGAGGCACAGTCAGCAGAGCTTCTCGCGCCCACTTGTGCGTAATGTGCGAAGGACACATCACCAGCGTGGTGCTGGGCCGCCCTCCTGCCAGCACATGGATCGTGCCCAACGCCATATATGTCTTGCCTGCTCCGCACTCGGCCACGATCCGCGCCGCCTTGGCTTTGCGGAGGTACTTCGCGGTGCCGGTAATGGCGAGTGCCTGAGCGGGGAGAGCCTTGCGCAGAAGTGTTGTAATGCGGGGTGCTACAGGGTCTTTCGTGCCTTGAAGCGGGGGATAAGTTTCGAGAATTCTGGACCCAAGCTCCGTGGCGTGAGTTCGCAAATACTGGAAGGTGGTCTCCATTGAGATACCTCGTGGAATCTGGGTGAGAGTGTCCAGCGGGGGTATTACAGGAAATGTGATGTCATGCAGCAAGCAACTCGGCGCTCATGACCTGTTGCCATGAACGGTTTGGCCAGAGGATCGGGCCATTCTTTTCTGGAAAGCTCAGCGCCTGAGACCGCAAGCCTTCCCCGATCCACCCAAGCACTTCTTCCGTCGTCGCCGAGATCAGTACTGGCTGGCATCCAATTCCGTCGAGTGGCTTGATGCGCTCTTCCGCCTCGACGACGCCGAGAACGTGCTCGGCCCATGACGGCTCGGCAGGGAGCCCAAGAAAGCTCACCAGCGTTGCCCATGCCTGATCCCGCTGGTATCCAAGCAGAATCGTCCGTCCCACACCGCCATTGGTGTACAGTTCCTCCGAGACAGCCACCAGGTGCCGCACAGGATGCTTCCGGTCCGACAAGCTTACGGCTCCCTTGTAGCAGGAGGCGTGTTCGCCGAGAGAGACCTCCTTCACCTCACCGTCTGGAAAAGTCAGAGTGAAGGTGGCCTTCTCGTGCACAGCCGCGGTGATCGCGCCAACATCGGAGTCGTTGCCGAATACGCTGATAAGGTGCGCTTGTTCGCCTTCCCCCACATAGCGGTCCACCCGCAGCCGAATCCGGGTCGAGGTTTTCTCCGTCATGCGATGGTATTCAAGCAACCCGAGCCTCAAGTGAGCATTCTCCATCGTCCTCTCCTTCTGGCTTCGCCGGCGTCTCGGTCAGCTTCAAAGTTCTTCCATCGGCATAGACCAATCGCAACTCGTTTGCCCACCGTTCCCGGTGGTGGATGATCTGCTCATCGCCGTCCTCCTCGACGAAGGCGGTCACGTGCTTGACCGATCTCCATCGCGCGATGTGTCGATCATCACCCTGGCCGAAGACGCCATTCAGCAGGCCCGCCGTGCAGAGCAGCCCGACGTGGCCTCCATGCAGCGGCGTGATCGGCCGCCCAGTGGCCACATCTTCGCGTGGCATCAGAAACGGCAACGTCTGCTTCCATGCTCCAGACAGCGGAAGCAAGTCTTCGAGCAGATCGTATGGCAGCCCGCGGTAACTCAGCGCGGCCTCGCCGGTTGGAGGCACGGAATACGGCTCACACGCTCCCGGCGCCAGCTCTGGCAACGCCTGAAAGCTGCCATATGGACTGATGCGCTGGAGTAGCCGCTTCGCTTCTTCGACAGCCACGCCGCGCACATTGCGGCGGACTCCCAGGACGGCTATCTGCCGAAAGCGGACCGATTCTTCGTCGGTCATGCGAAGGATGTTCAGACTGGTGAAATGTGAACTCAAGATCCCGGCGCACTCGTGTAGGCGCTCGAATGGGATGATCAACACCAGCACACCCTCCATCACCAGCCAGCGGAAGGTGTGCTCCAAGAACAGGCGTTCCATACGGTTGTTGCCAACCGAGCCGATTTCGGAGTCGTAGGGCGGATTCAAGTACAACAGCGAGAAGGATTCAGGCTTGGCAACGGCGTCGAAAGTATTGCCCTGAATGGTCGCGATGCCCTTGGCGCTTGCGGCCAGCGCTCGCTCGGCATCAAGTTCCACACCGTAACGGCGCACATCCACACCTTGGGTGATCAGGTTGAGAGCCACGCCTTGCCCCGCGCAAGGATCGACCACCGATGCCGGTCCTGTGAACGTGAGGAGCGCGCGGAGATTGATAACTTCGCTCTCTGGGAGTGGGTAAAAGCCCATCTTCAAACGCGCGACATTACGCGCCATGGTTCCTCCTTTGGCGATGAACTCTGGGTTGTG
>Ga0224554_1000995_pt1 | contig 19941 bp, 15 predicted proteins | sample 714S22024metaG_FD_180666 | JGI IMG/M metagenome (GOLD analysis project Ga0224554, IMG submission 180666) | Peat soil microbial communities from Stordalen Mire, Sweden - 717 S2 20-24 | ecosystem: Environmental > Terrestrial > Soil > Wetlands > Peat | place: Sweden: Norrbotten County, Stordalen...
ACCCTTCCGCAACATAGAGAGCCATCTTTCACACAGGTCGTGTCCACTTCAAAACCTGTGGACACGACCTCCCACAATCTCAGCCATCGCCGATGTGAGTCAATACGGCCCGCCGTAGACGCTTACGCATATTCCATCAGAGATGTAGGATGTTCCGGAGCGGAGCCGGATATGGAAGTGCCTTGAGCAAAATCATTCTTCTTGACAGGAAGTTGCCTCGGCGCTATAAATGACCATTAGTCATAAATGCCCAACGTTCATGTTTAGACATGTCTGGCGTTTAACTATGGTTTTAGGTGCGAGATGGACATCGGTCAGACAGTTCAGGCTCCAACACACGTGGTGACGCTCGGTAGCGAGGATCTGCCCCACCTGCAAGGCATGGGACGGCGCCAACGCCGTGCTGCCGAGACGCGGCTTCGGCTGTTCCGGTCTGCGCTCCAACTCTTTGCAGAGCGAGGCTTCGCCAACGTAACCGTAGAAGACATTACGGAAGCCGCGGATGTGGGCAAGGGAACTTTCTTCAACTATTTCGAGAGCAAGTATCACGTGCTGGGCGTAATGGCCGAGATCCAGCTGGGTAAGGTGCGAGAAGCCCTGGAACTGGCCGAGCACCACAAACAGACAACGTACTCTGTGCTTCATCACCTGTTCCATCGCGCCGCTGAAGAGCCGGGACGCAGCCCCGACCTTGCCCGTGCACTGATCTCGTCTTTTCTGGCCAGCGAGGCCGTTCGCAAAATTATCGAACGCAATATGCAAGAAGGCCGCCGGATGATCGCAGAGGTTGTGGCCACAGGGCAGAAGGGCGGAGAGATCGATCCTCGCTTGAAAAAGGAAAAGGTAGCGATCCAGGTGCTGCAGGCGTTCATGGGAACTGTCCTGTTTTGGTCGCTGCATGAGGAACCTGCGCTCGATGTTTGGATTGAAGACAGCTTTCAACACTTCTGGAGAGGGATCGCCGTCTCCGGTCAAGAGCAGAAACCATGAAACAACAATTTCGCATTGCCGCTCATATTTGGGTGATTTGCCTGGTCGCGGGCCTGACCGCTGTGGCGCAACAACCGGCTCCCTATCGACTCACCCTGCAGGACTCAATCCAGAAAGCGCTCCAGGCCAACCTGAACGTGCTGGTTGCGGGCACACGAGTTGAGGAGGCGGAGGGCACGCGCATGCGCCGTCTGTCGGCCGCGCTTCTTCCGCGCGTGAGCGCCCAGACCTACGCCAACGTGCAAAACCACGATCTGAAGGCTGAGGGGCTCTCTTTTCCCGGCATTCCAATTCCCAGCGTCGTGGGACCGCTTTCCAATTACGATTTCCGCGTTTATGCACAGCAGAACGTGATCGATCTCGGAAGTTATCGGGAGCTCAAGGCAAGCGAACGCGCTCTTGATGCCGGGAAAATGGATGAGCGCGATGCGCGCGACCTGATTGTGCGCGCCATTGCCGCGCTTTATTTGAACGCGCAATCGGCTGCGGCGCGCGCTGATGCCGCTCAATCGCGCGTGACCGACTCGAACGCCCTATTCAAGCTGGCCAAAGACAAGCACGACGCGGGAACCGCAACGGGCGTGGACGTGCTGCGCGCGCAGGTGCAACTGGCCAACGATCGCCAGGCGCTACTGATTGCGCAGAACCAGACCAAGCAGGCGCTGCTGGAGCTTGAGCGCAACCTGGGCATGAGTCCAGGGACGCGGCTGGAGCTTGCCGAGCCGCTCAACTATCGGCCCTTGAATCAGCCGGAGATTGAAGCCCTTGCGCCTGCGGCTCTGCTGGCCCGCGCCGACTATCTCTCGCTGGCAAGCCAGCGTGAGGGACTGGTCGAGCAGCAGCGTGCCAGTCGCGCGCGCTTCTACCCGAAGCTGAGCATCAACGGAAACATCGGCGAGATCGGGCGCAGCATAGGCAGCGTTCAAACAACAGGCCTGATCCAAGGTCAGATCGATTTCACACTCTTCGACCGCGATCGCAATGGTGAAGCGCAAGAGCTGGCCAGCCGCATAAAGCGCATCGACGATCAGATTGCCGATCTGCGCCGCGGCATTGAAGAAGACCTCCGCGCATCGTTGCTGAATCTGGACTCGACAAACGAACAGGTGGCCGTGGCAAGAGAAGGCCAGGAGCTGGCGCAGCGCGAGTTGGAAATGGCGCAGGACCGTTTCCAGCAGGGAACGGCGAACAATGTCGAGGTTATTACCGCGCAGGACGAGTTAGCGCGTGCCGAAGAGAACTACATTCTTGCCGTTTCCAGTCATGTGGACGCAAAGTTTGCGCTGGCGCGCGCCATGGGCGATACAGAGAAGAACATTCTTGAGTTCATGGGAAATCCATAGACCGAGTTGAGAGCGATGCGGCAATCAATAGCCGCCATGCGAGGGTTGAAGTTATGAAAAGAGTAATCCCAGTTCTGATTCTGTTGGCCGGGGTTGTTGTGGCAGGCGTTTACTATTATTCACGCCTGGTCAGGAAGCCGGTGCCGGCGAACCAACTAACGCTCTCGGGCAACATCGAGGCGCATGAGAGCCTGGTGGGCTTCAAGGTGCCGGGACGCATTGTTGAGTTGCCCGTCGAGGAGGGGCAGCAAGTGGAGCAAGGCGCGTTGCTGGCGCGGTTAGACAACGCCGACTATAAACAACGAGTCAGCGTCGATGAAGCGACTGTGCGCGTGCGCGAATCGAATCTGGCGCTCACGTTGGCCGGAACACGCCATCAGGAAGTGAAGGCGGCGCAACAGACCATGATTGATGCCGAGGCCGATCTGAACGAGAAACAAATTGACAATGTGCGGGCCCAGAAACTTTTTGCCAAAGACGAGGTTTCGGCGCAGGATCGCGACCTGGCGGCGACCGCTCTGAAGCGGGCCGAAGCGATATTCAAAGCTGCTCAGCAGAGATACAACGAAGCTGTCGAGGGCAGCCGCAAGGAAGACATCACCATCGCGCGCGCCAATCTTAACGAGGCTAGCGCAGGTTTGGGCCTGTCGCAAGTGAATCTGGGCTACACGGTTATACGCGCTCCTTTCGGGGGCGTGGTGACGGTGCGACAGGCGGAGTTGGGTGAGGTGGTGTCACCCGGCTCGCCGGTGGTGACACTTTCGGACCTCGACCACATCTGGCTGCGCGCCTATGTCGCAGAAACTGATCTCGGCCGGATTCACTGGGGTCAGGAAGCAACCGTCACCACCGACACCTATCCCGGCAAGCAATACCAGGGGCGCATTTCGTTCATCTCGCCGGATGCAGAGTTTACGCCCAAGAGTGTACAAACTTACAAAGAACGAGTTACGCTCGTTTACCGCATCAAGATCGACATCGACAACCCGAATCATGAACTGAAGCCGGGTATGCCTGCCGACGCACGCATTGATTTGGCCTCTGGCAAACAGAGTGCGAGCCCATCCGCGGCGGCTCCGGCCAAACAATGACGGACCAGCTCCAACCCGCGATACTTGCCGAGGGACTGACGAAGAGCTTTCCCGGCGTGCGCGCGGTCGATGGCCTGAGCTTTGACGTGCGTGCCGGAGAAATCTTCGGCTTGGTCGGCCCCGACGGGGCAGGGAAGACGACCACACTGCGCATGTTGGCAGGAATCATGCCGATAGATGCGGGCAAGGCTACGGTTGCGGGCTTCGATGTGGCGCGCGACCCGGAGGGCGCCAAGCACGGCCTCAGTTACATGCCGCAACGCTTCGGCCTATACGAAGACCTCACCGTGGATGAAAACATCCGCTTCTATGCGGACCTGTTCGGCGTGAAAAAGGCCGAGCGCGCCGAGCGGTCCACGCAACTGTTGCAGGCTGCGGGCATGAGTGAATTTCGTGAGCGCATGGCCGGCAAGCTCTCCGGCGGCATGAAGCAGAAGCTCGGCCTGGTGTGCGCGCTCATTCATCGGCCCAAGGTGATTCTGCTCGACGAGCCGACCACCGGCGTCGATCCCGTTTCGCGCCGCGACTTCTGGCGCATCCTCTACGAACTGGCCGCGGAGGGCGTGGCGATTCTAACCTCGACGGCTTACCTCGACGAAGCTGAGCGCTGCCATCGGGTTCTTCTGCTGCATCAGGGCAAGCTGCTGTTCTGTGATACGCCGGAAAATCTCAAGGCCGGGTTTGGGAAAGGCGTGTTATCGATTACCGCGCCGGAACCGCGGCTGTTGCGCAGCAAGCTTGATGGGGCGGAGGGAATTTCGAGTCTTATGCTCACCGGCGATGGGCTGCACGTGGTGGTGGACGATGCGGCGCGCCGCACTCCAGAGTTTGAGGCCAGGCTCAAGCGCGCCAACATTCCCTTCGATGCAATTCAGCAGGTTGAGCCGTCTATTGAAGATTTGTTTGTCGATGCGGTTGGCGCGGGAGCTGGCTCCCATGCCTGAGATCAGCAATTCGGTCGTCGTCGAGAGCCTCGTAAAGAGGTTTGGGGACTTTACCGCCGTGGACAGTATCAATCTCGAAGTCCGCAAAGGCGAGGTCTTCGGCTTTCTTGGACCGAACGGCGCGGGAAAATCCACCACAATTCGTATGTTGTGCGGCCTGCTCAAACCCACATCGGGCCACGCAGCGGTCGCGGGATTCGATGTGAGCCGCGAGCCGGAAGCGGTCCGCCAGAACATTGGTTATATGTCGCAAAAGTTTTCTCTCTACAACGACCTGAAAGTAATTGAGAACATTCGATTGTTTGCCGGGCTCTATAGTGTTCCTTCCAATCAGCTTAAAGAGCGGATTGAATGGGCGCTCTCGATGGCGAATCTCAAAGGCCAGGAAAATCTGATTACCGGCACGCTGCCCGGCGGCTGGAAGCAGCGGCTGGCCCTGGGTTGCGCCGTACTGCACCGGCCCCCCGTTATCTTTCTCGATGAGCCGACCTCCGGCGTTGATCCGATCACGCGCCGCCAGTTCTGGGATCTGATTCATCAAATGGCCGAGGCGGGAGTTACCGTCTTTGTGACTACGCATTACATGGAAGAGGCCGAGTACTGCAACCGTCTCGCGCTGATCTTTCGCGGAAAGATTGTGGCGCTGGGAACTCCCTCGGAACTAAAACGCGATTCGATGAAGGGGGAACTGCTTCTGGTAGAGTGCGAGCCGCTGGGCACGGCCGTGGAAGCGTTGCAATCGGCGCCAGGCGTGATGGACGCCGCGGTCTTCGGTAACGCGTTGCATCTCGTGGTGAAGGATGCCGCCGTCGCCATTCCGCAACTCAAAAGTTATCTAGCTGAACATAACATCTCTGTAACTCGCATGGAAGAGATTCGCCCCAGCCTGGAAGATGTTTTTGTCTCGCTCACTACGGTTTCTCACACGGCGGGCCCTGAAGCGGCAGAGGAGCGAAAGCCATGAGCCTGACTCGTTTGCTCGCCGTTGCAAGGAAAGAGGTCGTGCAAATTCTGCGCGACGCGCGCAGCCTCATCATTGTCGTCCTCATGCCAGCAGTGCTTGTGCTGCTTTTTGGCTACGGCGTCAATTTGGACCTTAAGGGACTGCCCGTGTATGTGCTTGATCGCGATGGCAGCCAGCAGAGCCAAGACCTTCTCAAGCACTTTCAGGCCAGCGAATATTTTCATGTTGCGCGCGTGGTTGGCAGCTATTCCGAGTTGACCCGCGCTCTGGACGACGGCCACGCGAAGATGGGAATTGTCGTTCCCTGGGATTTCTCTCAGCGTCTGCGCGACGGCAGGCCCGCCCAAGTGCAAGCGCTTGTGGATGGGTCAGATGACAATACGGCCAATGTGCTCATCGGTTACTCGCAGGCTGTGGTTCAGGGCTACTCAGCTGAGGTGCAGATCGACTGGCTAAGAGAGCGTGGCTTATCAATTCAGCCGGCTGCGATGAGCGTGAATACGCGCACCTGGTACAACGAGGATTTGGAAAGCAGCGCCTTCATCATTCCAGGCGTGCTGGCGCTGGTGATGTCGGTTATAGGCGCATTCCTTACCTCACTCACCATCGCGCGAGAATGGGAGCGAGGCACGATGGAGCAGTTGATTTCGACGCCAGTGACCGCGATGGAGATCATGCTGGGCAAGCTGGCGCCTTATTTTGTGCTGGGCATGCTCGACACTGTTATCAGCGCGCTGATCGCGATTTATTGGTTCGACGTGCCGTTTCGCGGCTCGTGGGTTACGCTCATGGTTTCCTCAGCCATGTTCATGGTGGTGGTGCTTTCGCTGGGGTTCTTCATCTCGGTTCTAGCGAAGAACCAGTTTGCGGCCAGCCAGATTGCGCTGCTGATTACCTTTCTTCCGGCGTTTCTGCTGTCGGGATTTCTGTTTTCAATTGAGCAGATGCCGATTGCGCTGCAATGGATCACGCGCATTCTTCCGGCCCGTTACTACGTATCTGTGCTCAAGAAGATTTTTCTCAAGGGAACGCCCGCTCACCTGCTCTACGCGGATCTGGTTCCATTGGCTGTCTTCACGTTCGTGCTGGCGCTGCTGGCCACGCGCAGCTTCCACAAGAGGCTGGAATAAAGGAGAGAACTGATGCTGGGGCGGCTGAAGCAAATGCTGATCAAGGAGTTCATCCAGGTCTTCCGCGACAAGCGGACGCGGTTCATCCTCATTGGCCCGCCCATCATTCAGATGATGGTTTTTGGCTACGCTGCTACTTATGAAATTCATCACGTGCCGACCGTGGTGCTCGATCTGGACCATAGCCAGGAGAGCCGCGAGCTAGTTTCGCGCTTCACCTCAAGTCCCTACTTTGACGTGCAACAGCAGCTCACGGATTCGCGCCAGCTTGGCAATCTAATCGAGCAAGGAAAAGCTACCGTCGGGCTGGAGATCGATGCCGACTTTGCCCAGAAACTGCGCAGCGGTCAGACCGCACCATTGCAAGTAATCGTGGACGCGACCAACTCGAACACCGCACTGATCGCCTCGGGCTACATCTCGCAGATCGCGCTGGGTTTCGCGAAGGAGTACCAGAGGGACCGCATCAGCCGCATCGCCCCGCAGTTAACTGAGGTAATGCCCTCGGTCGAGCTGGCGCCGCGGCCGTGGTACAACCCAGACCTCAGGAGCCGCTGGTTTTTTGTGCCGGGAATCATCGGCAGCCTGACGGTTGTGCTCGTAGTAACACTGACCGCCTTCGCAGTGGTGCGCGAGCGCGAGATCGGGACGCTCGAACAGATCATGGTAACGCCTATTCGGCCGGCCGAGTTCATTCTCGGCAAGACGCTGCCGTTTTTTCTCATCGGTCTCTTCGATGTCACGCTGATCGCCGTGGTTGGCTCGCTCTGGTTTCAGGTGCCGTTTCACGGTAACGTTGCCGTACTGGCGCTGGGCGCCGTTCTTTTCCTCCTGTGCATGTTGGGCGTGGGCCTGCTGATTTCCACTGTTTCCGCCACGCAGCAGCAGGCGATGGTGACCGCATTCTTCTTCATCATGCCAACCATCACTTTCTCCGGCTTCGGGTTTCCCATCAGCACCATGCCGCGATGGATGCAGATTTGCAGCTATGCGATTCCGCTGCGCTATTTTTTGATTGTGATTCGGGGAACTTATCTTAAGGGTGTAGGGATGGATATTTTATGGCCGCAGATGGCTGCGATGGCCGGTCTTGGCGTCGCCCTGCTCACGGCGGCCATTCTCCGTTTCCACAAGGCGCTGGACTGATGGACAGCTCGTTGATGTACCTTTAACTTTTGGGCTTGTTTTCTCACACAAGCCGCAAGAGCAAAAGCGCGGCGAGGATGGGGCACCCGCATTGAGTTTTGTGGTTTCCCACCCTTTCGCAAAGAACGCGAAAGGATGGGGCACGGAGGGTTTTTCAGGCCCCCGTCCGGCGGTTTCCCATGTCTCAAAATCGAGACATGGGCCACCCAGCAGCGTATTTGGAGTACGGTTTCCTATGATGGAGTTCCATATAGCCCGGAAGGCGCGTGAACGGTACGGGTTCGCGGAGTCGTTGTTTTCCTACACAGGAAACGTGGTTTTTGCCAATGTGGCCGCCTGCCGCGAGTTCGCACATCGCATCAACAAGGTTCGCGACGTTGAAAAGCATCCCGAACAGGTGGTTCATGCCGGCCAGCTTTACGCCATGGGGCTGATCGATGAGGCCAGCCACGTACTGATGGCGCGCTACCGCGAGCAGTTTGACCCCGCGGTAATGACCAGCGCCTTGGAGTTTTTCTCCGCGAAGGTGGGTTCAGAGGCCTTGGATGCAATGCTGCTCGCCTTTGTTGAGCAATTTCCAGGCATTTCGGTGATTCGCGGCATCGAGACGCCGCGCCAGTGGCTGGAGAAGGGAAGCGGTGAAACTTCGCATCGGGCCGCCGCGTTGGAAGAGCTGCTGCTGCTGTGGACCGCCAACCGCAACGAGGCCTTCCAACCTTTCGCGGAGCTTTTCGAGGAAAAGACCCTGGCGGAAAAGACCGTTTACCGCCGGGTCACGCGCCAGTTGCCCAACTACTTTGCCACCCGTCCGCTGATTCCGCTGCCGAACGCCAAGCCGATGAACCTGCTGGAGCTGCTGCGCGCGCCTGCCGTGGGCGCGCCTCGCTCACTGGCCGATCAACTTGCCCTTATCCGCAAACTGTGGAAGCCGCTGCTAGGCGATAGCCTGGAGCAATTGCTGCTTATCGCCGGCGAGATTCTGCACGAGGAAGAGCTGGCCATCTGGATGCAGTTCAACCCTCCCGACGCCGCAGCCCAGCGCCGCCGAGGGAAAGGGCAAGGAATCGTCGCCAGTGCCGAAGTGCCGGTTTTCGGCGACCAGGCTCACGAATACGAGAAGTTCTCGCCTGACATGGCCTGGATGCCCACTGCCGTGCTGATAGCTAAGAGCACATACGTCTGGCTGGCGCAGATGAGCAGGCAATATAGCCGCAGCATCTCCAAACTTGACGAGATACCAGACGAGGAACTGGCACAGCTCGCGCGCCGCGGACTCAACTCGCTTTGGTTGATCGGAGTCTGGGAGCGGAGCCGCGCCTCGAAGACCATCAAGCAGCTCTGCGGCAACTCGGATGCCGTGGCCTCGGCTTATTCGCTCTTCGACTACGCGATTGCCGAAGATCTGGGCGGCGAGGCGGCCTATGTTAACCTGCGCGACCGTGCCTACAAGCACGGGATTCGCCTCGCCAGCGACATGGTTCCGAACCACATGGGGATTGACTCGCCCTGGGTTGTGGAGCATCCGGATTGGTTCATTTCCCGGCCGGAGACGCCCTATCCCGCCTACAGCTTTAACGGTCCCGACCTCTCGCACGATGGGCGCGTGGAGATAAAAATCGAAGACCACTATTTCGATCAGTCGGATGCCGCCGTGGTGTTCCAGCGGCGCGACCGGCAGAGTGGCGAGACTCGCTTCATCTATCACGGCAACGATGGCACCAGCTTTCCCTGGAACGACACGGCCCAGCTTGATTACCTGAATCCGGCGGTGCGCGAGCAAGTGATCCAAACCATTTTGCATGTGGCGCGCCTGTTTCCGGTCATCCGCTTTGATGCCGCCATGACTCTGGCCAAACGCCACGTGCAACGCCTCTGGTTTCCTGCACCCGGAGACAGCGGCGCCATTCCCTCGCGCGCCGAATCTGGCATGAGCAGGGCAGAATTTAACCAGCACATGCCCCATGAGTTCTGGCGCGAGGTGGTGGATCGCGTAGCGGCCGAGGTGCCCGGCACACTGCTGCTGGCCGAAGCCTTCTGGATGATGGAAGGCTATTTCGTTCGCACCCTTGGCATGCACCGCGTCTATAACAGCGCATTCATGATCATGCTGCGTGATGAGGACAACGCCAAGTATCGCTCGGTGATCAAGAACACACTGGAATTCGACCCGGACATCATGAAGCGCTACGTCAACTTCATGAGCAACCCAGATGAGCGTACGGCTATCGATCAATTTGGCAAGGGCGACAAATGCTTTGGCGTGACCGTGCTGATGGCCACGCTGCCCGGCCTGCCCATGTTCGGACATGGCCAGATCGAGGGATTCACTGAGAAGTACGGCATGGAGTATCAGCGGCCTCGCTATGACGAGAGTCCCGACCCATGGATGGTCGAACGCCATGAACGCGAGATTGCGCCGCTGTTGGAACGCCGCAGGCTCTTTGCCGAAAGCGGGAACTTCCGGCTCTACGACTTCTTTCTGAATGCGGGCAAGGTAGACGAAAACGTTTTTGCTTACTCGAACCGCACCGGCGGCGAGCGCGCTCTGGTGGTCTATAACAACCGCTATGGCGAGACGCATGGGACGATTGATTTTTCTGTGGCCTACGCCGACAAGGGCGCCAACCAACTGCGCCAGCAGAGAATCAGGGAGGGACTGGGCCTCAGCGACAACTCCGCTGTGACGCTGGCGTGGCGCGACTCGTTGACAGGGCTGAGCTACCTGCGCCGGGCAAGTGATTTGGCAGAGCGCGGATTGACCCTCGACCTGCACGCCTACCAGTGTCATGTCTTTCTGGATTGGCGCGAGCTTTATTCGACCGCTGAGCAGCCCTGGGACCGGCTCTCAGACCAGCTCAACGGCCGGGGCGTGGCCAGCTTGGAAGACGCGCTGGTAAACCTGGAGCTTCAACCGGTACAAGATGCGTTGCGCGCACAATTGGAGCCGGGTCTGGTGCGCCTCTTCGCTGATCTGGCCGAGCATCCGCGCGCTCTCGCGGTTGGAACCGACCCAGAGATTGAGGCCAAGCGCGCGGAGTTCTTCGAGGCCGCCTGGGCGCGCTGCGAGAGCTTCCTGCGTCTGGGGCAGAGGGCTTATCTGGCGCTGGGCGGGAACGAGGTCAGCGGCACGAGGCCAGCCAATCCGGCATTGCTGAGAGCGGCCTTCCGCGAGCGCCTGCGCGCCGCCATGCGCATTCCGGCCGTCGAATCGCTATTTCCGGCTCCATGGACCGTGGCTGCCCGCCGTATGTTACCTAGCCCCAGCCCGCAATTGACGGCAACGGCGATGTGGGGTCCTGTGCTCGGCTGGTGCGTGCTGGAGTTGCTGGCTGAATCGATTGACGCTACCAACTCGGCACGCGTGGCGCTGGATCTCTTTGACCGCCTGCGCCTGCGCGAGCCGTTTGCCCAGACTTTCGCGGCGCTGGGCTTCGAGGGCGAAGAAGGGTGGCGTGTTGCTGCCCGCGTCAAAGTAGGGTTGCTCACCGGGGCCGGCGTCGGCGAGTCGAAAGAAGAGCCAACGGGAGCCGCAACGGTGTCGGACGGTCGAGTTGCGCTTTTGCCTGCCTTATGGCTCGATCCGGATGTGCGCTGGCTGACTGGGGTCCATGAAGCCGAAGGCCACACCTATCTGGTGCGCGAACTCTATGAGGAGTTGCTCTGGTGGCTGATCATGCCGGCGCTGCTGCATCTCGCGGGCGAGTCTGCACCCAGCCGAATTGCGGTGGAGACGATGAGCCGAACCAACCATGATGCCCTGGCGACTGCTGAAGCTGCTGGCTATCGCGTGGACCTGCTGCTGGGTCCAGCGAACCCTGAAAGCGCTAGCGAAGAGGATGCGCGCGAGGTTGAGTCCGCTGCCGAGCTGAAAACGGTAGCGAAAGCGCCAGGTCCGCCTGCCAAGAAGCGGAAACCGGCAAAGCGGAGATCGAACCGCAAGTAGAACCTGCTGCTGACGGATCTGTGTTTGAGCATCTGAAGCGCGGGCGCGGTGGTTTGGGTGGAGTTGTGGCGCGTTTGCGGCGTTGCCGGACTCCGCCTACAGCCCGTATGTATAAGCATCACAACCCGATGTGACACAAAGCACATCCCATTGTGCCTTCGCGGTGTCAATGTCCCTTGCGGACGGTCTGTGGGGTGGAATCTCCGCGAATCGCAAGGAACGATGGGGCGCGGCCGCTTTTTCAGTTGGTCATGCGGAGCTCGATCGACGAGCGTTTCTGGTCACTTTCTGCTCTCTGAGTATTGTCCAGAAGTGTGCGGGGTTCAGCCCATGTCGCGCTCTCCATCCCGTCATTCCGCAACATATACGCTGAAGGTGTGTGCCGTCGTTGACGAAAAGGCGCGGGCGGAGTTGCGGCCGGCGGATGCCGTGTTCGTGGCTACCGGAAAGCAATGGAGGCTGCCAGGGCGCCTATAGAGTTTGCCAGAGAAGCGGAGGAATCATGCAGAGTGTCGCTAATGGAGCGTTGAATGCTCACGAAAAGCTGCTGATCGACCAGGCGGTAGCCGAGCACGCCGGTCGTCCCGGAGCGCTGCTGGGAATCCTGGAAGCGGTTCAGGCAGCCGACGCGCATAAGTACCTTTCGATGGACTCGCTGCGCTACATTGCCGCGGAGACCGGCATTCCCCCGGCCACAATTTACAGCGCCGCGACCTTTTATGCGCTTTTCAACCTCGATCCGCAGGGCGATAACGTGGTGTGCGTATGCCGCGGGACGGCCTGCCACACGCGCGGCTCGCGCGATCTGCTGGAGAAGCTGTGCCTCGATCTGGGGCTGAGCGGACAGGAAGCGAGCGACACCAACGAGGCCGACAAGCTGGCTCTCACCACCGCTGACCGGCGCTTTACGGTGCGCACCGTTGCCTGCTTCGGTCAGTGCGCGCTGGCTCCGGTGGTCGAGGTGAACCACCACATCCTCAGCCACGTAAATGAGCGCACGCTGCAACGGGAAGTGAAAGCGTTGGGCCAGACCGGAAAGACTAGACAGGGGGGGAACTAATGCCGCGAATTCAGGATATCGGCGCGTTCAACGCGGTTCGTGAATCCGGGCTCGCCAAGCTGATGCCGGCCACACCGCGCCTGACCGTGGGAATGGGGACCTGTGGCCGCGGCAATGGCGCCGAAGAGGTTTTTCACGCCCTCAATGAGGCCATTCAACGCAGCGGCCTGGATGTGATGCTGGCCGGCGTGGGCTGTTTCGGCTCTTGCTTCCAGGAGCCGCTGGTGAGCGTCCGCCTGCCGGGAAACCCCCTCGTGGTGCTGCATCGCGTACAGGTCAACGACGCCGCGCGAATCCTGGAAAGCGTCTCCGCGCAGACCATGCCGAAAGACCTTGTATATTGCAAGATCGAGGAGTGGGATCACATCACCGCGCACCTGAAATACGGCCAGGGCTACCCGGATATTCCATCCTGGAACACAATCCCTTTCTTCAAGGGGCAAAAGAAGATTGTTCTGCGCAACTGCGGCCTCATCAATCCGTCGGACATTGAGGAATACATCGCTGTGGGCGGCTATCAGGCTCTTTACAAGGTGCTGATCGACGGCCGCACCGACAGCGTTATCGAGCAGATCAAAGCCTCCCGGCTCCGCGGACGCGGTGGCGCCGGCTTTCTCACCGGCAACAAGTGGGATTTCATGGCCAAGGCCAAGTCCGACACCAAATACATTATCTGCAACGCCGATGAGGGAGACCCCGGCGCTTATATGAACCGCAACGAGATTGAGGGCGACCCCCATTCGCTGCTGGAAGGCATGATCATCGGCGCTTACGTGATGGGCGCAACCGAGGGCATCATCTATGTGCGCGCCGAGTATCCACTGGCGGTGAACCGTTTGACCAAGGCCATTGAGCAGGCGCGTGAATACGGACTGTTGGGCGCCAACATACTCGACCGCGGTTTCAACTTCAATATCCAACTGGTGCAGGGAGCCGGCGCCTTTGTCTGCGGCGAAGAAACAGCCCTGATTGCATCGCTCGAAGGCCAGGCAGGCCGCCCGCGTCCCCGTCCGCCGTACCCTGCGCAGAAAGGGTTGTGGGACAGGCCAACCAACATCAATAACGTCGAGACCTGGTACAACGTCGCTCCAATCGTCACACGCGGCCCCGCGTGGTTCGCCGAAACAGGCAGCGCGAAGAGCCCCGGAACCAAGGTTTTTTCACTGGTAGGAAAAATCCAGAACACCGGTCTGGTGGAGATGCCGCTGGGCACTCCGCTGAAGAGCTTCATCTATGACATCGGCGAAGGCGCCGCGCCGGGCCGCCGCGTAAAGGCCGTGCAAACCGGCGGACCGTCCGGCGGCTGCATTCCCGTCGAGATGCTCGATACACCCGTCGATTACGAGAGCCTTGCGCAGATAGGCTCCATCATGGGCTCCGGTGGCATGGTAGTCATGGACGAAGACAACTGCATGGTCGATGTGGCCCGCTACTTCATCGAGTTTACGCATTCGGAGTCTTGCGGCAAGTGCGTCCCGTGCAGGGTGGGGTTGAACAAGGCGCTACGCATCCTCAATGCGATCACCAAGGGCAGCGGAACGCGCGAACAGATGAACCTGCTGGATGAACTGGGGCGGATGATTCGCGAGTGTTCGCTCTGCGCGCTGGGCCAGTCGGCGCCCAATCCCGTGCTCACCACCATGCGCCACTTCCGCGAGGAATACGAAGACCACATTGTTGCCCATCGTTGCCGCGCAGGCGTCTGCCAGGAACTCGCGCTTTCGCCCTGCGAGAACAGTTGCCCGCTGAGGATGAACATTCCGCGTTTTTTGGAGTTATACCAGGAGGGCCGGCTGGAAGACGCATTCGAGTCGGTGATTCTCGACAACCCGTTGCCCGCTTCCACTGGAAGGGTCTGTCAGCATCCTTGTGATAACAGATGCCGCCGCCAGTCGTTCGACGAGGTGGTGAATATGCGCGAGGTGCATCGCTTCCTGGCTGACTCAATTTATCAATCTGATTTGTTTGAGCCGATGCTGGAGCGGATTCGCGCGCGCAAACTAACGCCGACCGGCCGCAAGGTGGCCGTGGCCGGCTCTGGCCCAACTGGCTTGACGGCCGCGTTTTACCTGGCCATGCTCGGCCACGATGTAACGATTTTCGAGGAGCGTAGCGAGGCCGGAGGAATGTTGCGCTTCGCCATTCCCGAGTACCGGCTGCCCAAATCCGTGCTGCGCAGGGAGCTGGATCTCATTGAAGGCGTCGGTGTGAAGATGGTCTTCAACACCCGCATTGGGTTCGATGTTCCGCTGAATGAACTTGCCAGCCAGTTCGACGCGGTCTTCCTCTCCATCGGAACATGGAAGGAATCCTGGCTCTATCTGCCTGGCACGGAGTTGAAAAATGTTCATCCCGCTCTGCCTTTCCTGGAGTCTGTCGCGCGGCAGGAGAAGATGCCGATGGGCGCCAGGGTCGCAATCATCGGCGGCGGCAACGCCGCCATCGATTCGGCTCGCACCGTGATGCGCATGGGCGCCAGCGCCACCATTCTTTATCGCCGCGAACGCCAGGATATGCCGGCCATCGACGAAGAAATACAGGCCGCCGAGGACGAAGGCGTGCGCTTTGTCTTTCTTGCCGCGCCGCACCGCATTCTGGGCGGAGCGGACGGCAGTGTGAAGGCAATCGAAATTGTCAAAACGCGCCTGGGCGAGTACGACAAGAGCGGCCGCAGACGGCCCATGCCCACCGATGAAGTGCAGCGTTACGAGTGCGACAGCGTGATTCTGGCCGTGGGCGAGACCTTCGACCTGGACTTCTGCCGAGCCTCCGGCCTGGAGCTCAAGGAAGAAGGAACGATCATCGTGGATCGCTTCACATATGAGACAAGCCGGCCCAATTTCTACGCCGGCGGCGATGTGATTACTGGCGCATCCAATGTGTCCAACGCCATGAGCTGCGGCAAACAGGCGGCGCAAAAGATGGACGAGCGTCTGATGGGCGAACAACGCTGGGAGCGAATCTTTCCGGACTTCGAGTACAGCCGCACGGCGCCGGGAGAGCCGAGTCTCAGTCGTCGCCATGCGGCGCACGACCTGCCTGCCGCCCTCAGGGTTCGCTCGCAACAAGAAGTGGTTGCGGGCCTCGACCCGAAGGAAGCGCTGGAAGAGTGCCGCCGCTGCCTGCGTTGCGATTTGCGAGCCACCGTCCCCGCCAATTGAGTATCTGAGAAAAGGAGCGCCGCTGTGCCGACTAAAACGATTTCCGTCAGGATTGATGGCGAACTGGTGACCGCCAGGGAAGGGCAGAGCATTCTGGAAGCGGCTCTCGCCATCGGGAAGAAGATTCCAACACTCTGCTACCTGAAGGGGCTGAGCGCCGTAGGGGCCTGCCGCGTGTGCATGGTGGAACTTGCCGGCACCGACCGTCTGCTGGCGGCCTGCACCACGCCCATCCAGGAGGGCATGTCGATCAAGACCGCCTCGGCCAAGCTCACGCAGTACAGAAGGATGGCCGTCGAACTGTTGCTCGTGGAACGAAACCACATATGCTCGGCCTGCGTCTCCAACGGTCATTGCGAGTTGCAGTCGCTGGCCCGTTCACTGGGCATCACCCATGTGCGCTACGCCTACAATAATCCTCGGATGGCTGTGGATATGACGCACCCTCGCTTCGTTCTCGATCAAAATCGCTGCATCCTGTGCACGCGCTGCGTGCGGGTTTGCGCGGAGGTGGAAGGAGCGCATGTTTGGGAGGTGGCCTCGCGCGGGATTTACTCGCGGATTGTCAGCGACCTTAAGGATGATTGGGGCAAGGCAAGCAACTGCACTGGTTGTGGCAAGTGCGTGCAGGCCTGTCCTACCGGAGCGCTGGCGGAAAAAGGCTATTCGGTGATGGAGATGGTGAAGCAGAGCGACGCTGTCAGTCGTCTGGCCACGCAGAGGGCGAATCTAGTAAACGACACACGATAAGGCGTTATTGCTGCGATTGAAATCCGGACGCGACACGGTCGTCGTCATTCTGGACGGGGTGCGAACGTCGATAAACATGCGGTTTGTACTCTGGTTGCGGCCAGTGTTAGGTTGTGCCGAATGCGCTTTTTTGCCCAAGTGTCTCACCTAATGTGGCTTCCGCCAGTTCCAGAAAGCCCGCCTTTTCCATTTCCCCATTTGTGCCGACGGCCCGCGCCCCGTAGAATCAGCATTGGTGGTCATCGCGCCAGTCTTGAGCCGCACCGGATTGAACAACAAGGAACAGATGAGCGAACAGGTAACAGGGATTTCCATTGAGGCGCAGGCGGTGTCGCCGGCGTGGATCAGGATTGAACGGGCGCGACATCCCCAGCGGCCCTACCCCATGGACTTCATCGAACACATATTTACCGATTTTAGCGAGATTCACGGCGATCGCGTCTTTGGCGACGACGAGGCCGTGGCTTGCGGCATGGCCAGACTGGCGGGCGAAGAGGTGTTGGTCATCGGCAACCGCAAGGGCGGCTCAACCAGGGAGCGGGTGCGTCGCAACTTCGGTATGCCCCATCCCGAGGGTTACCGCAAGGCATTGCGCTGCATGAAGATCGCCGAGAAATTTGGACGGCCAGTGATCAGCTTCATTGATCTGCCTGGAGCTTTCCCCGGACTAGGGGCAGAAGAGCGGGGCCAGGCGGAGGCGATTGCGCGCAATCTTCTCGAAATGTCGCGGCTGCGCGTGCCAACGATCTCGGTAATCAGTGGCGAGGGAGGATCGGGAGGCGCGCTGGCGCTGGCCGTCAGCGATCGCGTCCTTATCCTCGAAAATGCCCTTTATTTTGTGATTACCCCGGAGTCTTGTGCGGCAATCATGTGGCGCGATGCATCCCACAAGCAGTTAGCTGCAGAGGCCATGCGCATCTCCGCGCCGGAGGTTGCCGCACTGGGCTGCGTGGATGAAATCGTGCAGGAGCCGCCGGAGGGCATACATACTGACCCCGAGGCAGGCACGGGCTTGCTGAGTACCGTGCTGAAGAAGCATCTGGCCGCACTCAAAAGGATGCCTATCGAAACTCTGGTAACCGAGCGCCAGGCCAAGTTCCGTAACATTGCGCAGTACTACACGGAAGGTTAAATGCCGATGAGCCCGATTCAGCCTGCCGTCAGCCGCTTCAGAGCTTATTGGCGATTTATCGTTGCAGTGGTTTGGTTTTTTCTGGCGCGGTCGCTGGCTCTGCGTGAGGCGCGGTTACTGGTGAATGAATCGTGGCGGTCGCTGGCAGAACAGGCGATGCTGCTCGCTCTGTTGCTTGTGGGCTACGCAAGCATTGGATTGACGCTCGACCGCCAGCAGCATCCGGTGAGTGAGCAAGGATTGCCACGACGGACCGGCTGGAAAGGCGAGGCTGGCCTTGGAATGGCCGTGGGCTGGGCGCTTGCCGTGACCTGCGTTCTTCCGATGCTGGTGGGTGGAGGCATCGCCATTGTGCTTATCCTCGGGCCGTCGGCCTGGGGATGGCTGGCGGTTGATGCCGCATTTTTTGCGCTGCTTGCGCTGGCCGAAGAGGTTGCCTTTCGCGGTTACGGATTTCAGCGCTTCGCGGAATCAGTGGGCTCGCTGGGAGCGGTGTTGGGCTATGCAGCCTTTTACGCCATCGTGCAGGGGCTTGTGCCCGGATCGACCCGCTCGAGCGTTGCCGTCTCCATCGTTCTCAGCATTGTTCTCTCCATCGCTTACCTGCGGACGCGCGCATTGTGGCTGAGCTGGGGAATCAACTTTGGCTGGAAGGCCAGCCGCGCACTGCTCTTTGGACTGGCGGTCAGTGGAGTCAGCAGCCACTCCCCAGTGGTGCAAGGCAATCCCATGGGGCCGTTCTGGCTTACCGGCGGCGGCTTTGGCCTGGACGGCAGTTGGGTTGCGTTTGTCGTCCTGCTTGCAGCGCTGCCTATGGTTTACCGCATCACGCGCGATTTGGATTTTCGCTACAACGCGCCGGTGATTGTGCCGGGTGGCATTCCGGTGGATCTGGACGTCGCCGCACGCCGTCAGCACGAGACGGCCATGGGAGCGGCCGAGCCCTCAACTCCTGGCCTAGTCCAGATTTTGCCGGCTGCTATGCCTCCAATGACTGGTTCAGAGAAGACGCCGAATAGCCAGCCGCCGGCCGCGGCCTAAGGAATCTCCGGACAAGTCATCATTGCAACCAACATTCCCTCAGGGGCTAAAGCCCGCGTCTATTGAGCTGCATTTGCGGCATGGCTAAAGCCATGCTCTTTCAAAGCAACGGATTGGCTTTACTGTAAATGTGTCCTTTTCAAAACACCGACATAACCAGAGATTTCCTGGGAGGTTGTCGGCGTTCTTTCGCGTAGAGGACTGGCAGCGAGATCAGGCTCCAGGATCGACGTTCATCTTGCCGCTGATTTCGTCAATACGAATCTCCACCACGGCACAATCCGCGGCGTGTTTCTCTTTGACAGGTTCAAAGGGTTTGCCGCCAGCGTATTTCTCCACCAGCAAATTCAGCAAGACTGTCTTTTCGGCGTCATCGGAGATCAATCGTGCAGCGCCAAAGGCTAGTACAGAGGTATAACGGGTGGAGCAGGCGCAGGGACGGTCATTTGAAACCGTAATCTTCTCAACCGCACTCGTTTCAAAGCAAACCCGGCTGTTCTCGGCGATATTGTCGATCTTTTTCCCACTCAATTTGGAGTGGAAGTAGAGCTTTCCTTGGCGATAGAGGTAATTTAGCGGGGTTATATAAGGCTCCCCGGTTGCATTGCAGGTTGCCAACCGGCCTTCGGTCTGTCCGCCAAGAAACTCGCGGGCATCTTTTTCACTCATCCAGCGAACGGGCATTGCAGTGAAGCCTCCACAGCTAACAGTTTACTTGCCGTCCATGAGGCGGCTTGGGGAAGCGGTCAAGGCGGCCCTGATGTAAACTGGTCAGAGCGAGTCCCGCTTCCTCCGGCCAATTGTTTGCCGCAAGAGGATTGCGCAAGTCCGCGACGTCGAAGCCGCGCCCAGACCAGTTGCGCGTGTGTGCAGAGACACCCCAAGAAGGAGTAACACCCCACAAATGGCCAAGATTGCGAAAACAGGTGACCGCAAGAAGGAAATGGACACGACGAAGTCAACCGACTGTCCCAAGTGCAAAAAGCCGACGCGTATCGTCAAGCGCGTGAAAGACCGTGAGCGCGGGATTCCCGGTGGCGTCTATATCTCATGTTCTGTCTGCGATTTCTACGAGAAGCTCTAAGCGAAAGTTTAAGTTCGGCGCACGAAAAAGCCCGACTGTTGCCGGGCTTTTTCGCGTTCAGCACACCGTCGTAACAGAACTCCACAGCCTCACTGGAACAAGAGAGGCTGTCAACCCGTATACACTGCCAATGAACGCCATGATTGAATTGTCCGACCCGTC
>Ga0224554_1000996_pt1 | contig 19938 bp, 21 predicted proteins | sample 714S22024metaG_FD_180666 | JGI IMG/M metagenome (GOLD analysis project Ga0224554, IMG submission 180666) | Peat soil microbial communities from Stordalen Mire, Sweden - 717 S2 20-24 | ecosystem: Environmental > Terrestrial > Soil > Wetlands > Peat | place: Sweden: Norrbotten County, Stordalen...
AGCAGTCGAAGAATCCCAAAGCCGTGGCCAACTGGGTCATCAACAATTTGCGCGCGAAGATGACAGAGGCGAACAAAAATAGTGGCACAGGCTTCCAGCCTGTGTCTTCGAAAATGGAACACACAGGCAAGATGCCTGTGCCACTAGCCGGTTTGAAATTCAAACCCGAAGCGATTCTGGAACTGGTCAATTTGGTTGAAGCAAAAACCATCAGCAGCGCCGCCGCGCAGCAGGTGTTCGGCGAAATGTTCAATACTGGAAAATCTCCCGCCGCAATCGTTCAGGAAAAAGGCCTCGCGCAAGTCAGCGACGCCAGCGCGATTGAAAAATTCTGCGACGAGGCGATTGCCGCAAATCCAAATCCCGTCGCCGATTACAAGGCTGGCAAAGTCGCCGCGCTTAATTCGCTGAAAGGCCATGTGATGAAACTTTCCAAAGGCAAAGCCAACCCCGCGCTCGTCGGCGAAATTTTGGAACGGAAATTGAAAGGTTGATTTGCATTGTAGCGGCGCTCTGTGAGCGCCGTTTTCGGCGGTCATAGACCGCCGCTACAGCAAGAATCAATAAAAATCCGTTGGCGGCGGACTTTGATAGCCCGGCTTGCCGTCGGCGCGCTGCAATTCCACGGCATAGGCCTGGTTCGCGCCGCTCATGTTGCTGCGGAAGATGAGCCATTTCATGTCGGGCGAAAACATCCCGTTCGGTTCGAGCGCGTAATCGTGCTTGCTCATGTTCACCAATTTTTCAGAATGGAAAACGCCGGTCTGGATGAGGTTGTTCGTGTTGATGTTGCCGGCGGATTTGTCGGCGATGAGTTCGGGGTGGAAAAGATAAAGCCATTTTCCATCCGGCGCGTGCGCGACCATGTGTTCGTCGCCGCCGTCGCTGGAAAACAGCGTGTTGTCGGGCGAAACATTGAAATGCACGCCCCATTCGTTCCGCTGCAAATGATACCAGGTGCGTTTGCCGGTTTCGACATTGCAGCCCGCGACCCAGAAATCCTCGCCGCGCGGCGTTTGCAGATCATACCAGATGGTTTTTCCGTCGGCGCTCCAGAATTCGTGGCCGGCGATTTCCATCATCATCGTGCGCTGGTGGATGAGTTTCAAATCCGTGCCGTCGGCGCGGATGGTCCAGATGCGGTCGAGCTTGTGCCACGGGCCTTCGTGGCAGAACATGAGCAGGTTCGGGTCGGTCGGCGAAAATTGCAGGTGGCCGAGCCAGTTCGTGTCGGGGGCGCAGATGTTTGTCTTGCCGGTCGCGAGGTTGTAGAAAAAAAGCGACGTCGGGTAATGTTTGGCGAAGCGGTCTTCCATCATGTGGCCTTTTTTGTTCCGGTCAATGTCCTCGCGTTGGATGTCCGACAGGTGGTTCGTGACGGCGGGCGCAGCTTCGCGGTTCGTCTCGGTGTCCTCGGTGATCGTGCCGGCGAGCAAAGTTTCGTCCGCGTTGACCGTCGCGACGGACTGGCCGCGCGCGAGCGCGAAAATTTCGCGGACGGCTTTCGTCTGCGGGTCGGTCGCGCAGACGACGCGGTTGGTGACGCCGTTTTTGATTTCAGTCTTGTTGTAATAAATCTGCCCGGTCTTGCGCCCGACCATGATGATGCCGACGCGCCCCCCGACGATTTTTTCGACGGCGTGCGTTTGAAGATTCACCATGGAAATTCCATTCGTCGAGGTGATGACCATGCTTTGGCCGTCGGGCGTGAACGGGTTCAGATTGAAATAAAGGCTCTCGCTGCCCGGCTCGGTCGAAAGCTGCACGACGCGGTGGCCGGTGTCGGGGTCAATCCATTCGTGCGCGCGCTGCGTGGTGGAAGTCGTTTTGCATCCGGCCAGAAAAAGCCCGAGCAGCAACGGCGGCGTAAATTTCGACAGGCGAGATTGGAAAATGCGCTGGAACAAATGGGCTGATGATTTAATGGCCTTCATAAATGCGTGGTTTGATTCTCTGATTTTCGCAGCGTGAAAGCAATCCAGACGGCAAAAATGTTTTTCCGTTTCAAAAACCTTGGTGTCTTGGTGTCTTGGTGGTTTAATTTCCCAGAAATGTTTTCATCGCCAATCAAATCCGTCCACTTCACCGGCATCGGCGGCACGGGCATGGCCGCCGCCGCCGCCGCGATGCAGGAAAAGGGTTTCACCGTCACCGGCTCGGATCAAAATGTCTATCCGCCGATGTCCACATTCCTCGCCGAGAAAAAAATCGCGGTGATGAACGGCTACGACGAAAAGAACCTCGCGCACAAGCCCGACCTCGTCGTCATCGGCAACGCGATTTCGCGCGGCAACCCGGAGGCGGAATTTGTGCTCGACCACAAATTGCGCTACTGCTCGCTGGCGGCGTTGCTCGCGGAATTTTTCATCCGCGGCAAACGCGCGCTGGTCGTCACCGGCACGCACGGCAAGACTACGACGACGTCGCTACTCGCGTGGGTTTTTGAACGCAGCGGATTGAATCCGAATTTTTTCATCGGCGGCATCCCGACGAATCTTGGACAGGGCGCGCGGTTCACGGACAGCGAATGGTTCATCCTCGAGGGCGACGAATACGACACCGCGTTTTTCGACAAGCGCAGCAAGTTCATCCACTACCAGCCGGAAGTCGCGATCATCAACAATCTCGAATTCGACCATGCGGACATTTTTGAAAATCTCGATGCAGTCAAAAAAACCTTTTCACATTTCATCCGGCTGATTCCGCGAAACGGACTTTTGCTCGGCAACGGCGACGAGGCGAACCTCGCGCCGCTGTTGAATGTGACGCATTGCCCGGTGAAACGATTTGGCCTCGGCGAAAATAATTCCGTCCGCGCGTTCAATCTGAATTTCGGCCCGACGGCGACGGAGTTTGAAATTCCCAGTTTCAAATTCCACATCAATCTCGTCGGCGAATTAAATGTGCGAAATGCGCTCGCCGTCGTCGCGTGCGCGAAACATTGCGGCCTCTCGAACAAGCAGATCCAGTCCGCGTTCGACACGTTCAAGGGCATCAAGCGCCGGATGGAAGTGCGCGGCATCGCGGGCGGCGTGACGTTGATTGACGACTTCGGCCATCACCCGACGGCCATCCGCGAAACGCTCCGCGCGCTCCGCATCAAATATCCGCGCGAAAAAATCTGGGCGATTTTCGAGCCGCGCTCGAACACGACGCGCCGGAATGTTTTTCAGACGGAACTGGCCGAATCCTTCGCCGATGCCAATGCCGTCGTGGTTTCCGAAGTCGCGCGCCTCGAACAAATCGTGCCGGAAGAAAGATTGAATCCCGAAAAACTGATGCAGGATTTGAAAACGCTCGGCAAGGAAGCGGCGTATTTGCCGGACGTGGATTCCATCGTCGCGCATGTCGGCAAAGGTGCGCAGGGCGGCGACATCGTCTGCGTTTTCAGCAATGGCGGCTTCGGCGGGATTCACGGAAAATTATTGGAGCGGCTGGGTAAAAAGTAGCGCGGGTTTCTGGCACATGAATTGCGCGCAATCCATCATGGCTAGAAAGATGAACCCATCAAAGCTCGCGCTGGAAACCAGCGGGCAGGACGCCGTGTCGAATCGCCGTTCGGCGACGGAACCGTCCGCGCTTTATTTGATGCGGTTGCCGCTGCCAAAGGCGAAAAATCAGCCGTTGAAACGCCGGCTGCCGGTTTTCATTGACGCCGAGACGCGCGCGCAAATTGAACACCCGGTGAAAATCATCCACGCTGGTTGAAATCAGGACAGCGCCGCGCCAGGAATTTTTCAACGGAATTCCACCTGCCCGAAACCCGCCTGCCGCAGGAACAATTCCAGTTCCAGTTTCGCGCGCTTGTCCGCCTCGTCCAGAATCCCGTCGGCGCGCGCCGCGTTGCCAATGTCGTCCACGGCTTTTTGACGGGCGGTGGTGAGCAGGGTCAAGGCATTGTCCGGCGCCCGGAACAGGCCGGTCGAATTGTCAATCACGCGGGTCTGCTTGTCATCCAGATACGCGTCGGTAACCAGCGTCGGCGGCAGTTTGATGGAGATTTTTTTGTCGGAAATCGTCACGTCCTCCGGCTTGAGCTGCTTCAAATCAATGCCCGCCTTGACGATGCCGTGCGCGAGCAGCAGCACGCGGTTTTCGCCATACCATTTTGTGTCCTCGAGGATGACGACTTTTTCGATGACGTATTTGACCGTGACCAGGTCCGCGAGCGTCTGCACCTGTTCGACGACCGTCGCGGTGTTTTCCTCGCGCAAACCGGAACCGGATTTCAGCCAGTGCCGGACCGTGAACCCGAGCCAGATGCCGCCGGCGAAAATGAACAAAACCAGCGCCGCCAGAAAAAATCTTTTTAATTCACGCATGGCGGCAATGTAGCCCAACGCCAAAAATTGCAAAGCTGGAACAAGAAATTTTTAAAACGAATTGGACGGTTTTGAGCCGCCTCCAAATCAGCTTGCCGCCTGCGTGAATTCGCGCACAATGGTCTGCCAGTTCGGGCAAAACGGAAGGGTGGCTGAGTGGTTAAAGGCACCTGACTCGAAATTGAAAAACGACCTTTGCTCGCTTTTGTTCAAGGTTATCTATCATCAAAAAAGCCGATAAACATTGATGGTTTTGCATTTGAGCTTTGCTCCTATTGAGTCTATTTGAGCGGCAAAAAAGCCATACAGTATCAAAAAGTAGTATCAGATTTTCACCCCGAAAGAATTTCAAATTCGGACGCCACGACTTTGATTTTGAGCCTGTGCCGGTCTTTGAGCAAGGGCGCGCGACATTTTGTATTCAAACGATTCAACCACAATGTTCATGTCGTGGCCGGGATATTTTTGGTCAAGGTATTCCCGCATTTGCGCCGTCACGTCATCTTTCCAAAGTCTCAAAACCTGTCGCTGGTCGTGCGCGAACGTCTGCAACATTTCCCGCACGTTGTGGCCGCTGTTCAAAACGTCTTTGGTCTCGCCCGACGGCAACGGAACGGATTCGACAACGGCAAATTCCATTTCGCCAGCGATGCGACGGTGGCAAATGGAAATGTCCTTCATCAAGTCAAGGTCATGCTGCCATTCCGTGCCGTCGTCTGTTTTGACAACGCGGCCAGGTGAAAGCAGCGCGGCTTTGAAGGCGTCGTTTCCTATCGTTTCCAGATTGCGTTCAATGTTGTGGAGCGTGTCGCAAAAGCCGTTGAACTGGTTCAAATGTTCCGAAAAAGCGTTTTTTGTTTCGGTGGCAGCCGACTCTTGCAATTCAGTGGGTCTTTTGTTGTGGTTCATAATTTACCTCAAGTCAGTTTGTAAAAGTTTTACCAGTTCCGTGCGCGGCACGAGCAATTTGCCGCGCAACACACGGCAGGTTTTTATTTTTTGCCGCTGGATGAGCCGATACATGGTGTAATAGTGGATGCCAAGCAGGTCGGCGGCTTCTTGGATCGAATACGCCAGCCGCTCGCCGAGCGGCGCGGTGGCCGGTGCTGGTTTTTCACTTTCGGGCATCGTTTCCATACGTTTCTGCTGGTTGTGGTTTAATGCGTCGTTTTCTTGACTGCCCTGCGCCAGTCAATTTTGGAAAGAAAATCGGACGGCTGAAGACCAAGCGCTACGGCGATGTAATAAATCTGCGTCAGATCAATCCGCAGCAAGCCGCCTTCAATTTTGGCGACGGTATCGCGGGTGGCGCTGTGCCAGCCCGCAAGCTGCAACCGCTCGGCAAAATAATCCTGCGACCAGTCGTTTTGATCACGCAGTCTGCCGACCAGCCGCCCGATGAAATTCCGTTGCTTCATTCTGTGTAATGTCTCATTCGTCCGCCAAATTTTTGTCCAGTTTTCTGGACAAAATCACGTTGCCGCGCATTTTTTCATGCGCTTTCGCTTTCGTTGTTCGTTTTTCAAACAAAATCTCGCCGCCATTTTTACCGCAATTCTTTTCACTGGGTTGCTATGAAAACGTAACAACTTTTCATTTCGGCTTTTTGGCTATTCTGCCTCAATTCGCGCACACAGGTTGTAATGAAATCGTTACAACTTTTATGATTGAAAAACCGACTTCCCAAGGCATGGCACGGCCATATTTTGGGAAGTGGGGGTCATCAAACTGACAGCAAACCGGCGTCAGTTCTCGCCAATAAGCCTCAAGAGAGGTAGAAAACAGGCAAAATTGCCTGACCCATTATGGGATGAAGGGCATTATCGCATTGGCTTTCGCCGACCTAGCCAAGATATAAATAATTCGGAGAATCAGGCGCTCTCGTCCTGCCTCAAGAAAACCAATAGCACAGCCGAATTAAAACGCAAGGCGGATAAAAAAACGGACGTTCAGATTTTGCGTCTTAAATTGATATGGATCACAATGCAAATGTCATTGGCCGAAACGTGGGCAAATTTCGGTATCAAAACGGTTGGACTCAAGAGGAACTTGCTGCAAAAATGCAATTGTTGGGTTGTCACATAACCCGTCAGATTATTGCCAACATTGAAACTCGGCGTTCTTCTGTAAGCGACAAACGAATCGAGTATTTCGCAGAGGCCTTCGGTTTGGAAGTGGGCGATTTATTTCCGAAAAAACGACACTTCAGCGGGCGTATGGTGGGATTGGAAGCGTAAAAAGGGCAGCATCAAAAATTTGATGCTGCCATGGGTGGCTGATTTTTATTCGGCGGCATTTAAGAGTTTGATCAATTCGGAGCGCGGCACTAGAAATTTTCCGCGCAGCGCCCGGCACGCCTTGAGTTTGCCGCGTTGAACCAGCCGATAAACGCTGAAATAATCCACACCGAGCATTTCGGCTGTTTCTTTAAGCGAATAAGCCAGCCGTTCTATTTTTGCTGGCGATGTTTCTATTTTTTGTTGGTTTTCCATATTTCCGTTGTGTTTGGGTGATTGAACGGATGCCGTTCAAATCCGCAACCGGCTTGGCGTCGCGCCCTGCCTTTTTATTGCGAATGAAAACAGAATTTCGCGGATTGAAATCTGACCCAAGCAGAATGAGCAAAAAGACGGTCGGAATCCCTTTGATTAGATTCAACTTTTTGCCGGGAACAATTCCTTCGTGCGAGAAATCTAAAAGCAAAACTCCCGGAGCCGGGCGGCGGGTCAACGGTGGAACTCGCAGAGTCTTACCTTGACGCGCCGCCCGGCGACACACAATTAAAGTTTCGATTCGCGCGCACAACTCCAACGCGGTTGCGTCACATGGTATTATGATGAGTCATTTGAGTCGTTCTTGAGTCATATCGTCGGTGTTATGTGTGCGTTCGATCTGATGCTGACCATTTCGAGGATTTGCTCGAAATGGTCTTCAATATCGAGGAACGAGCAAATGTTCGTGGCGGAAATATTTCTGCGTTTGACAAAGACACTTTCGTGGACGATTTCAGTTTCGATGAATCTTCAACTTGAAAATAAGCTCGCGCTGGTCACCGGCTCGACCAAGGGCATCGGCCTCGCTATTGCCACTTCACTTGCCCGCGAAGGCGCGCGCGTCATCGTCAACGGCCGCGCTGAAAAATCCGTGAATCAAGCTGCCGAAAAAATCCGCAAATCCGTTCCGGGGGCGAAGCTGGAAACGTTCGCTGGCGATTTGTCGAAAGCCGACGACGCCGGTTTGCTAGTGAAACAATTTTCGAACGTTGAAATTCTGGTCAACAACCTCGGCATTTTTGAACCGAAACCCTTTGAACAAATTCCTGACGAAGATTGGCGTCGTTTTTTTGAAGTGAATGTATTGAGCGGCGTGCGCTTGAGCCGCGCCTATTTTCCCGGAATGAAACAGCGCAATTGGGGACGCATCGTTTTCATCAGCAGCGAGAGCGGATTGCAGATTCCGGCGGAGATGATCCATTACGGGATGACCAAGACCGCTGAAATCGCCGTGGCGCGCGGTCTGGCGGAATTGTGCGCCGGAACAAATGTCACCGTGAATTCGGTGCTGCCCGGCCCGACACGTTCCGATGGCGTGGATGAATTCGTGAAACAATTGAGCGGCGGCAAACCGTTCGCGGAATTTGAGAAGGAATTTTTCGAGAAAGTGCGCCCGACATCTTTGCTGAAAAGATTTGCGACGACGGAAGAAGTGGCGAATTTAGTAACTTACGTTTGTAGCCCGCTTTCATCAGCGACCAATGGTGCGGCGTTGCGTGTGGACGGTGGCGTTGTAAAGTCGGCATTCTAGTGTGGCACACGCAATCGCGCCACGAAAAGATTCGCAAGGGATGTTTTGAATTACTTTTGAGTCTGGTTTTCAATTGTGTGCGAGCAGAAATATTTCACTTGGTGGTAAAAATCGACATTCTCACCAGTAGAAGATGGTGAACACGGATCACACCAACTCAGGTGCGACGGCGATGTTGAGTGGCATTGACGAGTATCCGACATGAAACCAACGGAAAATCGGAGGCATTATGGCAAAAGGTGGATCGGGCGGTCATGGAGGCGGGCGTGGTGGTTCAGGTGGCCAGAGCGGGGGTGGTCGTGGGAGCACTGGTGGAGGCACTGGAACACGCGGCAAGTAAGCCGGTAAGCAGCAAATAACAAAGGGGATGCCGATTCCGGCATCCCCTTCTTCTTTAATCAATCAATTCAGAAACGAAGCTGGCCAAATCTCTGATGCTGGCCAGTAGCAGAAAGGAGGTGGGCAAAATGATTCTTGGAATTCAAGGCGATGACGGCGGATGCGTCCGGGGCGGCGGTGGAAAGGGACGCTGACACGTTTTCGGAAAACATATTCGAGTCGGTGGTAAAAACCGGCTATCTCGACGGTAGTAAGATTGAACGCGAGTCGCGCTCGCAAGAGTGGTGACGGCGATGCTGGGTGGCAAAACCGAGAAATCCGCACAAACCTGAAGCACGAAGCGAAAGGTGAAGTATGGGAGAATACAGCTACAAACGCGGTGCAAGTGCTGGACGTAACGGCTCTGATCCGTCTCCTCCGAAACATGGCTTGTTCGACTCGTTGACCGGTGTCAGCGAGAAAGAAGTCAAGGAGTGGGCGCAAGACTACGAGAGCGGCTATCACGCGGGGTCTCAGCAACGCCTCGCTGATGAAATCAAGCGCGACAGGGAAAAGTGATCGGAAATCGGGCGTATATTTTTGCCCGGCCAAGGCTGGCGGCTTCTTGAAGCCGCCAGCCTCTTTTTTTCGAGTCGGGGGGTAAAAATTGGGCGGCTCGACGGTAGTAAGATTGGGCGCAGGACGCGCTCGCAAGAAACCTCAATGAGGGAGAACCGACAGTTTGGCTGAAGACTGTGGCTCGTTACGGAAACACAACCTGAACATAAGGATATTATGAGCAAGTTTGAAAAAAATCTGATTTGTCGCGAAAGCGACGAATCGGGCTGCCCGTCTTACGATGGCGACAGCGATTCGCCGGGGTGCGGCGATGGAAGCACTGGCGAAGGAGTTTAACGTCTGTCGCCGGTTCCCGGAGCCGGACTGAAAAGCCCGGCTTTTTTCAGAGCAGTAGCAGTTTGTTGAAAGCCTCCGGCTCGTTGAGCCGGAGGCTGTTTTTTGCAGCGCGGTGAAATTCATCTGGCCTGCCAGTAGTTGTGGTTGAAGGCATCCGAAACCAAAAAAAGAAAGGTGGTGAACACAATGAGCAGCAGCACGACAGAAACAGAGACGCCGGTTCAAGAAGTCGAAGGCTGGATGTGGTTGGACCATGCAGACCTGACCGATGACGCAGAGCCTTGCTTGGATTAACGGTTTTGAGCAGCGCGGCTCCGGATGCACACATCCGGGGCCGCCTCTCATTTGATTTTGGTGGTCGAAATCCGCTGTTTGACCATCGGTGAAACAACCTGCTAGAGGCGTCAAAGCCTCCAGCACGGGTTTTGAAAAAGTGAAACATCTTGTCCATTCAAACAACGAAAGTATCCTAGACCTATGAGCACGGAACATCACACGCGCCATCACCGGCCCACACCTTGGCCGGCGGCAGAAACAGCCTGTCAGGAAATTTGGAAACACCCGGAAGCATTAAGGGAGGCATATCGAAGACTCTGCCGGCACGCAGCCGAGCAGATTGAGGAAGCCGACTGGTCTGGAGCAAGTGAGCCAGATGCGGAAGAGATTGTGAATGAAGCGTTAGAAGATGCCTGCAAGCACGAGAAGCGTTTCTGGAATCCAGACGAGGACACCAGCCCCCACTGGCGCACTAAGTTTCCGAGCTGGCCGCCGTTGTTACATTCCCTGTATCGCTATTTGCATCGCCGCATCTACCGCAAAGTGACAAATCGAGCGGGAAGGCATAGCAACACGAAAACCGGGCCTCCTTCAGCGGCATTATACGAGGATGCTGATTCTGACGCTCCAGAACTGTGGGACGCCGAGTCGCTTCAACTTGACGGATTAGGCGGCGGCAACCGCATGGGCGTCCGTCCCGATGAAGCGCTTTTTCTGAAAGACAACTGGGAGAGCTTCCAACAGTTTGTTCGCGAGCGTTCGTTCGCAGACAAGCAATTAATTATCGCGATTGCCGACAAGATTCGGTCTGAAAATCTTTGGCAGCCTGCGTTGTTGGCAGCCGCGCTCCACCGGCCAATCCAGCAAATTAACAAAGCGAAGACAAGGTTGCAAAGCGTGCTCGCGGACGTGCGAACGGATGCTTTCATCGAAACGCTGCCGGAAGAATGGCAACGATTGGTGAAATTCTTGCGCGATCGCGTGACGTCTGGCCGGTCGTTGCCTGCCGCCATCGCGGAATTTGCCCATGCAAACGGCGTTTCCGAAGATGCCGTTGGCACGAACTTGAATGACATCGCCCAGCGTAAACGCGACTGGTCTCGAAGAACGCACAAGCAACAAATAACGTTGGAAGTTTTGGGAAGTTGAAGACAAAAAGTTTATGAATACAGAACCTAAATCAATTGATCTGGAAGCACTCTCGCAGTTGCTCGATCTCGACATCGCGGCAGACGCCGCGCGCCCGCAAAAGGAAATCGACGATGAACTAAAACGGCGCGGGCTAAATCCAGACGAGTTAAACCGCAATGCGATCGAGGCGTTGCGCAACGCGCTGAAAAGCAAGAATGTGTCAAACGTCGCGACCCAGAATATTGCTCAACGGCTGGCAGATGCCGCAGGAGAAATCGCCACCGCTGGCATTAAGTGGTATCGCGACCTGCTGTTTTTTGAGCCGCAGTTTGCTGCCGGGGGAAATCTGGCAGGTAATGCCCTGGTGGAAGCAGACAAGTCTCGCGAGGTCGTGCTGGCTAAAGAATTCACCGAATCTGAATTAAGTCACATTCCATGGGCTGGGCCGAAACTCAAATTGTCAAAGACGATTGATGCAGAAAAAAGGACGGCCATCTACCACGCTTTCGTGACGAGCATCAACAAACAAACGTCGCAGACCGGCACGCTGCGAATCGCGCTCATTGCGCCTGACGGTCAAACCGCCGAGGCACGGCTGAAATCAGGTGACCGGAAGAAAATGTTACAAGGTGCTGATCTTCCGGCAGACTCCAGTGAACTGCGCTACGCGCTCTTGATAGAATAGCCGCCAGCCATGTCATACCAAAGGCCATTTGAAAAGCTCGCTGACGAGCCGACTATCGGCGCAATTGCCTTTGCCAGAAATGGACAGAGAAATAACAAGGAACTGACAGGCATGACCCATGACGAGTTTGCCGTCCATATCTGGAAAGAATACGACGGACTCTTCGTTTCGCGTGAAGACTACCAGCTATACAGGATGCTCGTCTGGAAGAACTGCCCTCCTTCAGAGCTTCCCGTTCTTGATCAACTCGAACATATCATCCGAAGAGGGTTAGAGTCCTCATCGCTGAAGGTGCGTTGGGGTGTTCTGGCAGTCCTTGCGTATGTTGCTGACGGAAACCTTCCAATTGAACTCGACAAACGTCGAGTTCTTGCCCTCGATGCAAGTGATCTTCGGGCACTGCTCATAAGCTTACCGCCGCTTCCAAACTCCAAGTTGGCATGTGAAGCGGTTCGACAAGTTTGCTTGCGCTTGATTTTCAAAGCTACGGAAGGGCGGCCTCAAGTGGATGAAGCCATGCTAGAAGAGGTTTTGGATTGGTGCGTTGAATGGCTTCGTCAGTTTGATCAGAATTGGAGTTTTGGTAATCGGATTAATTGTTCCTTTGGCGACACCGAAGTTTTTGCGGTTGGAAAAGATGTAGTGCTGGAAGGGTTTGTCATCACGGTTCTGACATCGTGTCTGAGGCAAGTTGCGAACGGGTTGGAGGCAGCGGTGCATTTCGACAAGACCGAACGGGTCGCGATGTTGACGCAACGGGCTTACGCTCTCGCAAACAATGTTTGGGACGCTGCCCGACACCGTTTGCGGGGAGAGTTCTGCTTCCGTGAGGGCAAAAAAGGTCGTCCCGGGTCTGTTAGTCTTGCGAATATCTCTGACAGGCATGGTGTCGCGCTGCGTGTGTTGATTCGTCTAGCTTCCTATTGCGGAGAACACCTGCGATGCGATGCTCTTGCCCATCTCTATCTCAAAACTGTTCGCGACCCTGCGGTGGCCGCTGATTTCACAAAGCATTACGCATGGAGAATTCGTCAAGCGGGATTGCAGATAGATGAGCGCCGTAATGACGAAAACGAAAAGAACAGGGTTCGACCAGCACGTCGCCCGCGCGCCTTCGATCCTTATTGGCGTGGAATCCAAGGCGACCAAGTAAGCAATACAAGGTGGAAAACGCTCTCAGACAGTTTTCCCGTGTGGTCGAGTATCGTTGCCAATGGCGGCAACCCGGAAGCCAGCGCTTTGTCTTACGATGGAGTGGATACGCTGAAATATCTCGCCCATGCGGCGAACAAGGGGGAGCTTACCGACCAAGCCGTGATTCGCCCGGCATACCAACTCGCACTTGATTACGGGTTCATGAAATGGGCTGGTAAACTACTCGGTTCGCTTCAGGCAACACGGCAGGATTTGCTGGACTTCGCTCATCACTTAAAGCGATTCCAACAGTTGATGCCCTTTGGCATGGATCGAGCGACGCAGGAATTGTGGCAACGGCAACTCAAGAAATGTTGGGGTTCGCTCACTGATTCCGAATTACCAACAGGCAATGAGCCACTGGTGCTTCATGAGGTCTTGCTAGGACGTTCTCTCCAAATGGTTCGCGATGCCGATGGCGAAATGGCGAGGCTGATTGCACTCGCACACAACGATTTGGTCAGCGAACTAGACAGTCGGTTTGCTGCAATTCGAGAACCGTCTTTGGCGGCGCACGGACCAGCCACTGTAATGCCAATCAAGGTCGCGAAATTCTTGCACGACCTTTCGCGCAACGAAATCGGCGCGCCTGTGTGCATTTCAATTGTTCGTCTCGATTCAGACCGGCTACACCTGCTTGCCTGCGGTCGCAATCGCGAGGGTGAGGTTAGGTGGGTATCGGAGCAGGTGAACGGAGAGGGAGAGACTTCGGTCAAGGGCTTATCAGAGAGACTCGGTAGACTGAAGCAAACCTGTAGCGAGTGGCTTGAGCCGGACGAGAATGGGTTGGATGAGTTGCATATTGATTGGGGAACGCCGTTTCAAAACCTCTGCTTGAGGATTTCGGCAATTGCCAAGAATCTGTCTGCGGATTCGCGCTGGTTGATGCTCGCGGTTGATGCAGAACTCGCAGCGCTTCCGTGGCAAGACTTGTTCCGCAGATTTTGGGATGGTGGCACGCCTGTCTTGGTGTCGTTAGTGCCAAGCTTTGGTTGGGCTACGCTTTGCCATGAGCGCGAATGCGCTTACCCAAGCGACTACCGCCGAGAGTTAAGCACCACTGCCGACCGCGCCCGCCTGCAAGCGGGGCTTCCTGACCTACAGACGCTTCGCTTTAGAATCCAAGACGCTTTCAAAGACAGACCATGGCTTTTTGATGAAACAGCCATTATCGCCGGGCACGGCAAAACGAGCGAATCGGGTTTTCCGCTGATCGAAGTCGCGAATGGCATTTTAAGCGAAGAAGATTGGATTCAGTTGAGTGACTATCGAATCGTCGTCCTGCATTCATGTTTTGGTGGGCATGTATCGCCCGGCTATCTCGGCGATCTTGGAGGTTTGATCGGTCTCACCCTAGGTGGACAAACAAAACTGCTTTGCGCTCCGGTTGCAGAAGTTCCAGTAGAAGCGGCGATAAAGCTTCACGAGCATCACGGCAAAGCGGATGGCCCGCGAGAATTTGGCCTTCGCTATTTGAATGCGCTGAAAGAAAATCCATCAGTCGGCCTTTATAATCTTTACGGTCTGCCAACCGAGCGAGTAGGAAAAACCAACAGATTGCAGACTCGTGATTCGACTGACGACTAGCAGCAGCAATCCGCACAGGAGCGCCATCCAGTCGTGCTATGATAGGCTCTATGAGGTTGGCGAGTTGTCTAGACCAACGATTTGATTTGTCATTTTCCCACAGCACGCGAGATGCGCCGACAAAGTTTCGTCGTGTTTTTTCGCCCAAGTTCGTGCTCCCAAATCCGCAGCACTCGCCAGCCTTGAGAGCGGAGTGTTCGTGTGACTAGCAGGTCACGGGTTTTGTTAGAAGTGATTTTCTGATCCCAATAAGCATTATTCCCTTTTGGCATCCGACAATGTTTTGAACAACCATGCCAAAAGCAGCCGTCCACGAAAATTGCGAATTTATGTTTTGGAAAGATAAAATCGGGCTTCCCAAAAACTGGCTGACTACGCCGCCAGCCAGTGATTTTGCTCTGTCGCAATAAGCGTGCGAGAACAAGTTCAGTGTTCTTATTGCCTCGGCTTTTCACCGCACGCATGATTTCTGAACGCTTTTCTGGAGAAACGGTGTCTGTTCTGTGCTGCATTATGCTGACGCGACCAAAGTTCCAAAATGGCTGGCCAGCGATTGAGATAGCAGCGGTGGCACGGCGTTACCGACGTGACGCTCTTGGTCGGTTTCATATCCGTGAAAGATAAATCGGTCGTCGAAGGACTGTAATCGAGCGGCTTCGCGCACAGTGATAGATCGTTTGTCGCGGTAATGTGTGAACCGTCCTGAGCCGGGATTGCGAAAATTGGCAGTGATGGTGAACCCGATTCCTTTCGCGTGCAGGCGCGCATAAGCTTGGCTATAATAATTGTCGGAAAATCGTTCGCCATCCGGCAAATCGGCGTTCCCTTTGCCGGGACGAATAGGGCTAATTTTTTTCAAAAATTCTTTCGAGTGGGAACGAGCGGTGTGATTAAAAACAGCAATTGCCCCTCTGCGCCTGGCTTCTTGGTATTTGCTTTCAGGCATGGTGGCGTATGCTTCTCCATCCACGCTTTGGCCTGATTTCAAATGCGGTAAATCGCCGATGGCTTCGCCCACCGAAACAAAGTTTTGATGTGCATTCACTTTTTTGTGCATATCATTGCCCACATCCAGCGCATCGTAATCGCCTTTTGGGAACTCGAATTTGCTAATGCCCAAATCATCGCGTATCGCAACAATAAAGGCGCGTTTTCGAATCTGCGGCACTCCAAATTCTGACGCGTTCAGGACTGTCGCCTTCACAATATACCCTTTGAATGCGTTGTGAATCTCCTCGCTGAAAATTTTCTCATAAGCCGAGAGTGCCATGGGCACATTTTCAATAATGGCGCATTTTGGTCGAATCTGGTGCGCCAGATCAATGAATCTGGAAATGAGCCTGTTCCGATTGTCTTCCAACCAACGTTTGCCGCTGGGTGAAAAACCTTGGCAGGGAGGTCCACCGACAAGAAAATCAAGTTCGCCGGCTTTTAATTTGGCTAATTTCAAAATGTCACCTCCTTGGACGCCGCTGAGGTCTTTTGGCCAAAATGGAATCTTTGGGAAATTCCTCTTGAAGGTGTAAGCGGCGGTCGGGTCAGAATCAACGAGCAGTCGCAAATCAAATCTGTATTTTTCTGCGGCTTCAGATGCTTTCAAGAATCCGAGCGAAATGCCTCCGACTCCGGCAAAAAGGTCAATTACGGTTAAAACTTTTTCCATATTCTGGTTAATTGGCTCCAAAAACTTCCTCGAACAAAAATGAGTTGAGGTCTTGGGATGCTTGGTCATGCACCCGTTTGGTGATGTCATCCATGCAAAAGATTACGTCATCGGCGGTAATGCTCGTTTTGACTTGTGCAAGCTGATAGATGGCCTCTTTGAGAATGATGTCCACATAACGCTGAAACAAGTATTCACGCCAGCGCGTCGAGTCTGCCGTGTATTCATTCAAAATTTTTTCTGCCAATGGACGGGCTGTGTTAATCCAATAAATGCCCGCATCAACATCCTTGGGGCGTTGATAAACGGTCGGTTGACGCGGGTCGCAATAGAAAGGTTCTGTGGCCAACGGGTCTAGTGGATCATGATCCTGCCCGGAAACGAGCACTTGTGGGAAACGCGGTTTGCGTTTCTTTTCGCTGCCGCCTTCCTGCCCGCCGTGCGCCCCGGCGCCACCCCCGCCTTCGCCTCCGCCACCTCCATTTCCACCTCCACCCGCGCCAGCTCCGCTTCCAGTTGTGCCAGCCGGGCCTTTGCCTGCGAAAACTTCAGCCCAAACCTGACTCATGAAACGGTTTTTCCATTTGTTCAGAATCTCATTGAGTTGCGATGTGTTTTTTAAGTCCTGTTTTTTCTTTTCCTGAACATTCTTTGTCTCCATTTTTTCAGCGAGCGATTCCACTTGCGCACGCACCCAATCAAGCAACGCAAGGCTGCGATCATTTTCGAGGAGTTTCTGGCGGTCATTGCGAACGGAATCGTAATCGGGGTCTTCGAGAATGGGACACTCACATTCGCCATAAATAAATTCAACCTGACCGGAGAATCTTGTCGGTCCAAGTTCGTGAATGCGATAGCTCCCGATGACTCCGACTTCGCCAATGAAATCAATTGTGTTGAGTGTCGAAAGATTGCCGCGCAACGGCTCTGCCGAAGTTTTCAAAACCAAACGGCCAGGCCACGAAAATTTGGCAGCCTTAAATTGGACAGTTTTTCCATCCCACGTCAGCTCTTCAGGAATTTCAACAAGGATTGAATTTTCAAATCCATCCTTTGGCGACAATTTTGGCACCGTGAGTCGTGAAGACGTAGTTTCATTATCCAGAAGCAAAGAAATTGGCTTCCTGTCAATGAGCCGTCTCGCTTGCGGGTGGAGGATGAGTCGCTCCACAAGGCCATTTCGATTTGCTGTTCCTTTAACCTTCTCCGGTTGTTCACCCACAACAACTGTGAATCCCGTTTCACCTTCGGCCAGAGCTTTTTTGACATCAGGTGGCAGTTCGATTTTATCAATTCCAGCCTCTTCCATTGCCGCGCGCAACGACATTTTTCGGTCTTCGAACCCATCTTCAAATCCATATTCGCCTTTGGCATTAAATCCGAACACATTCAGCTTCCCATCACGATATGTAATTGCCTTGGATGTCTTAAACATCTGGCGCATATAAAATTTCCCGCCGTTACCGTGTCCGCCGAAAGTTTTTACTCCAGCGATAGCAGCGCCCTTTTTTGATGCTTCGGGATCGAAGAAAATTTTGAAAGCATCATCAATTTGCTTCTTGGTCATTCCAAAAAAATCAATGCATTCGATACGAGTGATGTGATTTCGTTCATTTTCGACCAACCGAACAAAAATAAATTGTTCGTTGTCTGGCACGCCTCCGCGAATGTAAGCGTCACAAGAATTTTTTAGCCACTCTGCCAAGCCTTTCGCATGATCGAACTTGAATTCATTGCCAAAGCGATCCAGTGCGGCCTCTACATCTATTTGAAATTTTTGAGTTTTGATTGCCATAATTATTTTCTTGTTTGAATGTCGCTCTTAAACTTTGAGAGTAAAAAATCATGCAACGCCCGGAGCGCCTGTGAAAGTTTGTCCGCACGCTTTTGTTCATGCGCTACGACAGCGTGTTCCACATTGCTCAAGCGTCCCAGACAATTTGCCCGTGAAGTGCGCACAGTCACGCCCAAGTATTCGTAAAAATCGGTGTCAAGAATCGAATCCTTTCGCCCTTCCTGAAAAAGCCCAAATGCGGCAGAGCTAACAATCCGGTTAATTTCGCTTTCTTCGAGCTTGGTGAGCCGGTCTTTGTTTTCGGTTTCGGAGTGCATTAACTTTGCCGCAACTTCCAGCCCTCTGGCTGTGAGTTCAAAGGTTTTGTTGGCAGACCGGAGCAGCCCCTGTTGTTTCATCTCGTAGAGCGGCTTGTGAACATCAGACGAATCGGGATACTGCGGATAGCCGCGCAATTGAAAATCCTCCGGGTAGTGTTTGAAGGCGGCAACTACAATGTCCTCATATTGCAAAGCCGTTGGCTCGCCTTTGCAAAGGTCAAACATCACCGCTAAAATTTTTTGGGGTCTGGTCAGCGTTTGCATATTTTCAAACGAAATCTGTCGTGTCCCACTTCTTGGAATGTCGCGTCGTCGCGTAACAACGAAGCCAGAATATCAGCAGAGAGGTCTTCCCAAGATTTCCCGTCTTCTTCCAAGCGTTCCAGCAAATCTTCGCACCCAACAATTTCATTCGTTTGCGAGAGGAGTTCATAACACGCCGCGCGAATGGCGGCGGCATCTAAACCGAGCTGTTCCAGATGGATGTCCAAAATGAATTCATCGTAAGCATTTCGCAGGAACATGAGACTTTGCTCCAAGCATCGGCGTAAGTCATCCAAGGTTTTAGTTGCGAAGAGCGAGCCGAACCGCTCATTCAATTCCCACTGAAATTCATAAAGAGGCAGCGGCCGATTAATCTCGCGAGCGGTGGCGACGAGAGCGCGTTCGAGACGACATGTTTTATGGATGAGCCGGGTGACACCCCCGCATTCATCTGGCAATCGAAGAATTGCTGGCATGGCGGCGCAGGTTTGCCACAACTTATCCATCAGATTCCCTTCGGTTGGAAAATTCAAAATTTCACACAGCCGCGCAAATTTTAATGGAGGTTCGGCACGCCGAATAACGCGTTCTATCAAGGCCGAATCAGTCACAATGTTTATATGAACCGATTCGCCCCACGATTTAAGGCCATAGTGGCCGAAACCGTAATCACGCACTTGAGGATGTTTGCGGAGGTGTCCCGAAATAGCATAAGGCGACACCGACCTGAGTTGTTGGAGTCGAGCCAAAACTTCAGCGCCAGTTAATGGCCGCCCAGCTTGCTCAAGAATTTTTGGAATAAGGTCTTTTACATATTCACGCTCTTGGATTCCCCACTCGGCCAAAGCGAAAAGGAATTTTCCAAAATCAATAAATCGTTTGTCCGCGCGAAGAATGCAGGCCAATTCGTAGGAATTCGTCTGACTAATCCAGCCGAAACTTTCATTGTTTATTACATCCGGCGTCGAAATGGGACGCTTTTTGTGTGTTAGCAATCCCTCAAAATTGTTTTTGGCCTGCACCTGTGACGCTTCGGGCAGCGTAAAATGTTGGCGTAATCCGAATGTTCGTGGACCGAGCAAATAAAATCCCTTTTCTTCGTTGAGGGCGTTCCCCAAAGTTCGCGGATCCCACTTCGAGATGTCTTGCCCAAAATTCGCCTGTGCTCGCGCCAAAATCTCTTCTGGAGTGAGAGGAGAATCGCTGTTTTGCAATATGATGCGAGCCATGTCAGCCGCAAGAAACCTACCCAACTTTATTGTGGGACGATCTGGCTGAACGAATTCGACCCGGAACTGACGTGTATGCCGCAACACATCGAAAAACTCAGCAATGTTAAGGTTGCGGAGCTTGGCTCTCACCTGTGAAAAAACTTCTGATAAAGGAAGCGACTGAAATTCCACTTCTAACAATGATTTTAGCGCAGCTTCAACAGCGCCATCATGATATTTTTCGACTGCGGATGTTTCTTGTCTTCCATGCCAAGTGGGAATGGCGGGATTTAATTCGCACAAAAGCCGGGCATAAAAGCCGGGTGAGAATCGAAAAGAGCGAGCTTTCTCGCCAAGCCATTGTTCAAATAGTTCTGGTGTGAGCGGGCAGACCGTTTCGCGGCAAACTTTTTCGACATGGGATAAATAGGCGTTGAGCCTCCGGCTACCGGC
>Ga0224554_1000998_pt1 | contig 19918 bp, 13 predicted proteins | sample 714S22024metaG_FD_180666 | JGI IMG/M metagenome (GOLD analysis project Ga0224554, IMG submission 180666) | Peat soil microbial communities from Stordalen Mire, Sweden - 717 S2 20-24 | ecosystem: Environmental > Terrestrial > Soil > Wetlands > Peat | place: Sweden: Norrbotten County, Stordalen...
ACTTTGGGAGAAAATTTTATCGCCGTTTCCCAACTGCAATGCAGTAGAAAATCGACCCGCCATGCCGTGACCGAATTGATGAAAAACCCCTTCGAATTTGAAGTTCTACTGCATGGATACGGCTTAGCCCGGTGTCGAGGAGCCGTAACGCGGACCCCAGCCGTTTAACGGCTTGCCGCCGCTTGGGAAACCGTTGGAAACGGTTAGGATGTCGCAGGACAGCTATCACACCGGGCTAAAGCCGCGGGGTTAATGAGAAATGCCAAGATTTAGATGCGTCCGCCCCGCTGGCTGTCCCGCCTTGACTTGCAAAATCGGCGATGTTTGCTACTTGTTGAATTTGACTGGATGAAGCGAATCGTCTTCTTAATCGTGGTAATGATGGGCGCGCAGCCGGCCTTCGCTCTTCCGAGGCTGGAAGCGGTGCATGTGACGCTGGATTATGTGGCCCGGAAGGCCGAGGCGCGCGCACACAAACCGTTTCACTCGCCCCGGGCCGATTTGCCGGCGTTTCTGAGCCAGTTGAATTACGACGAGTACCGCCAGATCGCTTTTCGGGACGAACGGGCGTTGTGGACGGAGGACCGATTGCCGTTTCGGGTCGAGTTTTTTCATTTGGGGTATATTTACCAGGAGCCGGTGCATCTCAATGAGTTCAGTTCGACCCATGTGCAGTCGGTGCGGTTTGCGCCCGACTTTTTCGATTACCGGTCGCTGCGCCTGCCGGCGGAAATTCCGGCCAACACGGGCTATGCCGGTTTCAAGGTTTTGAATGCGCTGAACGTGCCCGACAAATGGGACGAGCTGGGGGCCTTCCAGGGGGCGAGTTATTATCGGTTGCTGGGCCAGGGCCAGACTTATGGCATGTCGGCCCGGGGACTGGCGCTGGATTGCGGCGAAGATGCCCGTCCGGAGGAGTTCCCGATTTTCACCGATTGGTGGCTGGGGAAACCGCAACCCAATGAGGACGTGCTGCTGCTCTACGCGATTCTGGACAGTGTCAGTTGCACGGGGGCCTACGAGTTTCTGATTCATCCCGGGGCAACGACTGTGGCGGAAGTGGAGGCGGTGTTGTATTTCCGGGAGCGGGCAAACATTCTTGAGGTGGATCCTCAGCGCAAGCCCCTGGCAACCATCGGTTTTGCGCCGCTGACGAGCATGTATTGGTTTGGCGGCGCGTCGGAGCGAAAATTTGACGATTACCGTCCGGAAGTTCACGACAGCGATGGATTGCTGATGCATCTGGACAGCGGAGAGACGGTGTGGCGCCCGCTGGCCAACGGCCCGGTGATGCGGCATCAGATTTTCCCGGCGGCCAACCTCCGGGGATTCGGTTTGTTGCAGCGCGACCGGGAGTTCGATCATTACCAGGATTTGTTCCATTCCTACCAAAACGTGCCCAGCGTCTGGGTGGCGCCGCACACCAATTGGGGCAGCGGGGCGGTGCATCTGGTGGAGTTGAGCACGCAATACGAGGGTTTGGACAATGTGGTGGCGTTTTGGAGCCCGGACTCCAAACCGGCCGCGTTGCAGCCGTTGCATTTCGGCTATACGCTTTACTGGACGCGGGAGACTGACATGACGCTCTCCTCGAACGAGGTGGTATCCACGCGCATCGGCATCAATCCGCGCGAGCAGGAGCAGCGGCAGTTTGTCATCGATTTCGACGTGCCCAAATACACTTCGGAGAATGACCCGCCGGACGTGGCCGCCAGCAGCAGCGACAACGGCACGATTGTTGAGCAGGAAATATTCCGCAACTCGCCCGACAGGACATGGCGGGTTTTTTTGAACATGCTGCCCAAACCCGGCCAGCACGGGCCGGTGGATCTGAAGTGCGTGCTCAAAAAGAAGAACCAGCCGGTGAGCGAAACCTGGAGCTACCGTTGGAGCCCGCCATGAGCGAAACGGCCAGGATCGACGCGCCGGGACAGTTGGCAGGCCGTCCCTTGGAGGAGTGGAACGGCGCTTACTCGAAGGTCGAGAGCTATTTCCACGCCCTGCGCGTGCTGAACAAAGTGTTGCTGGGGCAATTGGTCGCCCTGGTCCTGGAACGGGCCATGCAGCGCTCGGCCTCTGAACCGCTACGATCAGCCACCGAATTGGCGGTGGAGGAAATGGACCGCCTGTTCAACGAATGGTTTGCCCAGGTCTTGCAAGCCCCGCCCTCCGGGGCGGAGATGCTTTCAACCCGCGGACGCATGGCTCTTTTGCTGGCGGACATGCCGGGCCGGTGGCAGGACCAATTCCTGCGCCCGGGACCGTGGCCGGATGAGTTTGTATTGGCGATGCGCGACGGCTACCTGCGCGCCGGACCGAATTTTCAACTGGCCCAAATGACGCCCCGTCCCCTCGACTTGGGACCCATCGCCACCCTGACGCATTGGAGTGGTTTGCCGTACGTTAAAATGACGATGAGTTGGGCTTTGTTCGGCTTATTGCTGGTCCTGATCTTCTATGTGACCCACCAGTGATGCCATCCGTCCCGCCCAATTCCAACCCCGCCACGGGGCCGGCCCCGTCGCTGGTAATGTCGCAATTGCCCCGCGTGCGCCGTGGCTGGCGTGTCTTTCTGTTTTATTCCTCCGCGGTGCTGCTGACCGGGTTGGTTTCGATGCTGTTCGCCGATTTGCTCTGGCGGACGGGTTGGTCGCCGTCGGGCGTCATTCTTCTGTGCTTGTTCATCGTTCTGTTTTTTCTGATCGCGATGGGGTGTATGCACGGGGTGTTTGGGTTTGTCCTGCGCCTAACCAATGATCGGCGTCTGACGAACCTGCGGGATTATCTTTCGCAAAGCATCGAGGGAGTCAGCACGGCGCTGGTCTTTCCCATCCATAACGAAGCGGTGGTGCGCGTTTGCGAAGGCTTGCGCGCCACCTACGAATCGTTGGAAAAAACCGGCTGCCTGGAACGTTTCGATTTCTACATTCTGAGCGATTCGACTGATCCGGACAAATGGGTGGAGGAGGAACAGCGGTGGATTGAGCTGGTCCAAAGCCTCGATGCGCTGGGGCGCATCTATTATCGCCGGCGGGTGTCCAATGAGGAAAAGAAAAGCGGCAACATTCGGGATTTTTTAAGCACCTGGGGGTCGCGTTACCGCTATTTCGTGGTCTTCGACGCCGACAGCGTGATGCGGGGAGAAACGCTGGTGAACCTGGTGAAATTGATGGAAGCGCATCCGCAAGCGGGCTTGGTGCAAACGGTGCCGGCGCTGGTCAACGCGGAATCGTTGTTCGGGCGCATCCAGCAATTTGCCAACCGCCTCTACGCCCCGATTTTCATCACCGGACTGAATTTTTGGGCGCAGGGCTTCGGCAATTATTGGGGGCACAACGCCATTATCCGCACGGAGGCTTTTATGCAGAACTGCGATCTGCCGCAGTTGCCGGGGCGCAAACCCTTTGGCGGCCAGATTCTGAGCCACGATTTCGTGGAGGCGGCCCTGTTGCTCAAGGCGAACTGGGAGGTATGGATGGCCTACGATCTGGAAGGGAGTTACGAAGAGGCGCCGGAGACCATGGTCGAGAACGCCCGGCGCGACCGGCGCTGGTGCCAGGGCAACATGCAGCATTTCATGGTCATTTGGGCCAAGGGCCTGCGCGGCTTGAGCCGCCTGCACCTGGCGCAGGGCATTTTTGGTTACCTGGCCAGCCCGCTCTGGCTGTTTTTCCTCCTGACATTCAACTGGATGCTCTGGTTCGAAGGCCACACCGGCCTGTCCAAAATCACTGTCCACGCTTTCACGCCTTTTCTGAGTGTGACCGGCACCGAGCATGCCTTCCTCATCTTTGTCATCTGCATGGCCGTGCTCTTCCTGCCCAAGGTGCTGGCGCTGGTTGATCTGGCTTTCGACCCGGAGCGCCGCCGGGCTTTTGGCGGCCTGGCGAACGCGGCGGGCGGCGCTGTGGCCGAAACGGCTTTTTCCGCCCTGCATGCCCCGTTGCAAATGCTGTGGCATTCCAAATTCGTCGCCGCGACGCTCCTGGCGACGGGGGTGCAGTGGGGACCGCCCAAACGCACGGCGGACGGCATCGCCTGGTCCGAGGCAGTGCGGCAACATTGGGCCCATACGCTCGTCGGTTTGATTTGGGGTGTCGCCATCTGGCGCCTGGACCGGCTGACGTTCTGGTGGTTCGTGCCGGTGATGGCGGGAATGGTGGTCAGCATTCCGTTGAGCGTGTTGACCAGCCGCGCCAAGCTGGGCCAAGAGGCGCGCCGCAGTGGTCTCTTCCTGACACCGGAGGAAACCACGCCCCCGCTGGAACTAGCGGCCCTGCGGGCGCGCATGGCGATACTCGAGGAGGAGGGGCAAATCGCTCCCCGCCCTCCGGATTCCGGCCTGGCAGACGTGGTTCTCGACCCTTACGTCAACGCCATTCACGTTTCGCTCCTGCGGGAGAAGCGCCAAAACCCGGCTTATGCGCGGGCGCTGTCGGACCTTGGGGTGGGGCAGCCACGAGTGCAGGCGTTGTGCGAAAAACTGCTGGCGGAAGGACCGGCAGAATTGCGGCGGGAAGAAAAGCTGCTGATCATGAGCGATGCGGATCAGTTGCCGTGGCTGCACCGCCAGGCCTGGCTCCGTCCCAGCGCGACGCTGGCCCGTTGGTGGCAAACTCAAATCAGGCAGTACGCCCGCTAAGGTTCGAGCAGTTCCTGGATTTCTTCCCAGCTCAGGGCCTTGACCCATTGTTCCTCGTCGCCCAGCATGGCCTGGGTGAGGGCGCGCTTGCGGTTTTGCAGGTTGAGGATTTTCTCCTCGACGGTTCCGCGGGCGATGAGCTTGTAGCTTGTCACCACTTTCTTCTGCCCAATGCGATGGGCGCGGTCGGTGGCTTGCGCTTCAACGGCCGGATTCCACCACGGGTCAAAATGGACCACCGTGTCCGCGCCGGTCAGGTTCAAACCAACACCGCCGGCTTTGAGGCTGATGAGAAAAACGGGGATGGCCGGATCGTTTTGAAACTGTTCCACCACTTGGGCGCGGTCCCGGGTCGCGCCGTCCAGATAACAGAACGCGACTTTTTGCGCGGACAGTTCCTCGCGCAACAAGGCGAGCATGGAGGTGAACTGGCTGAATACCAAAACGCGATGGCCGCCATCCAGCGTCTCCTCCAGCAATTCCAGGAAGAGTTCGGTTTTGCCGGAGGGCGTCGCGCCATGGGTGCCGTCCAGTTTGAGCAGGCGCGGGTCGCAACAGATCTGGCGCAACCGCAACAATGTGGTCAGCACCATGATGCGGCTCTTGGCCTGGCCACCATCGTCGGAGTTGAGGATTTCGCGCCGGCCGGCCTCCAGCACTTCCCGGTAAAGGGCTTGCTGGTCTTCACCCAAATCGCAGTAACTGACTTGTTCGATTCTTTCCGGAAGGTCGGCTGCGACATCCCTCTTGAGGCGTCGGAGCAGGAATGGGCGCAGCCGCCTTGCCAGCCGCGCCTGGGCGGCACCGTTGTTGTCGCGCACAATGGCCGTTTCGTAACGGTCGCGGAAATCCTGCGCCGGCCCCAGATAACCCGGCATGAGGGAATCGAAGATCGACCACAAATCCAGCACGGAATTTTCCAGCGGTGTGCCGGTCAACACGAGGCGGTGGCGCGCGCGGGTCACTTTGACGGATTGCGCGTTTTGTGTCTGGCGGTTTTTGATGTGCTGCGCTTCATCGAGCACGAGGGTGTCGAATTCGATCCCGCGGTATTGTTCCGCGTCGCGCCGCAACAAGGCGTAGCTGGTGATGATCAAATCGTGCTTTGGGATTTGGGCGAACCGTTCGTGGCGTTGCGGACCGTGCAGGGACAGGACGCGCAGGTCCGGCGTGAATTTACGGGCCTCGGCTTCCCAATTGAAGACGAGAGAGGTGGGGCAGACAATCAGCGACGGGGCCGCGCCCGGCCTGTCGTTCGCTTTTTTAAGCGCGTCGAGATGGGCGAGCACCTGCAACGTTTTTCCCAATCCCATTTCGTCGGCCAGGATTCCGCCGAAACCGTTGGCGCGCAGGAAACGGAGCCAGGCCACGCCTTCCTTTTGATAGGGACGCAAGACCGGCTCCAGCGCGCCCAAGGGCGGCGGGTCGAGTTTCACCTCGCCGCGTTGTTGGGCGGCGCGGGTGGACCAACTGGCCGGCGCCTGCACCCGCCAGCCGGGTTGTTGACGCAGGGTGGCGTCCAGAAAACCGGCTTGCGCGTTGTGCAAACGATAGCCCCCGGACTCCTGTTGCGGCGCGGCATCGATCAGCACCTGCTCCAACTCCTCGGCCGCGCCAGTGTCCAGCAGGGCGAATTTGCCATTGCTCAGCCGGGTGTGGCTTTGTCCGCAACGCAACAGACGCTGGATGTCGGCGGGCGAAAGGCGTTCGCCGCCCGCAGTGTCGTAGGTCACAAGCAAGTCAAACCATTGTTCGCCGGAGGGCGTGATTTCAAAGCGCGGCTCGACACGTTCAAAATTCTGCGCGCTCCGCTCCAGCCGTTCTTCCAAAGTGACCGTCCATTCCTTTTCCAGCCCGGGGTAATGGCGCGCGAAAAAGTTCAGCACGGCGTCCTGTCCTTTCAGATGATAAAGCCCCTGGCGGTCGGGACCCATGAAACCGCCGCGCGCCAGACGCGAGAGGGCGGCCTGTTCCGCCGCGGGATTCCGCGAGTCTGGCGGCACGAATTGGACAAGTTTTCCACTGTAAAAGCATTCCAGCCTGGCCTGCAACACGGCCAGGCCGCCGGCCAGGTGCAGCTTGAATTCCGGCCGCGTTGTTGCCAGAGCGGAATCGGCCGGCGCCGTGGCGGCAGCAGTGACACGCGGAGGATCAGCCGAACGAGGCGGAGGTGGTGGAGACTGTTTCTTCAGGTAATGCAATCCAACCGCGACAGAGTGGGCGCAAATCAAACCGTGCTGGCGCGAGGTGCGGCAGGTGCAGAGATTATCGGCATCCGACGCGCTGCGGATGACCAAGCCAGCGCGATAGGTGGCGGATCCTTCCTGAACCTTGCCTTGCAACTTCGGCGGCTGCCATTCGGAAGCCAGCACGCGCTCCGCCGCCAGCAGTCCCCGGGCCTGCTGCATGGCCTGCCAGCCCGCCAGCGTGGACAGCAGCGCATCGGACAGTTGGATAGTGCCTGATTCTGTCATCTACGATCTGACTCAACCAGAAATGCAGGGCAAACGCATCTAAAATCAGCCGCATGAAACCAAAGGCAATAAACTTCGTGCTGGAGCTGAAATTGACACCCCCCGCATTGCAGCTTTCAATGCGGGGGGTGTCAATTTAAACGCAGCATAATTTATGAAGCATCGATGTCAAGACAAAATAGCCAATGAGAATACCGCCGAAATTCGGACCTCAAGGGTAACGCTTCCTTTTGATGCACGGCGCCGCGACAGAAAGCAAGGCGCCAGTGTTGAAGTAATTCGTCAGTGTTGAAGTAATTCGTCAGGATTGGAAAGTGGGGCGCGTCGCCGCGTCACGGCTCAATCACGGCCTTGCCCATCACGGCGCGCTGGCGCAACGTCGCGTAGGCTTCGCTTGTCCCTGAAAGCGGATAGACTTTGTGAATCACCGGTTTGAGCTTGCCCTCCGCCGCCCAGTCCAAAGTGGCAACAATGTCCTTGCGATTGCGTCCGTAACTGCCGATGAGCTTGTGTTCCTTGACGAAAAACGGCCAGAGTTTCAGAGGCACTTCCCGCCCAGCGGTCGCGCCGCACGTCACGATGGAACCGCCGCGCGCCAGACACGTGAAACATTGCCGCAGCACTTCGCCGCCCACGTGTTCCACGACCAGATCCACGCCGCGCTTTTGTGTTATGTTGCGCACTTCCGCCGGCCAATCCGCGCCGCTTGTGTCCACCACATGCTCCGCGCCCAGACCCGCCGCCAGACGACGCTTGGCCTCGGTGGAGCCGGTGCTGATGACGCGCGCGCCCAATTGTCTGGCAATTTGGATCGCCGCCGAACCGACACCGCTGCTTCCCCCGACAGCCAACACCCAGTCGCCCGGTTGAACTTGCGCGCGAAAAGTCAGCATGTGCATCGCGGTGCTTCCGGCCAGCGTCAAGGCGGCGGCCGTTGTGAAATCAACCTTTGCCGGCAAACGAACCAGCGCCGAAGCCGGCACAAGCACGCGCTCCGCGAAACCGCCGTCGCGTTGAATGCCCAGTAATTCGCCATTCAGGCAAAGCGACTCCCGGCCCTGGGCGCAAAATTCGCAGCGGCCGCAAAAAAGATTGGATTGGACCGAGACCCGGTCGCCCTCGCTCCAATTGGCGACATTCCCGCCCAGGGCGAGAATTTCGCCGGCCACCTCGCCGCCGGGAATGCGCGGCAAAGGGATCGAGATTGGCAAATTGCCCTCTTCGAACCAGAGATCGAGCCGGTTCAACCCGCAGGCCCGGACGCGCACAATCACTTCGTCCGGACCGGGAGCCGGATCGGGCACATCATGATGCTGCAACCGTCCCGGAGCACCATGAGCGATGAGTTGAACCGCTTTCATCCGCCCATTGTATCAATCCCCGCCATTTCACCAGCACTAATAATTACCACCCTGGCTGCTTTGTGGAAGGTGTCACCCACTTTAACATGGACATTTCGGCAAAAGTTGTCCAATTTACCAGAATGCTGCCAAGTGTTTTTATGGCGACGGGGAAACCAACCGTGCCCGTCCGCTCAGCCGGACCAATTGTCCAAAATGTTTCCGCGCCCACATTATTCAGGCTGGTCGTCATGGCGTTGGCGCTGTTCTTCGCCGTTCTTCCCGCGGGCGCCATCATTGATGTGTCCCTGCAAATGCAATTGGGCAATCCCAGCAACGCAACGGCGGACACCAACAATCACGATCATTACCTGATCCAACGTTCGGTGGAGGCCATTGATTACAGTGATCATCTGGGCGAGCCCAATTGGGCAAGCTGGGATTTGACCGCGAGTGACTTTGGCGCCAGCGGGCGCTCCAGCAGTTTCTTTACCGATACAAACCTGCCACCCGACTTTTACTGGGTGACCGACGGGGATTACGACGGAGTGGGGAATATTAATTTTAATCGCGGCCACATGTGCCCGTCGGAGGATCGGACTGATAACACGAGTGACAATGACATGGTTTTCTACATGTCAAACATCATTCCGCAAGCGGCGGACAACAACCAGGGCGTGTGGGCCAACTTCGAGGACTATTGCCGGTCGCTCGCGCAGGCGGGAGATGAACTGCTGATTACTTGTGGACCGGCTGTTTTTGGCGGCGCTTTGATTCCGAGCGGCAAGGCGGCGATTTCTGAATTCACCTGGAAGATCGCCGTCGTGGTTCTTCCGGGCAGCGGCAGCGCGCTGAGCCGCATCACAACAAACACCCGCGTGATCGCGATCAGAATTCCCAACACCAATGGCGTGAGCACCACCTGGCAAAACTTCATCACTTCCGCCAGCCAGATCGAGGTGGACACCGGCTTTACATTTTTTACGGCTCTTCCGACGAATATCGCGGCGGTGTTGCGGAACGAAGTGGACGGCCAGGGCGCACCCCCGCCGGGCATCACCAGTTTTTCGCCGACCGCTGGAGCCGCTGGCACAAGTGTGGTCATCTCCGGCTCGAATTTCACTTCTGCTTCCGCTGTGACATTCAATGGCACGGGCGCGACTTTCAACGTGAATTCATCCACGCAGATCACCGCCGTGGTGCCTGCTTATGCCACTTCCGGCCAGATCAGCGTCACGACGCCCGGCGGCACCGCCATCGGCTCCGGCAGTTTTGCCGTGACCAGTTCATTCATTGACCTTGCCATCGCAGTAACGCACAGCGGCACTTTCACCCAAGGCGGCGCAGGGTATAATTATACCATCGTCATCACCAACGTCGGCACGCTGCCCTCCTCCAACGCGATCATCGTGGCCGATACGCTGCCCACCGGGCTTACCGCCACGGCAATGAGCGGCTCCGGATGGACTCCGAATCTCGGCGCGCTCACTTGCGCGCGCTCGGATCCGTTGGCTGCCGGGGCGGGTTATCCGCCCATCACCCTCACCGTCAGCGTTGTCTCCAATGCCCCTGCCAGCCTGACCAACATGGCCTCGTTTTCCGGCGGCGGCGATACTAATTCCGCCAACAATACCGCCAGCGATCCAACAATCATCAATCCCACCGGCGGCGGAAGCGGCACCAACACGGTCACTCTAATCGGCTGGGACATGCACGGACTCACAAACTATGGGCCATCCCCCTTCACCCCCACCACCAACGCGCCGAACCTCGCCATTGTCGGACTGACACGCGGATCTGGAGTTGGCACTGGCGGCACGGCGGCGGGTCGCGCTTGGGGCGGTACTGCCTTTGCCAGCACGGGTTCGGCGGCGGCCATTGCCGCCAACCAATTTGTCACCTTCGGCCTGGCGGCCACTTCAGGTTACTTGGTGTCCTGCACGTCGGTCAGCACGTTTGATTACCGGCGTTCATCCACCGGCCCGGCCAACGGCTTGCTGCAGTATCAAATCGGATCTGGAGCGTTCAATGATATTGCCACATTGTCCTACACCTCAAGCAGCAGCAGTGGGGCGGCCTTGAATCCAATCGACCTGTCCGGCATTGCCGGTCTGCAAAACGTCAGCGCTGGCAGCTCCATCACCTTTCGCATCGTCAATTGGGGCGGCAGTGCCACGGGGACATGGTACCTCTACGATGTGGCCGACTCGTCCGCGGTTGATTTTGTCCTGCAGGGCGCCGTGGCCGCCCCAACCCCCATTCAATTCTGGCGTCAACAATGGTTTGGCGCCGTGGCCAACAGCGGCGCGGCCGCCGACACGGCCGTTGCCAGCGGCGACGGCATGCCGAATTTGCTCAAGTACGCCTATGGCCTGGATCCGCTCGTCCCTACGAACGATCCCATCGTGGCGGACATCTCGACGGGATACCTCCGTGTGACGCTGCCCAAAAACCCGAATGCAACGGATGTCACTTTTCAAGTCCAGGTGACGGGCGATCTGACGGAGCCGTGGACAACCAACGGGACCACGATTGACCAAAACACCCCGACAGTACTACAGGTTCACGATGACACGGCGGTCGGTTCGACGTTGGGAGGCCGCTTCATGCGCCTGCAAGTTAGCGATCCATAATCCGTCCACTGCTCAGGACAAGGAAGCCATGACCCTCGCCATTTCCAGCGCGGTCTGGGCGGCTTCCGCGCCGCGATTATGGTCTTCGTCAAGACAACGGGCAATGGCCTGCGCTTCGTTCTCCAGCAGCAAGACTTCGTGGATGACCGGGATGGCGCGCTGGATTTGCAATTGGGCAAGCGACAGGCTGACAGCGTCGGCAATTTGCTGGGCGTGGCTGGTCTGGCCGCGCAGGATCACGCCCAGGCAGATGATGGCGGACCAGGCGGGCGTGGACTGCGCCAGCCGAGCCGCCACCGCCGGAATTTCAAAGGCGCCGGGCACGCGCACGAGGCGTATGGTTTTTGCGCCGCCCTTTTTCAATTGCGTCCGGGTCGCTTTGATCATGGCATCGACGTAGTGGGTGTTGTAACGGGAGGCAATGATGGCGAAGGAGGCGTGGGAGGCGCGGATTCTTGATTTTCTGGAAGGGGTGAGCATCGGGTTCCTGTGGTTAATTGGCGCGCGGCATATTCAGAGCAAATGGCCCAGCTTTTCGCGTTTGGTGCGCAGATATTTTTCGTTGTGCGGATTGGGGCGGATTCGAATGGGAAGTTGTTTGACGATTTCCAGCCCGTAGCCTTCGAGGCCGACCACTTTTTTAGGGTTGTTGGTGAGGAGGCAAATTGTTTTCAAACCCAAATCCACCAGGATTTGCGCACCCAAACCGTACTCGCGCAAGTCCATGCCGTATCCCAGCTTGAGGTTGGCCTCGACGGTGTCGTAGCCGTTTTCCTGCAACTTGTAAGCTTTGATCTTCGGGGCAAGGCCGATGCCCCGCCCTTCCTGCCTCATATAAACAATGACTCCCCGGCCGGCCGCCGAGATCAGGCGCATGGCCTGGTGCAGTTGCGGACCGCAGTCGCAGCGGCGCGACCCAAAGACATCGCCGGTCAGACATTCGCTGTGGACGCGGACAAGGACGTTTTTCTGCCCCGCCACCTGGCCCTTGACCAGGGCGAGGTGGTGAAGGCCGTCAGTGTGGGAACGGTAGAGGTGCAAATCAAAATCACCGTAGGCGGTGGGGAGTTTGACGACCTCAATGCGCTCGACGAGTTTCTCGCGAGTGCGGCGGTGGAAAATCAACGCTTCGATGGTGCAGATTTTCAGCTTGTGACGGAGGGCAAAACGTTGCAGTTCGGCCAGACGGGCCATCGAACCGTCTTCGCTCATGATCTCGCAGATGACGCCCATGGAGCGGAGACCGGCGAGCTTGACCAAGTCCACCGCAGCTTCGGTGTGCCCGGCCCGTTGCAGAACGCCCCCGGGTTTGGCGCGCAGGGGAAAGACGTGCCCCGGCTGCACCAAGTCTTCCGGAACGGCGGTGGGCCTGGCCATGATCTTGATGGTCAGCGCGCGGTCGGCGGCGCTGATGCCGGTGGTGATGCCCCGCGCGGCATCGACGCTGACTTGAAAATCGGTGCGAAAAGTCTCCGAGTTATGCACCACCATTTGTTCGATGCCCAGTTGTTTGAGGCGCTCGAAGGTGGTGGGAACGCAAATCAGGCCGCGGCCATGGCGGGCCATGAAGTTAATGGCGGCAGGGGTCACACATTCGGCCGCCATGACAAAATCCCCCTCATTTTCCCGATCGGCATCGTCCACCACGATGACCATCCTTCCCTGGCGAAGATCAGCCACAACCGATTCAACCGGGTCAAACCTGCTTCTCATGGCTGAAAACTAAGGCGGCGCGGCGGAAAGAAAAGAAAAAGCTGAAAAGACTCGCGGACGAGATTGGAGCAAAAACCGGAACACCGGCAGGCGTTACACCTTTCCATGCTTTTTGTGCTTCTTGTGAAATTTCTTATGTTTGACGAGGGAGGTTCCTGGTTTCGAGATTTCGCCCGCCTGGACCGGAGCGGCAATCAAGGCCCAGGAAACCATCCCGAGCAGCGCCAATGCAAATAGCTTTTTCATTGTTTTAAAGGGAGCTTTAATCACATGGGAAGAGAAAAGTGTCCAGCTTTTTCTTGACGGACCGGGCTGGCTGGAGCTAATTATTTCCCGTAATGCTCTCCTTGGTGACTTCCGAGAGATGCTCTTTATCCCGCAGCCCCATGTAAACCACGCCGCCGATGAGGCTCCAGAAAATGCCCTGGGCCGAGGCGAGCAGGGAGAGCGACAGGGCGGAGGTGCTGGGCACCGCGATGACCGCCAGCATGATGACAAACAGATTCTCGCGCACGCCCAAACCATTCGGGGTGATGGGCAGGGAGGAAATGCAGAGAATAATCGGCACGATCAAGAGCAGAGCCGTGAAGGGAATGTTCTGGTGCAATCCCCAGCCCAACACCGAAATCTGCACCACCCAAATAATGTTCAGGATCAGCGACAGCCCGACTGCCTTGACGAGTAATCCCGTCTCCCTGCCAAATTGCCGGCACGAATCCAGAGACCGCTCCAGCAACTCGCCCTTGGGCAGGCGGCGCAAATAATGGCGCGCCCTGGGAAACTGCTTCGAGACTCCGCCCCAAAAAGCCAGGCTCAGGACGATGGTCAGCGCCGCGAGCATGACCAGGATAATCAGCCCCGGCACGGCGTATTCACGATGCTGTCTGACCATTTGCAAGTTGGGCAGCATCATCACGCCGGCGAAGAGCAACATGGCCCACAAACCAACCAGCCGGTCCACGAATACCGTCGTGACCGCCTCCGTCTTCCGATGATGCGTCTCTCGCGCTGCGTAATAGGCCTTGATCAAATCGCCCCCCGTTGAACCGAGCAGGAATGAATTGAAAAACTGCGCCACAAACGAAATGCGTGTGGCGCGCGACAGAGAGAGCTCCAGCCCCTGCGCCTTCAATACAAACCGCCAGCGCACGACGCCCAGCCATATCGCCAGCCCCACCAGCAGCAGGGAAAGCAGCAAAGCGCCGGGATCAACCAAATACAACGTGCGCCACAAATCCTGCGGGCCTTTGCTCCAGGCCAGATTCCATTGCTGTCCCCGGGACATTTGCTCCCAGTGCATTCCTTCCCGTTGCGCCCAGATCCGTCCTTCATTGAGAAAGATGGAATGAAAAATCCACAGCAACAGCATCAGGCACAAGCCCACCCGCCAGCCGGCGCTCCACCATGCCTTGAGACTCTTCATGGCGCACCCCAAACCTGGTGGATATGCGCCACCCCTTTGACCACCTCATCAGCAGGCAGGTTCGGGCTGAGTTCAAAGACTTTGATGTGCTCAGGCTTCACCATTGGTTTCAGCGCGGCGAAATCGATCATTCCCGCGCCCGGGGCGGAATGATCGCGTCCGGGAAACGCCACATCATGCACATGGAAACCGAGCAGGCGCGGCGACATCGTTTCCAGTTGTGACTTATGATTGATGAATCCGAGGTTTTCCTTGATCTGCGCATGTCCGCAATCATGCCAGTAGCCGATGCCGGGACGGTTGAACTCGCGCAGCAGCACTTCCATGTCCCAGTCCAGGGGAAGCTCTTCCAGGGCTTGGCGGTTCTCGATGCCCAACTTGACGCCGCGCTCATCGGCCGGTCCGGCCAGGCGGTCCAGCATTTCACTGACAAACTGCGCGTGGCGCTCTTTCTTCTTCTGCCACGTTTCAATGACCTTCTCGCACAAGGCGGAGAATTTCGGAGTCCCTTTCTGCCCGTCCGACACCATCTCGAGGAGTTTGCCGGTGTATTCCTTCATCTCAATGCAGCCCAGGTGCAGGACGACCACCCCGGCCTTGAGCCGGGCCGCCGTCTCGATGGTTTTGATGGAATGTTTATAGGCATTCTGCCGCTCGCGCTCGTCCAGGGACGAAAACAGATACAGGTTTGGCGCGGCATGATTCACACCTATCGGCAACGGGCAAAAATTATGTAAGGACGAAATCTTGATTTCCCCGCCGTCCACCGCCTGGAGGATGCCGGGCAGAAGGCTGATGCGCACGCCGTGGCTCAACTCCGCCCACTCGAAGCCGAGCGAGCGGATTTCGAGCAGCATGGCCCGGCCGTCGGTGTGGCGGTGGGAATTCCAGCATGTGGAAAATGAATACATGGGCGGCCAAAAAAAAGGCCGGGCGCAGTCTTCGACCACACTCGGCGGTGAGAATTCAAAAGCTTTTCACATTACAGATCGGCGTAGCGGGCGCTCAACATGGCGGAAAAGCGGGCCGCTTTCATTTTGCGGCGTTTTCGCTCGCTGGGTTTCTCAAAATGCCGGTGATTGCGCACTTCCTTCAACGTCCCTTCGCGATCGATCTTCTTTTTCAATCGCCGCAGCGCCTTGTCCACTGGCTCGCCTTTTTTTAATCTAATTTCTGTCAAAAATTCTCACTTCCTCTCTCGGGTTCACGGCAAATTCCTGCACCGTGTTAAGATGAGCCTTTAGAATGCGGTGCCCCTGTCACGGTGTCAACTGCCAAAAACAGGCCAAAGTTCTTTACTTTTGCACGTCAACCGGCAATTTTAAGCGCTTTTATGACCGATACGAATTTAGCCCTGTGGGGCATGATCGTGGTGCCGATTGGCGTGGCAGTTTGTTTTGGCCCGGCTCTTTTGGTCTGGCTGCGCGATGAACTGCGCGCCGGCAGCGCCGAAAGAAAGCAAAAGCAGGATGCCGAAGGCTGATGCCGCGATGGTGGCCGGCATGGCGTCGGCGCCCCTTTCCCCGCCTATTGTCCGGGCAGCAGCATGATGGAGCCGGTGTTGGTCTTGGTTGCAAAGTAACCCGCGGCATTCGTCGTGTTTTGCAGCACGGCCCCGTAGCCCCGGGTAGTTGCCCTGCCATTGCCATTACCGAAGGTGATTTGAAGCAAGCCGGTGTTCAGATTGATCGTTCCCGTCAATGAGTTGGTGGGCGTGCTCAGAGCGTTGGCCAGCTTGTCAGGCGCGTCGATTGTCACGTTGTAGTCCAGGAGGTTCGAGGCGGCGCTGGAGATGGCCAGAGTGCTCGACGACGGCAGCGTGATGACGCCGGGATTTGTCCAGAGCGAGCCTGCGCTTGGCAGCAGCAGATTGGTGAAGCCATTGGGGAACAGAAGACTCGGATGAGCTGGCACGCCTTTGGTCCACATCAATCCATCCGCGGCGTAGATGTTGCTCGAGTTGAAGTTGAGCCAGCCGAACAAGAAACCGGTTTTGTTGTAGAGGCTGACATAAACGGGCACATCATTGGACTGCGAGGCCGGGACGGTTTGATTCAAGGTTGTGCCATCGGCCAGCCCGCCGCTGAGGGTGACTGTCCCACCGTGATTGGCGATCAAAGCGTAACCATAGCCGCTGGGAATCGTCGTGGTGGATGCCGCATTGGTGGGTGGGGCCATCAGGAGCGTGTAATTGGACGCGCCGTGAGTGGCGACGGCCAGATCGGCCCAGAGATAAGCGTTGGTCGGCCACGACGCGTTGCTCACGGTCCCGGTAATGATGCCGTCGCCGTTGGTGTCCAGGCCCATATCCAACACAAGCGGGCCAAGCGCCTTGGAACGGGCCACGACGTAATTGCTCAGGTGGCCGTAACCATCGAAGGCGCCGCTGAGTCCGTAACTGCCCCCGGCCAGGAGCAGGTTGCCGGTAAATGCGCCTTTCTGGCCCACAGCCAGATTTTTGAGCATCCCGGCCGATTCGAACGCGATTGCGTTCGTATAGATCGCGTTCGTCGAGACATTGGTTCCCCCCGCGTTTGTGACCAGTACGTTGGTGGCAAATTCCTGCGCATAGAAGAGGCCATTAAAGGTTCCGTGCAGCCCCGGTTGCAAGAAAATATTGCTGACAAAGACGGCCTGGATGGCCGTGTTGGATTCCATGATGAATTTGAGGATGTTGCCATTGACGATGTTGGTGGCGGAGGCGTTTGCATCCGTCCAATTGGCCAGCACCGAGCGCCAACCCGGCGTGGCCACCAGCGTGTAGGGTTGTCCGATGTACAACGACGCGGTATTGGTCGGGGCGGCCTGGCCCTTGGTGGAGAAGTGGTTGGTGACGGTACCGCTCCCGCGATTGCTCACGACGGTCAGCCTGAGACTGGAATTGACTTCGTAGAAAAAATGCCGGGTCACAACGGGGGAGACATTGCCGGAGAAATCCACGGCTTGCACGGCCAGAATATTCGTGCCCGGCCACGGCACGTTGAGGTTGGTGATGACCCAATCATTTGAGGTCGGGCCACCAAGGTTGGTGCTGAGATTGGTGGTCAGGAACGCGTGGTTGGACATGACGTTGATGGCAGGAGTCAGGCCGGCGTTAAGGTTTGTAATCCAATATATGACATTGGTCACTTGCGCGTTGTCGGTGGCGGTTCCCCAAATGAGCAGTGATGTGTTGGTCTTGGCGTTGGCCAATGGAGCCGAAATCGTGATGCTGGGACGCGTCTTGTCCTGCACAAGGGTTAAACGCACCCTGGCACTCGTCTTGACGCCATAGTCAACGGAATTAAAACCATTGGAAACGACCACCCAATAGCTGCCTGCATTCTCCGTCAGAGCCGGGTTGAGGGTCAGGACGTTGTTGGTGATGAAAATGTTGCCGCCCTCCAGGTTAGTCAGAGTGACATTGGTTGAGGAACCGCTGCCGCTGAACAACCAGTCATAGAAGTAACCTTGCGGGTAAGGCCCGACGTTCACAGTAAACGTGACGATGCCTCCCACAGCCCGGCCGAGCTGGCTGACGGGCTGCTTGAGGATGACCGGCGGATTGGTCAGGATCAACAGCATCTGCGAACTATTTGTGGTGGCAGCCGGTTCCAAAAGAGAGGGGCTGAGGAGTACGGCATACTGTCCTTCATCGGCGATGGCGATGTTGCGAATGGTCAGGATATTGCTGGCGGTGCCGAGATAATTGGCGCCGTCAAAAATATTGGTGCCGTCGAGTTGCCATTGATAGCCAAAGTTCGCGGCGCTGGTCGCAGCCACTGTGAAGGAGGTGGTCTGACCTGAACCGACAAGATTGGTCAGGGGACCGTTGCTCGTGATCATCGGCGGCGTCACGTTGGTTGAAATGGCAAAAACGTTGATCTCGAAGGCGCCCGCACTGGTCGGCGTGCTTCGGTCCTGAAGCCCCTCGTCCCTGGCAGGGAAAGATGCGCCCGGAACGCCCGGCACGAAGCGTGCGGCCAGGCTGTTGGTGGCAATCTGCAAAGTCTGCATTTGTTGCAGGGCCCACGGCCCTCCGATGACGTTCGTCCCGCCACCGGAAGTCAGCCCGGAATTGAGCAGGGGATTGGCATCGAGTTTAGTCGTTGGATTGATTGCGCTCCTGGCGGGGCTGGCATCCGAACTGACGTTGTAACCGGCGTCGGTCACTCCGACCGCGTTCTGATACAGGGTCCCGCCGATGTCGAACGACAGAATGCTGGCGCTGAGATCAAACACACCCGCCGCCCGATAAAGAAGATCACCCGAGACGGGCCCGAAATTGTTTGTTACGTTGGAACCGTTGGTGCCGCCATGGCCGGCGAATGCGGTATTGGTTGCCACGGTGCAGAAGCTCATCTGCGTCAGATTCGCGCCGCTCCACACTGCGCCGCCCTGGGCTTCGCCCCCCACGCCCCCGGCGCCGGAGGTTAACGCGGTCCCGCCTCCGGTGCCGCCGTAGCAGATATTCGTGAAGAAGATCGTGTTCTGGATCCAGGCAACGGGAACACCGTAGTTAATGCACAAGGCGCCGCCCAGGGCCATGCTGCCCTCGTTGCCGTTGGTGCCGCTCAGGTCGGAGTTCGTTTCATTCATGCCCGCGTCCCCAGCCGTTGCAAAATTCTCCAAAAAAAGACAATTCGTCATATAGAGCGAGCCGCTCACATAAGCCGCGCCGCCCGCGCATAATCCTCCGAATCCCGCCCCGCCGCCAGCTCCCTCCAACGGGGGGCCGTTGGTGGCGTAATGCCCTCCTGATCCGCCCAAGCCGCCTGAGCACTCGTTCCCAACGAATTCGGTCATGTAAAAGACGTTGCTGGGTCCCGTTCCGCAGACCGCTCCGCCAAAAGCGCCGCCGCCGTCGGCGCCGTTCCCGCCGTTGCCAATCACCCCAAATGCGTTCCCGCCGTTGCCGCCCTTGCCGGCTTCCGCAAAGTTGTTGCTGAGTATCGAATAGGAAATCATCAACTGACCGGTGCTGTAAATGGCCCCGCCCGCCGCTTCGCCGCCGGGCGCGCCATTGGTGCCATTGACACTGGAGCCGGCCGTTCCGCTGCCGCCGACGAGGCCGTTGGTGTTGGTCGCGTAATTGCCCGTGAGCACGCAATTGCTGATGTTGAGCGTTCCATCACTATAAATGGCTCCGCCGTTGGTGCTCCAACCGTTGGTGATCAGGAGGTTGTTGAGCGTCAGAGACGCATTGGTATGGACATAAAAAAAGCGCCACCCGCCGTTGGTGCCCACAAACATTACGAAATTTGTCCCCGCATCGATCGTGACGGCATTCGTAATCTGGAGGGTGGGAGCCTGAGACGTCGTCAGACTGATGGTCACGGGGCTGGTGCGCGAGTTGATGGGATTGAAGTTGGTGATATTGGTCAAACCGCCGTTGAGCGCATTGGCCAGGTCGCTGTAATCGGTGACGGGATTATTCTGCGCCGAAACTTGAAACGCGAAACCAACGCCAACAATCGATAACAATGCCAAAACCTTTCGATGGGAAACGAATTTCTTCAAGAGCCTCTCCATAGCGGTAATTGATAACAGACTCGGGGCTTTGGATACAGCACAATTTTTCACGGTCTTATTGAGACTCGCATAATAGAGTGACATTAAGGCCAAAGTTCAGACTGGGTATAGCAGGCGGCGATAATAGAGGGGCGTCGCCGCATGCGGCGCAAGGCGGCGGTCGCTTCAAAGCTCAGTTCCCA
>Ga0224554_1001005_pt1 | contig 19868 bp, 32 predicted proteins | sample 714S22024metaG_FD_180666 | JGI IMG/M metagenome (GOLD analysis project Ga0224554, IMG submission 180666) | Peat soil microbial communities from Stordalen Mire, Sweden - 717 S2 20-24 | ecosystem: Environmental > Terrestrial > Soil > Wetlands > Peat | place: Sweden: Norrbotten County, Stordalen...
AAAACAACAGAATCTCAGGAGAAAAGAGCCCCAATCGACGAAAAAATCCCCTCGCAAAACTCAACACACCCAAAATACCGAGTTTTTCCGCAGCCTGTAAAGCCCTGGGCCTTTTTCTTCGCGTCCCACCCCTCAAAAATCCCAGCAAATCCGCTTGTCAAGCCCTCGAAGCCCAAAAATCCCCATAACTCCCACCCCATCAACCACTTCCCTCCGGAAAATAGTTGGCATGGTAGTTATGCTCGAACGCGTATAATTAAATTAGTAGTAAACCAACAGACCCGGCCAACCAGCCGGGCCTTCGCATTTAACGCGCCGCTTACCGCTTCAAGTCATTACGAATGACTACTTTATGAGTAACAACAATGGAATGACGACCTTACCGGCCACAACCCGCGAAACCGCCAATTTTCACCCCTAACCCAAATTTTTAGACGACTTTGCCAGTAACCCATCTGCAATGACGACTCTGGCGTCCAGCACTCGACGCAATCGACTGATTCAATTCCACTTGCACAAAATTCAACCGAAAGGGGGGATGGGGGGTTAGGGGAACATAGAACGAATAGACAGCGAACAAACGAAGACTAAATCCCGCGCTGTCCATTCGGATACCACCTTCACTGGGAATACCAGCGGTCAAGAGTTCTGGAAGTGGCGATGGATATACCAGCCACCAGGATGCCAGCCAGCACATCGACGAAATAATGCCAGCCACCAGTCATCGTGGACAGGATGATCATTCCCGACAGAATGACCAGCGGAATGCGCAATATCTTGAGATACCACAACAAAATCACTGCAAAAATCGCCCAGATCACATGGAAAGAAGGAAAGCAGACCACCCCTAATGAATGGAAAGTATACAAACCATGAGCACGAAGGGAAAAAAGGTCCTGCTGGCAGGTCGCTTGCGAAGAAGTTGCTGCAAGATGATAGCCGTACCATGGTCCAACAGCGGGAAAAAGAGCGAACAAGGGCATCCCGATCGTGAATGCCATCAGATTTGCCGTGATAAAAAAACGTGCTTGTTTAACTTTTCCCGTCAGCGCCGGCAAAAAGAATGAAGCCAGAAGCAAGGGGGTCAAAAGAGAATAGCTTCTGTCGATAAGATGGCCTAACCAATTCTGGGAGGCCCACACCATCATGCTCGGCACATTGACACCGAGGGATTGGTCCATGTGTGCGAAGTACTCATCCTTTAGACCGATGCCCATACCCGACCTGCCGGAAACAACAACGATGAATGAAAGGACAACCTTGAAGAACAGGAACCATGGAATGGTAAGGGCTGCATCCCGAAGCTCTCTCTTGCCCTTCTCTTGCCAGTAAGCCGGTAGCGGAAGCACAATGAAGGTCAAAACCAGCACGCCGATCAAAAGGCTTGCGGAATATGAATACCGGACAGAGGTCAGCCTGTAGCCTACCAATGAAACTGCTAAAAATACCACGCCAACAGAAGCCATAAGCCTGTCAAATCGCGGTAAGACAACGAAACGATCTCGTATCCAAATTGCGGGTGCTAAGCCTTTCAATGGGAAATCTCCGCACCGCTGATGATTGGCAGCAGCGATAATTTCATGGCAGTCTCTGTCAATGGAGCATCTGAGATATTCAGTACATTTCCAGCCTCTGTCCGTGTATTGAGGATTATATGTGCCAGAGCAATAATCGACAACGTACCGCCGCTTACGCGGCGCTACATGGCCTAGGAGTCTCGCTTCTGAGAAGTGGGTTCTCGGCCAGGCCGTCGCATTTAGCCCGCCACCACAAAGTTCAGACTTAGTCCAGACTTAAACCAGACTAAGTCCAGACCAAGGTCCAGACTTAACAGGCATAGATTGAATATTTTATGGGCTATAGGGGGGGATATCCCCCCTCCGCACTTCCCTTAGAAGTTCTCCGGTTCGCCGGCCAGGTCGAGGTCCTCGTCGTCGTCCTCGTCCTCGTCATCGTCGAAGTCGCCGAAGCTGGCAGCCAGTGTTGCCGCCGGAAGCACCGAAGTTGGCCCAGGCTGAGGATTGCCCTGCTCGTCGATCTTCATGCCCAGCGAGAGCCCCATCTGGGCCAGGATCTCCTTGATCTCGTTCAGGCTCTTGCGTCCGAAGTTCTTGGTCTTCAGCATCTCGGCTTCGGTCTTCTGGATAAGCTCGCCGATGGTGGCGATGTTGGCGTTTTTCAGGCAGTTGTAGCTGCGCACGGAGAGTTCAAGTTCCTCGACAGACCGGTTCAGGTTCTCGTTGTGCAGCGCCGGCCCGTCCAGCAGTTCGCGGCCAACCTCCATCTCCTCCTCGAAGTTGATGAAGATGCTCATGTGGTCCTTCAGCAGCTTGGCCGAGAGGCCCAGTGCGTCGGCGGGAAAGACGCTGCCGTTGGTCCAGATCTCGATCGTCAGCTTGTCGTAGTCGGTGATCTGTCCCAGTCGCGCGGCCTCCACCAGGTAGTTGACCTTGCGCACCGGCGAGTGGACGCTATCGACCGGAATGAATCCGAGCCCCAGGTCGGCGTCGAAGTTCTTGTCCGCGGAGATGTATCCGCGCCCACGCTTCAGGCGCATCTCCATGTCGATCTTGCCCCCGTCGCTGACGGTGCAGATGTACACGTCCTTGTCCAGAATCTCGACGTCGCCGTCGGCCTCGATCATGCCGGAGGTGATGATACCGGCCGCATCGGCTCGCAGGTAGAGCGCCTTGGGGCCTTCGCCCGCCAGTTTGAAGGGGATCTGTTTCAGGTTGAGGATGATGTCGGTCGCGTCCTCGACCACGCCGCTGATCGACTGGAACTCGTGCAGCACGCCCTCGATGCGCACGGCGGTGACGGCCGCGCCCTCGATCGACGACAGCAGGGTCCGGCGCAGTGCATTGCCGATCGTGGTGCCGAAGCCGCGCTCAAACGGCTGCGCGGAAAACTTTCCGTACTTCTCGGTGAGTGACTCGGTGTCGACGGCTAGACGCTTGGGTTTCTGGAAGCCTCTCCAAAGCATGGGTGGTTCTCCTTTGTCCGGCTCATTCGCGATGCATTTTGCGAAGGCGGTGTGGTTCGGTTGCGGGCTAGGTTGTAGTGAAGCAGCTATTAGCTCCTAGCTGTTAGCTTCTAGCTAAAAGCTAACGGATAAAAGCTACTTGGAATACAGTTCGACAATAAGCTGTTCGTTCACCGGCAGGTTGACGTCCTCGCGCCTAGGCAGAGCAACCACGCGACCCGACAGGTTTTCGCGGTTGATGTCGAGCCACTGCACGGCGCGCTGGCCGCTGGCGAAGTTCCCCGACTCTTCGAGAATCACGAGCTTCTTCGAGCCTTCGCGAATCTGGATCTCGTCGCCAACCTTGCACTGGAACGACGGGATGTTGACCTTGCGTCCGTTCACCTGGATGTGCCCGTGGCGAACGAGCTGCCGGGCCTGGCGGCGGCTCATCGCAAAGCCGAGGCGATAGCAGACGTTGTCCAGCCGCGTCTCCAACTGCTGCAACAGCAGCTCGCCGGTGACGCCGGTCTTGTTGGCGGCCTTCTGGTAGTACGCGCGGAACTGCGTCTCCAGCGTGAAGTAGATGCGCTTGGCCTTCTGCTTCTCGCGTAGTTGCAGGCCGTAGCCCACCACCTTCTTCACCTTGCGCGACTGGCCGTGCTGGCCGGGAGGAAAGTTGCGCTTCTCGATCGCGCATTTGTCGGAGAAACACTTCGCGCCCTTGAGGAAGAGCTTGGTTGCGTCCCGGCGGCAGAGGCGGCAAACGGGTCCTGTATAACGTGCCATTTCTATTGCTCCTGTACTTCAGGTGACGATCGGTTTACGCGCTTGTCGCGCTTCGTCCCGATCCGATTGAATAGTTGCAAGTGATAAGTGGTAAGAGATAGGTGGAATTAGTTTCCACTTACCACTGTCCACTTACCACTGCATGATCAGACTCTGCGGCGCTTCGGCGGACGGCAGCCGTTGTGCGGCATGGGCGTAACATCGCGGATACTGCGGACCTCGATGCCGGTGGTCGCAAGCGCGCGGATCGCGGACTCGCGGCCGGAGCCGGGCCCCGAGACGCGCACGTCGACCGAGCGCAGCCCGTGGTCGCGCGCCGCATTGGCTGCGCCGACAGCCGCCTGCTGCGCCGCGAACGGAGTTCCCTTGCGGGAGCCGCGAAAGCCCAGCGAGCCGGACGACTTCCAGCTGAGCGTGTTGCCAGCCTGGTCCGTGATGGTGACGATGGTGTTGTTGAAGCTCGCCTGAATAAAGACCAGCCCGAATGGAACGTTCTTCCGTTCCCGCTTCTTGAACTTCTTGCTCTTGCCTGCGGTCTTGGCGCCGCCTGCCTTGTTCTGTGTCTTCGCCATGGGTTATTTGGTCGCTTTCTTTTTGGCGGCAACCGTGCCCTTGCGGGGACCTTTGCGGGTGCGTGCGTTGGTGTGGGTGCGCTGGCCGCGGACGGGCAGCGAACGGCGGTGGCGGAGTCCGCGGTAGGACTGGATCTCGATCAACCGCTTGATGTTGAGCGAAACGTCCTTGCGCAGGTCGCCTTCGATATCGCCCTGGGTCTCGATCACGTGCCGGATACGGTTCAGCGCTTCCTCGTCGAGTGCTCCGACCTTTGCGTTGGGATCAACGTTCGCCTCGGCAAGAATCTTTGCCGCGCGCGAGTCGCCGATGCCGAAGATATGAGTGAGTCCGATGCGAACCTGTTTCTGGTTCGGAACATCGACTCCAGCAATACGTGCCATGGGGTTCCTTTTCGTCTGGGCTCGTGGCGCTGGTGTGGCCACGGAAGCGGGAGGATTGGTTTGCGGTCTGTTCCGCCGGGTTCAACGCAAGCCTTGAATTCGGCTAACTCGCCTGGCGGGGCCGGGAAAAACGGTTGCTGATTGCAGGTTGTCGGTTGCTAGTAAGAACTAACCTTGACGCTGTTTGTGCTTGGCGTTTTCGCAGATAACGCGAACTACGCCGCGGCGGTGGATGACTTTGCACTTATCGCAAATCTTCTTGACGGACGCGCGGACCTTCATAAAACTCCTGTGAAGCAGCCGTTGGCTTTGAACCGGTGGTTTGATCCACCGGCAGGCCAGCGCAGCTTTGATTCAATGTTTCAGCTAGAAGCTAAGAGCTAAAAGCTAGTGGCTGATTTCGTCTACTTGTAGCGATAGACGATGCGGCCGCGGTTGAGATCGTACGGACTGAGCTCAATCGCGACACGGTCGCCGGGGAGTATACGAATGAAGTTCTTGCGCATGCGTCCGGAGACGTGGGCGAGGGCCTGGTGCTTGTTTTCAAGCTCCACCTTGAACAGCGCATTGGGCAGAGTCTCAACCACCACTGCCATTACTTCAATTGCATCTTCCTTCGACAAACGCTCTCCTTCGATAGGCGGGGACGCATCTTGCGCGACCCAAACACCTTGTTACCGTGTGCCTGCGCACACTGCATTTTCAAGTATACCTCGAAATGAGGCCAAAATCCTAGCGAGTCAGCACCCGAGGCCCGTCTTTTGTGATCGCTACCGTGTGCTCGAAGTGGGCGCTGTAGCTTCCATCGACCGTAATCGTGGTCCAGCCATCGCGCAGCACCTTCACCCCAGCCCCGCCGGCGTTGATCATCGGCTCGATGGCCAGCACCATGCCGGCCTTCAGCCGCGGCCCTTTGCCGCGCGGCCCGTAGTTGGGAACCTGCGGGTCTTCGTGCATGGATTTGCCGATGCCGTGACCGACAAACTCACGGACCACGCCGTAGCCCTCAGCCTCGCACATCTCCTGCACCGTTGCCGAGATGTCGCCCAGGCGCCCACCCACCTGTGCCTGCTGGATTGCCCGTTCCAACGAGGCCTGAGTCACGTCGAGCAGCTTTTGGGTCGCGGCGCTGGGCGTGCCGACAGCGTAAGTGACGGCGGAATCGGAGTAGAAGCCGTCGATAACAACGCCGCAGTCTACCGAGACAATGTCGCCCTCGGCGAGAATGCGAGTGGCCGAAGGAATGCCATGCACGACCTCGTCGTTGACCGAGGTGCAGAGTACGGCAGGAAAGCCGTGGTAGCCCTTGAACGCGGAGACGGCGTGCAGCTCATCCATCTTGGCTGCCGCGACCTTCTCAAGGTCCATGGTGCTGGCGCCGGGCACGACGAACGGACGGACGGCTTCATGTACTTGGTGCAGCGCCACGCCGGAGCGGCGCATCTTTTCTATCTCGGCGGCGGTTTTAATGAGGATTGCCATAGTAGTTGTTGCCAGTCGTCAGCGTGAAGCACGTCGCAGCTTGACGATGGCCTGTTCAACCGCGGCGTTGACGGTCTCCACGCTTTGGTCGCCGTTCGCTTCTTCGAAGCGTCCCTGATCGCGGTAGTGTGCCACCACCGGAGCGGTCTGCGCGTCGAACGTCTTCATGCGCTCGACAAAGACCGGCTCGGTGTCGTCCCCGCGTTGCGTCAGCTCGGAGCCATCGAGATCGCAAACTCCCGCGACCTTGGGCGGATTCGAATACGTGTTGTAGATGTGCTTGCACGCCGGACAGGTTTTTCGTCCCGTGATGCGCTTCAGCAGTTGATCGTACGAGACCACAATACTGATGGCGATAACCGGGAGCCGCGGCAGAAAGATGGGATCGGCAATCGTACGGTCGAGAAATTTAGCCTGATCAAGCGTGCGCGGATAGCCATCCAGAATGTAACCGCGATGGGTATCTTTTTCCTGCAGGCGGTGGAGGACCATCTGGTTGACGATCTCGTCGTCGACCAGCAGTCCAGCGCTCATGATCTCTTTCGCCTTGCGCCCCAGCTCTGTGCCGCGTGCGATGTTGCCGCGCAGCAGGTCGCCGGTGGAGATCTGCGGAATGCCGTATTTTGTGACCAGAAGTTGTGCCTGCGTTCCCTTGCCAACGCCGGGTGCGCCTAACAGAAGAACCGGCCCTGGCAGAAAATCATTTCCTGCCAAGGCCGTCGGATGCGATGCGGATGGTTTCGTCAATGGGCCCGTCCTACCAGCTGCGCCGACCACGAATGCGACCGCTCTTGGGTGAGAAGCCGTCGTAGTGACGCATGATGAGTTGCGATTCCACCTGCTGCACGGTGTCCATGGCTACGCCGACAACGATCAGCAGGCTGGTGCCGCCAAAGTAAAAGTTGAAGCCGAACCCGTTGGTAAAGACGGGCGGCAGACGATCGAAAAAGGAGCCGATCAGCCACAGGTGGTTGAAGTGGATACCGCTGATGAGAATGGTCGGGATGATGGAGATGATGATCAGATAGAGCGCGCCGACCAGCGTGATGCGGGTGAGCACGTCGTTGATGAAGTCCGAGGTGCGGCGTCCGGGACGGATGCCGGGAATAAATCCGCCGTACTTGCGCATGTTGTCGGCGATATCGTCGGGGCGGAAGACAATGGAGATATAGAAGTAGGCGAAAAAGACGATCGCGGCCATGTAAAGGATCTCATACCATGGTTCGCCGGGCTGCATGCCCTGAAGGATGGGTCCCAGGAAGTGTGTCTCGCGCAGCGGGCCGCTGCCGAAGAAACTCATCCCCGAAAAGAGAAGCGGCGCGGAGAGAATTGAGCTGGCGAAGATGACCGGCATAACGCCACCGGAGTTGACTCGCAGAGGCAGATGCGTGGACTGGCCGCCCATCATCTTTCGTCCAACAATGCGTTTGGCATACTGCACCGGAATGCGGCGCTCGGAGCGTTCCACAAAGACGATGAACGCAACCACGGCGACCATGCCGGCAACCAGGGCGACCAGCACAATCGGTGTCAGTGGCCCCCATGTTTGGTCGCGCGCCTTCCCGTAGATGTCCATAATGCCGCGCGGCAGCCCGACCACGATGCCGGTAAAGATGAGCAGCGACATGCCGTTTCCAACGCCGCGCTCGGTGATCTGCTCGCCCAGCCACATAATGAAGGCGGTGCCGGCCGTCAGCGTGATGACGCACATCGGGATGAACGCGCCGCGCGAAATGGTGACCATCGATACGGAGGAACTGGTCAGCGTCAGGGCGATTGCGAAGGACTGGATAACGCCCAGCAGAACGGTGACGTAGCGGGTCCACTGCGTGATCTTGCGTCGGCCCAGTTCGCCTTCCTTCTGCAGCTTGGCCAGTGGCTCATAGATCACAGTGAGCAACTGAAAGATAATCGACGCCGTGATATACGGCATGATGCCTAGCGCAAAGATCGTGAGCCGGCGAAGATTGCCGCCGGTAAACAGGTCGCCCAGCCCGAGCAGCGAACCGGAGTTCATGTTGAAGTACTGCGCGAGCGCGTCCGCGTTGATGCCCGGCGTGGGAATGAACGCCCCCAGACGATAGACCGCCAGCAGGCCAAGCGTGAAGAGGACACGCTTGCGGAGATCGGGAATACGAAAGATGTTGGCGAATTTCTCTAACATCAAAACCTCTTCGCTGTTGCCGGAAGCCAGCCTTCGCGGGCCGCGCTTCCATGGGGTGAACCCCTATCCAGGTTGAATGCGCCGGGCAGATGCACTCGGCGGAGTTGCTAGCCGATCAGAACTGCCTTGCCGCCGGCCTTCTCGATGGCCTCCTGCGCGGTCTTGGAAAACTTGTGTGCGTGAATGGTAACCGGCCCGCTCAGTTCGCCGTTGTTGAGCACCTTGATCAGGCCGCCCTTCTTGCGCAGCAGGCCGAGTGAGACGATCTTGTCGAGGGTAAACTCGGTTCCGGGTGCAGCCGCCAGGATCTCGGCGACGCGGTCCAGGCCGAGCACCGTGTACTCAACGCGGAAGATGTTGTTGAATCCACGCTTGGGCAGGCGGCGGTGCAGCGGCATCTGGCCGCCCTCGAAGCCGCGCATCAGCGACGATCCGGAGCGCGAGCCTTGTCCCTTGTGCCCGCGTGTCGATGTCTTGCCCATGCCCGACCCCATGCCGCGGCCGACACGCTTCTTGTTTTCGTTCGCCTTCTTGGGGGCGTGCAGGTTGGAGAGATTGCGAATTGCCATTATTTGTTTCCTCGCTATAACGCCGGCAGCTCAACGGCCCGCCGACTCGCATTCAATAAATCATTTGTTAGTTAGCAGCTATTTGTTGTGAGCAAATAAATAACTACTAATTAATTAATCGACGACACGGACTAGATGCGGCACCTTCGCCACCATTCCGCGGACAGAAGGCGTATCTTCGCGCTCGACGATCTGGTTGAGCCGGGTAAAGCCAAGCCCCTTGATGACCAGCTTGTGCTTCGTCGGGGTGCATATCTTCGAGCGGAAGTATTGCAGCTTGATCTTTGCGATGGTTGCGGGTTTGGCCATGGCTAGAGCTCCTCTACAGTCTTGCCGCGCAGTGCGGCGACTTCGGCCTTGTTGCGAAGCTGGATGAGTGCGTCAAACGTCGCCTTGATGACGTTGTGCGGGTTGGCCGATCCAAGCGACTTGGTCAGCACGTTCTGCACGCCCGCCGAGGTCATCACAGCGCGCACGGTCTTGCCGGCGATGATTCCAGTTCCTTCCGGCGCCGGCTTCAGCATCACAGAACCGGCTCCGAAGTGACCCAGCACCTGATGCGGAATCGTTGTCTCTGTCAGGTTGATCTTGAACAGGTTTTTCTTGGCCGCCTCGATCCCCTTGCGGATGGCCTGGGGAACCTCCTTGGCCTTGCCCGAACCATACCCGACGACGCCCTCGCCCGGGTCGCCAACCACGACCAGCGCGGCAAACGACATGTTCTTGCCGCCCTTGACCACCTTGGTGACGCGATTGATCGAGACCACCTCGTCCTTCAGGTTGAGCCGGTTCGCGTCGAACTTTTTCTTCATCATTGCCATCTGCCGTACCTCTTTCCGGCTGCCCGTTGGGGCGCCACGAAACCTGAAACTGGAAGATTAGAATTCAAGACCGGCCTCGCGGGCAGCTTCGGCGAGCGCCTTCACGCGGCCATGGTAGAGATATCCGCCGCGGTCGAAGACCACCTTCTTGATTCCCTTCTCCTGCGCGCGCTCGGCGATCAGCTTGCCAACCTGCTTTGCAGCCTCGACATTTCCGCCGTATGCTTTGCCTTCGGACTCGGCCTTCTTGCCGAACGAGGACGCTGAAACCAGTGTGACACCATTGAGATCGTCGATCAGCTGTGTGTAGATGTGGTTCAGCGAGCGGTAGATGTTAAGACGGGGACGCTCGGCGGTGCCCGACATCTTCTCGCGGATGCGAGTGTGTACACGCTGGCGAATCACGTTGCGTTCACGGGGTTTCAGCATAGTCTTGCTTTCCTTCCTATTGGCGTCGCCAGAGTGCTGGAGACGTTCGGGTTAGTAATGCAGCCTTTAGCTGTTAGCTCTTAGCCTTTAGCTAGAAGCTAACAGCTAATGGCTAGTAGCTACTTCGCTCCGGTCTTTCCGACCTTCTTCTTCAGCCTCTCCCCGGTGTAGCGGACGCCCTTGTTCTTGTATGGATCGGGCTTGCGCAGCGACCGCATGTCGGCGGCCACCTGGCCCACCTTCTGGCGATCGATGCCGGAGATCGTGAGATGCGTCTGCTTCGGATCGACGGCAACTTCGATGCCCGTGGGCAGAGGAAACTCAATCTGGTGCGAAAATCCGAGGGTGAAGACAACCGTATTCTTTCCCTTCAGCTCGGCGCGGTACCCGATGCCAACGATGTCGAGTTCCTTGGTCCATCCCGTCGTCACGCCGACAACGGCATTGGAGACCAGCGCGCGCGCAAGGCCATGGAACGCTGCCTGCTTGTCATTCTCGCGCTCGGCAATCAGGTTGCCGTCCTTCTGCACCAGGGTAATGCCGCCGGGAAGCATGGCGGTAACCTTGCCCTTGGGGCCTTCCACGAGCACCGTGTTGCCATCTTTGCTGACCGTGTACTTGACGCCGGCGGGCATTGGAATTGGCTTCTTGCCGATACGGGACATTCGATAATCCTTTGTGGCTTGCGAGTCGCGGAGAATTTGTACTCTCCGTTCCACTGCAGCCGGCGATCTTTCACGCCATGCAACTCAAACCGTTACAAATAAGGCAGCGCGGGAAAACCTGCGCGCCCGACAATTACCAGACTTCGCAGAGAATCTCGCCGCCGACGCCCTCGCGGCGTGCCTGACGACCGGTCATAACGCCCTTTGGAGTGGTCATGATCGAGATGCCGAGTCCGCCCTGCACGCGGCGAATCTCGTCGCGGCCAAGGTACACGCGGCATCCTGGACGCGAGACGCGCTGTAGGTCGCGGATGACCGCCTCGTTGTTGGGGCCGTACTTGAGATACACGCGCAATACCTTCATGCCGCCCTCTTCGGTCGGCTTGTAGTTGGCGATATAACCCTCCTCCTTGAGGATGCGGGCAATCTCGCTCTTGAGCTTGGAGGAGGGCACGTCGAGCTTCTGATGGCGCGCGCGGATGGAGTTGCGGATACGCGTCAGAAAGTCAGCTACTGGATCGGTCAGGTTCATTCATTCTCCTTCATTCCCCGTTCGCTCGACCGTGTGTCTCACAGTGAGAACCAGCAGGAATGCTGCTGCAACCATTCGATGAAGCGATGCGCTGCATCTATAAAACCAACTGCTTCCAGACTTCAGCATCCTTGGCGGATGAGGTCTCTGGAAGGGTGAGACGGTGACGACAACCTAATAAGTATACAGGTTGTCGCACCGCTACGCTTACCAGCTTGACTTGACGACGCCTGGGATCTCTCCCTTGAGCGCAAGCGACCGGAAGCAGAGACGGCAGATCCCAAACTTGCGCAGGTAGGCGCGGGGACGGCCGCACAGCTGGCAGCGGTTGTGCTGGCGGGATTTGAACTTCGGCTTCCTTGCGTCCTTGACGCGCTTTGCGGTAGTTGCCATAGTGTTTACTCTCTATCCTGGTTCCAAATAATTCTGTTGCGCCCGTGCGAATCGCGCCGTTATGCTCCAACCCGGAACGGCATGCCGAAGCCCTTCAGCAGGGCGCGGGCTCCGTTATCGTCGGCCGCGGTGGTGACGATGGTGACGTTCATTCCTTTCAGCTTATCCACCTTCGCATAATCAATCTCGGCAAAGATAAGCTGATCGCGCAGGCCGAGCGTGTAGTTCCCGCGCCCGTCAAAGCTCTTTGACGAGACGCCGCGAAAGTCGCGCACGCGCGGCAGAGCAATCGAGATCAGCCGGTCGAGGAACTCATACATCTTGTCGCCGCGCAGCGTGACCATCGCGCCGATCGGCATGCTCTCGCGCAATTTAAAGGCAGCGATCGACTTCTTCGCCTTGGTAATAACCGGCTTCTGCCCTGCAATCGACGCCAGATCGGCCACCAATGGGTCCATGATCTTGACATTCTGCGTAGCCTCGCCCAGCCCCATATTGACGACGATTTTCTCCAGCCTGGGAATCGCCATCGGGTTGGTGATGCCAAGCTCCTTGGCAATCGCCGGACGGATCTCGCTCAAATACTTTTCTTTAAATCGTGCCGCCATGATCGACTTCGCTTTCTCCACGGTTTCCGGAGTGGGCCTCGCAGCCCGTTTACCGATTCGTGGGGTAAACCTGTTTATTCAAAAAACAACTTGCTGATTATTCGTTATTTCTTCTTCTCTGGAATTATGTTTCCACTGACTTTCGAGAAGCGAACTCTCCTGTCGTCTTCAACTCTCGTCCCGACACGGGTCTTATTGCCCTCGCCATCCACCAGCATCACATTCGAGATGTGGATGGAAGACTCCTGCTCGGCGATGCCGCCCTTGATGTTTCTCTGCGGGTTCGGCTTCACATGCTTCTTAATCATCATGACGTGCTCGACCAGAAGACGGTCCTTGTCGGCGATGACGCGGAGCACGCGGCCACGCTTGCCCTTGTCTTTGCCAGCAATCACTTCAATAGTGTCGTTGCGCTTGATCTTGATCCCTGCCATACGCTCTCTCATCCTCGACCATCGTTTCGGAGTCGGAATCCGCTTTCAATTCATTCCACCTCAGCACTCCGCATCCGCACTGAGAACTGACCGCTTACGACTGACAACTAACAACTGCTTCTAAATCACTTCAGGCGCCAGCGAGACAATCTTGAGAAACTTCTTCTCTCGCAGCTCGCGGGCCACCGGGCCGAAGACGCGCGTACCCACCGGCTCGTTGGTGTCGTTGATGACCACGGCGGCGTTCTGGTCGAAGCGGATGTAGGTGCCGTCGCGCCGGCGATACTCCTTGCGAGTGCGCACGATGACCGCCTTCACCACTTTGCCCTTCTTGACCGTGCCATCGGGCGACGCTTCCTTCACTGCGGCCGTCACTACATCGCCAAGGCCCGCCTTCTTGCCCAGGCCACCGCCGAGCGGCAGAATCACCTGCAACTTGCGCGCGCCGGAGTTGTCGGCAACATCGAGCATCGTTCTCATCTGGACTGACATATTCGTTCTCCTAAACCTAAAACCCGGGGCGATGGCCCCTATAAAGCTTTTAGCTGCATCGCGGGCAAAAAGCCCCCGCTCGTTCAACCTACTTCGCTTCCGCGATAGTATTTTTCTCATCGAGCTGCGAAAGCGACGAGCGGCGCACGATCTCCTCGAGCGACCAGCGCTTCAGCTTCGACAGCGGCCGCGCCTCGCGGATGCGCACAACATCCCCAACCCTGGCTGAGTTCAACTCGTCGTGCGCGTAGAACTTCTTGTTCGACTTCATCACGCGCTTGTACTTGGGGTGCGCCTTGCGCATCTCGATCTCGACCACGATGGTCTTCTGCATCTTGGTCGAGACGACCATGCCGACCTTCTCGTTGCGGCGAGAGACCTGCGCTTCCGGAACTGCTGTGTTTGTTGTGTCTGCCATCGTTAATCCTTCTTCGCTTTCTTGCGGGCGGTGCGTGTGCTCGCGGCCGGTGCTGTTCGTACGACTGCCTGCGATACGGTCTTCTCGGAGGCCAGCGCGCGCTCACGCGTCACGGTCTGGATGCGGGCGATGTCGAGCTTCAATGCGTGCAGCTTCTTGATGCCCTCATTGTTGCCAAGGCTCTTCTGGAAGCGGATGCGGAAGAGCTGCTCGGCAGACTTGGTCTGCTGCGCGGGTAGCTCTTCGTCGGTTAGGTTGCGGATCTTTTCGAGTTCCATAATTTTTCTTCTTTCGTTGCTAATTCTTTCGGCCGGCATGATGTTTTACCGAAACCGCTACTTGACGGCCACGCTTGCCTTGACGCTGTGGCGTTGGATGAATATCGTCTTCAGCGGCAGCTTGTGGGCAGCCAGACGCATGGCTTCCTTCGCCAGTTCGGGCGAGACGCCCTCCATCTCGAACAGAATCTTGCCCGGGCGGACAACCGCAACCCAGTGATCGGGAGCTCCCTTGCCCTTGCCCATACGCGTCTCGGCGGGCTTCTTGGTGATCGGCTTGTCGGGGAAGATGCGCAACCATACCTTGCCGCCGCGCTTGATAAACCGCGTCATCGCGATACGGCTGGCCTCGATCTGCCGGTCGGTGATATAGCCGCACTCCTGCACCTTCAGGCCGAAGTCGCCGAACGAGAGATCCGAACCGCGCCACGCCTTGCCGCACATGCGACCGCGCTGCTGCTTGCGAAACTTGACCTTCTTTGGCAATAACATAATAAAAACCCTCTAACTCATAACTACTAGCAAGTCATACGTACATACGTCGGCCAGCCTAAACAACCAACAACCTGCAACCGTTTCTAAAACACGCCAGTCGTAGTTCCCTGATCGCGGCGCTTCTTCTGCTCGTAGATATCGCCGCGATAGACCCAGGTCTTGACGCCGATGATTCCGTAGGTCGTATGCGCCTCGGAAAATCCATAGTCAATGTCAGCGCGCAGCGTGTGCAGCGGCAGACGGCCTTGCAGATACCACTCCGAACGCGCAATCTCATTGCCATTCAAGCGGCCCGATACGCGGACCTTGATCCCCTTGCACCCAAAGCGCAGCGCCGAATCAACCGACTTGCGCATCGCGCGACGGAAGCTAACGCGCTTCTCCAGTTGCAGCGCAATATTCTCCGAGACCAACTGCGCGTCAAGCTCCGGCTTGTTGACCTCAAGAATGTCAATGAAGACCTCGCGCGAGCTCCGCTTCTGGATGTCGGCCTTCAGCTTGTCGATCTCCGCGCCCTTGCGACCGATGATAATGCCCGGACGCGCGGTGCGGATAATAAGACGCAGCTTGTTGCCGGGACGCTCGACTTCCACAGAACTGACCCCGGCGGCCTTCAGCTTCTCGCGCAGCTCAGCCTTCAGCTTGACGTCTTCAACCAGCAGCTTGTCGTAGCCGCGCTCGACGAACCAACGTGACTTCCACGGCTTGTTGACACCGAGGCGAAACCCATACGGATGGACCTTCTGTCCCATAGCTTTCCTAACCTTCGCCCCGATTCCGGTTGAGCCGGCAGGGCTTGCTGCAAAACCTTAGTTTACCGGAAGATTCCCGGCACTATTCCAATTCCCAGACGTTTCTACTTTGCTGCCTTCTTTGTTGCAGTCTTCTTAGCGGCTGTCTTCTTCGCCGGTGCTTTCTTCGCCACTGTCTTCTTGGTCACTGGTTTGGCCGGCGTCTTCGTAATCGCTTCGGGCTCAGGCGAAATCGCTGCAACTGCCGTTACAGACTTCTTCTCGGCAACCGTCACAATGATGTGCGTAAGCCTGCGCTGGTAACGAAACGCGCGGCCCATCGGCGCGGGCCGAATGCGTTTCATGCGCGGTCCTTCATTCGCCACCGCAGTGCGAACGACCAGGTTATCCACGTCGATATCGAGGCCTTGCTCCTGCGAGGCGTAGGTCGCATTCTGAATGGCCGAGCGCAACACCTTCTCCACGACCGGCCCCATCCTCTTGGTGGAGAAGTGGACGGTGTTGAGAGCTTGCTCCACGCGCATGCCTTTAATGGTGTCGAGAACAAGCTTCGCCTTCTGCGGGCTGCTGCGCTGGAACTTGGCTTCCGCGCGGAACTCTCGAACTCTATCTGCTGCAATCTTCGCCATAACTTTGATCCTTCAAACTAACTCGTGCGCCTTGCTTCTGCGGATATTTAACCAACTACAACAATCGTGCCCGCCTACTTTGGTTTCACGGAGGTCTCGGCTGCACGCGCGGAGTGGCCCTTGAAGGTACGTGTCGCGGAGAACTCGCCCAGCTTGTGGCCCACCATGTTTTCCGTCACATAGACCGGAATGAACTTGCGCCCGTTGTGTACGGCAATCGTGTGGCCGACCATGTCCGGGAAGATCGTCGAGCGGCGCGACCAGGTGCGCACAACCTTCTTGTCATTGGTCTGGTTCATGACCGTGATCTTCGACTGAAGATGCGCGTCGATAAACGGACCCTTCTTTGCTGAACGTGCCATGTTGATGACTCCAGGTTCCTACTGCGGTTACCGTGCTGGTTACGACGAATCTCTTAGCTGCGAGACTTGGTGTTGTGCTATTTCCTGAACTACAAACACATCTTGCTGAACTTCTTTACTTACTGCGGCGGCTGACAATAAATACATCTGTCCGCTTGTTATTCCGCGTCTTGTATCCGCGCGTCGGCTGTCCCCACGGTGTAACCGGGTGCCGTCCGCCGGAGGTCTTGCCTTCGCCTCCGCCGTGCGGGTGGTCGACCGGGTTCATCGTGACGCCTCGGTTGGCTGGATTGATTCCCTTCCAGCGGTTGCGTCCGGCCTTGCCGATGGAGACGTTCTCGTGGTCCGTATTGCCAACTTGCCCGATCGTCGCCATGCACTCCACCAGCACCTTGCGCGTCTCGCCCGAAGGCAGCTTGAGTAGCGCGTAGTCGCCTTCCTTGGCAATCAGGTTGACCTGTGCACCGGCAGAACGCGCCATCTGCGCGCCTTTGCCCGGTCGAAGCTCAATATTGTGCACAATCGTTCCCAGAGGAATATTCTTCAGCGGAAGCGCGTTACCGACAAGAATATCGGCGTCCGGCCCGCTCATAATCGACTGCCCGACCTTCAATCCGATCGGCTGGATGATGTAGCGCTTCTCGCCGTCCGCATAGTGCACCAGAGCGATGCGCGAACTGCGGTTCGGGTCGTACTCAATGGTCGCGACAGTGGCGGGAATGCCGTACTTGTCGCGCTTGAAGTCGATCAGGCGCAGCTTCTGCTTGTGGCCTCCGCCCTGGTGGCGAATGGTCATGCGACCGGTGCTGTTGCGTCCGCCGGTGCGCTGCTTGACCGCAAGCAACGGCTTATGCGGCTTGTCCGTCGTCAGGTCGTCGTTCACCAGCTTCGTCTGGAAGCGGAGTGTCGGGGTAATCGGTCGAAATGATTTGATCGGCATTTTTCTTGGCTCCTAGCTGCTAGCTCTTAGCTGTTAGCTAGTTCTCTTTCAGATCTCTATAACTCATTTGTCGCACTTACATTCAATGAACGAACTGCAGCCAACAACCGCGCTTACATGCTGTTGAGATACTCCGGCATCTTCTGTCCATCCTTCAAGCGGACATAGGCCTTCTTCCAGTCGGGGCGATAGCCGGTAAACTTGCCCCGGCGGCGTTCTTTTCCTTCCACCGTGGAAGTCCGGACGCCGCTCACCTTGACCTTGAAGAGCGTCTCAACGGCCTGCTTGACCTCGGTTTTGCTGGCCTTCAGATCAACCTCGAAGACCAGCGTGTTCTGGGTCTCTTTCACGCCCATGCCCTTCTCGGTAATCAGAGGGCGGCGAATCACTGTATAGAGGGTTGGCATTTACGCAACCTCCTTCTCGGCGGCAGCTTGATTGCCTTCTGCTGCGGCTTTGCTGCGTTTCGATATAAACTTCTTCAACGTCTGCTGTAGCGCATCGATGGCATCCTTGGAGAAGATGGCATGTTCGTAACGCAACAGATCGTACGGATGTACCTCGGAACTGAGCACAAGCTCAACGCCCGCTAGGTTCCGCGATCCCAGATAGAGCTTCTCGCCGAGCTGCTGACTGGACTCAACCAGCAACGTCGTCTTGCCGGCATCGAGCTTTGTGATTGCCGCGCGGAAGAGCTTGGTCTTGGCCTCGGGGACCTCGAACGACTCAACCACCGTCAACTTTCCGTCCGCTATCTTCGCCGCGATGGCCGAGCGCAGCGCGCCCATCAGCTTCTTCTGCGGAAAAGAATACTCGTAGCTGCGCGGCTTCGGTCCGTGGACCGTGCCGCCTGAGCGCCACAGCGGGCTCCGGATCGACGCAATGCGCGCGCGACCGGTTCCCTTCTGCTTCCACAGCTTGCGACCGGCGCCCGAAACAAGCCCGCGCGTCTTGGTGGACGCGGTGCCCTGGCGCAGCGCAGCGCGGTAGTGCTTCACCGACTCCCACAGCAGCGTGTCGTTGATCTCGCCCGAGAACACTTCGTCGAGGAGTTCAAACTCTCCGACCGTCTCTCCCGCGAGATTGACTACATTGATCTTTGCCATCGCTCTTCTCTCTTCATGCCCGTCGTCGATGCGGCGTGCCCTGACTTTGTTAGGCTGCGTACCCCGGTCTGTTCTCCGCGCAGCTTGTTGCTGATTCCTGTTAGACAGCTTCTGCGGCAAGGCCGCTATTCGCCGTCCGCGCAGGACCTATTTCTTCTTCGGCGAAGCCTTCTTTGAAGCCTTCAACGGATCGAGCGTTGCTCCACCGGCAAACCCGCGACGCTCCCGCGGCGGGGCCTTTGCCTTCGAAATCAGGACATACCCATCGCGCGGACCGGGCACTGCACCCTCCACCATCAGGAGGTTGTCTTCAACATCGATGCCACGAATGCGCAGGTTGCGCACCGTGATCTGCGCGTGGCCCATGTGGCCGGGCATGCGCTGGCCGGGAAAGACGCGCGACGGATACGACGATGCGCCAATCGAGCCTTGCACCTGGAACATATGGCCGTGCGCCTTCGGACCGCCGGCGAATCCATGCCGGCGAACCACGCCGGCAAACCCGCGTCCCTTCGACGTGCCGATGATGTCGACAAACTTTTCATCGGTAAAAATGTCAACCATAATGCGGTCGCCGGCCTTGACTGCGGCGTCCTCGCCCTCTTTGGCAACCTCGACTGGAACTTCTTTCATCATGCGCACGGGAGGCACGTCCGACTTGGCGAAGTGGCCCGTCATGGGCTTGTTGACCTTCGATGCCTTGATGAAATCGACATAGCCGATCTGCGCGGCGTCGTAGCCGTCTTTGGACAAAGTCTTGAGCTGCGTGATGATGCATGGGCCGGCCTTCAGCACCGTAACCGGGTGAACGTCGCCGCGCTCGTCGAAGAGCTGGGTCATGCCGACTTTCTTGCCGAGAATCCCTGTAACTGCCATCGTCTTTTCCTTTCCTCATCATGCCGAGCATCTATTACCCAGCACTGCCGGTGTTGCATTTGAACCAACAACCAACAACCTGCAACTAACAACTTACTTTTGAACCGTCTTGATCTCGACATCGACGCCTGCGGGCAGATCGAGCTTCATCAGCGCGTCCACTGTCTGCTGCGTAGGCTCTAGAATGTCGATCAGCCGTTTGTGGGTGCGGATCTCGAAGGACTCGCGCGACTTCTTGTCCACATGCGGCGAACGCAGAACGCAGTACTTGTTCTTCATTGTGGGCAGCGGAATCGGTCCCGCAACCTGCGCCCCGGTGCGCTTGGCCGTCTCGACAATCTCGCCCGTCGACGTGTCCAGCACGCGGTAATCGTAAGCCTTCAAACGAATTCTGATTCTCTGTCCAGCCATTTTGCGTCTCTTTTCATGTTGCTCAAAGATCGTTTGGAGTGGCTGCTGCCGATCAACCTCTCGACCGTACGGCAGCCCTCGTTAGTCTCAAACCACTCTCTACCAGCTACTCACTTCGAACTACTCACTAACCTACTGTTACTTGATGATCTCGCTGATGGTTCCTGCGCCGACGGTTCGTCCGCCCTCGCGGATGGCGAATCGCAGGCCCTTCTCCATGGCCACCGGCGTGTGCAGCGTCACTTCCAGTTGCACGTTGTCGCCCGGCATCACCATCTCGGTGCCCGCAGGCAGGGTCGCCGAGC
>Ga0224554_1001006_pt1 | contig 19859 bp, 10 predicted proteins | sample 714S22024metaG_FD_180666 | JGI IMG/M metagenome (GOLD analysis project Ga0224554, IMG submission 180666) | Peat soil microbial communities from Stordalen Mire, Sweden - 717 S2 20-24 | ecosystem: Environmental > Terrestrial > Soil > Wetlands > Peat | place: Sweden: Norrbotten County, Stordalen...
CCGGTCGTTCGCGGTGGCACCGACGTCAAGTGATCGTTATGGGCGGAGCGGAGTCGAATCATGGCGCGATTGTGCGCTCACCAACTCACAGCACTTCTCACAGCAGTTCTCACAGACGAGCTCGCGGGACGCAGTGGAAGGGTCTGCGCGCTCCGGCAACTCACAGCAACACTCACAGCAACACTCACAGGACTACTCACAGCAACACTCACAGATCCTGGTCACAGCCCTGTGAATGGAGGGGCTCGATCGAATTGTCGCGGCTCATGATCGGGTTGTCGGGGAGGCCGGGGCTCAGGAAACCGCGCAGAATTTCTCCTCCTGTGAGTGTTGCTGTGAGTGTTGCTGTGAGAAGTGCTGTGAGTCCCTGGGCGCAACATGGCCGTCGTCCCCCAAGAAAGGAGCGACGAAAATGCGCAAGGAGGAACCAACCCGCACCGATCCGCCGCCGGGCTTCACCGGTGATCTCGCAGCTGATCTCGGCGCGTCGCTCGGGCGGCTGAGGGCCCACCCCGCGCGGCGGCTCGAGGACCGCTCCGGGGCACGGCGCGAGCAGGAGCGTGCCGCGGCGCTCTCGCGTGAGTCCGAGCTCGCGGAGGGCTTCGCCGATGCGCGGTTCGTGCTCCTGGGCGACCTGGGCCACGTCGAGCAACGTCGTCTCTCCGGCCGGCCGTGCTGAGCGCGCACAAGCTCGGGCAAAATGGCGTCGAGTACTACGTCTCCTACGCCGGGCGCGGCACGGAGGGCTACTGGCTCGGAAAGGCCGCCGCGTCGCTCGGGCTTGTCGGTGCGGTCGACCCGGCGGCGTTCCGCGCCCTCGCGAAAGGCGAGCACCCCGACGGGGGCCGGCTGTTGGAACGCGTCGCGAGCGACCACACGCCGGGTTGGGACTTCACGCTTTCGGCGCCGAAATCAGTCTCGCTCGCCTGGGCGCTCGCCGACGAACCGTTGCGTGCGGCACTCGCCGAGGCGCATCGCGAGGCGGTCAAGGCGGCCTTCTCTTTCCTCGAGGACGAGGGTGGCCGGGCACGGCGCGGGTTCGGGGGCCGCGACGGGCACGTGCCTGCTGGGCTTGCCGTCGCGTGTTTTGTCCACCCCGCCTCGCGTGAGCTCGATCCGCAGCTCCATACGCATGGGATCGTCTGCAACGTTGTAGAGGGAAGCGACGGGCGCTGGACCGCTCTCGACTCCCGCATGATCTACCTGCACCGACGCGCGGCGGCTTCGATCTATCGCGCGGAACTTCGTGAGCGGGTAGCGGAACTCGGTGGCCAATGGCTCGTCCCGGACCGGCGCGGCCTGTCCGAGCTCGAGGGCTTCAGCCGCGAGGTGCTGCGGAGCTTCTCGCAGCGGAGGAACGCGATCGAGGCGGAGCTCGAGCGCACCGGGAGATCCGGGCCAAGGGCGAGCGAGGCGGCGTGTCTGAAGACGAGACGCGACAAGCTCGACGTCGAGCTCGTGGAGCTGCGTGACACCTGGGCCCAACGTGCTCGGGCACTCGGGGTGACCCGTGACAGCGTGACCGCGCTCTTGGACGGGACCGACCGGCGCGTCGCGCCAACTGCCGCCGAGGTGGCAGCAGGCCGCAGAGAGCTCGTCGGATCGGCGGGGCTCACCCGCGCACAGGCCGCGTTCACCCGCGACGACGTGGTCGTCGCGTGGGCTGAGCGATGCACCCAAGGCGCTCGGCGTGCCGAGCTCGAAGGGCTCGCCGACGACACCCTCGCTGATCCCGCCGTGGTTCCCCTCGTCGTCGCGGATGAGACAGGACGGCCGCTCACGACCGACCGTCCCCGTGACAGCCATACGATCGTCCGCCTCGTGCGCGCGCCAGCTTCGGGGATCGCGACGCTCACCTGTGCGCTTCGCTACTCGACCACCGAGATGCTGAACACCGAGCGTCGCCTCCTCGCCCTCGGGCGTGCGGGCCTCGGTAAAGCCTGCGGAACTGCGGACGCGGTGCGCCTCGAGGCGGTGCTCGCGGAGCGGGGAGATCTCTCCTTAGAACAGGCGGCGATGGTGCGGTCGCTGTGCAGCTCGGGAAACGGGGTCGAAGTCGTCATCGGCGTGCCCGGCTCGGGCAAGACCTTCGCCCTCGACGCGGCCAGGCGAGCCTGGCAGTCGTCCGGCTACCGCGTTTACGGCGCCGCGCTCGCGGCGGAGGCCGCCGCCCAGCTCGAAGCGGGATCGGGGATCCCCTCGGTGACGCTCGACCGCCTTCTCTATGAGCTCAGCGCGCCGCAGCACCTGTCGCACTACTCACTCGATCCCCGCAGCATCGTGGTCGTCGACGAAGCCAGCATGGTCGACACTCGCCGTCTCGTGCGGCTGTTGGAGATAGCGGGTCGCGCGGGAGCAAAAGTCGTGCTCACAGGTGATGACCGGCAACTCCCCTCGGTCGAGGCGGGCGGCGGTTTTGGCGCGCTCGGCCGCGAGCTCGGTGCGACCCGGCTCGGTGCCAATGCGCGGCAGGTTGCCGAGTGGGAGCGCTCAGCGCTCGATGCGCTCCGAGAGGGCCGTGCTGGTGAGGCGGCCGCGGCCTACTCCCATCACGGCCGGGTCCGTCGCTCGACCAACCCGGCCGAGCTGATAGGCGACATGGTCGAGCGGTGGTGGGCGGCGCGCGAGTCCGGCGATGACGCCGTCCTCTACGCCTACGCGCGCGACGCGGTCCGGGTGCTGAACGGCCTTGCCCGTCGCCATGTCGAGGTGGCGGGCCGGCTGTCGGGCCCTGAGCTCGTCGTCGAGGAGTTCGCGCCCGCCGACCTTGCGCCCCGTGCCTACCGGGTGGGCGACGAGCTGTGCTGTCTGCGGAACAGGACGCGCCTCGGCGCCGGGCGCGACCCGTCGGGAAAGGGCGTGCGCAACGGCACCCGCGGCGTCGTCCAGGCGATCGACCCGTTGTCGCGAGAGGTCACACTTGCGACGAGCGACGGCCGCATGCTGCGCTTGCCCGCCGACTACGTCAAGCGCTCCACCGACTACGGCTACGCCTGGACGTTGCACAAAGGACAGGGGCAGACCGTCGGGCAGGCGCAGCGGAGCGACGCGGGTGAAGTGGCACGACGCAGGGGTCGCGCGTTCGTCTTCGGTGCGGAGGGCCTGAGCGCCGAGGCGGCGCTTGTGGCGGCGAGTCGTGCGACGGACTCGACCGAGCTGTTCGTGCTCACCGAGCCGGACGAGACGGCGAGCCCCGGCGATGGGGACGAGGACCTGGGCCGGGCGTGGAGCCGCAGCGAGCAGCAACGACTCGCCCTCGACGAACTCGAGACCGCAGCGGAGATCGCCCGTCTCGCCGGAACCCCTCGGGAGGTGCTCGGCGAGGAACGCGACACGCTCGTTTCGTTGATCGGCGCCGGTCCCGCGGTGGACCTGACGACACGCCAAGTGGACGCCTCTCGTGAGCTTGGCATCTCCCTCGTCCAGCGCGACGAGGCGCATGAGGAAGCGGGAGTCTTCGCGACGATGAGTGCCACCAGCGAAGGGATCGAGCGCCGCAACTTGCAAGGTCCCTACACAGCGGCGCGACACCGCCTGGGACGCGCGGAGCGCGACGTGACCGAAGCGGCCGAGGTGAGCGAGGCGGCTGATGCCGCGCTCTTTACTCAGCAGTCAGTGCGCGCCGTTCTCGGTTCTGACGTGCGCAGTGCCCTCGACCGCCTCGAGCTCGTCGATTCCGCGCTAGCCACGCTGCGGCGCCGCGAGATCGAGAGGTGGAGCTCAGAGCCAGCCGAGTATGTCGTCGCCCTGCTTGGACCCCGCCCGAGCGATCAAGGCCGCGCGCAACGGTGGCGGCAGGGCACCGTCGAGATCGAGGACTGGCGACGGTCCGTTGGCGTCAGCGATGGCTCAGACTCGCCGAACGCCTGGACGCGTGCGCTCGGCCCGCCGAGCGAGGGTTGGGAGGGCCGAAGGCGCCGACGCGTCGTCGCGAACCTTGCGGCGGTGCGACGCGATCTCGGTCTCGAGGAGACCGATCGCGCTCGGGCCGTTAACGCCGGTCCTTTGCTCGACCCGGCGACGGCTGCGGTGCTCGCGCGAGGTAGAAGCGGCGAGTCACCGTCTCTTCCTCGACCGCGGGGTGTTGCACAGCTCGGGCGGGAAAGGTGAGGTTGACCGGATTCCCCGTGAGCTGATCAACCCGTTATGCGAATCCGAGGCCCGTCATGGGACAGGGCGGACTACGCGACGTGAGACGTCCCATTTTCCTGGTCGTTCGTATGCAACACTCGCCGCATGGACGACACGGTCCCAAGTCGACGGTCGAGGCGACATGGCTGGATTCTCGCCGTGCCTTCCGGTTGCGGACATGGGTGCCGTTCTTGCGCCCCCGACAGTCACTCATGATGGTGCTGCTTACAAGTCGCAACTACGCCTCGGAGGATCGACATGACCGTGGCCTATTGGGTGCTCGCTGCATTGCTGGGCGCCTTCTACCTGTTCGCAGGCGGGAAGAAGCTCGCCCAGAGCAAGGAGCAGCTCGCGCCCATGATGGGCTGGGTCGACCGTACCCCGATGTGGCTGGTCCGGGTGATCGGCGTCGTGGAGGTCGCCGGTGTTGGCGGCCTGATCCTGCCGCGCGCGACCGGTGTCGCTCCTGTCCTGGCGTTGGTGGCAGCGATCGGGTTCGTCATCCTGCAGATCCTGGCCAGCGGCGTCCATCTCTCCCCAGGGGAGAAGAAGGAGGTCAGCCTCAACGTCGCGTTGATCGCCCTAGCCGGGGTGACGGTCTGGCTCGCGACTGTCTGGTGAAGCCGGCCACTAGACCAAACGTCAGCCTGACCCGAAACACCGCCGGACTGCCAGAACTCGCAGAGCGCGAACCATCAAATAGAGTCCGGTCAAGGTCCGGTCGCGCGCCTCATAGGGGGCTTACCTACCGGACGCAAACACGGTGCGATCGTGAGTGTCGCAACGCTCGAACGTCGTCGCCGGGCGTCGTCGCCACGGTTTGGCACTCTGTGCTAAAGGTGTGCTGCCCGGACGCCCCTTGTTGTGACGCCGATTTAGGCCGTCAGCACATGCCCTAGACGTGCCCCGAGGTCGATCCTGCTCCTCACCCCTTCTTTGTGTCTCTCCAGGAAGAGGGGCCGGTTGTCAAGGTCGATCGTTCTTGGTGGACACTCCTCCGTTGCCAGGACCGGGCTGACTGTGGTCAACGGCTGAATACTTACCCCTGATCGCCGGCGACGAAGTGCTCCCATCAAGCTGGCGAGCAACACTCCTTGTCGCTTTGGCCCTGCAACGAAGCGCTCTTTCGTTCCGAGTTTACGAGCGCCTCGACGATAGCCGGGGGACGCTTGGACAGCGAAATGTCATGGAGGAGGTCTGCCCGAGATGTTCCGGAAATCGAATGGGCCACCAACCAGCTGGCGCACTGCGCACAGTCCGCCAGCCTTGCCAGCGAGGTCGCTATTTTCCTAGGTATTGGCTCGTCGGGACGCGGCTTTCCGTCCAAGCAATTCACCACTGGGTTGTCGGATGTCTCGGTCGAAATTCCGGCGGCTCGCTTGATCTCAAGCCGCACATCGCGCACCGTCGCCTCGGAGAGCCCGACCTCGCGGGCGATCTTCCTGTTGGAGTCATCGGGGAAAGCGAGCATCAGCGCGGCTGCCTGCCGACGGCCAGTCGTCGTGTTGAGCGGTCGCGTTCGGCCGTCAGTGCCGACTCGCTGTGCCACGTCGCTCGTCGGACCAGCCCTGCGCCGGTTGGCCACTGTATGGGGCGACAGCCCGCAGATACCCGCGATCGCGCGATCGGAAAGGTCCGGCTTTGTTGACAGGATCTGACTGACGGCCTGGAGTCGTTCCGCGAGGCTGAGCGGCTTGCCGTGGGTCGTGTTCGCGCGTACCCCGAGGAGAAACGCCTCGTCTTCGGTCCCCTGGAACAAACGAGCCCTGATCGAGTTCTCACCTCGGAGCCGGGCCGCAAGTACCCGGTGGCGCCCGTCTATGACCATCATGGTCTCGGCGTGGACCATGATAGGGGGGAGATGGTCTACCTCGGCGAGCACTCGAGCGTGGTCGAGATCCTCGGGCACTAGCCGCGGCGATTTACCGAAGCTGAGGGCCGAGAGGGCGACGGCCACATCGTCAGTCGGCGCCGACTCCTTCGCGGTCTGTCGTGCAAACTTCTCTGTTGAACCCTGGATCGACACGATGACTCCTTTCCGTCTCGTCACTTAAATACGTCGCTGCATGCTCGACGAACCAGCCCGGGAACGCTCCAGTCAGATGGGCGCGGGTGCGCAGAATTACGCAGGCAGCGCGAAGGTCGACGCAGTTCGCCGATCGGCAGAGAGGTGCGCAACCGCGCGAATCGCACAGTTGCGCACTCTTGTAGCTCGCACTGCCCCCTCGCGCGCAGTGTCCGGGAGAGCGCTCGGGGTCTGAACGGGCCAAGCCATCGGTCATGAGGTGCCTCGGTGCGCAATTCTGCGCATTTGCTTGACAGCCCGATCCCGCCAGTTTACGACACTCTGTGTGTCGAGACAGACACTCTGAGTGAGGAGCGTTCGAGATGTCGGACCAAGCTGGCGAAAAGTTCTGGATACTGCGCGGGCGAGGGTCGGGGGCGCTGCTCGCGTTCAGGCTGGCAAGACCGACGCTCCCTCAGGTGGCTCTGAGCTCGCCGCTTATGACCATGCCGGCCGACGCCGGCGGTGCGACAAGGCCTCGCGCTAGGCGTATCCCGTCGGCCATATGGAGCGTCCTGCTGGTCGCCTCGCTTGTCGGACCAGTGGTCGGATCGGTCGCGCTCAGTCCCGCGACGAGTGCCGCGGCAAGTGTCGAAACGACTTGGGTCGCCGTCACCATCCCGAGCGGGCTAGCGGTGCTGAATGGGGTGGACTGTCCCACTCCGACCACCTGCGTCGCTGTCGGCGCGACGAGTTCGTCGACTGGCGGGGCGATCGAGACGACCAACAGTGGTGTGAGCTGGTCGACCGTATCGGTGCCCTCGGGCACCCCGGACCTCAAGGCGGTGTCGTGTTCCTCGGCCTCGAACTGTGTCGCCGTCGGCGGCAACACGAGCTCAAGTGGGGTGATCCTTCACCAGGCGAGCACCGCTGGCGCCTTTGTCACCGAGACCGAGCCGTCTCAGCTCGGCCAGTTGGCGGCTCTTTCGTGCGTTTTGGGTGGATCGACTTGCTACGCAACCGGTATCGACATCTCGGACGGCTACCCCGACGACGTCGCCTCGAGCAGCAACGGTGGGGTGTCGTGGTCGTTCAACACGACGGCCGGCGTATCCGGAGATCCCTGGATCTCGATCAACGCCATCGACTGCACGAACGCGGCGACATGTCTTGTCGACGGTGCGAGCTACGAAGGGCCGATCTTCGCATGGACCTCGAACGGATGGTCGAGTTACAGCTCTGGCCTCTATACCAACGGCTACTCCGCCTATCTGGACGCGTTGGCCTGCGCCGATTCGAGCTTCTGTCTCGCGGTGGGTCGCTATGCGAACTACACCGGACCGGTCACTGGAGGCTCTTGGGGCGACGAGACGCCGAACCCCGGCTCTCCAGCTCAGGGATTCGGAGCAGTGTGCGTTTCCTCTTCGACGTGCGCCTTCGTCGGCACGACGAGCGCCTATCCCGCCTCGGGTGGTCCAGCTGCCATCTACACGACCTCGAACGCTGGCTCGACCTGGCACTCGGATTCGGTGCCGTCCACCGCTGACACGCTGTTCGCCGTCGCGTGCTCCCCAGGTGAGCTTTGCTTCGCTGTCGGACAGGACTCGAGCTCGCAAGCTCTCGTGCTCATTGACACTGGAGACGCGCTGACAGCGACCCCTGCCAAAGCGAGGCTTGGCGGCAAGAATCCCTCGACCGACACCACTCAGACATCGTGCGGCGATCCTGTCGATTGTGCAACGGGTGACCTCTTCGAGACCTACACCGATGCTCAAGTCGCGGGAATCGTGGCGAACCTGTCGCTGGAGCGGACCTATAATTCACTCGCGGCCGATACGACCGGCATCTTCGGCTTTGGATGGTCCTGCTCCTACTGCATGTCGCTTGCCATCGACCCGACCTTAGGACAGGCGACGGTCACCCAGGAGAATGGCTCCGTAGCGGTGTTCCCTGCTTCCGGCTCAGGTACCTTCTACGCCCCCAGTTGGGAGCAAGCGACGCTGGTGCAGGACAGCGACGGGGACTACGCCTTCACGCGCCGCGGCCAGGAGATCTTCACGTTCTCATCGTCTGGACAGCTGCTCTCGGTATCGGATCCCGACGGCGACACGACCCAACTGGCTTACAACGCCTCGGGTCAATTGACGACCGTCACCGATCCCTCGGGTCGCGCCCTCACCTTTTCCTACAACTCGAGCGGGCTCGTCTCGTCTGTCACCGACCCGATGAATCGTGTCACCCAGTACGGCTACGGCTCATCCGGCAACCTTACGAGCGTCACCGACCCGCTCGGGCGCGTGACCTCTTTCACCTACGACTCCACACACGACCTGCTCACCATTACCAAGCCGAACGGGCAGAGCGGAGGACCGGACGCCGGGGACAAGACGACGAACGGCTACAACTCGGCCGGCCAGGTCATCTCCCAGACCGACCCGGCAGGTCGCGTCATGACCTGGTCCTACGGCGCCGGCTCGGGCGGCCTGCCCCAGACGGTCGTGACCGACCCGGACGGCAACGAGACGCTCTACTCCTTTGACACCAACGGCGAGCTCGTCTCGATGACGAAGGCGTACGGAACCACGGCCGCGGCAACTTGGACCTACATCTACGATCCGACCACCCTCGGCCAAGCGTCGGTGACCGATCCGAACGGCAACGCGACAAGCGAGACCTACGACGCCGACGGCAACGTGGTCTCCAAGACCAACGGCCTCGGCCGCACCTGGACCTATACCTACAACTCCTTTGACGAACAGACCTGTGCCGCCTCGCCGCAGGCGCCCTCGCCCTGCTCAGCGCTCAGCCCGCCGACGGCGGTCACCGCGGGCAGCTCGACGATCACACCGCCCTCATCGGCACCGCCGGCATATGTCACCTACACCGAGTACGACACGAACGGCAACAAGATCTGGACGACGACCGGCGCCTACGCACCGGGCTCCTCGACGGCGTCGTATGCGCGCACGACCTACGACCTCTACGGCGGTGAGTCGGTCACTCTCGGCGGGACGACGGACTCGTGCGACGCGGTGCCGCCCTCGAGCGCCCTTCCGTGCGCGACGATCGACGCCAGGGGCACGGTCACCCAGCTCGACTACGACAGCGACGGGGATCTCAGCTCGTCCGCGACACCGGACGACAACGCGAGCACGATCAGCACCTTCGCCGGAGGCGTCATGGGTCCGGTGCTGGGGACCGACATCGCCCAGTCGCCGGGGTCCGTAATGACAGTGACCATCGGCGGCACGAAGTACGCCTATGTCACCGATGAGTGGAACGACGTGATTCGCCGCATCAACCTGTCGAGTGACGAGGAGCAGGTTGTCGCAGGCAACTATGCCTGGGGCCACGTGCAGGGTATCGGCGGACCGGCGACGAGCGCCGAGTTATGCGGGCCTGTCGGCAGCTCGGCCGACAGCTCGGGCGACCTCGTGATCGCCGACAGTTGCGCCAACATGATCGATTACGTCCCCGCTACCTCGGGAACCTACTTCGGCCAGGCCATGACGGCCGGGGACATCTACACCATCGCCGGCGACGGCACCGCCGGCTCCTCGGGCGATAATGGCGCGGCGACGAGTGCCGAGCTCAACGGGCCCTCCGGGGTAGCCATCGCGCCGTCGGGCGCCATCGCCATCGCCGACACCTCGAACAACCGCACCCGCTTCGTGCCCGCCACCTCCGGCACCTACTTCGGCCGCTCCATGACGGCCGGGGACATCTACACGATCGCCGGCAACGGGACTGCCGGCTACTTGGGCGACACCGGTGCGGCGACGAGCGCTGAGCTGTCCGGACCCCAATCGGTCACCTTCGACGCCTCGGGCGACCTCGCCGTCGCGGACACCTCCAACAACGTGATCCGCTTCGTTCCGGTGAGCACGGGCAGCTACTTCGGCCGCTCCATGGCCGCGGACGACATCTACACCATCGCCGGGAACGGAACGGCCGGCTACTCGGGCAACGGTGCTGCCGCGACGAGCGCGGAGCTCTCCGCTCCCTACGCGGTCGCCTTCGACGCGGCGGGTGACCTCGCCATCGCGGACTCGCGCAACAACGTCGTCCGCTTCGTGCCGGTCAGCTCCGGCAGCAACTACGGCCAGTCGATGAGCGCTGACGACATCTACACCGTCGCCGGCACAGGCACCTATGGCGACTCGGGCAACGGCACAGCAGCGACGAGCGCCCCGCTCGGCGATCCCGTCGGGATTGCCGTCGACGCTGCGGGCGACCTCTTCATCGCCTCGGACTGGGCGGCGGACGTCCGTGTCGTCGCGGCAGGCTCAGGCAACCTGGCAGGCCAATCGGTGACGGCGGACGACATCTACCTCATCGCCGGCAATGGGAGTTACGCCTACTCGGGCGACGGCGGCCCGGCCGGCCAGTCCGAGCTCTCCACTGCCCAACAGGTCCGCGTCGACTCCGCGGGCGACGTCGTCATCACCGACGCCGGTGACAACGTGATCCGTTTTGTGCCGGCGAGCACGGGCACCTTCTTCGGCCGCTCTATGACAGCGAGAGACATCTACACGATCGCGGGCGACGGCGGCGGCGGCGACAGCGGTGACGGCGCTGCGGCGACGAGCGCCGAGCTGGACAATCCGGGCGGGGCCGAGATCGGCCCGGCGGGCAGTCTCGCCATCGCGGACTCCGCCAACAACGTCGTCCGCTTCGTCCCCGCCACCTCGGGCACCTACTTCGGCCGCTCCATGACCGCGGACGACATCTACATGATCGCCGGGAACGGAACGGCCGGCTACAGCGGCGACGGTGTGTCCGCCACGAGTGCCGAGCTCGACGGCCCCACCGGCGTTGCCGTCGACGCCTCGGGGGGCACCGTGATCGCGGACCCCAATAACAACATGATCCGCTACGTGGCGAACACTTCCGGCACCCACTTCGGGCGTGTGATGACTGCCGGCGACATCTACACGATCGCAGGCACCGGGATGGCCGGCTACTCGGGCAACGGCGCTTCGGCCACGAGCGCCGAGCTCTACTACCCCTCGGCCGTGGCCTTTGACGCGGCCGGCGACGTCGTCATCGCCGATTCGAGCAACAGTGCTGTCCGCTTCGTCCCGGCGAACTCGGGCACCTACTACGGCCAGATTATGACGGTCGGGGACATCTACACCATCGCCGGCACCGGCACCTCCGGCTACTCGGGCGAGAGTGGCACCGCCACCTCTGCCGAGCTTTCGTGGTCGGTGAACGACGCCACGGTCGACCCCGCCGGTGACCTCTACATCACCGACAGCGGCAACGACGTCATCCGCTTTGTCCCGGTGAGATCCGGCAGCTACTTCGGTCGGGAGATGGCCGCCGACGACATCTACACCGTCGCCGGCGCCGGGTGGACCACACAGAACTTCTCAGGTGACGAAGGCGCCGCGACGAGCGCCACCTTCGACTGGCCGGGGTCGGCCGCGCCCGACCCCTCCGGCGGCCTCTACGTCGCGGACTATTACAACAACCGCATCCGCCATGTGGTCGCAGACAACGCCCTCTCGGGCGGGCTGAGGCTGAACTTACTGACGCCGACGATCGGCACCTTCGCGGGCGGGGTCATGGATACGATGCCGGCGACCAGTGCCGCCCAGCGGGCAGAGAACCTGGCGACCGCGACCGTGGGCGGCACGATGTACGCCTACGTCGCCGACGGGACGAACAACGTCATTCGTCGGATCAACATGTCGACCGGCCGCGAACAGGTCGTCGCAGGCAACTATGCCTCCGGCCCCCAGGGCGTGGGCGGGCCGGCGACGAGCGCCGAGCTCGAAGACCCCGGCGGCGTTGCAGCCGACAACGCGGGCGACCTCGTGATCGCCGACACGAGCGCCAATCTCGTCGACTTCGTTCCCGCCACCTCGGGCACCTACTTCGGTCAGGTGATGACGGCCGGGGACATCTACATCGTCGCCGGCAACGGCAACGCCGGCTACTCGGGCGACGGCAACCCGGCGACGAGCGCCGAGCTCGATGGCCCCTACGGTGTCGCCATCGCGGCCTCGGGCGCCATCGCTATCGCCGACACCTGGAACAACGTCATCCGCTTCGTCCCCGCCACCTCTGCCAGCTACTTCGGTCGCTCCATGACTGCCGGGGACATCTACACCATTGCCGGCAACGGCACCCTCGGCTACTCGGGCGACGCCAACGCGGCGACGAGCGCCGAGCTGTACCAGCCCCCGTCGGTCGCGGCCGACGCTGCGGGTGACCTCGCCATCGCGGACACCGGCAACAACGTCATCCGCTTCGTGCCCGACACCTCGGGCACCTACTTCGGGCGCTCGATGACCGCCGGTTACATCTACACCGTCGCCGGCAACGGCACCGTCGGCTACTCGGGCGATGACCTGGCGGCGACGAGCGCGGAGCTGTCTTGGCCCTATTCGACCAGGTTCGACGCATCGGGCGACCTAGCCATCGCGGATACGAACAACAACGTCATCCGCTTCGTGGCGGCGAGCGCGGGAACCCATTATGGCCAATCGATGAGTGTGGGCGACATCTACACCGTCGCGGGCAACGGGACCGCCGGCTCCTCGGGCAACGGCTCAGCGGCGACGAGCGCCGAGCTAGACGGTCCGGACGTCGCGGTCGACTCTGCAGGCGACCTCGTCATCTCCGATTACTACTCCGAGAACGTCCGCGTCGTCGCGGCAAGCGGGGGAACCCTCGCCGGCCAGACGGTGGCGGCCAACGACATCTACCTACTAGCCGGCGATGGCTTCACGACCTACTCGGGTGACGGCGGCCCGGCAGGCCAGTCCGAGCTCTCGGCTCCTCAACTGGTTCGGGTCGACTCCACGGGCGACGTTGTGATCGCAGACTCCGGCAACGACGTCATCCGCTTCGTCCCGGCGAGCACAGGCACCTACTTCGGACAGGCCATGGCCGCAGGCGACATCTACACGATCGCGGGCGATGGCACGTGCGGCTGCGACGGCGGTGACGGTGGTCCGGCGACGAGCGCCGAGCTGGACAATCCAACCGGGGGCGAGATCGGCCCGGCCGGCAATCTCGCCATCGCGGATTCCGGCAACAACGTCATCCGCTTCGTCCCCGCCACCTCGGGCACCTACTTCGGCCGCTCCATGACCGCCGACGACATCTACACGATCGCGGGCGACGGGACGGCCGGTTACTCCGGCAGCGGCGTATCGGCGACGAGCGCCGAGCTCGACGGACCCACCGGCGTTGCCATCGACACCGCGGGCGGCATCGTGGTCGCTGACGCGAGCAACAACGTCATCCGATATGTGGCGAACACAACGGGCACCTACTTCGGACGTTCCATGATCGCGGGGGACATCTACACCATCGCCGGGGATGGCACGAGCGGATACTCGGGCGACGGAAACTCCGCCACGAGCGCAGAGCTCTCCTACCCTCAGACCGTCGCCCTCGACGGGGCCGGCGACGTCGTCGTCGCCGATTCGAACAACAGCGCCGTTCGCTTCCTCCCGGCGAGCTCGGGCACCTACTACGGCCAGGCCATGACCTCCGGTGACATCTATACCATTGCCGGCAACGGGACGTCTGGGGACTCCGGCGACGGCACGGCGGCGACTTCGGCCGAGCTCTCTTACTGGGTGGCCGACGCGACGGCCGACGCCGCCGGCGACCTCTACATCGCCGACAGCGGCAACGACGTCATCCGCTTCGTCCCTGTGAGCTCCGGCACCTACTACGGCCAGGCCATGACATCCGACGACATCTACACCGTCGCCGGCATCGGGTGGAGCTCAGACAACTTCTCGGGCGACGGGGGCGCCCCGACCAGCGCCACGCTCAGCTGGCCCGTCTCGGCCGCGCCCGACCCATTGGGCGGTTACTACGTCGCGGACGCCGCCAACAATCGCCTCCGCCAGGTAACGGTCCCCTCGGTCGAGCTCGCCACGACGACCTACACCTTCGACGCCGACGGGGAGCTGCTGACCGCCGTCTCGCCGGATGGGAATCTCCTGGGCGCGAACGCCGCCAACTACACCACAACGAACGCCTACAACGCCGACGACGAGGTCACTTCCGTGACCATGGCCGGCACCTCGGGCCACACCGTCACCCCGCGGGTGACGAGCTACTCCTATGACGCAGACGGCAACCGCACCGAGGTGACGATCGGGTCGACCTCGACGACCACGACGACATACGACGCCGACGACGAGCCCACGCTCGTCTCCGACCCGGACGGGCACGCAACTCTCACCTGTTATGACGGGGACGCCAACATCGTCGAGACGGTACGGCCCGTCGGTGTCGCCGCCAACGACCTCAGCGCCTCCTCGTGCGCATTCGCGACCTTGTACCCGAACGGCTACGAGAGCGGGAGCGGTGTCGAGTACGCCCCGGTCTCGCTCGCCTCCGACGCGACGCGCACCACATATGACGCCCTCGGCAACGAGCTCACGGTGACGACGCCTGCACCCGCCGGGCAGTCGAGCGCACAGGTCACGACCTACACCTACGACCCAGGCGGTCGCCTCACGACCGTCAGCTCGCCGCCGGCCAGCAACGCTGAGAGCGCCCCCGACCAGGTCACGGCCTATTCCTACGACGCCGCGAACGAGCTCGTCTCGGCCACGACCGGCGCGGGGACCTCGGCGTCGACGACCTCGTCGTGCTACGACCCGGACGGGGACAAGACCGCGAGCGTGCCCGGGGACGGCAACACCGGCGGCGTCGCCTCCTGCTCGAGCTCCTCGCCCTGGCAGACAGCATCGGCCTATGAGACCGGCTACAGCTACGACTCCTTAGGCGAGCTCGTTTCTGAGACCCGACCGGCGACCACGTGGGCGACGAACGGCCAGACGACCACTTACACATATGACCCGGACGGCAACGTCCTCACCTCGGTGGACCCGGACGGCGTCACGACCACGAACACCTACACGTCCCGGGACCAGCTCGCCACGGTGGGCTACTCGGGCTCGTCAGCGCCCTCGGTCTCCTACAGCTACGACGCCAACGGCAACGAGGTGTCGATGAGCGACGCCTCGGGCTCCTCGTCGTATGTCTACGACCCGTTCTCCGAGCTCATCTCGGCTACCAACGGAGCCGGCAAGACCGTCTCGTATGCCTACGACTCGCTCGGGGACGAGACCTCGGTCACCTACCCGCTCGGATCGGGCGCGAGCTGGGCGAGCTCGCCGGCGATCACCTACGGCTACGATGATGCGGGCAATATGACCTCGGTGTCGGACTTCAACGGGACGGCGACCACGATCACCAACACCGCCGACGGCCTGCCTGCTTCGATGTCCCTCGGCGGATCAGGGGCCACGCTCTCCACTACCTACGACGCCACCGGCGCCCCGAGTGCTATCAGTCTCACGAAGGGCTCCTCCACGCTGCTTGACTTCTCCTATTCGCGAAGCCCCTCGGGGGCAATCGCCACCGAGACCGACACCCCGTCGAGCTCACTCAGCCCCGCGAGCTATGGCTACGACCAGCTCAGCCGGGTGACGCAGATGACACCGGGCACGACCGGTGCCCTCAACTACTCATATGACGTCTCGTCGAATCTGAAGACGCTACCGACAGGCGCCTCTACGAACTACGACGCCGCCGGCGAGCTCACCTCGTCGACGCTTTCGTCCACTACGACGACTTACACCTACAACGCCGACGGGGAGCTGACCGCAGCCAACGGCTCCTCGCCGACCGCAATGAGTGCAGCTTGGAACGGAGCAGGCGAGCTGACGAACCACTCCGACGCGTCGGCGGACACGTCTTCGGCCGTCTACGACGGCGACGGACTTCGGACCTCGGCAACGACCTCCCCGACGAGCGGCTCGGGCTCGACCCAGAGCTTCGTCTGGGATATCACTTCCTCGGTCCCGAGACTGCTCATGGACTCGACGAACGCCTACGTCTACGGCCCGTCAGGCACAGCCATCAAACAGGTCAACCTCTCCACAGGTTCAGTTAGCTATCTCGTAGGTGACGCACTCGGCTCTGTGCGCGGAGTCGTCAGTTCGGGCGGGAGCCTGACTGCGTCGACTTCCTATGACGCCTACGGAAACCCCGAGACGACAGGGGGACTCAGTCCAGACACACCTTTCGGTTTCGCAGGTGGCTACACGGACCCGACAGGGCTTATCTACCTGATCGGGCGCTACTACGACCCGCAGTCGGGACAGTTCCTGAGCGTCGATCCGCTCGTGGACGAGACCGGTGAGCCGTATTCGTATACCGGCGGGGATCCCGTGAACGAGACGGATCCGAGTGGGGAATGCATAAGCTTCTTCAACATCATCTGCCCGGGTAGCGGTCCGGTGACGAGCACCGTGTCGCTCGGCTTCAATCCGGGCGCCGGGGCGAATGCGATCGTCAACATCGGAAGGGGCGCCAGCTTCGGCCTGAGCAATACCATCGCCAACTGGATCTCGCCCGGCGCCTCCTGCACAGTCGCTGGCAACTCCTTCGACCAGTTCCTCGGAGGAGCGGGAACCAGCCTGGTTGGGGGGGAGTTGCTGAGCGGGTTAGGCGTCGCAGAGGACGGGGCGGGGGCCGTTGCGCGGTTGCCCCAGGATGTCGCGGTTGACCCATCAGCTCCTGACGCTCTGGGTCTGAGACGCCCGATAAGTCTGAGCGAATCCCAGAACGAATTCTTGCAGGGCCGAATCGGGGACCTACAAGAGCAGGGGGCAACCGACTTCCGCGTGAACCAGCAGCAGGTTGACATCAACGGCGAGCGGGTTGGAATCAATCGGCCAGACCTCCAATACACCTTGAATGGTCAGCGCTTCTACGAAGAGTTCGAGACCGGCTCTCTCGAAGCGGCCCTTGAGCACGGTCCTCGCATCCTGGCCAACGACGCGTTCGGTGAGTTCGTGCCATGGTTCGTTCCGTAATGCGCAGCCTGCTCGGCGAACGATTCGCTCCGATCACGTCGTCGATCGGGTACCTTGAGAAGCCGCTCGACGAGACAGCACAGGGGCTTGAGGACTGGCGGCGTTCTCTGGTCTCTGAGGTAAACGTGGCCCATGCTTCCGAAGGTTTCCCGGAGGTCTTGCGGCGCCTGGCGCCGTTGACGTCGGGAGCGAGGCCGCGGGAGCTCGTTGTGGCGGCCGGAGAATGGACGGCGTACTTCGACAATTCGTTGCGCGGAACGGATGCGGTGAGCGCGATCGGATATCTCAGCCGAAAGCTCCAATGCCAGGGCCTGGCGATCCGCGTCAAGCCCCACACAATCGGCTTACCGGGAGTCGCGCGGGGCCGCGCCGGCTCCGTCCAGTTCGAGTTGTTCGGCCCGATCAAGACGACTTTTCTCAACTATGTACGTACTGTCGGCGTCACCTTTGATGGCGGTAAGTGGGTCTTCGAGGCCAACGGAACCGAGCAACCCTTCGAGGAGCACGACACCTATCGCGCGAGGCGCGTACGCGATCGGTTCACTTCCGAGATGTTGGGGCGCTACTGCGAGGCGATGAGTCTCGACGTCTTCAACGCGGACGCGTACGGACCACAAGCAGTGTTTATCGAGAGCGAGGTGCCGATGCCAGCGAACGGTGTCGTGATGACTCTTGCCGAGGCGCAAGAGTGGCTGGAGATCATGCCTGGGATGGTCGACTCGCTACCTGGATAGCGATTCCGGCGGACCATCGCCTTGACAAGCTAAAGGCGATGGTCAACTGACCTGTCACCTGGGAAGACGGGGTTCGGATTCCTCGCGGTCATCTACTCACCAACATCGACAAACATCGTCGGCCATATGAACGGACCGATGTTCTGTTCAACAACAGGGCTCACGGTGGCGAACCGGTCCCTCCGATACGTGCATGGTCACGGCCTTCTCGTCCGCGGGTCGCAGTAGCGGCCGACTCCGTCCACCGATTTCGCGACCGTTCAGGCCCGGGTCCGCCAAGTCGATCGCGATCCGTTGAGACACCCCCAGGCCCTCCGGAGCAGGCATGATGGTCCCGATGGGTTGTGAGACAAGGCGCTGTCGGTGTGACGTTCCCTTCCCTGCTGGCTGTCACGTCGTCGGTCGGCGCCCGCGCCGTTGCCACCGCCGCCCTGGTAGGGGGCCGGAAAGGCATGTCGTAGTCGGGCGCTACTACGACCCACAGACGGGCCAGTTCCTGAGCGTGGACCCGATGGTAGACGGGACAGATCGCCCTTACGCATATGCCGAGGACGACCCGGTGAATGAGGTGGACCGGAATGGGCTCCTTCCGTGCACGGGGACTCGGTGGGCAGGCATAGCAGATGCCCAATGTTGGCCGACCTCTATGACCTTCAGCTCCGAAGCAGCACTCCAGGCATGGGCGTTAGCTACGACCCTGGGTTCGACCCCGTGGCCGCGATTCGCTGTACCGGGCGGCACGCGCATCCCCGACCTCTACGTAGAGAACAGCGGCATCGTTGAACTCAAAGAAGGACCCTGGTCCCTCTCCAGCGCATGCACTCCTGGAACGACACGTTTTGAGGCGAGCTCTGATGCATACCTATTGAGCAATGGGCACGGAATCGACCAATCTCTGCCGGTTAGAACGTCACAGTGGAACTTTTATCCTAATGGCGCGGGCCAAACGTCACCCTCAGTCAGCCTTGTTGAATACCTGTCATCTTTGAGCCAAATGAACGGGAATCGACTGACCGTGAACATCTTCTTGTACAACTGGGAACCCGAGAGGGTGCCATCCCGACTTCCGATCATTCTGCCCGATCCGGGTGATCTTCCGGCATGGGAGGTAGACCTTGGGGAACTCGCCCGCTTGTTTGCCTTCTAGAAGATTGGCTGACTACGTCTTCGGAGCGGCCCAGATCATTTGTACCGAGCCAGAGGAGAAGAGGCAACTATATGGTGGGAGATGAACGCATCCCCTTCTTCACGATTGAACGTCCTTCTCCGGAGGTGGATCCTGAGGCGGCAAACAGCCCAGAGTATTTTGGCAATATCCAAATTAGCTATGCCGATGAGGATTCCGTCGATTACTACGATGACATAGACATTTCACTTCAATACTTGCGTTCCTTCCCAGGTGTCACAGAGGTTATCAGGCAAGGCCGCGAGTTAGTTCTAGTTTGGGGTACGGCCATCATCGATGCCGAACTCGCACTGGGACTTCGGCGTTGGTGGTACGAGCGTCTATATCACCGCGGCCATCTTGACTAATGTGACGTACCCTCGTGCGGGACGGCATCGGCACGTCTGGCTTATTCGTCGACCGTCCACAGAGGTCGCAGTAGCGGCCTACTAAGCCCTGATTCACCGAAAAATAGGGCGTTTGGAAGCCGGGACCGGCCTAGCATCCGCGAAAAGTGCCTTTCTGCAAGGGAAAATGGGGGCTGCGAAACCAACCCATGCCCCTTGAGAAAGGCACTATTTCGATGCGCTCATCTTCGCACAGCCTCAAGGCGATTTCGGTGACCTTCGACGACGACCACGTCGTCGCCAACGCCGGGCTGATCCAGCCGGCGACGCTGGCCGATCATCTCGGGCTGCGAGAGCTCTTCGACGAGTACGTGCACCTTGGTGCTGGGCCAGGACACGCCAACGTCGGGCTCAAGGCCATGACCTAGGACGCGGACCGGATGCGGGTGGCCGCCACGAGCGAGGTACTGGGCCACGGCGTGCGGGCGCCGTCCACGCTCGGGACCTTCCTGAGGTCGTTCACCTGGGGACATGTCGCCCAGCTGGACCGCGTGCTCGACGAGTCGATCCGCCGTTCATGGGCGGCCGGTGCCGGGCCCGGGCAGGGGCCGGTCA
>Ga0224554_1001007_pt1 | contig 19852 bp, 22 predicted proteins | sample 714S22024metaG_FD_180666 | JGI IMG/M metagenome (GOLD analysis project Ga0224554, IMG submission 180666) | Peat soil microbial communities from Stordalen Mire, Sweden - 717 S2 20-24 | ecosystem: Environmental > Terrestrial > Soil > Wetlands > Peat | place: Sweden: Norrbotten County, Stordalen...
CACTCGCGGTTCAGCCCTCCGCCATGCTCTTCAAAGCTCTCAGTGCGGCCGTCTACGGAATCGACGCCAACCTCATCGAAGTCGAGGTCGACTATAGCGGCATAGTCTCGAACGAGGATCACTTTCATACCGTCGGCCTGCCCGACGCCGCCGTCCGCGAAAGTCGCGACCGTGTCCGTGCCGCCATCAAGAACTCCGGCTACACTATCCCGCCCACCTTCATCACCATCAACCTCGCACCCGCCGACATCAAGAAAGAAGGCTCCGGCTTCGATCTTCCCATCGCCGTCGGCATCCTCGGCGCCTATGGTGCGCTGCGGACCACCGACCTCAGCCGCTTTCTCATGGTCGGAGAGCTCGGCCTCGACGGCGGCGTCCGCGCCATCCCCGGCATGTTGCCCGTGGCCATCCTGGCCCGCGAAAAGGGAATTGCCAACCTGATCCTGCCCGCCGCCAACGCCGCTGAGGCCGCGGTCGTCGAGGGCGTCAATGTCTACCCCGTTTCTTCGCTCCTCGACGTGCTCGATCTGCTCAACACCTCGGTTGTTGGCGTCATTCAGCGCGAACCCTACACAGTCGTCACCCAGGAGCTCCTCGGAAAGCTCGAGCAGTTTACCGTCGACTTTCACGACGTCCGCGGTCAGCAAACCGCCAAGCGCGCCCTTGAAGTTGCCGCCGCCGGCAGCCACAACATTCTCATGATCGGGCCGCCCGGCTCCGGCAAGACCATGCTCGCCAAGCGCTTGCCCTCGATTCTCGCCCCCCTCACCTTCGAGGAAGCGCTCGAAACCACCAAGATTCACTCCGTCGCCGGAGTTCTGGAAGCCGGCGCAGGCCTGGTCACGCAGCGTCCATTTCGCTCGCCCCACCACACCATCTCCGACGCCGGCCTCATCGGTGGCGGCATGGTGCCCCGCCCCGGCGAAGTCTCGCTCGCGCACAACGGACTCCTCTTTCTCGACGAGCTGCCCGAGTTTCCTCGCAACGTCCTCGAAGTCCTGCGCCAGCCACTTGAGGACCACACCGTCACCATCGCGCGCGCCTCTATGACGCTCAGTTTTCCCGCGCGCTTCATGCTCGCCGCAGCCATGAATCCCTGCCCCTGCGGCTTCTTCAACGACAAGTCGCGCGAGTGCACCTGCACCCAGCCCATGATCCAGCGCTACGTGGCCAAAATCTCCGGCCCTTTGCTCGATCGCATCGACATCCACATCGAAGTTCCCGCCGTTCAATACAAGGAGCTTCGCGGTAGCGCGGCGGTCGAGGGCTCGGCTCAGATCCGCGCCCGCGTCATGGCCGGCAGAGCGCGTCAGCGCGAGCGCTTCTCCAAAGCCAAAGAAAAAATCTACGCCAATGCGCAAATGACCACGCGCCAGATCCGCGCTTATTGCGAGTTGAGCGCCGATGCCGAGCGCCTTCTCGAGCGCGCCATGCAGCAGCAGGGCCTCACCGCCCGCGCCCACGATCGCATCCTCAAAGTCGCCCGCACCATTGCCGACCTTGAAGGCGCCGAAGGCCTCTCAGTTGCCCACCTGGCCGAAGCCATCCAATATAGGACGCTCGACAGGAGCTACTGGGCGTGACGCTTTCCGGCTGGCCTTAATTGCCGCAACCCACGGCCTTTGTGAGTTTTAGGTGTCCGTAAACCGTCCACTCACTCACCAATAGGTGGCATTACCTTTGTTTACGAATTGGTTCTAATCTCCACCAGCCAAGCCGATATTCCGGGTAAGATTCATCTCACGTCCACGGTCGCAACGCAGGGAGGCGCTCTTGCAGGACATCGCCCTTCAATCCGGCTGGGAGACTTTCCTTCTTGCCGCACCGTTTGTGGGAATGGTGCTTGTGGGCGTCTTCCGCCTCGATGAAATCGCAGCCAACCCAAAGCACCAACGCGGCCTGCGGCCCAGGCTCACCGGCAGCGATGACCATGGCCGGCTGCTCCTGAGCGATCCCGACGGACGGCCCTGGGCCGACTCAAGCGGCCCCGCATCCACAGCCACAAGTGACTGAACCACAAGCCAGTGAAAACGTTCAGCCCGGTCATGGCCGAATTGCCCCAGGATCCCCCGCAGGGTCCCGTTTGCGCCGCCTTCTTAGCCACCCAACCCTCTAATCTCACTGATAATGAGTGACTTACAAATCCTTCCCACGGCTTTATCCAGGTTCCGGACCGGCCAGGTAAACGCTCAACAAATCGCCTCAATTGAACATAAATAACTATTGACCGGGCTAAAGGTTTTATATAATCTCACACTAGCCATCCATTGAGGGCAGGTTGCGCATTGCGGCCGGATGTGCCCATCAGCGATTTCCAGCATCTAACTTAGAGCAAGCGCTCCGTTGATGCCATGGTTGCGTTTTTCCGCAACCCCGGGAAGGGCTAGACGGGTACCCGGATTTCCGGCGCGCGAGCTGCAGATCCGATACGGTATGGCATCCATTTCATAGCGTGCAACGGCCACCAAATGTTTTTGAACTGCAGGTGGCTAAAGCGCGTCTAAGATGTGGAAGTTGCAATTTGGGGCGGCCCTTCGACTGTATTGGCTCCCCTCGGCTGCACCGGTGGCTCAACGGCTTTTTTCGGTGCGGCTATTTGAAAAAGAAGGAGATACACCATGCGTTCCGATCTCGTTTTTAAGGCACTTTCTCATGTGTCCAATCGCTACCAGCTCTGTACACTGGCAAGCAAGGCAACCCGTAAGCTTCACAAGCCGAATACACGGCTGCAAGACACCACAAACGAAGTTTTGTGCCGTTTTGAAGTAGCCAGTCCTGAAGCGGAGACGCCCGAAGAGGCGCCCGCGGCTCATCCGGTAGAAAGGCGCCGTGCGGCTTAACGGCGTCTCTCGCCGCATTGTGCATTCAGTCAATCATGGGCTTCAAGGCAGCTCCCCGTCGAAATGGGGCCATCTCTTTCCCGGCGCTCCGCCGCTCCAAATGAGTTTGGGGGACGATTCAAAGCTGGTCAGCGCCGGCTGAATTTGTTGTAATCCGCACGGTTGTATCCTCTGGAGCACTTCCCGCTCCGCATTCCCTCCAACACATCCCATCCAAGCGCAGGTAAACATGACCATCGCAGAACTGAAAGAAAAGAACATCACTGAACTGAGCCGCATCGCGCGTACCCTGGAAATTCCCGGGACCAGCGGCCTTCGCAAGCAGGATCTCATTTTCAAAATCCTCCAGGCGCAGAGCGAAAAAGAAGGCCACATCTTTGCCGAGGGAGTCCTCGAAATTCTCCCTGACGGCTACGGCTTCCTCCGCTCGCCCGATTACAACTATCTGCCCGGCCCCGATGACATTTATGTCTCGCCCTCCCAGATTCGCAAGTTCGATCTCAAAACCGGCGACTCCATCAGCGGCAATGTCCGCCCGCCTCACGAAGGCGAGAAGTATTTCGCCCTGGTCAAAATCGAGGCCATCAACTTCGAGTCGCCTGAAGAGACGCGCAACAAAATTCTCTTTGACAACCTCACGCCTCTCTATCCGCAGGAGCGCATCAAGATGGAGACGGTTCGTGAAGGTGTCAGCGGCCGCGTCATGGATCTCCTGACGCCCGTCGGCAAGGGCCAGCGCGGTCTCATCGTCGCTCCGCCCCGCACCGGCAAAACCATGCTGCTGCAGTCCATCGCCAACTCCGTGACAACGAACCATCCAGAGGTCGTGCTTATCGTTTTGCTAATCGACGAGCGTCCCGAGGAAGTCACCGACATGCAGCGCTCGGTCAAGGGCGAAGTCATCAGCTCCACATTCGACGAGCCCGCCGCGCGCCACGTCCAGGTGGCGGAAATGGTCATCGAGAAGGCCAAGCGCCTCGTCGAGCACAAGCGCGACGTTGTCATTCTCCTCGACTCCATCACTCGTCTCGCGCGCGCTTACAACACCATCGTTCCGCCCTCGGGCAAAGTCCTCTCCGGCGGCGTCGATTCCAACGCCCTGCAGCGCCCCAAGCGCTTCTTCGGCGCGGCCCGCAACATTGAGGAAGGCGGCTCGCTCACCATCATCGCCACCGCCCTCGTCGATACCGGCTCCCGAATGGACGAAGTCATCTTCGAAGAGTTCAAGGGCACCGGCAACATGGAAATCATTCTCGACCGCAAACTGGTCGACAAGCGCGTCTTCCCGGCCATCGACATCCAGCGCAGCGGCACGCGCAAAGAAGAGCTGCTCATTCCCAAGGAAGACCTGCAGCGTGTCTTCATCCTTCGCCGCGTACTCAATCCGCTCTCGCCCGTTGAAGCCATGGAGCTGCTGATCAGCCGTCTCGAAAAGGTCCGCAACAACGCCGAATTCCTGGCTAACATGAACCAGCTGTAGGCAAAGATGCCAACAGGAACCTTTTCCGTCTCTGTTCGTTTGCGTCGCACTAAGACCGAGACGGCTCACGTCTCGGTCCCGATCACCGACGAGTTGACGCGGCCAAACGACGAAGGTGAAGGCAGAAAGCTTGACGGCGAAAAAATAATGAAGACCGCGCTTGAGCTTGGGAAGATCCAGTCTACAAAATGGGAACAAGAGGGCGAGATTCAAATTGAGTTGCACCCGCTTCAAACTCCTCCTGGGAACGAATTGATCCAATAAGCGGTCGAAGTCGTACCCTCTTCCGAATCTAACTACACTGGAAAACCAATTAGGCGTGATGCGTTAGTTCAGCGTCTACTCATCGCCTTTGATCCACCGCTCCGTTCCGGCTGCCTCGTCCACCGCGTTTTCCAGGTCCGTAATCACCAGCGGCATTCCGACCTGCTCGCCCACGTAGTCCGTCACGGTTTTCGTTTTCCCGCCAACGGTCAAGGCCAACGTGTAGGTCGGGTTATCGGTGACCTCGGCAATATATTTGTCGCCGGCCGCGAAAAACTTCGCCTTCTCAAACTGGCGCACTAACTCCCTCACTGCGTCAGGAGCAATACGCGCATCATGTTTCCCGGGAATCTGAACAAACCTCTGCCCGTCGAAGTGAACGCTTCCATCTCCCCGAATCGTCACCGAATAGGCCGGACACCTGCCGTAACACACACTGCGTGAAAGCTCGATTTTCACGCTCTTCAGACCCCACGGCTCGGGAAAACTGCGCGGAACCAGCGCCCATCGTTCCGGCGGAAGCAACATCACATCGTCCGTCACGCGCACGCGAATACTTTTCCCATCCCGGGTCCACGGTTTGAACCTGCGCGCCATCTCAATCGCCCGGCCCTCGTCCACATGCTGCTTTTCATCGCCGACCGGCGTCGCCGACTCCACGCGGCCATCCGCTGAAACCACAATCTCGAAGGTCAATTCGCTCTCAAAATCAAGCGTGCGCGCCTCTGCAGAACTTACATGGACCGCCGTTGAAGGGCCGAGCCTGTGCTCCCACACTTGCGCTTCGCTCGAATCGAGCTCGACCACAGTTGGCTCCGCCGATATCTGTTCATCCCCGCGTTGTGCCTGAAGGATGGATGTGGCAAGCAGGAAAAAGCATCCAGTCAGTGCCGGGAATCGGAGAATCTGCATGGAATTGCCCTCGAATCTTTGACAGCGTCAGTCTATGCCGCAGGCCGCACCCGCAGATTGGACCCGAATTCCTGGGCTCGGTAAGCTGCCTCTTTCCGGATCGTTCGCCCGCTGGTAAACTAACTAAGTCGTGGGGCTGTAGCTCAGCTGGGAGAGCGCCTCGTTCGCAACGAGGAGGTCGCCGGTTCGATCCCGACCAGCTCCACCAACCTTCGCACCGCGAAAGTTGTCGCGCCGTAGCTTCAGCGAAGGCGGACTCCTCAAATGCGCTGATTACTGGAATGCTGACGGCTGCTTGCTTAGCTGAACAAATCCTTCATCTTCTCCATCAGCCCGGGCGATGTCGGCTTATTGTCGACGTTCATGGTCTCCGCAAGCTTGGCCACCAGCTCGCGCTGCGCTCGATTCAATTTGCGCGGAATCTGCACCACGACTTTCACAATCAGGTCGCCCTTGCCTCGCTCGTTTAGGTAGGGAACTCCGCGACCGCGCACGTGCAGCTCTTTGCCGCTCTGCGTTCCTTCGGGAATCTTGATGCTCACCGGCCCGTCGATGCCCGGAATCTCGAACTCGTCGCCCATGGCCGCCTGCGGAAAGCTGATCGGCAGCACGCAATGCAGGTCCGCACCGTGGCGCTCAAAGTAATCGTGCGCCCGGATGGAAAGAATCACGTACAGGTCGCCCTTCGGTCCACCCACGCGGCCCACGTCACCCTCGCCGCCGTACCGGATGCGTGTTCCTTCTTCCACGCCAGGTGGCACCTTCACGTTCAGCTTCACCTCTGTCGTCTTGCGGCCCTCGCCGCGGCACGCAGTGCAAGGATCGCTGATCACCGAGCCGGTCCCGCCGCACGCCACGCATGTCCGCGCCACGGAGAAGAATCCCTGCTGATAGCGGAGCTGCCCACGCCCCTGGCAGTGGCTGCACACCGTCGGCCCGCGCCCTGACGCGCTCCCTTTGCCGCTGCACACCGTGCATGTTTCCAGGCGCCGGATCTTCACTTCTTTTTCGGTGCCAAAGAACGCAGCCTCAAAATCGATCGTCATGTCAAACCGCAGATCGTCGCCACGCTGCACCCGCGAGCCGCGCGCTGCCCCGCCTTGCGCGCCTCCCATCGAGAACATCTCCCCAAATAAATCGCCGAAAATATCGCCCAGGTCCACGCCGCCCGCAAACGGGCTGCCGCCAAATCCCTGCGCGCCCAGCCCGGCATGACCAAACCGGTCGTAGGCCGCGCGCTTGTCGGCGTCGCTCAGCACCTGGTAGGCCTCGCTCGCCTCTTTGAACTTTTCCTCGGCCGCATGATCGCCAGGATTGCGGTCAGGATGGTACTTCAACGCCTGTTTTCGGTACGCGCTCTTGAGTTCCTGTTCGCTGCAGTCGCGCGAGACGCCCAGAACCTCGTAATAATCCGCTTTGCTCACTCTTGTATTAGAACCCATTCGTCCCCTTAATCAGCTTTCATCTCTCAGCCTTCAGCTTTGAGATCCTCGTCTTCATTCCTTGCGCATCGCTCGCTTCTTCTTATCGGCAAATTCTGCTTCGCGCATCTCCGCGCCGCCTCAACCGCTCGCTCTCCCTCAATGACGCTGATGGCTGAAAGCTGAGAGCTGACAGCTGCTTTACTCTTCCACTTGTTTCGGATTGTGCGCCACGCGCACCAGCGCCGGCCGCAATAGCCGCTCGCGAATCTTGTAGCCGCGGCGAATCTCCTCGGCCACATGCTGATCCGGCAAATCGTCGCGCTCCACCGTCCCCAGCGCCTCGTGGAAGCGCGGATCGAAAGCCTCACCCATCGTTGGAACCGCCTTCACTTGCATCTTCTCCAGAACCTCTTCCATCTGCTTCACGATCAGGCTCACTCCCGACCGCAACTGCGCCACCGAGCCGGTCGATTTCAGCGCCAGCTCGAGATTATCCAGCACCGGCAGAAACTGTTCCGCCACGCTGCCCGTCGCAAACTCGCGAAACTCAGCCCGCTCGCGTTCCGCGCGCTTGCGTGCGTTTTCAAACTCTGCCTGCAGCCGTGCCAGGCGATCCAGCAGCCGGTCGCGCTCGGCCTTCATCTGCTCCAATTCCGTCTGCGCCGGCTCAGCAGCGCCTTCGCCCTGCGCCTGTTCCATCGTCTCGGCGGCGAACTCCTCCTCAGCCGTCGGCGCCGGCAGCTCCGTCGCGGGATCGAGCTTCGCCTCCTGCGCTTCAAGCTCCGGGGCGTCCACTTCAGTCAATTGTGTTTTTTGTTTCCACATGATTCAGAACATTCTCCAAAAATCTCTTAGCCTTTTCTATTGGATGATTTTCTTCCCGGCCCGGCTGCAAGCCTTTCCTGCCGGCCCCACAGATCCAACTTGTTGCGCGCCCACTTTTCAGGCACGCCGACCTCGCGAAGTTGCGGTCCAACCGCCGCCGTGAAGCCCGTGCCTACGTCGCCCGTACTTATGCGGTTGGCACGTCTAGAATTCTCTCGGATAGGCGCGCGATGTAGCTCACCGCCTGGATCATCTCCTGATATTGAATCCGCGTGGGCGCAATCACGGCCACCGTGCCCAGATTCCCGCCTCCCAGCCGCGCCGGCGCGCCGATCAGCACCAGGTCCTGCATGGCAGGCGATGCCTCGTCCAGCCCGACCACCACGCGTACCTCCTGCTGGCGTCCGTCCACATACGCATTCAGCAGCTCTACCAGCCGCTGCTTCGCCTCCACCGCCAGCAGCATCTGCCGCAGCCGCTCGCGATCCTGTTCGGCGCTGATCAGGTTCGCAATCCCGTCCACAAAAATTGTCGCGACGCCTTCGTCACTTGCCAGCGCGCCCTTGCGGCACAGTTCTTCAACCGAGGTCAGCAACTCCCGGTACGCTTCGCGTTCCAACTCCACGCGGCGAGCCACCTCGGCACGGATCCGCTCGATCTGCCAGCCGCGAAAATTCTCGTTCAAATAGGTGCCCGCCGTCTCCAGCTCCACCGGCGTCAGCTCATGATCTACCGCCAGCACGCGATCCTGAACCGCGCCGGCCTGCGTCACCAGCACCGCCAGCACGCGTCCCGTCGATAGCCGCGAGAAATGAATGTGTTCCAGCACCTGTCCTGCGGTCGAGCTGGCCAGCGCCACGCCCAGCCCGCTTGAAATCAGCGCCAGCACGTGCGATGTGCGCTCCAGATAATCGTTGCTGCTGGACACGCCGGCAAAGCTCTCCTCGATCTGTCCGCGGCGAGCTTCGCTCATGGGCGTTTCCACGCGTCCCGGCACGGTTCCGCCGCCGAGGCCCGCCTGTGCGCGCCCCGGCTGCGTGATCTGCTCCACGTAATAGCGGAATGCCACCGCCGTAGGAACGCGTCCGGCTGATGTGTGCGGCTGCTCCAGCAGTCCTGCCTCGCCCAGTGCCGCCATCACATTGCGCAGTGTCGCCGAGCTCAGCCCGTCCCGGTCAGCGAAGAAGTGCGCAACCGCCTGCGATGCCACCGGTTCGCCGGTCGCGATATACAACTCGATAATCGCCGTCAACACCAGCCGCTCCCGCGGACTCAGGCGCGCTTCAGGCATCTTGGCTGCTCTCCGTCCTCTTCGGCACGCGGCAGGGCCGCGCAACGGACTGGGGCGTGATTCACTAAATGCTTATTTTTCTTACACTTGCGAAAGCAATTCTGCACACCCCGCCCTCTTGATCTTACGGATTGCAAGCATTTACTGTCAATACACCGAAGGGTTATCCAACCATGCGCAACCTATGGTTTCCATCCGGGCTGCCCCTCCGTTGAACTCGGCTCAAAAACCGGCCCGATCGAGAGAAGATTCGAATTTCGCAGCCGTTCGCAAGCCTTTGATTCTCATCGCATTCTGGAATTTTCACATTACCAAAGGCACCGCCGGTGGTGACTCAAGAACCCAATTTAGTGGTAAGTTGTTACGCACCGGCGTTTGCTGCGGAAGCTGCGCTGCAAGCCGCCCGGCTTTGGTTTTTGTCGTTTTCTCGGAGGGGGCCCCAAAATGAAAAGCTTTCTCAGCGGTTTTCGCTCGAAGTCCACTGTCCACATCCTTGCCGCCTTGGCGCTTGCCTCTTTCGCGTTGCTCGCGACAGCGACGCTCGCCCAGGCTCAGTCCTCCGCGCCGCTCGATAAGCATGCGCGAAGAATCGAAAAGCGCCTCACCAAGTTTCGCCAAGGCGCCCTTCTCGACTTTGAATTCCGCGACAGCTCTCAGACCTTCGGCTCTCTGGGACCGCTCTCCGCTGCGTCCTTCCAGTTCACCGATTCCGATAGCAACAGGCTCCAGACGCATTCTTACGCCGATTTGGCGGAAGTGAGGAGGGCGAAGGAATACATTGGCGAGGGCTCGGAGCCAAGGCATCACGTTCGCCTCCTCGTGCCCATCATCATCGGCGCTGGCGTCGCAGCCGGCGGCATTGCGGCCTACGAAGTCCTGCACTAATTCTTCGCGCTTCGATCGGGTGTGCCGCCATGTAGCGCCGGTCTCCAGACCCCTGCGCCGATCGCCCGTGCTCCTGTGTAGCGCCGGCCTCCCGGCCGGCTGTAGCGAGGGCATCCTGCCCTCGCGATTCGAAGAGCACAAAATCTCCCGCCCGGGATTCAGGCGCTGCGGACAGTCTCTCGACCCTGCCCTCCTCTCTAACTGATAGATTCTTTAGAGGGCGCTCTGAGCGTCCCGAGCCACGTTGCGCCCGAAGAGAGCCCATGCTCCATCCCACTGAAGATCTTCGTATCCAATGGACCAAGGTCGTTCTCCCTCCGGTCTTTCTTGAGGAAGAGCTTCCCGTCACCGAGGCCGCTTCGTCCACCATCTTCAACGCGCGCAACGAAATCATTTCCATTCTCAAGGGGCAAGACGACCGCTTGCTCGTCCTCGCCGGTCCATGCTCCATTCACGACCCCAAAGCCGCCCGCGAATATGCCACACTGCTCAAGGGCGCCATCGGCGAGTTCGCCGCCGACCTGCGCATCGTCATGCGCGTCTATTTCGAGAAACCCCGCACCACCATCGGCTGGAAAGGCCTCATCAACGATCCGCACCTCGACGGCACATACAAAATCAACGACGGCCTGCGCCTCGCGCGGCACCTCTTGATCGACCTCGCCGAGATGGGCGTGCCCACAGGGACCGAATTCCTCGATATGATCTCGCCGCAATATATCGCCGGCCTCGTTTGCTGGGGAGCCATCGGCGCGCGCACGTCCGAGAGCCAGGTGCATCGTCAGCTGGTCTCCGGCGTGTCGTGTCCTGTTGGATTCAAGAATGCCACCTCGGGCGACATTCAGGTGGCCGTTGACGCCGTGCTCTCCGCCGCCTGCTCGCACACTTTTCTTGGCCACACGCATCACGGCCAGTCAGCCATCTTTGTCACAAAGGGCAATCCCGATTGCCACATCATCCTGCGCGGCGGCCGCAAAACCGTCAACTACACCGCCAATTGCGTCGCTGAAACCGCCGCGCTCATGCAGCAAGCAGGTATCGCGCCCCGCATCATGATCGATTTCAGCCACGCCAACAGCCAAAAGGATTACCGCCGCCAGGCTGTCGTCTGCCACGACGTGGCCGCGCAAATCGCCGCCGGCAACCGCAACATCATCGGCGCCATGATCGAGAGCAATCTTGTCGCCGGCGCGCAGAAACTCGTCCCCGGCCAGCTTCTGGTCTATGGCCAGAGCATCACCGATGCCTGCATCGACTGGAAGGAAACGCACACGCTGCTCGCCGAACTAGCCGCTGCCGTCCGCTCCCGCCGGACCGCCTAGCTAAGCGCCTATTGCAAGCCTTAGAAATTCTCCCCGCAAACCTCGGACTTTTCCTGAGGATCTATGCATAATCCTTTTGAAGGAGTCAAATGAAAATCAACCAGCCCACGAAGCTGCACACGTTCCGGCTTCGCTTAATACTCGATGAATCAACAGGCCTCGTGACAGCAGTTGCCACTGACCATCAAGGACAATACATAAGCGAAGCGACTTGGCCAAAGATGAACGCCGATTTTGTGATAAGCGCACGGTATTCGGCAGAAACCGCTGAAGGCCTCATTAGCCAACTGACGACCTGCGGCATACTTGACCTCGACTGGCAATTCAACGAGAAAGACCTGGAGCGTATGGGAGGCTTCGACATGGACGAGTTGGCCCCAGAAGGGTAAGACTGAAGCGTTTCACGGCTAGCCAGGTGCTTCGGGGGCCTCGTTCGCGCGGCGGATGGGATGTCAACTCACCGCGCGCTCTCGATCTGCTGCGAAATCCAACGGTTCAGGCTCACGCCCTCTACCGCGGCCCGCAACGCCGCTTTGCGATGCAACTTCGGGTCGGTCCGCAGCAGAATCTTTCCGTTGAAAGGGCGATCGGGTTCCTGGCCGGTCTCCTCGCAGTACTTCAGATAGCTGTCGATACTTGCACGGAAAGCTCGCGCCAATTCCTTCGCAGTCGCCCCCTCAAAATGAACCACATCTTTGAGGCCCGTGACGATTCCGGAAAATGTGTTCTCCTCCGGATCGAACTCAATTGGCCCCGCAGCATAGCCCTTGTATTCCATCATGGCTTCACCCCCGCATTGAGAAAAAACTGCCGCACAGCCTCAACCGCTCCCTTCTTGGTTTCCGGCCGAGGATGAGGGCGATGAAAGACAGCGATCACTCCGTTCAGCCGGGCGGCCACACGGCTGCCCTCGCGCTGGCTGATCTCGCCTCCCAAAGCGCGGATCAGCGATTCAATGGCAGCCCAGCGAATGTTCGCTTTCGTTGGGCGCGAAAAGACGGCGTCCAACGTAACTTGATGTGCCTTCTTCATATCGGGAGAATCCTAACTCATTATCCCGAAGCACACCATCACAATGATAGCATATTCCGCTATCACGCGGGCTACCGGCACGGTCTGCCTACGCACTCCCCATCACAATCGTGTGCGGGCTCATCGGAATCGGATGCGCTGTGACTCCCTTGAACCCAGCCTCGTCGTGCATTGCGTTCAGTTCGCTCAGCGTGTAGGCGTCGCCATCCGCCGTTGAAGCCAGCATCGTCATCGCAAACGCCGCGGGCATTGGCGGCGATACGCGATCCTCGTTCGGCACAAACTCGAGCGTGGCCGCGCGCCCGCCCGGCTTCAGCGCCGCGCGAACCTTTTTCAGCAGCCCGACATTCGTCGGCTTGTCGAAGTGGTGCAGAAAATTTGTCAGCAGCACCACATCGTACGGCCCGCCGAACTCCACTTCAAACGCGCTGCCCGGCAGCATGTTGTAGCGGTCCTTCACGCCGGCCTTCTCCGCATTCTTCAGCGCCACGCGCAGCACCGGAGCCCAATCGAGGCCGGTCACATGTGCTTGCGGATTCTGCTTGGCAATTTCAATCCCGAACAGTCCATGACCGGCAGCAATATCCAGCACGCGCATCGGTCCACTGCGTCCTTCGAGCACCACCGCGCCCAGCGGACCCGCCATCGGTCCCATCATCGGCGCCATCTGCTCGGCAAACAACACCCATACCGGGTTCTCCGGCTCCACGGTGCCATCGCCCGGCAATGTGGTTCGCCCCTCGCGCACTACCTCCGCCAGGCGGTCGAAAGGCTCCCGCAGCTCCGGAGTGCTTAGGAATTTCGCCACGGAAGCCATGCACGCTGGCGAGCGCGGGTCCAGAAACGCTCCACTCGTTGGCGTATGCCGGTAGCGCCCACCCTCCTTCGCCAGAACGCCATTGATCACGAGAAAATCGCACAGAATGCGCGTGCCTCGTTCCGATGCCTTCGCGTGGCGCGCGATCGAAGCCGCATCGCCCGGCCCTTCGCCCACCGCCCTGAAAATGTCCAACTCGATGGCTGCTTTAAGAGCCGCCGTGCGCTGGTGCGATTGCACCATCTCAAAAATCAGGCCCGGATTCAATGGTGCTGCGTGAGATTCTGCAGACATGGGACAACCTCCTCTTCTTGCCCAGCGCGGAATTCAAGTTTTGGGGAACCACGGGGCGGGCTCACAGAGTCTATCATCCGCCACGCCCGCCTCGCGCAACAACCCTCCGTGCCACCGCGATACATTGAAGGGTTGTGCATCTCCTCCTCTCGATCTTTCGCTTGCGGCAAAAATCCCTTGTCCGCGCCATTCTCCTCTCGCTGGGCGCCTTTGCCGCCAGCCTGCGCCTGGCCGGCTTTCCGCACATAGAGAACCTGCATGGATCGTACTGGCAAATTCTCGCTCTGCTGGTTGCCGCGTGGGGCATGGCAGAGACTGCGCGCTGCCTGCGGCGTCGGTGGAGCTTCTACCACGCCGGCGTGCTCCTCCTCTTGTATACCGACCTCATGATTCTCGCAGCCATTGTGGTCATGCTTGCCGTTCCCTGAAAGCTCGTTAGGCAACAACCGGCCTCATAATTGCCTCCGCTGCGTAGTGCGCATGTATGGGACCCAACATCAAGGCGGGTCCCCAAAGATTCTGGCGAGTTAAGACCCCAGCGAGTCGACAAGCATGGTTTATGAGACCGGTTCAAGTCATCCTTGCTGCACATGGGCCGCGTCGCCGTGTAGCATTGCAAAGTGCTCAATCGGCTACCGCGCAGCCGCCCATTTCCGGCCGCTGCATCGCGCTGGTTGAGTTTGAAAGTCACCGGAGGAATCGATGCTAAAAGGATTTCGCGATTTCATCTTTCGCGGTAACGTAGTCGACCTCGCAGTAGCCGTAATTATCGGCGCGGCGTTCAATGCCATCATTAGTTCCCTGGTAGCCGATGTCTTGAACCCGCTAATCGCCGCCACCGTTGGCAAGCCCGATTTTAGCAGCGTCATTCTGAATGTGGGCGGCGGCCAAATCAAAGTCGGCAACTTCTTCAACGCGGCCATCTCGTTCCTTATCGTGGCCTTGGTCGTGTATCTCTTCATCGTTCTGCCCATGAACACGATGCAGGCGCGAATGAAGAAGCCCGCCGCTCCCACCACCAAGAACTGCCCGGAATGTCTGAGCGAAATTCCGTTAGCGGCCCGCCGCTGCGCGCATTGCGCACAGCCCGTCGCCTGATCGCGGCCCGTCGCTTGATTCCGGGTTGATCAAAAGCTCGCTCGAAGGGCCTGATTCGATGAATTTCCGTTCCGCGTTTGCGTTTGCTGCCCTCGCTGTGGCTGCTGGATTCTTTTCGCGCCCATCGCCGGCGCAAGCGGTGCCGCAGGGCAGCTTTGGCTTTATCGATTTCGCCGCGGAAGCAAAGCTGGAAGAAAAGTTCCTCGCCGTGCCCGATCCCAAACTTGCCGGCGAAGACCTCAAGACCCTCACCGCCGAGCCGCACCTTGCCGCAACGCCGGAAGACTACAAAACTGCCGAGTTCGTCGCGCGCAAATTCCGCGTCGCCGGTCTCGATACGCAGATCGTTCCCTATCGCGTGCTCCTCAACCAGCCGAAGGTCGTCCGCGTCGAAGCCTGGGACGAGGCCGGCCATCCCCTCATGACCGGCCCCGCACGCGAGCACGTGAACGGCGATCCTCTTGAGGACGACCCGCGCGTCGTCATGCCCTTCAACGGCTCTTCGGGTTCCGGCGACGTGACCGCACAGGCCGTCTACGCAAACTACTGCCGTCTTGAAGACTTCGATTCGCTCGCCGCGCAGCACATCGACCTCCACGGCAAAATTGCGATCTGCCGCTACGGAACCAACTTCCGCGGCGTCAAGGTTTACCTCGCCGAGCAGCGCGGCGCCGTCGGCGTACTCATCTACTCCGATCCTCAGGACGACGGCTACTACAAAGGCGACCCGTATCCCATGGGTCCGTGGCGTCCCGACACCAGCGTCCAGCGCGGCTCAGTTCAATATCTCTTCAAATACGCGGGCGATCCTGAAACTCCCGGCGTCGCCTCCACCCTCGATCTGCCCGACTCCGCCCGCATCAAGAACTTCACGGGCCCCGACGGCAATCAGCCGCGCATCATCTCCATTCCACTCAGCTCTCACGATGCCGCGCCGATTCTGCAGGCGCTTAAAGGGCCGGGCGCGCCGCAAGGCTGGCAAGGTGCGCTGCCTTTTCGCTATCACCTCGGTCCCGCCGGAGTGAAAGTTCACCTCGTCTCCCAGCAGGATTACCAGCGCCGCATCATCTGGGATGTCATCGGAAAAATCGAAGGCGCGCAGGACCCTGACGCATGGGTCATCGTCGGCAATCACCGCGACGCGTGGGTCTATGGCGCAGTCGATCCCTCCAGCGGTACCGCCGCCATGCTTGAAGCCGTCCGCGGCATCGGCGCTCTGCTCCTTCAGGGATGGCGTCCTCGCCGCACCATCGTCTTTTGCAGTTGGGACGCCGAAGAGGAAGGCCTCATCGGCTCTACCGAATGGGTCGAGCAGCAGGGCCGCGCTCTCGACCGCGCCGTCGCCTACTTCAACGTAGACGTGGCTGTCTCCGGGCCGGATTTCTCCGCCGGAGCCGTGCCCTCGCTCAAAGATTTCGTCCGCGATGTAGCCCGCTCCGTTCCCAGCCCGGTGGCCGGCTCCGTTTTTATCCAATGGCGCCGCAAGTCTTCCTCGAGCGACGAGCATCACGAATCGAACGCGCCGCCCATCGAGGGCGAAGAAGTCCATGTGGGCGATCTCGGCTCCGGTTCGGACTTCACGCCCTTCCTGCAACACGCCGGCGTGCCTTCAACTGAAGTCAGTTCCAACGGGCCCTACGGCGTCTATCACTCCGCCTTCGACGACTTCGCCTGGTACACGCAAAACGCCGACCCCGAATTCGTCTACCTGCAGGAAATGGCGCGCGTCCTCGGTCTCGAAGCCATGCGCATGGCCGACGCCGACGCACTGCCCTACAACTACATCGCCTACGCGCGCGAAATTTCCGCTTACATCCAGGCGGCAAAGCGCAGGGCGGCCGATAACGGCCTCAACCCTCTCGACTTCGCGCCCGCCGAATCCGCCGCCTCGCATCTCGCCGCTGCCGCCGACCGCGTTCATGCCCTGCAGTCCACCCCATATGGCGATCTCACCCAGTTGAATCTCGCCCTCCGTCAGGCGGAAACAGCGCTGCTTTCGCCCGCCGGCCTTCCCGGCCGCCCGTGGTATCGCCACACCATCTACGCTCCCGGCGAGCTCACCGGCTACGCCGCCGTCGTCATCCCCGGCGTCAACGAAGCCATCGACGCGCGAAACCCCACCCTCGCCCAGCAGCAGTTGGCCGTCCTGGCTCAAGCCCTCGACCGTGCCGCAAACGCCCTCTCAGCCCGGCACTAATCCCGAAACCTCGCCCCAGACCCCCCGGCGATCTCCTGCTCTATCAATGAGTTGAGCGAACCCTCCCGCCAACAGGCCACGCCCTCCCACCGACGAGTTATTTCCTATCCTGGTGCGGCGGCGCTATGGTCCATTCGCAAGCTGATTGTGCCCAAAGACGGCGCAACAGCCTGTTTGGAGAGTTTCCTTCATGGTTGACTTGCTTCTTGCCTTGGCCTTCGTTGCGATGATTCTTTCGCCCCCAATTGTGGCGAAGCTCCATCGGAGCCGTTCGCGCAGGCGCAACAACTCATAGAAGGAACTCCTTGGGGGTTCCAATGGTTGCCTTGTTCATCGAACTCACTTTGATCGCGGCCGGAATTCTGCCGATCGTTGCCACCGCACTGCAGCCGGCCCGCGTCGTCAATCGCGGCTACTGCGGCCGTCTCGGAAACGCTCGCCGCAGCCAATAACCAGGATCGCGCGCCCCACACCTTCGTGGCGGCCTAAACCCTCGCCCGGCCCCAACCCCAGCAAGAAAAGCTGCTAGCTGGAAGTCAGCACCTGACTTTCTGCTCCCGCAGTCCCGCGGCCCCGTCGTCCCAGTCGGCTCCTGTCCCGACGATCAGCTTTGACCTGTGATCTAAATCACTTCGAATTTGACCCCCTCGCCCTCACACTCGTATCGTTAGTAGTTGGACATGAAAATTCCTTCGAGCACATTGCGGATCGGGGCAGGGGTGGCCATTATTGTGGGCACAATCCTCGCTCTGGCTTTTACGGGGATCCGTGACACCCAGAGCTATTACGTCAAGATCGACGAGGTATTAACGCCCCAAAGCAAGAGTCTTACGGGCGATAAAATCCACCATCGGGAATTGAGAGTGGAGGGATTTGTAGTGCCCGGCTCGATCGACCAGAGCGGCACAAGCGTGACCTTCACGATGAACGAATTTGAAAGCCACTCGCCAAATGCGGCCAGCGGTAAGACCCTCAAGGTCGTCTATAAGGGCTCCGAGCCACCACCTGACACCTTTAAGGACAACGCTCAGGCCCTTGCAATCGGCACATATGGCTACGATGGCGTCCTGCACGCCACCGCGCTTCAGGCAAAGTGCGCCAGCAAATACGCTCCGCAGCAGCCCGGCGCAGCGCCATCCACCGCACCCACGACTAAACCGAACACCGCATCCGCTCCGAATCCCGCGCCTCCCGCCTCCGCACAGACCGCAGCAAACTGATCGAATGACACTGAACGCCACCGAAGCCGGCAGTTCAACCCTCTGCGCCCGGCCCGATAACGCGCAACTCGTCCAGGTGTCCAAGCTCTTCGGCACATTTGCCGCTCTCCGCCAGGTCTCGCTTTCGCTCGAGCCCGGCCGCTGCTACGTTCTCCTCGGTGAAAACGGCGCAGGCAAGTCCACGCTCCTGCGCATTCTCGCCGGCCTTCTCCGTCCCACGCACGGCACGGTCCGCGTCTTCGGCGACTCACAACCCCACGACGCCCGCGCCCGCATCGGCTACATGAGCCACGCGCCCATGCTTTACGACGAGCTCACCGCCCAGGAAAATCTTCGCTACTTTAGCAGTCTTTATTCCGGCCGCCCCTGCCTCACCCCCGCCGAAGCTCTTCGCCAGGTCGGCCTCGATCCCGATCTCAATCGACTCTTCGGCCAATACTCGCAGGGCATGCGCCAGCGCACCTCGCTCGCCCGCGTGCTTCTCTCGGTCCCTGAGCTTCTCCTTCTCGACGAGCCCTTTTCCAACATGGATGTCGAAAGCGTCCGCCAGATGGTCGCGCTTCTCGCCGGCTTCCGCCAATCCGACCGCACCATCGTTCTCACCACGCACCAGCGCGAGCATGCCGCCCCCATCGCCGACTTCGTCATCACCCTCCATGCCGGCCGCGTCGCATCAGTTGATCCAGGGAGCCCAACCCAATGAAGACCAACGGCGCGCGCTTCCTCGAGTCCCTCGGCATTCCCTTCGAGCTTCGCGAGTACGAGGTCGCCCCAGACGATCTCTCGGCAATCACTGTCGCCAAAAAAATCGGCATGCCCGCCGAGCAGGTCTTCAAAACGCTCCTGACCACCGACTGCGCTCACGACTACGTCTTCGCCGTCATCCCCGGTGATGCCGCTCTCGACTTCAAAAAGTTGTCGCGTCTCGCCGGCTGGCGCAAAGCCGAAATGGCTCCCCTCAAAGACGTGCAGCCGCTCACCGGCTACATCCGCGGCGGCGTCACAGTCTTTGGCGCAAAAAAGCCCTATCCCATTTACGTCGACGAAACCGCCATCCTCTTCGATCGCATCAGCGTCTCCGCCGGAACGCGCGGCACGCAACTGATCCTAACGCCCGACGACTATCTCCGCGCCGCCGCTCGAATCGGCCAACCCGTCCAATCCGCCGACCTGACGAAAGCCGCCCAACCCAGCGCACCGGAGGGCCAAGAATGACCCGCGCCCTCAAGTCTCGGGTGCCCCACCCTCGCGGCGTCTTTGTTTTTGCCGCTAGGGTGGGACAATGCTCCCCATTCTTGTTTCTTAAGCCCGCACCAAAAATGAATTGTCATCCTGAGCGGAGGTCGCCTTCGCGACCGGAGTCGAAGGACCTGTGGTTGTTCTTCGGGGAACTTCGGACCTACCGCGGTCCGGCGAAAAGCGCCGTCGACCCTCTCGGAAGCCCATCCCCGGAGGGCCAAGAATGACCCGCGCCCTCTTCACGCATCTCGCCAAAGATCTCCGCATCGAGTGGCGCACCCTCGATGCCATGATCTCCATGATTTTCTTTTCCGGCCTCGTCGTTGTGCTCTTCTCCATCGCCTTCGATCCCCGCGGCGCATTCTCGCAGCAAATCGCCGGCGGCGTCCTCTGCGTTGCCACTATGTTCGCTTCGGTCACTGCCCTCAATCAGGCCTGGGCCCGCGAAATCCGCCACCAGGTCATGGACGCGCAGCGCATGGTCCCTTCGCCGGGCGCAGAACTCTTCCTCGCCAAAACCATCGCCAACTTTCTCTTCGTCTCCATCGTCCAGATCGTCCTCGCGCCCTTCTTCTTCGTCTTCTAAAACCTTCACATTGCAGGGCCAGCCTGGCAGTTGGCCCTCGTTCTTCCACTCGGCACCTGGGCCTTGGTCGTCAACGGAGTCTTCTTCGCCGCGCTCTCCATCGGCAGCCGCAATCGCGAATTCCTT
>Ga0224554_1001009_pt1 | contig 19832 bp, 12 predicted proteins | sample 714S22024metaG_FD_180666 | JGI IMG/M metagenome (GOLD analysis project Ga0224554, IMG submission 180666) | Peat soil microbial communities from Stordalen Mire, Sweden - 717 S2 20-24 | ecosystem: Environmental > Terrestrial > Soil > Wetlands > Peat | place: Sweden: Norrbotten County, Stordalen...
ATTTTTTCCAGGCGCAGATGGAGGCGGGCATCGCCAACATGGAAAAAATCATGGGCTGCAAGTTCGGCGACGCGACGGCGATGCCCTTGCTCGTGGCCGTCCGTTCCGGCGCGCGTGATTCCATGCCCGGCATGATGGACACGATTTTGAACCTCGGTCTCAACGACCAGACCGTCCTCTCGCTCGCCGCCGCCACGAAGAACGAGCGATTTGCGTGGGATTGTTACCGCCGTTTCATCCAGATGTATGGCGACGTGGTCATCGGCGTGCAGAAGCGCGCGAACGAGGATCACGAGCCGTTCGAGACGGTCATCCACGAATTCAAACACAAAAAATATCACGGCGACATCGAGGACTCGAAGCTCACCGCCGACGATCAAAAGGAATTGGTGAAGTTGTTCAAGGCTCTCGTGCTCGAACGCACCGGCAAAGGTTTTCCGAACGATACCTGGGAACAGTTGCGCGGCGCGGCGGGAGCGGTGTTCGGCTCATGGATGAACGATCGCGCGATTGTTTACCGCCGCAAATATAATATTCCTGTCGAATGGGGAACTGCGGTCAACGTGCAGGCGATGGTTTATGGCAACACCGGCGAAACCTCCGGCTCCGGCGTGGCATTCACGCGCAATCCCGCGAACGGCACGAACGAATTCTACGGCGAATTTCTCATCAATGCGCAGGGCGAAGACGTCGTCGCCGGCGTGCGCACGCCCGAACCCGTGTTGAAGCTGAAGGACAAAATGCCGCAGAGCTACGCCGAATTGCTCAACGTGCGCAAGACATTGGAAAGGCATTTCAAGGACGTTCAGGACATTGAGTTCACGATCCAAGAAGGCAAGCTGTTCATGCTCCAGACCCGCAACGGCAAGCGCACCGCCATGGCCGCGTTGAAATTCTCGATGGACATGGTGAAGGAAAAGCTCATTGATTGGGAGACGGCGATTTTGCGCAATCCGGCGGACCAACTTGACCAGTTGCTCGCGCCCGTCTTCGATTTGAGCGAAGTGAAAAAGGCGAAAGTCATCGCCAGCGGATTGCCCGCCGGTCCCGGCGCGGCCACCGGCAAGATTTATTTCAATGCCGACCGCGCGGTTCAAGCCGCCGAGAAGGGCGAGAAAGTTCTGCTCGTCCGCGTTGAAACCTCGCCGGAAGATTTGCGCGGCATGATCGCGGCGGAAGGCATTTTGACGGCGCGCGGCGGCGTAAGTTCTCACGCGGCGCTCGTCGCCCGGCAGATGGGCAAGGTCTGCGTCTGCGGTGCGAGCGCGTTGCAGGTGAATTACGATCACAAGACCGTCACGGTCGCCGGCCAGACTTATCACGAAGGCGATTTCTTCTCGATTGATGGAACGGCAGGCACGGTCTATGCCGGACAAATCAAGACCGCGCCGTCCGAAATTATTGCCGGACTCATCGGCGGCGACAAGGCGGCGCAGGCCACGGAGAAATTCAAGAGCTACGCGCAATTGATGAAATGGTGCGACAAGGCCACGCGCCTCTCGGTCCGCACGAACGCCGACACGCCGGAACAGGCTGCCAACGCCGTCGCTTTCGGCGCGGTGGGCATCGGCCTCACGCGCACGGAACATATGTTCTTCGAGGGCGACCGCATTGACGCCATGCGCGAGATGATTCTCGCCGACACCGTCGCCATGCGCGAAGACGCGCTCGCGAAATTGCTGCCGTATCAGCGCGGTGACTTCTTCGGCATCTTCAAGGCGCTGAAAGGTCTGCCGGCGACGATCCGCTTCCTTGATCCGCCGTTGCACGAATTTCTGCCGAACTCCAAGGAGTCGCAGATGGATCTCGCGCGGAAGCTCAACATCCCCGTCGAGAAAATCATGCATCGTGTCCACGAACTGCATGAGTTCAATCCGATGCTCGGTTTCCGTGGCTGCCGTCTCGGCATCAAATATCCCGAAATCACGCGGATGCAGGCGCGCGCAGTTTTGGAAGCCGCCGCTGATGCGACCAAACAAGGTTTCAAGGCCAAGCCGGAAATCATGATCCCGCTCGTCGGGTTCAAACGCGAACTGGATTTGCAGGTTGCCATCGTCCACGAAGTCGCCGCGCTGGTGCAGAAGGAAAAGAAGGTGAAGATCAATTACACCGTCGGCACGATGATCGAGATTCCGCGCGGCGCATTGACCGCCGACGAGATCGCGCAGACGGCGGAGTTCTTCAGCTTCGGCACGAACGACCTCACGCAGACCGCGCTTGGCATGAGCCGCGACGATTCCGGCAGTTTCCTCGGCGCGTATCAGGAGGCGGAGATCATGAAGAAAAATCCGTTCGCCTCGATTGACCAGACCGGCGTCGGCCAGCTCATGGAAATCGCCATCACGAAAGGCCGCAAGACCCGGCCCGACATCAAGCTCGGCATCTGCGGCGAACACGGCGGCGATCCCGACTCCGTGAAATTCTGCCATCGCATCGGACTGACCTACGTTTCGTGCAGCCCGTTCCGCGTGCCCGTCGCGCGCCTGGCTGCTGCGCAGGCCGCCATCGAGGAAAAGCGCAAGGCGAAAGTCGTGAAGAAGAAATAAATCAACTGGTAGGGCTGACCTGCCGGTCAGCCTTTAATTTGGGCGGCGCAGCAACGCCGCCCTTCCGATAACAAAAGCCGCTCCGTCCCGCATGGCGGGAGGGGCGGCTTTTTTCCTTGTTAAATTTTCCCGGCAGACGTATTAGCAACGGGACTTAATCTGTTTATGGAAACGCAGAACATCATTGGCGGCGAGGCCAACATCACGCTCATCCCGCGCAATTCCGAACTGCTCGGCCAGCTCGTCGCCGCCACGCAGACGCCGAAGGCGGGGGCGAAATAACCAAGCCGCTTAATAATATGCTGCCATGAATACACGCAAATGGACGGTTACAATTGTCATTTTGGCGGCCTTGATTGTTTTGGGCATTCTTGGCGTTTTGATTTACCGGTCAAAACAACCCCGGTTCACTGTCTATGCGAATGTCTTGTCAGGCAAACCCGGTTCTGAATGGTCCGACGGCACCATCAGCAAGACTCCGAAAGGCGACTTGCTTTACCTGGGCAAATTTGACAAAAAAAAGGTCACGCTTTCCCTCGGCGGGCTGCCCGCGCACAAGCTGGTCCAGGTTGCCTTTGACCTGTTGGTGTTGCAGTCTTGGGATGGCTCCAGCGCAACCTGGGGCGAAAGCCGCTGGTCGCTGGATGTCGTGGATGGCCCCAACCTGATTCAAACCACCTTTGGCAACTGCGGCTTTTTCAGCGACAACAACGTCCAAAATTTTCCGGACAACCGGCCTTTCGGGGCTTATCCCGCCTGGACGGGTTCCAGCGAACACCAGACCTTGGGCGTGATCCAGTCCTGGGGCGGACCCGACCGGACCTTTGATTGCTCCTCGGTGTATCATTTTGTCCTGACCTTCCCGCATTCCGGCAATGAGGTTAAGCTGTGCTTTCAAGGCTATAAAAAGGGCAAATTTTGGGGGCTGCGCAATGTGCAGGTAAGGGCGCTGCCCGACTTTGCCGCCCACCGCCAGCCGGAATTCGCCGGCCTCTGGCAGGAACTGGCTGACAATGACCCGATGGTTGCCTTCAAGGCCAAGTGGGATTTGATTGCCGCCGGGCCGGCCGCCGTCAATTTACTTGCCGACACGTTGTCTGCATCGGGAACAACCACCAACAGTCCGGCCGCCGCCCCGGACGCCCTGCGGCTCCAGCGCACTCGGGAAATCTTGCAGGTGATCAACACCCCGGACGCCGCCGACCTGCTCAACCAAATCCCCACCCATTGAGGCAGGAACCAAATGATGGCAAAAATTAACCCGGCGAACATCACGCTCATCCCGCGCAACTCCGAACTGCTGGGGCAACTCGTCGCCGCAACGCAGGGGACGAAGGCGGCGGGGGTGAAGTAAAGACCGTCGTGTCTTAACTTTATTGACAATCAGCGAATTTTGATTTTAACCTGACCAGACTGTTAAAACTGATAACCTTGGGTAATTGAGGCGTGGAAGCAAGGTGATCGAACGCGACTTCGCAAAGTGATGGGCGGTCCTGCGCCCGGTTTGAAGTTATAATAGTTATAGAGTTCACAAGGTATTTAGGATAGAACGCCATTTAGCGCCGGGATTCATTGCCCGCCCTTCCCCAGCCCCTTGCGGCGTGCTGGTCTTTGCCGACGGCCACCAGCGGCCAGGCCAGACCTTCCGGTCGGGCATCTTCGTGTAAGATTTCCAGTGTATCGAACACGCGGGCAAAAGATGACGGGTTTATTGTTGGAGGGTGCGATAGAACCTTGAAGGAAAGTTGGAAGCGCCCGGGTCGGACAGGTAAAACTGGTTGGTGGCGGCGGTGTTGGTGCTCAAGGGAATCCAGTTGATGAGGTTGGTGCTCGCCTCCAGCACATAAGTGTTGCTTGCCACACCGACCACGCCCAATTGGAACTGGCCGCCGGGCAGGAAGCCGATCGTCGTAAAATACAGCGGGGCCACCGTGAAGAATGCGCTGACGGCGATGCTGTTGTTGTAGTTGGTTTCAAACGCATTGGCCATGACGAACGTTGCGCCGTTGGTCAGCGTGAACGGCCCGACATACAGGAATGAGTTGGTCGTCGGCAGCGTCCCATTGAGCGTGTAGTAAAGCTGCGCCGTCCCATCCGGTGGCGTCAGCGTGACAGTAACTGAAGGGCTGAATGTGCCACCACTGGGCGTGATGGCCGGCGGTGCCAGTGCAGCAAGCCCCGGCAGGCTGTTGATCCAGGCGGCCATCACGGCGACGCCATTGGTGTCAATGAGGTTGCGGAAGTCGGGCATCTGGATGTCCTGATCCACCGTGTTGATCCGGTCATATATCACCGAGCGCCAGATGTCCTGCGCTTTGATGATGCACGCGTTGTCCGAGATGCCCAGGGAAAATGTCGCCGGGAAATTGGTGATGTTCTGCTGCGCCAGCGGCGTGTCATAGCGCGCGTCCCAGGTGGGACCCTGGCCGCCGGGCTGGTGGCACTGCTCGCAATTAACGTCCAGATACGAACGCACCCGGTCCTGAAGTGGCGCGCTCACATTCGTCATCGCCGACAGGTGTGGAATGTTGGTGATGGTCGCCTCGTCGAAGGCGGGATAGAAGAGGCCAAGCCGGTTCAACGTTCGCAACTGGTTGTCGGTGACGCCGGTGGCGGGATAGGTCAGGCTGCCGTTGAGCTGGCGCGCGTTGACCCCCAGCACATTGATTCCGGAAGCATTATTGGCCACGGCGGTGTTATGGCACTCCAGGCAGTCCGCCGGACCCGTGTAATACCATGTCTGCGTGCTGATGCCCGTTGCGTTGGTGACGTATATGTCCTCGCTCACGCCCGTCGCCAGCAGGTCGGCGTCACTGTCGTCCGGCCGCCACTTGTAGCTCGCCCCATATACCGAGCCGTTGATATCGCGCACCAGCAACTGCGTCTCCAGGCGGCGCAAGGGAACGCCGGTGTTGGTCTGGTTGACCACCATGTCAAAGTTCTTCACGAACACCGTGCCTGCCGGGAATGTCCACGCGTTCGTCGGCGCAAATTGAATCTGCCCGCCGGGCAGGGCCATGAACCAGCTGCCGACTGCGTTGTCCTTCCACTGGGGTTCGTTGGGCACATACGGGATCAATCCGCCGGACGGTGTGCGGTTGGTCGTGTTGCTGAACGCCCCGGTCTGCGATAGCAGCGGTGGCAGCGTGCCGCTGGAGGTCGTGGGCATGTTCAGGAACGCGCCCACGGGCGGGTTGGTGGTCAGGCCGTAGGTCAGGCCGCTGCCGGGATTGACGGTGATGTTGATGGGCGCGGAAGTGCTGGAGAGTCCGCTGCCGTCCACCGCCACCGCCGTCAGAGCATAACCGCCCGCCGCCAGACCGGTGGCGGTGAGCGTGTAAGGCAGGTTGGTGACGCTGCCCAAGAACGCATTGTTGGCGTAGAAGCTGACCGCGCTGACGGGATTGTAGGGCGCGTCTGCGTTCGCACCAATAGTCACGCTCGCGGCTGCGGTATAAGTGGAATTGTTAACAGGACTTGAAAGGATGACCGTCGGTGCAGGGTTTGCGTAGGGATAAAGCTGGGTTTGTGGGACGATGGCCTGCGCGGTGGAGGGGCTGCTCCAATACAACTGCGCCACGGCGTTGCTGGTGTTTTGGAAGTAATCCAGCCGGAGGTTGTAGAGTTGCTGCGAGTTAAGCGTGATCGTGCCGCTGTTGGTCGCCGCAGACGTGTGCGCCGTCCAGTTATTGACGAGCAACTGGCCGTTGACCCACAGACGCACGCCGTCGTCGGCGACGGTTGTGAAGGTGTAGGTCTCGTTGTATTGTGGCTGCACCGCGCCTGTCCAGCGCACGGTATAGTTTGTCCTGCCGATCGAAGGATCAGGCCCGTTGGTGGTCCAGTTGAAGTTCACTACGGCGTCGGTTCGGGTCAATGTGGCCGCCGTCGCAAAAGCAACATTGGTGAACAGCGTCGCAGTCGTGTTCGTCCAGTATTGGCCCAGCAATCCGCTGCCGTTGCCCACTACTGCGCTATTGACAAACGAGGCGGCAGCCACGCCGCTGGCCGAACCCGCCTTGACCGCGATGGCCGATACGTTCAGCGTGGTGTTGATCACAAACGGCCCGGTGTAAAGCGGCGAATTAGTGGTCGGCACAGTTCCATCCAATGTATAATAAATGTTCGTCGCCCCGGACGTCGCGTCCGAGATGGTCACAACTGTCGAGTTAGTATAATTTCCACCGTTGGGTGTAATGATTGGCGTCGCCACATATGTCGTCAGTCCGAAAACGGAAAGCTGAAACTCCGCGCCGACATAAACTTTTCCGTTGGCGACGACCGGGGCGGTCATCTTTACCGCGCCGCCGGGATTGTCGCGCGTGGAGAGCTGACTCGAGTTATACAATTCCTGACTGAGGTTGGTTGCGTTGTAGGCGTGCAAGACCATCGCACCCTGGGTGGCGTAGGCTCCGGGATCCAGAACCCAGGCAATTCCATTGCTCATGCCGTTGGCGGAAACAATCGGCGTGCCGGTGAACTTGCCGAAGGCGCTGGGAGATTGTTGGGGCGAGGTATTGATCACGGCGTTGGTGATGGACCATGCCTTCAGGTGGGCCGACATTGCCGTGGTATAAATCCGGTTGTTCCAATAGGCCGGTTGCCCGTGGCTGCCATTGAAATAGCCGCTGCTAATCCCGTTGACTACGGATTGGATGATCTGGCTGTCGCTTCCATTGATGCCATCAGTGCCATTGTATTGTCCCAGATTATCGCGATCCATCAGATAAAGTGTCCCCTGCTTGCCTGCGCCCAGCAGCAAGTGCGGATGGGCCGCACTTCCCGCTGAATCTCCCAGCATCACCGGCGCGCCTGATCCGAGATCCGAGTCGTTGTTTGCGAGGCTGAGCTGGTTGTAGGGTGTGAAGTAATCGCCCACGGCCAGGCCGTTGGTGGTGGTCAGCTTCACCACGCTGTCGCCGTAATCAGGGCCGCCGGTATTGACATCGAACGGCCCGTTGGCCGTTTGAAAATACAAGTTGGTATTGGCATCCACGACCAGCCCGCCGCCGCCGCCCCACAGTGCGCTCTGGTTGCCGTTGGGGCTGGCGTTGAAGACATAATTGGTCAACTGAACCAAGTTAGTCGGGTTATAACCTATGATCCAACCGTGATAGGTTCCGATGTCCTGATAGCTGCCGTAAGAGGCATAAAGAACTCCACCCGCCAGCGTCATCGCAGGACGGGAAGAATGTTGCTGCGCGACAAAATGAACAACGCTTCCGTTGCCGTCCGAAGCAGTCCCTGGACAGGTTGCCGCCACCACCACCGGACTATAAGATTGATCGTTGCCGGTCGTGATGTTCAGCGCATGGATCAGGTGGTTAAAAATGTTGGTTCCGCCTATGTTCGTAACAGTGTCCACATCCATATAGATAGTGCCGCTTACCGGATCAATCACCGGCGTTCCATGGATTCCGATGCTCGATGGATTCATGTCGCCATCCGGTTTTCCACCGACAATGGTATATGGAACGGCCGGTGCCAGATGGTTCGACCACAATAAACCGCCGCCCGCCCCGCCGTTTCCATCCGCGTCGAACGCATACACCGTATTATTCTCGGTGGCGACGAACACCACGTCATGCACGCCCTGCCCGGGTATAGCCAAGTTCGGCACGATCAACGGCTGGGCATAAACATATCCATCCACCGATTGACTGAACAGTTTCCCAAAGGTATTGGTGTTGACATTGGCCGGCGTCAACAGGGTTTCATTTATATTGGCTCCCTCGCAGGTGTTGTCATAATGAAACGTCAGCACCGATACCAAGCCAGATGCCGGGGTGGTGAACGACAGGGCGGGTTGCGCCCAAACAAGGCCGGCAGAGTTCGTCGCGGCGGCTGCGTAGTAATAAGTCGTGTTGGTGGACAAGCCGACGACGGTAGTGGCATAATTTCCACTTTTCTGGCCTAAATTAATGCTGTTCGCCCAGGCGGCGGGGTTAGTGCCGCCATTACTTGGCCCATAGTATAAAGTAATTGTCGGCGCCTGGTTACCGGTCGAAACTATCAGGCCATTCAATGTCGCCGTGGTGCCTTGCACGTTTGAAGCCGGCAGATTAGTTACTATGGGCGGGGATATTGTTAGAGTGGTGAAATTTTTTGACGGCGCAGCCCATGATATGCCCGCATTATTCGAGGCTTGGGCGGCAAAGAAATAGGTGGTGTTTGGGCTTAAGCCTGCCACGTTGGTTGCAAATGTTCCTGACTGCGGGCCGAGGGCGGCATTGTTTACCCACGCGGCGACGTTCGTCCCGCCATCAGACGTTCCATAATAAACGGTTACACTTGGGGTCTGGCCGCCGATTGAGACTATCTGGCCATTCAGGGTGGCCAAAGTGCCCTGCACGTTCGAGGCTGGCAGATTGGTCACTCCTGCCAAAGAAACTATATTCAGTGAAAATATGGCTGTGTTGGTTTCATTGCCGGTGTCAACGGCAGTGACGATCAGGTTGGTTGCGCCGGCAGGAGCCGTGTTCGTAACGGTGATGGTATTTGTATAAACATTTCCATTGGACAGCACGAGGGATACTGGCGAGCCGACAATTACATTCCCGCCCACAGTCACTTTGATGACGGGGTAGGAGCGGTTTGTCACTGTCGCGGCAATGATCGTAGCAACGCCGCGAACCACTGGATTAGGATTGGCAATAGTCGAAACGATGACCGGGTTTCCGTAAATGACACTCAATGTATTGGCTGCAATGTTGGTGATGGCCGTATAATCAACGGCGGTGACGGAAAAGCTTGGAGTAGTATTGGTGGGAACGGATGCACCAACAGTGATGCTGTTGGTATAAACATTTGCGGTTGTTGACAAGAAAAGTTGCAGGTTGGTGGTTACGCCATTGGTCACGCCCGCGATCGCGCTCACATTAGCCGTTACCTTGTTAAGCGTTGCGCCATTGGTCAAAACCGTGGCGCTGATCAACACACCCTGGTTGGGATATGCCGGGTTAGGACTGGCTGAAGACACGGAGACAAATGGCCCGCCACCCAAGGTGTAATGAAGCACCACCGCATTGCCTGTCGTCACCAGGACATAAGATGCGGAATTCACCGGCGGGACATCCCAAACCAAAGGGAGAACGCCGTTGACGGTGAGTGTGCCAGCGGTATTAGTAAAAAGGATGTAATCACCTGGAGCCAGATTTGCCGAAATGCCCGGAGCTTTTAAGTGAATGGCGGTGTTGGTCAGCGACAGGTTCCCATTTACCACAATCTCGTCGCCGCTGTTGACGGACAGATCGAAATAAGCCAGCGCGCCGGCTGACAGGACCAGATTGTTGTTGAAAGTATTCGTGCCATATGTTCCGTCTGTCCCGCCAAAAATTGCTGAACCGGAAGCGACGCTCACCGCGCCGTTTAATGAACCGCTGCCCATCAGGTTCTGGCTCTGGCTGGCACCCAACGTATAACCACTGACCAATGACACATCGTAAATTGTCCCACCACTCACGATGATGTTAGTCGAATTATTAATGGAACTGGTCGCGCCCAATTGCAACGTGCCGCTGCTGATAATAGTATTGCCACTGTAAGTGTTGGCTCCGGTCAAGGCCACTATGCCGTTGGCAAGCACTGCTGCGGTGTTCGCTGTGCCGGTGCCGGTGCCGGGAATCCGGCCGAGCACATTCCCGTTGTTGGCCGAGGCCGGAATACCGATAACCAGCGGACCCGTCCCAGCCGCACCGCTGATCACGCCGGGCACCGTGAAGGTATTTCCCGCCGTGGCACCCAGTCCGCCGCCGTTGGCACCCAAGGCAATAGGATGCGCCGTGGCTGCGGCGTTAAGGTTCATGGTGCCCGTGTAGTTGGCCACCAGCGTGCCGCCGTTCAGGGTCACGGTGCTGCCAGCCGTTTCATTATTTATCTGGGTATTGCCGGCGATCTGGGTTACGCCGCCGTTGAGAAATGCGTTGCCGGTAGTCCAAATGCCCTGCGAGGTCACATTCATTACCACCGTGCCCGGACCGTTTTGGATATAGTTGCCAGAGGCGGAGCCGCCGCCCAGCCAGGTGACGGTGGTGCCATTATTGTTGAAAATTACTTCACCCAAGGTGTTGTTCTGCCAGAACATAAAGTTGTTCGCGGTCTGGCAGTCAAGACCGCGGCCCACGCTGCTTGTTTGGGGGACAAAGGTGACATTGTTCGCCCCCACATTGGGCGTTACCAAAGCGCCTTGAAAACCTTGGAGGTTTACATTGTTTCTCACCGTGAACGTCACGGCGGCGGCGGTATTGAAGCGCAAGGTGAATGCCGCAGTGGTTCCGCTTTGCATAGACTGTGAGCTGGCGGTGATGTCGTAGTTACCAGCGGTGTTTGGGATCGTGCCCCCATTTTGAACGGTGTAAAAACCAGGCACTTGGCTACCGCCAATAATCGTCGTTCCGGCAGTGTCACCCGTTGTGTCCGTGCTCGCCCAGTCGTATTGATTCACGGTGGCGTAGCCCGCACCGCCGCTGACAAGCAATCCAAGAGTCCCTGTGCCGCCCGCTCCCGTCGTAATCGCCGCCGTCGCCGCCACTGGCACGCCGGCGCCGGTGGCACCACTGTCGTAAGCCGGCCCCATAAATTCCACCGTGGCTCCGGCCGTGTCCGTTAATCCCCCCAAGGCCAAAGTAGGATTGTTAGCGCCGGAAGCCGGCGCCGCAGAAACGACATTCACGCCGGAAGAAAATGTGGTTCCGCTAAAAGTCTGACTACTCGGGGTCGTGGCATTGCCGATTATGTTCAACGTGCCGCCGCTCAAAGTCAAAGCCTGTAAAGGAAGAATCGTTGTCGCTCCCGCCGTAAAATCAAGCGTCAGATTGCCCTTGCCCACCGTCACTCCGCCGGTCAGCGTGTTCGCGTTGGTCAGCACCAAAGTCCCATTCCCCGTTTTGGTCAGTCCCGCGCTGCCAGCAATGACCGGCCCCAGCGTCACGACCTTGCCACCGCCCAGCGCATTGACGGTGATGGTGGGTGTCGTTCCGGCCAAAGTCAGGATGTTTCCCGCCACGCCGTTGTTGTCCAGCGACCAGCTCGCCGTCGTGTTCGTGATGGTGTCGCCAAACAGCAGGGTGGTGCTGGTGCGGGAAGAATCCAGATGCACCGTGTTGTCCGCCGTGATGTCAATCGTGCTGAAATCCACCGCGGATCCCAACCCGTCGGCCACAACCCCAGCCTGCCAGTTCGCACCAGCACCCCACAAACCGCCCGATGCCGTATTGGTCCATATGCCGCTGGCGGCATGGAGATGACCGATGACACCAAAGGTGCAGGTGATGATAAGAAAAAAACAGGACTTGATTTTCATGGGGTTCTACAACCTACATCCACGGCATGACCGGTCATTAGCACCGGGCACCGTTGGAACTGCCGGAAAAAATCTAAATGCAACCTTATGAATCACTTTGGACTTTCATAAATAAAAGTGCCGCCCGCATCTTGATCACAATCATGTTTTGAAAACTCGGGTTGCGCACAATTAACGCTTATATTTGTGTGTATAAGCATAACATATCACGGCTTCAATTTCAGTGCAACTACCTAAATGAATTGGTCACCGTCCAGTTACAACAATTACAACAATTCGCGCTGGCAATTTGCAAAATGTTTGCGATAAAGTATCCCCATGAAAACACATTCCCGACAAATGCTTCCGGCGACGATCCTTTGCGGCGCGTTTCTTTTGTGGGCGGCTCCGGCCAAAAGCCAGACCAACGGCGGTTATCAAATTTTTGTCTCCAACGAAAAAGCTGGCACCATCACCGTCATCAACGGTGGTGATTTCAAAGTCACCGACACCATTGTTGCCGGCAAACGCCCGCGCGGAATCCATGCCAGCCCCGATGGGAAGACCGTTTATGTCGCCTTGAGCGGCACGCCGATTGAAGCGCCGCCGACGCTCGATACGAATGGCAATCCGATTTTTGTGAAAGGACACGACGATGATGACGATGAGGCCGAAGCCAAATCCGACAAGGCCGCCGACGGCCTCGGCCTCGTGGACGCCGCGCAAAAAAAATTCCTGCGCAAAATTTCCGTCGGCTCCGACCCGGAACAATTTGTCGTCAGCAAGGATGGCAAGCGCATTTATATGTCCAACGAAGATATCGGCGCGGCGACCGTTCTCGACACCGGCACCGGAAAAAATCTGGCGCTCATCCCCGTCACGCGCGAACCCGAAGGCGCGGGCGTGCGACCCGACGGAAACGTTTTCTACATCACCTGCGAAACCGGCGGCGACGTTTTCGCCATTGACGCGGAAACCTTCAAAATCGTCGGGCACATCGTGGTTCACCCGCGCCCGCGCAGCATCGCGTTTCTGCCGGACGGCTCGCGCGCGTTTGTCCCGTCGGAATCCACGGGCGAATTAAATGTGATTGATTCGGTGAATCAAAAGCTCCTGCAAGTCATCACTCTGCCGAAAGGCTCGCGCCCGCAGTGCGTGCTGGTTTCGCCGGACGGGAAGAAAGTCTATGCCAGCACCGGTCGCTCCGGCACGGTGGTCGTCGTGGATGCGAACACTTATGAAGTGCTGAACACGATCAAAGTTGGCACGCGCCCATGGGGAATCACCTTGTCGCCGGACGGAAAATATCTTTTCACCGCCAACGGCCCGTCGGACGACATCTCGGTGGTGGATCTCGCGGCGGAAAAGGAAATCGCGCGCATCAAATCGCCCGGTGGCCCGTGGGGCATCGTCGCCGTGCCAAACGCGAATTAAATCCGCACCTTGAATTCTTCGCCCGCCTTGATGGATTGCGCGAAGCCCGCGAGCAGTTCGGGGATTTTTTCCAAATCTTTCAGGCTCACGACTTCCACCGGCGAGTGCATATAGCGGTTCGGCAAACTGATCAGCGCGCTGGCGATGCCGCCGCGCGTCCAGAAAATCGCGTCCGTGTCCGTGCCGCCCGCGCCGCTGGACGCCTCGTGCTGGAGCGGAATTTTTTTCGCCTTCGCGACGGCCTCGATGCGCGCGACGACTTCGGGATGGTTGCAGCCGCCGTGGGTGATCGCCGGGCCGCCGCCGATTTTTACGTCGCCGTGCTGCGTCTTGCTGACCGTCGGATAATCCGTTGCGTGCGTCACGTCCACGACGAGCGCGATGTCCGGCTTGAGCGAATACGCGATCTGCCGCGCGCCGAGCAAGCCGACTTCTTCCTGCACGTTCGAGACGGCGCAAATTTCCGCGTGCAATTTAATTTTCGATTCCTTGAGCAATCGCATCGCCTCGGCCACGGCAAAAGTCCCGACGCGATTGTCAAACGCCCGCGCCACCGCCAGATCATTTCGCAGCAGATCAAATTCATCGGCCAGCGTAATTGGATCGCCGATTTGAATTAGTTTTTCCGCGTCCTTTTTATTTTTCGCGCCGATGTCTATGAACAGATCGTGCATCTTCGGCGGCTTGGGCTTGTCATCGTCCTGCCGCGACAAATGCGGCGCGACGTTGCCGACGACGCCCTTCACCGCGCCCACGCCCGTGCGCGACGAATGAATCACGACGCGCTGCGCCTTGGTGATGGCCGCGTTCACGCCGCCCATTTTTCGGACGTAAATAAAACCCTCGTCGGAAATATAACTGGCCGACATCGCGATTTCATCCGCGTGCGCGGCGATCATCAGTCGCGGCGAACCGCCTTTGTTCAGCACGGCGACACAATTGCCATAGGCATCGGAAAAAGTTTCCTCGGCGAATGATTTGACGTAATCGAGCCAGACCCGCTGGCCACGGGTTTCAAAACCGGTCGGGCTTGGCGTGTTGACCAAAGTCCGCAGAAAATCCAAAGATTGCGCGCGCATGAAAACAGGCTAACAGCAACCGCCAAAAGTCGAAACTGAAAATTTTTCTTGAAAAACTGCGCGAGCCGGTTATAGTAGCCCCAGTAATCAACCAAATAAAAATATGAAATGGATCAAACCTGAATTTGAAGAAATCAGCTTGAGCATGGAAGTCACGGCCTATGTGAACGCCGGCAAATAAGCTGCGCCAGCGAAAAAAGTTGCGCCCAAGGCCGAGCCGGTTTCTATTTTAACCGTGCAAATTAGAATCCTTGGCTCTGCGGCCGGCGGCGGAGTTCCGCAATGGAACTGCAACTGCGCCAATTGCCGTTCCGCCCGCAAGAGCGGAAATTTTCTCACCCAATCTTCAGCCGCTGTTTCCAGCGACGGTAAAAATTGGCTGCTGCTCAATGCCTCGCCAGATTTAATTTTTCAATTTGCTTCGTTCGCCCCGCTTTCACCGCGCGGAAAAAAATTGCGCGGCAGCGCGGTCCAGGCCGTGATTCTGACCGATGGCGAAATGGATCACGTCGCCGGACTTCTTTCGTTGCGCGAGCAAAAATCTTTGCGGCTGGTTTGCACGAGCGCGGTTAAAAATTTGCTGACGCGAGAATTTCCACTGCTGCCGACTTTGGAAAAGTATTGCCAGATTCGTCATTCAACTTTTCCGGTTCAAATTGCTGGAATCCGAATTTCAGCGCTGGAATTGGAAACCAAAAAATCGCCGCCATATTCCCGCCGTCCGGCGCGGCGCGGCGAAGTCGTTGCTCTCCGGCTCGAAGCGAATCGCAAAAGTTTTGTTTATCTTCCGGGTCTCCCCGCAATCACGAAGGCCGTAAATGAATTTGTCGCGGGCTGCGACTGTCTATTGGTGGACGGCACATTTTGGTCGGAGCGCGAAATGATTTCGCTCGGCTTGTCCAAACGCACGGCGCGCGACATGGGACACGTTCCGATTAGCGGCGAACGCGGCAGCCTGGAATGGTTGCAGTCATTAATAATCCCGCGTAAAATCTACACCCACATCAACAACACCAATCCAATTTTGCAAAAAAACTCGCGCGAACGAAAAATGGTCGAGCGGGCCGGCGTTGAAATTTCCCGCGACGGAATGGACATTCGCTTATGAAAAATTTCGAGAATGTTTCCATCTGGCCTGCGGAAGAATTTGTCGCCCGCCTTCGCGCCGTGGGCGACCAAACTTATCACGACAAACATCCGTTTCACGTCTTGATGAACGAAGGCAAACTGAACCGCCATCAACTTCAAGGCTGGGTCGCCAACCGTTTTTATTATCAGACGCAAATTCCCATCAAGGACGCAGCGATTCTTTCCAATTGTCCCGAACGCGAACTGCGACGCGAATGGATTCACCGCATTTTTGATCACGACGGCACGGACGCCGAAATCGGCGGCATCGAAAAATGGATGCGGCTTGGCGAAGCCGTCGGGCTGGCGCGCGAAGAATTGCTCGCGCAAACGCATTTGCTGCCGGGCGTCCGCTACGCCGTGGATGCGTATGTGAATTTCTGCCGCACGCAGCCGTGGCTCATTGCGATGGCCTCGTCGCTCACGGAACTGTTCGCGCCGTCGCTGATGGCGAAGCGCATCGCGGCATTTGAAAAACACTATCCGTGGGTGAAGGAAGAAGGCTTGCGCTATTTTCGCGGACGGTTGACGCAGGCGCCGCGCGATGCGGAGTTCGCGCTGCGTCTGGTCGTCGAACGCTGCCGCAGCCGCGAGTTGCAGGAACAAGCCGTGGCGGCCTTGAAATTCAAGTGCGAACTGCTTTGGGCCATGCTCGATGCCATGCACTTCGCGTATATTTTGAACCGCAAAAAATAAAATGAACGCCATCGCCGACACTTCCAAGCCGCGCCTCGCCGCCAAGGCGCGTTTGAAATGGGATGCCGTGCGCGAAAAACATCTGCTGCTTTTTCCCGAAGGCGTGCTTGTGCTCAACAAAACCGCGCATGATGTGCTCGCACTTTGCGACGGCCAGCGCACGGTCGCTGAAATTGTCAAAGCCCTCGCCGCACAATATGCAGTTGATGCGAGCGCGATTGACACTGACGTGAAAGAAATTTTGCAGAAGCTGTCGCAAAAAACTTTTGTCACGCTGGATGATTAAAATTGATGGAAACGCCGCGTCCATTTTCACTGCTGTGCGAACTGACTTATCGCTGTCCGTTGCAATGTCCGTATTGCAGCAACCCGCTCGACTTCGCGCGCCACAAAACTGAATTGGACACGGAAGAATGGCAGCGCGTTTTGACCGAAGCCGCCGCGCTGGGCGTCGTGCAGGCGCATTTTTCCGGCGGCGAACCGCTGCTGCGCGCCGACGCGCCGGAAATCATCCGTCACGCGCGCGGGCTGGGACTTTACACAAACTTGAGCACCGGCGGCACTTTGCTGACGGAAAAACTGGCAGGACTATTGCGCGACGCGGGATTGGACAGCTTGCAAGTCAGCATCCAGGACGCTGACGCGGAGAATTCCGACCGCATGGCCGGCGGCGCGCCGTCCTTTGAAAAAAAAATCCGCGCGGCGCGGCTGGTCAAGCAGACCGGATTTTCTTTGACGCTGAATGTTGTGCTGCAACGCGAGAACATCGGGCGCATCGAAGCCATCATCGCGCTGGCTGAAAAACTTGGCGCGGAACGGTTGGAGCTGGCGAACACGCAGTTCAACGGCTGGGCGTTGAAAAATCGCGCGGCGCTCTTGCCGACACGCGCGCAGGTGGAACACGCGGCGGTCGTCGCGCGCGCCGCGAGCGAGCGGCTAAAAGGCCGCATGGAAATTCTTTATGTGCTGCCGGATTATTTTGAGCAATTTCCGAAAGCCTGTCTGCATGGCTGGGGTCGCGTTTTTCTGACCGTTGCCGCCGACGGCGCGGTTTTGCCGTGCCAGACCGCGCGCGAGATTCGCGGATTGAAATTCGATAACGTGCGCGAGCGTTCGCTTGAAAAAATCTGGTTTGAATCGGAAACCTTTTGCAAATTTCGCGGCACGGACTGGCTGCCGGAGCCGTGCCAAAGCTGTCCGCGCAAGGAAATTGATTTTGGCGGCTGCCGTTGCCAGGCGTTTTTGCTGGCCGGCGATGCCAGCGTCACTGATCCAGCTTGTTCGCTCTCGCCCAGGCACAATTTGATCGCGGAGGCGCTGGCTGAATCCGAATCTGGCGCAAACGAAAAGCTGATTTATAGAACCGCCAGTGCATCGTTGTAAATTTCCTGAAGTTATCGCGGCGGCGAGTGTGAGCAGTTTAACCCGAATTCAGAAATGGGAATGGGTGGCACAGGCGACTCGCCTGTGCCGTCCGGCCGCTGGCCGGACGGAATGGGCAGGACGTTGGAACTGAAAACAGAGGGCTGGAAAAAACCGCGTGGGCTTTCCCGTTCCGGGCGGCGGGTCGCCGCCCGGCACAGGCCAGTGGCCTGTGCCACCCGCTAGTCACTGGCCGACGATGAAAATTTCCTGCGACGTGATGCTTTTGGTGAAGCCGGGCTTGAACGCCTTTGCGCGCAGAATTGTCGGGCCGGTCAATTGAATTGGCTTTTCGTAAAGCAAATCGGAAGTTGTCGGCACAGTTCCGTCGAGCGTGTAATAAATTTTTGCGTTCGGTTCGCTTTTCAAACTCACTTCCACTGGCTTGTCAAAATTTCCGCCGCGCGGCGAAATTTCCGGCGGCGGCAAAACGGGCGGGCCGGGCAGGCTTTCAATCCAATGCCGCAACAGTTTCATTCCCTGTTCGTCAATTTCGTTGCGCGCGAGCGGCGGCATTTTGAATGCTTCCGTCGTGTCCGTCCGCATGAAAAGAATTGAGCGCCAGATGTCGTTCGGCGCGACGACGCGGGAATTATCAATGCGTTCGTCAATTAAAACACGGCCGTCAATCAAACCTTGCCGCGCGAGAGGCGTGTCGTAGCGCGCGTCGAAATACGCGACGGTGCCGCGCGGGCGATGGCAATTCGCGCAGTTCGCGTCGAGATAGGAGCGCGCGCGGTCTTCCAAAGTTCGCGATAAATCATCCGCACGCGCGAGCTTCGGAAATTTTTCAATGTCCGCGTCGGAAATGTTTGTGTCGAACAGGCCGATGTGATTCCACGCGCGCAGTTCGTTGTCGGTGACGCCGGCCGGATAAGTGAAATCTCGATTTAGCTGCCGAGTTTTCAAGCCGAGAACTAAGCCGGCGTTGGCGGTGTGGCAGGTGAGGCAATCCGCGCGGCTCGGATAATACCATTGCTGTGTGCGGATGCCGGTCGCAGTCTGGATTAAAATCGTCTCGGTCAAATTCGTTTCGAGCAAATCCGCGTCGCTGTTGTCCGCGCGCCATTTGTAGGTGACGCCATAAACGCCGCCCGCCGAATCACAGACGAGCAGGCGCGTTTCGAGGCGGCGTTTCAAGCTTGGTTTCAACTCATTCGTCGCCAGCTCAAATGTTTTCACGAAAACGGTTCCGCGCGGAAAAATCCATTCGCCCGTCGGAGCGAATTTAATTTTTTCATCCGGCACGGAAATGAAACGCACTTTCGCCGCGCCATCGGACCAGAATGGAACGATCAAATCGTAGGGAATCAGCGCGTCGTCCGGCGTGAGGTCTGGCATATCCTTAAATGCACCGGCCTGTGAAAGCAGTTTTGGAAATTCGCCGCTGGCGAGCGCGGGCATTTGCAAAAATGGTTTTGGCGGCGGGCGGGGATTGATTCCGTATGTTGCGGAAGTTTTTTTTGCCATGGCGCAGGAAATTATTATCGCACTGAACACAACTAAAACTCCGGCGAAGAAAACACTGCGGGAGCAACATTTAGCGGATATAAATCCAAACTTCATTTCGGCGGAGCGTTTTGTTTTTCGCTCTGCTCAATATTCCACCTGGCGGCGTTCTGAAGTTTGGTGGTGAATTGCCTGACAGTCCGCTGAACACTGCCGACCGAAGTGTAGGTGTATTGGCCGACGGGAAAACCTTCGAGGCAGACGTAATCATAAAGCTTGGGTTTGACGTCCGGCGACTTCGGCAGGTCGGTCAAAAAAACCAGGCCGACGCAAATGGAATCAGGATTGCTGGCCTCGACAAGATTGGCGGGGCGCGTGACCATGGCCACGCCAGGAACAAGCCATGATTCGTTGAGCGGCGGACGCGTCAGATTCTCGTAGCCGCTGTCCACCACGATTCCGTCCGGCAGCACTTTGACGATTTTGCCGGCGATGATCCGGCGGTTTTGAATGCAATCCATGCGGACTTTTTCATAGCGTTCGTCAAGGGACGGAGCCTGGTTGTTCTGGACTTGAACGGTTTTGACCGCTGAATTGGAAATGGCCGCCGGACCGACGGCGGGCGCGTCGCTTTTGGTCCGACACGAAGTCAGCAGGGCGGTGCAAACAAACAACAGGCTGAATCTCATGACTTGTTTAGCTAACACCAAATTTGCATATCTTCAAGAGATATTTTCGGCAGCGGGCTTCCTTGTTTTTAAAAAGCGAAACGGGGATGTCCAGCCGGACATCCCAGCT
>Ga0224554_1001012_pt1 | contig 19809 bp, 11 predicted proteins | sample 714S22024metaG_FD_180666 | JGI IMG/M metagenome (GOLD analysis project Ga0224554, IMG submission 180666) | Peat soil microbial communities from Stordalen Mire, Sweden - 717 S2 20-24 | ecosystem: Environmental > Terrestrial > Soil > Wetlands > Peat | place: Sweden: Norrbotten County, Stordalen...
CGATACGCGGCTCTACTTCGGCCTCGGCCTGGCTGACCACCCCGAGCAGGGAATCAGCGAGCAGGAGTGGCGCGCATTTCTCGATAAGGAAGTCACGCCGCGATTCCCATCAGGCTTGAGTGTGCTCGATGTCTACGGCCAGTGGCAGGGAGAAACCGAGACTGCGCCTGAGCGGCTGCGCTCCAAGATGCTCATCATCTACTATCCGGATTCGGCTGAGAACCGCGACAAAGTCGCCGCCATTCGCACCGCATGGAAGCAGAAAACCGGCGACCAGTCAGTGCTCGAGGTAACCGAGCCCGCCGACGTTTCGTTCTGACTGTTGCATTAGAGCGTTTTCGCGTTTACTGTAACCGGCTTTGAAAGGGCACGGCTTTAGCCGTGCCGCACAACATCAATAAAAACCGTTGGGCTTTAGCCCCCGAGGGAAAGCACAACGGTCCACAACATTTCGCAATCCGCTCGAGCCTTCGCAAACCGGCTGGGACTTGATGCTCAGTAGGCCTGCAACTGATCCAGCGGCAACCGGACCCGGAAACACGTCGACCCCGGCTCAGAGCGCACGCTGATGTAGCCCTTGTGCTTGCGCACAATCCGCATCGCATTATCCAGCCCAAGTCCCAGGCCCTGCCCGGGCGCCTTGGTCGTGAAGAACGGCTCGAAGATGCGCTCCTGCAACTCCGGCGGAATGCCCGGGCCCGTGTCCCAGATCTCCACCAGCATCATCTCGCCTTCAAGCCGGCAGGCAACCCGCAGCAGTCCCTGGTTGCCAAGCGCATCAAGAGCATTCTCAATCAGCGCGGTCCACACCTGGTTCAGCTCGCCGCCGTAGGCATTGATGCGCGGCAACCCGGGCTCATATTCGCGCTCGATCTCCACATTCGTCATGCGCGAGTGAAGCATTTGCACCGTGGCATCCAGGCCCGCCGGAACATCCACTTCAAGGATCGGTGCGCGATCCATGCCCGAGTAAGCCTTGATGGCGTCGATCAGGTCGAAGATCCGCGCCGTGGAGTGAGCCAGTGTCTCCACTGAGCGGTGTGCACGCAGGTAGCGTGCAAAAAACTGCAGGCACACACAGGTCTCATCGGCGCTGAGCAATGTACGCAACTTGTCGAGGTCAGCGACCGTCACCCCATGCTCGGCAAACTGCGGCGCCATCTCCCACGGCTCCGGGCAGCCGATGTCCGTGAGCCAGGAACGCATCGAATCCTCGCGAGCAATAAAGGCCAAAGCGTTGGACTCGTGATTTTGAACCGGCAAGGGAACTGGCCGGTTGAGAATATTCTCTTCCCAGGCCTGAATGCCCTCGACCTGGTCCTGGTTGAGGCAGAGGTTGACGAGCTTGAACCGGTTTTGCCGGTTTAGGTTGAGCGCCTCGCCCAGGCTTGAGGCAGCACTCTGCGCCGCCGAGGCTGGATTATTGAGCTCGTGGGCAAGGTTTCCAGCCAATTTGCCAAGGGCCGCAAGCTTTTCCGCCTGCTGCTCAATGCGGGTTACTTCGCGCACGCGGTCCAGCAGCGTCGAAACCACCCGCTGCCCCATTGAGGGGATGGCCTTCAGCATGTCTGGAAAAAGCGACTTCGGAATCAGGAGCGCCCACACATCCGAGATGGCGAATCCCTGTCCCCCATAGTTCTTCATTCGCGAGAAGGGAAGCAGGCCCGTCATCTGCCCGGCGCGCCCAATGAACAGGGCCATGGGGCCGCCATGCTGGCGTCGAACATGGATCTCCCCTTTGAGGATCAGGATCATGTTGACTGCGGCGGATCCTTCCTCAAACAAAACATCGCCGGCTTTGGCAGTAAACTCAAATCCCTGCCGCGCCAGCCACAGCCGGTCTTCCAGCGGAAGTCCGTGCAACGGGCCGATGCGATCCAATGCAGACGCGATTTCTTCCACCGGGGTGGGGGTGGAGGGAGAAGTAATAGCGGTGGAGAGCATCCGGCGACCTCCGGGCTGACTCATTCAGAATAGCCGATGGAACGTATAGGGGCCTGGAAGGAAATCCGGATGAGATTTTCCGTTGACGATTAGGTACTTAGGTACTCTGTCCCAGGGGTGCAGACGTTAACAGGCGAGATACCTTTATGATTTCTTTTTATACACCTGCCTCATTCTGGTAATCGACTTGAGCGGAGTATGCGTCTAACTCAAAGTAATCAAAAATGGTGACCCAATAGAAATCAAGCATAAGATACCCGGGAAAAGCGCTACGCGAACGCTTCTTCCCCTCATCCTCCTGGTGGCCCTGGCGCTTCGCCTGGCCGTGGTTCCATTCAACAGTTTCCTGTTTGAAGATCTCATGGATTCCAACCACATCCATGCCTGGGAGCAGGGCAACGTGGCCCGCGCCCTGGTGGCCGGCCACGGGTTTGGCAGCCCGTTTGTTTCCAATCAGCCTTCGGCGATCATGCCGCCGGTGTACCCGCTCATTGTGGCGGGCTTCTTCCTGTTGTTCGGCATTCATACGCCCCACGCGATTCTCGCCATCCACATCTTCGACTGCGTCATCAACGCGTTAGCCTGCATTCCGATTTTTCTGCTCGCACGCCGCAGCTTTGGACAGCGGACGGCAGTCTGGGCAGCCTGGGCATGGGCCTTCTTCCCGTACGGCATTTACTTCTCGGCGGCCTGGGCGTGGTCAACGCATCTTCTCCTGCTCTGCCTCTGCTGGTTGCTCTACCTTGAGCAGAGCATGGAAAAATCCGCGCGCCTTGGTCTCTGGGCGGGCTTCGGCCTTCTGGCTGGATTCACAGCACTCACTGAGCCATCGTCGCTGGTGCTCAGTCCGTTTCTTCTGGCGCTGGCCGCGTGGAAACTGGCGCACAACGGCAAACAGTGGCTGGTTCCCGGCGTCGTCGCCTCGCTAACTCTGGCCGCCACCATCTCGCCATGGCTCATCCGGGACGCGCTCGTGTTTCACCGCTTTATTCCCATGCGCGACAGCATGGGACTCGAACTGTGGATGGGGAACAATGGTGACAGCCTGCGCTGGACCAGCGACGACCTGCATCCCCTGCACGACATGAAGGAACTCGCCGCCTACGACAAGGGCGAACTAGCCTACATGGACCAGAAAGCCCTCGAAGCCAAAACCTACATCCGCCAGCATCCCGAATGGTACGCATGGATGTGCGTGCGGCGCGCCGTCTATCTGTGGACTGGATACTGGAGCATCAAGCCGGCGTATCTCGCCATGGAGCCCACCGATCCGGAAAACATTCCCATGGCCACCGCGCTCACCTTGCTTTCGCTCACGGGACTCCTTCTCGCCTGGCAGCGGAAGAACCTTGATTTTGTTCGCTACGGCGGCGCGATGTTCCTCTTTCCGATCATCTATTACTTCAATCACCCCGAGCCCTATCACATGCGGGCAATCGACCCGCTGGTCGTGATCCTGGGTTCCTTTGCCGTGGTCACATGGCGCGAGCGCGCAAAGGTTGCCGTCGCCGATCCGGCAGTGCCTGCGGTGGTTGTAGAAGCCTGACGGACTCCGCGATACATGTTTCAACGCCGTTTTGATGCATTGCGAAAGAGCCGCCACCAGCGGCTCTTTCGCTGTTCCACGACTACAGCATTCAAGCATTTACCCACTGCCCAATGCGACCGGCCTAATAAGCCGGAGGCGCACCGGACACCGGGATGGAAACCGTGCCTTGATTCGCCAGCGCAGTTGCCAGCGAGAAGCCTGGCCCGGTGCTGGCCGTCAGGAACGGCGTGAGGGCGACGACAGCCGAACTTGAGCCGTTGTAAACGGCCGTGATGCCGTCGTTGGTTTCGTAGTTGCGGTTGTTGGCCGGATTGCTGTTGGAGATAACGCGGCCCAGCACGCGATGCTCGCACTCGATGCCCATGATGGCCGCGGAGACCTTGGCGAGATAGTCGAGTTCTTCCGGCGAGTAGGTCGGGTCCACCCACTCGTGCCTTGCCTGCTTGAGGCGCGCCTTCGAGGCCAGGGTGGCGAACTCCTGAATGGCGTTGAGATACGCTCCGATAAACGCGTTCTCGAGCGCGTCGAGCAAGCCAAGGAATGGGCCGATCATGTCAAAGCTGCCCGAAGGGAAGTAGAAAGTCTGTACCGGATCGGCAGCAGCATTGGGGATTTTGAGCAGGCCGCGCAGCAGATTAGCGTGGGAGATCTCCTCCGTGAGAGCCGCCTGAATGTAATTGACATTGCCGAGATTGCCGCCGGGACCTACATTGTCCGCCGTGCCCCCAGGGCCAGCGAGATTGGGATCCGTGATGACGCCGCCGACCAGGCCGTTGTAATAGAACGTGGTGGCCAGGTCCTCGGCAATGAGGGCAGCGGTTGCAATCTGGGCAACGGTGTCCTTGGCCTGGGCTGCTTCTTCCGCCCTTTCGCCAGGAGACTCGGGCTCATCCGCGCGGGCCGAGTGCGGGGTTGCCACGCCGACCAGCAGCGGGGCAGTCATGGCCGCAACCCCGGCCAGGCCGGTACGTTGCATGAAGTTGCGGCGATTGATCAGTTGTTGGCTCACAGTGCGAAATTCTTCCGGCAGACCAGATTGACTGGGCAGTTTCGTTGACCCCATGGTGACCTCCGTTTTGATTTTCCGAATGTGCGGAATTTGATCGGACTCGTTTCAGTCCGCAATGGGAGAACGATGCCGCACTAGAAACGGATTGCCTGAGTAGAAAAAGATTTGGCGGGGCTGTTGAAAACCGCAGCAGAAAGAGCCGCGACCCGCGGCTCTTAAGCCTGCTGAAAACCCCATCGTTGCTTTTCCGGAGGGAGCGTGGGGCTTGAGCCCCACGAATGAGCCCTCTCGATTCAGTCGGGCTTTAGCCCTGGGCCTTTTTTTAAAATGCCGGAACATCTGTGTCAGCAGCCTGAAGAGCCGCGACCCGCGGCTCTTTCTTTCGGCACCTTCCGACTCCGTCGCCGGAGCTCGCCCGTCGAAGCTGTTGTTTACCTCTCCGGCAGTTCGGCCGCCATTCGTTTGAGCGTAGCCAGAATTTCATTCCCTTCCGGCGTGCCCCAATCCCCGTTTTGCTGGACCATGAACACCAGGATCCTCCCCGTTACGGGGTTAATGTCGATCGCGTTTTTGTAAGCACCGCCGTGGCCGAAGCTGCTGCCCGAAATACCCCAGCCAAAGCCGTAATCGGTGTTGCCAAAGCCGTTGTTTTCCCTGGCGGTCATCCAACTGATCGCCTCGGCCGACAGGTATTGTTTTCCATCGAGCGTGCCGCCGTCCAGAATCATCCGGCAAAACTTCTCCATGTCGGCTGCGGTCGAAAACAGCCCTCCTGCCGGCATGGGATACCGATGCTCGCGGTCGCTCAGCCGGTAGGTGAGCTGCTCAATCGGCGTTGCCTCTAGGTTGCCTGTCTGCTTTGACAGCTTGTATGTGGTTGCAATGCGCGCGCTCTGGGCCTTGGTGGGCCAGAACGTGGTGTTTTTCATGCCAAGCGGATCGAACAGCCGCGTCTGCATGAAGTCTTCATACGGCATGCCGGAGACCACTTCGAGAATGCGGGCTGCCGTGTTCAGTCCTTCGTTCGAATAGCTGTAATCGGTGAATGGCTGGAAGAGCAGCGGCTCGGCGGCATAACTTTTCACAGCATCCTTCAGCGGAAGCAGGTCCAGCGCGCCTGGCTGCGCCGCCGATTTAAACGGAAGTCCGCTGGTGTGCGACAGAATCTCAGACACCAGGATGGGGTGGTCCGCCGTGACCAGGTCGGAAGCCTGCACAGGGCCAGCCGCAGGCAACTTTGGATCGGGTCGAGTGCGATACACCTGCTGGCCGTGGAACTCCGGAAGATATTGCTCGACCGGTGCGCTAAGGTCCACCTTCTTCTCATCCCAGAGCATCATGAACGCGCTTGCTGTCACCGGCTTTGAGACCGACGCAATCCAGAACAGGTCGTCGGCTCTCATCGGCGTTTTGGTAGCAAGGTCGCGAAACCCCACTGGCTCCAGATAAATGGTGCCATGCCTGGTCGACACGAGTGTCACGGCGCCGGCAATGGTATGGTTGTCGACCAAATGCTGCAAATACGCATGGATGGAATCGGGTTGTTTTGACTGCGACTCACGCGTACTCGCCGTACTCACCAGTTTTTGCAAAGGCTCAAGAACCACAAACTCCACCAGCTCGCTCGGTTTCACTGCGTCCTGCAGCACCGCAATCTGTTTCTCCTGCCAGTTGGCAGGGGGCGCAGTGCCCGTGCGCAGGAACTGGATCGCTTCTTCGCCCATCGTGCCGAGTTTTGGCCACGAAGCAATATGAGATGCGGCCTCCTTGAGCAGCGGCGAATTGGCCTCAAGCGCATCGAGCGCCGGCGCGGCAGCCACCCAGGACTGGAACAACCAATCCAGCCGATCAATGCTTGCCGTGTCTCCGCCGATCGACCTCTCCACAAGACTCTGGAACTCATGTTTCAGCGGCGGGTCCATGCGCGCCGCATCCACCACCCGGTCATAGACCGTTGCCGGCGTCGGGTTCTCGATTCTGCTGCGTACCGAGAAATCTACCGGCTGCACTGTGGCAATGAACAGCTCGAGCGGTTGAATCTGTGTTGTCCCTGCCAGGTTGCGCATCACCCGCACCGGGCCGGACAGGTGCATCAGCCCTTCGCCCTCCAGCCGCAAACTTTCCGCAGTCAGGCGTCGATACATATCGTTCACGTCGCGGTCGTGCGCAGGCGACCAGAAGCGCTCAGCCACCGCAGCCGCGCGTGGCCAGATCCGCGAGTCAATCGTCTCAGCGGTCAACTGCTCGCCCCACATGCACGCCTCGCCGCCCTGGATGAGCGCGGCCTGCTCGGCCGTCAGGCCGGAATCCGCGGGAACTGGGTCAGCCAGGTACATCTCCCCCGCAGTGTAGGCGTGATCCAGGTAGTACGGTTGCGAAAGGAACCCGCGATGTCCCTGTTTCGCGGCATTGATCAGAAATTCGATGCCATGCCAGTTCTGAATCACGGCCTCCTGCGGCAGCGTCGGACTCAGGATCTCGTCCCAACCCACCATCTGCTTGTGGTGCGCGGCCAGGATCTTCTGGACCCGCGTGCTGAAGTACGCCTGCAGCTCCGCCGTCGTCTTCATCCCGTGCGCATCCATGAACGCCCTGATCTGCGGATTTGCGTTCCACTCCTTCCCGTTGCTCTCGTCCCCGCCGATATGCAGATACGGATCGGGAAACAATTGCGCCATCTCGCCCAGGAACGCATCGAGAAACTCAAATGTCGACTCGCGCGTTGGGTCCATCGCAGCATCCATCACGCCGAACTTGTCGGCAATGGCGAATGGTCCCGGCGCACTGCCAATCTCGGGATAGCCGACCATCCAGCTCTGCGAGTGGCCGGGCATATCAAACTCAGGAACCACGCGGATGCCGCGCGCTGAAGCGTAGGCAATCACCTCGCGAATCTGCTGCTGCGTGTAGTATTGGCCGTTCGAGCCAAGTTCCTGGAACTTCGGAAACACAAGGCTCTCCACGCGAAAGCCCTGGTCCTCGCTCAGGTGCCAGTGCAGCACGTTGAGTTTCATTGCGGCCATTCCGTCCAGCGTCCGCTCCACCACCGCCACGGGAAGAAAATGCCTTCCTGCATCGAGCATCAGGCCACGCCACTCGAAACGCGGCGCATCTTCGATGTGGACACCCGGAAGGGCATATCCATCGCCCGAGGCCTCCGCAAGCTGCAGCAAGGTCTCCATGCCGCGCAGGGCGCCGATGTCGGTTTTGGCGCGGAGAGATGCGTGGTGCGCATCAATATCGAGCGTGTAGCTCTCATCCACTCCCGGCTGCACCACATCTGCAGCAGACCCCGTGGCAACGTCGACCGAAAGTGTAGCCCCTGTCCCTTGCGCCGCCGGCAACTCACTCATCGATACGCCGGTCCGCGTCTCTAGCCTCTGGATCAGCCGCTCCGCTGCAGGTCTTACGCGCGGGCCAGTGTCTCCACTCAGCGCATAAGAGAAAGAGCCGTCGATCGGCAGCAGTCCGCCTCGCGGCTCAAGCGTGGCCGGCAGCGGCATTAGCGCATTCAGGGAGCTCGCCGCCTGAGCACCGGTTTGTGCCACGGCCATCGCGCCCGCAAAAGAAAGCAGAATCAAACCAGCAACAAGACAAATCCCCACGCAACCCGCCGTCCGCTGCTTCACGTCATCGAACAATCTCAAACCCGGCATTCTCGTCTCCCGTGTGCCTCTGGATTTTAGAACGTCCTCCGGGTCTTCGTCTTGAATGCGATCTGTCTTGTTGCAGGCCCTTTGATTTAAACTTGCCGGGTTGCATCCGCCGTCTTTATCTCAATGCAATGTCCTGCGCAACCCTGAAGGTTCGGAATCTCCGCGCCGTCAACCAGGTCTGAAGAGGAGTTCAGCAATCATGCAAGTCAAAGCCGGTCGATTTGTGAAAGCGAAGGCCTGTGCCTTCGCATTTTTATTTCTGGCGTTAGGGGCAACAAGGTCGGCTGCCTCCAGCGGCACATCTGCCGGCATCTTTGAGCTCTCCGGTCCACGCCTGACGGCCCGTTTCACAGCCGACAACGGAAGCCTTCGCGTTGTATCGGTCCGCAATGCCGCCGGTGGTGCAATGCTGGCTCCCGGTGAAGCGTTCAGTCTCGCACTGCGCGATCGCCGCGTGATTTCTGCATCCACAATGAGGCTGGCCGCTCCGCCCGTTGTGGCGACCGTTGCGCCCAGGCCCGATGCATCCAGCGCAGCCGAGCGTGTCGAGGGGCGCAGCGTCTGCGCCGATCTCTCGATCGATGCCGACTCGCTCTCCGTTCACTGGTGCGCAATTCTGCGCGACGGCGCCAACTACCTGCGCCAGGAAGTCAGTTTCAAGGCGACGTCCCAGCCGCTGGACATCGCCGAGGTCAGGCTTTTCGACTTCGACGCTCCCGGCGCCCAAGTGGTGGGAAAAGTCCCCGGTTCGCCCATCGTCGCCGGAAATTTCTTCTTCGGTTTCGAATTCCCACTCTCCACCAGCACCGTCACCGGGGCCCACGCAAAAGCCTTTCTCACGCGCATTCTGCCGCTCGAGGCGGGCAACTCCATCACGTACTCCTCCGTCATCGGCGTTGCCGCGCCGGGTCAGATGCGCAGGGAATTTCTCGCCTACATTGAGCAGGAGCGCGCACACCCCTACCGCACGTTTCTGCACTACAACTCCTGGTACGACATCGGCTACGGCAACCGTTTCGATGAGGTCGATGCCCTTGATCGTGTAAACGCCTTTGGCGTGGAGCTGGTGCGCAAGCGCGGCGTCACGCTCGACTCATTTATCTTCGACGATGGCTGGGACGACACGCAAACGCTCTGGCACTTTAACTCCGGCTTGCCCAATGGCTTTACGAAAATTCACGAGGCGGCCGACAAGAACGGCTTCGGCATTGGCGTGTGGCTTTCGCCCTGGGGCGGTTACTCCACGGCCAAGAAAGAGAGGATCGCCGCCGGAGAAAAAGCAGGCTATGAAACCGTGAAGGGCGGCTTCGCGTTGTCCGCACCGAAGTATTACGGGCTTTTTGAATCCACCTGTCTCGAAATGATCTCGAAGTATGGCGTCAACCAGTTCAAGTTCGACGGCACAGGCAACGCAAGCACAGTGTTTCCGGGGAGCCTCTTCGACAGCGATTTCTCGGCGATGATTCACCTCATCGAGCGGCTGCGGCAGCAGGAGCCGAACATCTTTATCAATCTGTCGACAGGGACCCAGCCTTCGCCGTTTTGGCCACGGTACACAGACTCCATCTGGCGTGGCGGCGACGATCACAGCTTCGACGGCGTCGGCAGCTGGCGTCAGAAATGGATCACCTACCGCGACGAGCAAACCTATCGCAACATCGTCCTCGGCGGTCCGCTCTACCCATTGAACTCGCTCATGCTCCACGGCCTCATCTACGCAAAGCAGGCGAGGAATCTGGGCACTGACCCCAACGACGATTTCACCGACGAAGTGCACAGCTACTTCGGCACCGGAACCCAGTTGCAGGAGATGTACATTACGCCGTCGCTGCTCACCAGCAAAAACTGGGACGATCTGGCCGAGTCTGCCAGGTGGTCGCGCGACCATGCAGCCGTGCTCAAAGACACCCACTGGATCGGCGGCGATCCCGGCAGGCTTGAACCCTACGGCTGGGCCTCATGGACACCGGAAAAGGGAATTATTGTCCTGCGCAATCCCTCCGATCGCGCGCAGAACTTTACCCTCGAGATTGGGAAAGCATTTGAGCTGCCACCCCACGCGGCGCTCAGTTATCGAGCGCACAGCCCCTGGGCTGCAGACAAGGACCAGCCTGCAATCACTCTGCATGCAGGCCAGCCGCGTCGCATTGCTCTTGGGCCCTTTCAGGTCGTCACGTTCGAATGCGAGCCACAAAAATAACGGTGCGGGATCAGGGCTTCACAGATCCATCGAGAATCGGCGCGGCCTTCCCGTCAATCGTTCTGCCGGCTGCGCCTTCCTCGTCAAACACGATCACGTCGTTCGAGCCCTTTCTGAGCCACGGTCCCGGCAGGTAAAGCGTCTTCTGCGGACCCACGTCCCAAATGCGCCCCAGCGCATGTCCGTTCACCCACACAAAACCCTTCACAAACTTGCTCGTATCAAGAAACGTGTCGCCCGGCTGAGCCACATCAAGAGTTCCTCGATCGAAACAGGCTCCCGTGCAATCGCTGGTCTTGAAGTGCACCTTCTCCGGCTCGTTCATCGGCAACGGAAAAATCTGCCAACCTGTCAGCGGCTTTCCAGCCAGCGTCACCTGCTTCGTAATCCCCTTGCGTTCGCCGCGAATCACGGTGGTAAAGTTCACGCGCCCCGTGTTCTCTACCAGGATGTCGAGCCGAGAACCCGCAGCCTTCACGTCCACGTCAAGATGATTCTGTCCCAGCCGCCGATCGAGCGTGCCCACCTGCTCACCGTTCAAATAGATCCGCGCATAATCATGCAGCTCGTCCAAAACCAGCTCGCCATGGACTGCGTCCGGAACAACGGTCCTGTACAGGATGTACCCATACGCCTGATCGAGGTCCTCCATGGTCAACGGCTGCTCTGAACGCACCGGCTCTGGCAGGTTTTGCCACAGCGACGCGGCCTGCCTGAAACCCGCCGGCGCTACTGCCACGGCCGGGTCAACCGCCGGAATCGGCGGCGGCGTGATGCCCGTATTCTTCGCAATCACATCACGAAACAACGCGAACTTTGCCGCAGGCCGTCCGCTCTCGTCGAGTGGCGCGTCGTAGTCGTAGCTCGTCACGTCGGGCTCGTAGTTTTTCCCGTTGCTGTTGGCGCCGTTCATCCAGCCAAAGCTCGTTCCGCCGTGAAACATGTAAATGCTGATGGAGTAGCCCTGGGAAAGAATCCAGTCCAGCTCATCCGCCTGTTTCTTTGCATCCGTGGTGTGATGTTTCTCGCCCCAGTGATCGAACCAGCCTGCCCAATACTCGCCATTCATGAAGGGGCCTTCGGGCCGCAATTGATGCAGCTTTGCGAACTCCTTCTTCGCTTCGCCCGGACCAAAGTTGATCACCGCTGGCAGTTCAGGCAGCGAGCCTTTGGTTAACTCGTCTGCCCCGTCGGCCGTGTACAGCATCGCCTTGTCAAACCCGGCGTCGAGCAGCACATGCTGAATCTGTTCCATGTACGCGTGGTCATCGCCGAACGATCCGTATTCGTTCTCCACCTGCACCGCGATAATCGGTCCGCCATTGCCGATCTGCAGGGGAGCAAGTTCCCGCCCGAGCCGCATGAGCCAGCGCTTTGCGGGAGTCATAAACTTCGGATCGGAGCTGCGAACCACGATGTCATGATCCCTTAACAGCCATGCCGGATAGCCGCCAAACTCCCACTCCGCGCATACGTAAGGGCCCGGCCGCAGAATCACGTAGAGCCCCTCGCTCTGCGCCTCGCGGATAAACTCGGCCACATCCCGCTGGCCCTTGAAGTCGTATTCGCCCGGTCGCAATTCATGTTCGTTCCAGAAAACGTAGGTCGTGATCGTGTTCAGTCCCATCGCCTTGGCCATGCGCAGCCGGGCACGCCAGTACTCACGCGGAATCCGCGGATAATGCATCTCGCCTGAGATGATGCGAAAGGGCCTGCCGTCCAGCATGAACTTCCCGTCTTCAGCGCGGAACGAGTGCGGCGCCTGCTGTGCCGGACAAAAAGCTACTGCAAGACCAATAACCAAGATAAGAGCGAACTGCCTGAATGCATTTTTCATAAAGGTTGATGCCCAAAATGGAGCCATGGTTCCTTTCGTGCCTCTTTGTCGCGAAACCAATTGGCCTGACATGGGATTGGTCTGTTCCATTTCGCGCCGCTCTCCATCATAATCTGCTCGGCCCGAGGAATCTGGCAAACTTCGCCGCCAATCCTGACACCTCCGAAGCATACCCGTAGTAGACTTCCCTTTACGGCAGTGCCGCACGAGGTTCCCGGGGGCCCTGCCGTACTCCGGCGTAACACCGGTTTAGTTTCCAGCTGAGAAGGGGAGATTGCTTCATGCAGATCGTGTTCGCCGCTTCAGAATGTGTGCCCTTTGCCAAGACCGGAGGTCTGGCTGACGTGGTGGGCGCCCTGGCTCCTGAAATGGTGAAGTTGGGGCATGAAGTCACCGTCTACCTCCCGTTTTATGCGCGCGTGAGGCGGCACATCGAGGGCGAGCCGCAGTTTGCGGCGCGCTCCATCACCATTCCATTCCAGTCCTACAATCGCTTCGTCGGCATTGTCGATGGGGGCAAGCGCGACGGCGTTCGCTATTACTTCGTCGATTGCCCCGAGCTCTTTGATCGCCAGGAGCTCTACGGCACCAGGACCGGCGATTATCCTGACAACAGCGAGCGCTTCGGCCTGTTTTGCCGGGCCGTTCTTGAATCCTGCAAACTGCTCGGCGTCCCCGACGTGTTTCACATTCACGACTGGCAGGCTGCGCCCATCGCCATCTACCTGCGCACCGTCTATGCCTCCGATCCGGCGTTGAAATCGGCTGCTGTCGTCATTACCATCCACAACGCCGGCTATCAGGGAAGTTTCCCGCCCACCACCACCGAACAGCTTCTGCTCCCCTGGGACATCTTCACCATGGACAAGGTGGAGCAGTTCGATCACTTCAACTTCCTCAAGGGTGGATTGGTCTACTCCGACATTCTCACCACGGTGAGCAAAAAGTATGCTGAGGAGATTCAGACGCCGGAGTTCGGTGAGCAGCTGGACACTGTGCTGCGGGCCCGTGCAGCCGACTTGCGCGGCATCCTCAATGGCGTCGACTACGACAAGTGGGACCCGTCGACCGACGGCAACCTTGCCGCGCACTATTCAGCTGACGATCTGACCGGAAAGCTTTCCTGCCGCACCGATCTGCTCCATGCCTTCGGCCTTGAAAAAATCGAAGACACCTCGCCTGTGATCGGGATCGTCTCCCGGTTTGCCACGCAGAAGGGCTTTGACCTGGTACAGCAGATCGCCGGCCAGCTCTCTGATCGCGACGTCGCCGTGGTGGTCCTCGGCAGCGGCGAGCCCATTTACGAAAAGTTCTTCCGCGATTGGGCCTTCTGGCACCAGGGCAATGTGGCCGTGCAGATCCGCTACGACGATGCGTTGGCACACAAAATTGAAGCCGGCTCCGACATCTTTCTCATGCCGTCAAGGTACGAGCCCTGCGGCCTCAATCAGATTTATTCGCTCAAGTATGGAACTGTGCCCGTGGTCCGCGCCACCGGCGGACTCGACGACACCATTGAAGAGTGGAACCCCGAGCGGGGAACCGGAACAGGATTCAAGTTCTCTGTCTACGAAGCGCCGGAACTGCTCGCTGCGATTGACCGCGCGCTTGAAGCTTTCAAGAATCGCAAATCTTGGCAGCGCCTCATGCTCAACGGAATGGCGCGCAACTATAGCTGGAAGCAGCCTGCACGCGAATACGCCGCCGTCTACCAAGAAGCTGCAAACCGCCGCGCATAAAGCGAATTTTGTAGCGCCGCTCTCCAGAGCGGCCGTCCTGCGGGTCTCCAGACCCGCACCATACGCGTCTGGCGGCTGGAAAGCCGGGTGCCCTCGGTGCCTCGCACCTGGGCACCGGGGATCGGAACAAACTTAGTTGTGCTTGCCCTTCCACTCCGAGTACGGTCCCTGGAAGTCCTCAATTCCGTCCGGAGTGAAGCTCCACAGGCGCGTGGCCACTTCGTCAATCAGGTCGTGGTCATGGGTGACCAGCAATACGGTGCCTTCGTAGCGCTGCAGCGCTATGTTGAGCGCGTTGATCGCTTCCAGGTCGAGATGGTTGGTCGGCTCGTCGAACACCAGGAAGTTCGGCTTGGTCAAAATCAGTTTGCAGAACACAAGCCGAGCCTGCTCGCCGCCTGAGAGAGCCTTGGTGGGCTTCTCGCCTTCTTCACCGGAGAACAGCATCTGTCCCAGGATCCCGCGAATCTCTTCCACATGCGCCGCGGGGTTCCAGCGATGCAGCCACTCCGCCACCGTGAGCCCGTGCTCGATGGTCGCGCCAATGTCTTGCGGAAAGTATCCGATCTGCGCTTCGTGCCCCCAGAACACCGAGCCTGAGTCGAGTTCGAACTCCTTGTCCGCCAGGCCCGGATACGTCGACAGAATGCTCTTCAGCAGCGTCGTCTTTCCCGCGCCGTTGCGGCCCATCAGGCAGATCTTTTCGCCGCGCAGTAAATTCGCCGTAAAGCCGTCAAGCACCTTTTGCTCGCCGTACAGCTTGGTCAGGTGCTTGAACTCCAGCACGTGTTTGCCGCTGGGCCGCGTCTGGTCAAAGCGAATGTAGGGGCGCTGAATGTTCGAGCGGGCCAGGTCATTGGTCTGCAGGCGCTCCACTTCCTTGCGTCGGCTGGTCACCTGCGATGACCGCGTTCCCGCCGCAAAGCGCGCTATAAAGTCGTTCAACTGCGCAATCTTCTTTTCGCGCTGCGCGTTCTGCGCCTCCAGCGTTGAGCGAATCTGCGTCTTGGCCATCACCATGTCGTCGTACCCGCCCGTGTACACAATGATGGTTTGGTAATCGATGTCCGCGGTATGCGTGGTCACCGAGTTCAAAAAATGCCTGTCGTGCGAAATCGCAATCAGCGTTCCGTCGTAGTTCTGCAGAAAATCCTGAAGCCAGTGGATCGAATCAAGATCCAGATAGTTGGTCGGCTCGTCCAGCAGCAGCGCTTCCGGCTTGCCAAACAGCGCCTGCGCCAGCAGCACGCGCACCTTCTGTCCGCCCTGCAACTCGCCCATCTTGCGCTCGTGGATCTCGTCCGGAATATCCAGTCCCTGCAGCAGCACAGCCGCGTCCGACTCCGCTGTGTACCCGTCCTCGTCCCCGATCACGCCTTCCAGTTCACCCAGCCGCATTCCGTCGGCGTCAGAAATCTCAGGCTTTTCGTAAATCCGGTCACGCTCTTCAAGGGCCGCCCACAGTGGCTTGTTGCCCATGATCACCGTGTCGATCACGCGATATGCGTCAAACGCGAACTGATCCTGCCGCAACACGCCAAACTTCCGCGGCCGAACTACCGTGCCCTTTTGCGCATCCAGGTCGCCGGTTAGAATCTTCATGAAGGTGGACTTGCCCGACCCGTTGGGCCCGGTCAAACCGTAGCGGCGCCCCTGGACAAAACTCACGCTTACGTCCTCAAACAAGAGCTTCGAGCCGTAGCGCATCGTAACGTTGCTGACACTGAGCATGTTTTCTTTGATTCCTGTATGAATTTCCTGCCGAATCGCGCTCTCCGCAACCCGGCAAAGGCCGCATGGCCCGGTCATGGCTTGGTTGCACGAGAGATTTTCAGGAGCGGAACACGTGTGTCCTGCTTGAGAATGTCGACTCTTCTAGTTTCTCATATGTTCCGGGTTTCCAGCCCCAAGGGCGGAAACCTGCGGCAGCGTTGCGCCTATCATCGAAAAGCGCCGCGTCTTCCGTCAAAAGTGGTCGAAGTTCAGCCAAAACTCAGCCAGAGCGCATCTCAGGCTGGTTACGGCGCAGCCGCGAACTTTCCGCCCTTCGCATAAAGCCAGTCTGTACCCGCCTGTGGATTGTTCGGATCCTTCACAACGTAGAGCAGAACCGTTGTGGGCGCGAAGCACTGACGGTAGATCAGCCCCATGCCGGCGCCGTAGTTTGGCTTCATCAGGTTGACGCTCAGGTTGAAATAAGCCGGAGGATTGTCGATCTTGACCATGCCATTGTGCGCCTGGTTGGTAATCTCATGAACCCCGCCGCCCGCATAGCTCTGCGAACCGTCCCTCGCCATACCGAACTCGTAATGCGGCGGATTCGGATTGTTCTGGTCGTATGTCGTGTCAATAGCAAATTGCAGCCGGTTGGTGATCGGAGTCATCGTCTTCGCCGTCACAACACGCACCAGAATCGAGCAAGTATTTGCCGACCCCGGCCCATAGATCGCATTCACGTAGTTGTCCGCGCTGTCTCCCGTCTCATCGGCAATCAGCTCAGCCGGAGTCGGCGCCGGATGCACGCCCGCGCAGGCGGCCGGCAACTTGAGCAACTGCGCGTCAGGCGCCGCGAGCGTCACTTTGCGGATATCGACCATCGTCATTGGAGCAGCGCCGGGCGGAGTCATCATCGCGCGCATCACAAGGTTGTCTTTTTTGTCGAGCCACGCTTTCACGTTGCCCTGCGGAGAATTTTGCGCGTACACCTGGGTCGAGATACCCGCCACCATCTCAGTTCCCGCTGGCTTCAAATCTCCCTTCGCAATGCCGCCGGTCACTTCCGCCGTCATCGCAAACGGATCGCCCCAGTCTCCTGAAAATCTCCCCGCCCCGCACTGGATCGGCGATGCCTTCGGATCCCACGAATAAGTCACGCCTGCCTTCAGGTCATAGAGTGTTGTCGAGCTCTGCGTCGGGCGAACCACTGCAATCACAGCGGTGTCGCCGTTGCGATAGACAGTCATGGTTCCCGGGTCGGGAGCGCCCATGGCTTCCGATATCGTGTAGGCAGTTGGCGGCGTCTGTGCTTGCGCCAGTGGGTTTAAAGCAAGCAGACCGGGAAAGACCAGGACGCAAAGACAGACAAGGGCGCGTGGAGTCGACATCGAAAAACTCCTTTGTGATTGAAAAATGGGCCTGAATGTTTCCAGCAACTACCAACGGATGGGCAACTTCGAGAGGAGTGTCCGATGATAGCTGCGGTCCTCTACCTCGTCAAGATTTCCTCGCGCCCAGCCTGCCCTCACAAGATCGAACAGAGCTTCGCAAACGAGTCGAGTTCGATCAAATGTTGGCCCGTCGGCGGCACATCCACCGTCGCGTGTTCCAGCACCCAGGTATCCTTGTGAAAGAGAAAAACCGCGTGCAGCCCGGCAGCGAGCGCCGGATTGATATCGCTCTTGGGACTGTTGCCGATCATCCAGCTGGTGTGCGGCTTCAGTTCGTGCCGGGCAATCACCTCTCGATACGTCCCGGGATCTTTTTCCTTCACAATCTCCACGGCGGCAAAGAGAGGCGCCAGGCCCGACCGGGCCAGCTTGTCGGCCTGTTCCGCATGGTCGCCCTTGGTCATCAGGATCAGGTGATGCCGGCTCGCAAGCTCCGCCAGCGTGTCCGCCACACCCGGCAGCAGTTCAATCTCCTGTTCGGCAATCGAGTGCGCAAATCCGCGAATGCGTTCCTTTTTCTCTTCGGTAACCGGGGCTGGGCTCAGCCGCTCAAAGCAGGTCACCATCGAATGCGTAAAACTCGTCAGGCCGTACCCGCGCGCAAGAATCGTCTCGCGCTCCACGGCGTTCAGCGCCTGCCGCACCTCGGCCGGCGAGTATTCATGATGATTCAGATAGCTGATGAACGACGCAATCGCCCGCTCAAAGTAGATGTTGTTTTCCCAGAGCGTGTCGTCGGCATCAATCAGCAGGGTCTGGCCGGAAGGGAAGTCAGGCATGTGTCGATGGTAAAACCTCGCCGGCCTCTTAGCCTTGCGGAAAAAGCGCCCGCAGCCTCAAACGCCCAGCTCAGCCCGGATCGCCCCGGCAATCGCCTCCGCATGATGCCGCATCGCATTCTCGCTCTCGGCCTCAATCATCACGCGCGCAAGCGCCTCAGTCCCGCTGTAACGAATCACCACGCGGCCTGAGTCCCGCAACTCCTCCTCGGCAGCCCTGATTGCGGCAACCACGGCAGGAATCGTTTCCATCGGCCTCTTCTCGCGCACCTTCACGTTCACAATCACCTGCGGAAACACCTTCAAGTCAGCCGTCAATTCCTCGATGGTCTTCCCGGTTCTCGCAATCAGATCGAGCACCACCAGCGCCGTCAGCAGTCCGTCGCCCGTCGTCGCCAGATGCGGCAGCAGAATGTGTCCCGACTGTTCTCCGCCCAGCGCCGAGTCCTGCTTCAGCATCTCTTCAAGGACATAGCGGTCGCCCACCGGCGCGCGGAACATGCGAATGCCCGAGCGCTTGAGCGCGGCTTCAAGACCCATGTTTGACATCGTGGTGGCAACCACCAGGTCGCCCGTGAGCAGCCCGCGCTCCTTCAGGTCGCGCGCCGCCACCAGTAGAATGGCGTCGCCATTGATCACGTTCAAGTTCGCGCCGGAAAGCATGCAGCGGTCCGCGTCGCCGTCGAAGGTCACGCCTAGCGCGGCGCCCCGGCTCTTCACTTCCGCAGCCACGTGCGACGGATGCAGCGCCCCGCAGCCGGCATTGATGTTGCGTCCGTCGGGTGCAACATTTACCAGCGTCGCCCCACCCAGGCGGCGAAACAGCTCCGGCGCAACTGACGATGCGGCCCCGTTCGCGCAATCGGCCACGATGTTCAGCCCGGCAAGGGAGAGACCAGGAACCGTGTCAATGAGGAACTGAATGTAATCCGCTTTGAATGCAGGATTGTCTTCAACGGCAGGCAACGTTTCAGGATCAGGCGTTGCAATTCTTGCGGCGTGATGGAGAATCTCGTCCTCCATCGCCAATTCCACGGCGTCCGGAAGCTTGAAGCCGTCGCCGCCGAACAGTTTGATTCCGTTGTCCTGCCAGGGATTGTGCGAAGCGGAAATCACCACGCCTGCATCGAACCCATGCTTGCGCGCCAGAAATGCGATCGCTGGCGTGGGTACTACGCCTGCGCTCTCCACCTTCGCACCCGCTGAACGCAGCCCGGCCGTAAGCGTGGCGGCAATCCACGGGCCCGATTCGCGCGTGTCGCGGCCCAGAATAACCCTGGGCTCAGCGGCCACCTTCTTGAGCGAATGCGCCAGCGCAAGCCCGGTGGCAAAAATGGTGGTCGGATCGAGAGGGTTCTCACCTGCGACGGCACGAATGCCATCGGTTCCGAAAAGTTGGCGTGCAGTGCTTGCGGTCATGGTCACAGTCTCTAATTTTATGGTGTTAGCCCTGCCGGCTGTCTGTCCCCTTTTCAGGGGATATGGAATCCACATTGCTGGTGAACGTGCCGTCGGCCAGCCGCGTCGTAACCTGTTCGCCGGCAACCAGTTGGCTCGCAGATCGGATCAGTGTGCCCTCTGCCGACTGCACCAGGGCATAGCCGCGGTCGAGAACCGCCAGCGGCGAAAGCGCGATGAGCCGCGCATCCACGCCGCCCACGCGCACCGCAGCCCGCTTCAGAGTGCGGTCCAGCGACCGGTGAATGCGAGTGCTTAGTTCCGTCAGCCGTTCGCGAGCCTGTGCCAGCGCCTGCCTTGGATCGTGCCTCAGAACCGTTGCGCTCAACTCGGCAACCTGCGTCCGATGCTCACGAAGCTGCCCGGTCACCGCCGCTTCCAGCCGGAAGCTGAAATCGTCAAGCCGCTGCGCCGCGCGGTGAAGCATCGTGGACATGCGCGTCTCGGCCCGGCTCACCGGAACGCGGGTCA
>Ga0224554_1001015_pt1 | contig 19746 bp, 22 predicted proteins | sample 714S22024metaG_FD_180666 | JGI IMG/M metagenome (GOLD analysis project Ga0224554, IMG submission 180666) | Peat soil microbial communities from Stordalen Mire, Sweden - 717 S2 20-24 | ecosystem: Environmental > Terrestrial > Soil > Wetlands > Peat | place: Sweden: Norrbotten County, Stordalen...
CTCACGAGTGCCCGCGTCAAAGTTGTCTTGCCCGATCCGGAAGGACCTGCAATGAGAAGAACTGTACCCAACATTGAGGCTCCTTCCGTTATCTTACACAGTGGCAGTGGTATATCCGAGAAGCAGGTAAGAAAACGCAAAACGGCCGCTCCTGAGAGCGGCCGTTGCGAATTGAATTCGATTTATAGGGGTTGTAGTCGGTTTATTGGGTTGATAGGGACCCTCCGAAGAGGCAATCCCATTCGACATAACCCCCGAAACCGGAGGCCACGTCAAACTGTGTAGAATTTTACCATATATCCGTTGCTCCTTGCGTGGGGGGCTGGGTACTGGTTATTTGATGTTGGGTGGCTAGGGCCGACATCGCGCGAGTTCCCGTTGGAACTGTCTTCGCAATCTGCGAATAGAAAGAGGCGAGCATATCTACGGTTTGATCCGTCTTCTGCTCAAATCCGCTCGTGTTGGACAGGTACAGCAAAAGGCTAAAGGTTTCGCTGCCAACGCGAAGAACATGCACTGTGCGCGCCGTGGTTGCCTTGTGGCCCCACCAATAGTCGTGGACATATTCGAGAAACGACGCGGCCAAGGTATCAGATGCGAGCACTTGCTCAACCATGCGGTGGACCATTACGGACGCTGAAACTCGCTCATCATGGGCAAGCTTCTCCAGCGCAGACATTACAGGCGCCTCGAGGAGAAGCGGCTTCCTATTTGATTCTGAAGGTTTATTACCCGAATTTAGAACAAGTTGCATTTCTATCTGATACTTCGGTTTCTAAATAAGTTGCACATCTTTATGAGATATGCACGGAGGTGGGACGTGGACGGATTGTTAGTTCGTCCACGTCTCAGGGTTTAGGCAGCGCGTCTCTCGATCGCAGGGACAACCTGCATATTGAGGGCGAGACGATAGAGCTTCTGGAATGTAGGGATGGTATCCAGGTTCTGCAACTCGTGACGAAGAAGCAAGGTTCGCAGTGCCGATGGATGCGTGTGCTCGGCGACTTCCCTGATTTTGGTCAGGAGAGCAACGGCCGCATCCAACTTTGCCGTGGCCAAACCGAACTTCTCCCCCTTGATTTCGCCGACGTCCAGCTTTGCCGCCAAGGTTTCGAGGATGTTGTCCGCCAGGTTGAGTCCGAGGATGGTTTCGTACGTCTTGCGTGCTGCGCGAAACTTCTGCTCTGGCTCACTGATGGAGTGGACTTGTCCTTGCTGCGGCGGAACTACTGCGGTCGCCGTGGGTGTCGCGAGCACTTGCGGCACTTGCGCGACTTGCGGCACTGTAGCTGCCACAGGGGCGGACTGCTGGGGCTGAGCGCCCTGCTGACGAGTTCCCTGCTGCTGCGTTGGAGTCGCCGAACGGTTTGCTATTGGCGCAACGTTGCTCTTTGGCCGCGTTCCTCCAGGCATCGCCCATCCCGGCAGATCCGGCAACTTCGTTGCATTACCACGTTCATCGAGCGGGACCCACAACACGCTTCCAAGCTCTTTGAACCGGTAGAAGTACTCGCCCAACCCGAACATGGATGCCGCGCGCTTCTTCGCCTGGGCTTCCGCACGCGTCACAGCGTTGTCGTCATCGGCCCACATCTCCCCCGTCGACGCCTTCTTGCCTATTCCGAAGATGTCCAAGGTGGCAATGACGGTGACCTTTCCGGTAGGGACGCACTTCCCTGCCCGCATCCGTGTAAGCCCAACCGTTGTCTCGCTCGACAACTCAAAGGCCCACCCAGCCGGGGTGAACACTTCGTTTAACCGGGCGGTGTACGCTCGAGGGTCAGCATATGCGGCGACGCAGCCCTTTTTCCCATCCGGCGTTTTGTTGGTGACGCGCCACTTCACATCGGCGATGGCAAAAGGCTGGCTCAGACGAGCGAGCAGGGCCTTTGCTTCTTCGGGGGTGTAGACAAAATCAGCCATAATTGGCACTCCTTCGGAGTCAGTACATAAACAGTTAAAGACGGCCACGGAAGCCAAAGTTGAGACCACTGTGGTCGTCGTGGAAAAACAACACTTCACTGGTTAGCTTTTTGCGCTTTCTAGCCTATCGGGACAGCAGAACTGATAAGGGCTACAGCTATTTATTAGCTGTAGCCCCTATTTGGAACCGGGCAATTACTGAGCGGGTATGTCCGTTGTTGTGTTGGTGGCAAGGTTGACGACCGCGACCTCGGAACTCTCCGCCACGTAGAGGAGATTGGCCGAGGGGGCAACCGTGACATCTTCTGCGGAATACTTAAGGCTGATCAGACTGACCACAGTATTGGTGGTGCCGGAGAATACCACTAGGCCGCTGTAACCGTTGCCGGCGACGTAAACCATATGCGTCTGCGGGTTGACTGAAAGACTCCCGCCGCTCGTTCCCAGGTCAACAGATGTGATGACTTGGTTGGTAGCGCCATTGATCACCGTAATGGTGTCTGGCCCAAACGCCGTATTCGCTACATAGACGGTGTTAGTGCTCTCATCAACGCCAATGCCACCGGAGGGAACCCGATAGGGAGTTGACGGTGCGAGAGTTGCTGTAATGGTGTTGTTGGAGCCATTGATCACGGCAACGGTATACATCGTAGCTGCGTAGATGGTGTTGGTCTTGGTGTTGATCGCCAAGGCGCTCACGTCGTCACCTATTGTCAACGCGCTGGCCACTTGGTTCGTCGCTCCATCGACAACATACAGATTCTGGTCACTTCCGGACACCCACTCCGCAATGTAGACCTTATTTGTGACCGGGTTGACAACAACCGCGTACGGGTCGTCTCCAACCGTCGCAAGCGTGGCCTTCACGAGGTTGGTTGCACCGTCTATGACAGACAGAGACCCAGCGAGGGAGTTGGTGACATAGATTGTGTTCGTTACTGCATTCACAGCGATGCCGGTCGGGCCGCTCCCGACGTTGATAGTGGCCGTGAGGTTGTTCGTCGCTCCGTCAAAAACTGACACCGTGTTGCCTGCGCCGTTCGCGGTATAGAACAGGTTCGTCGTGGGGTTGAAGGCTACTGCCATCACTTCCGACGTCGAGCCAACGGATGGAACTTGCTTAGGAGCCGCGATCGGAGCAATTCCGCTCGCACAGCCACCCAATACTGCAAGGCTGGTCAATCCAATAAGTGCAACAGTGATTACTCGCAAGGTACGGGTGGTTCCATTGAGCTTGTTCATTGTGTTCTCCGTGAGGGTCCACCTGGCAGACACTCTGTTTTTGTTAGTGTTATGCGACATAGCAGCTTTGTGGTAACCGTGCGATAACTTAGCAATAAGCCGCTAAGTTATTGATCCTGGACGTCTCAAAACGGGATGTCAGCATCACAAATCCCCTGGTCAGCATAGTCGGCCGCGTCGGGAGTGCTCGGCGTGTTCGAGGACTTGCTGCCGCCGCCCGGAGTACCGAGAAGCGAGAGTTCGTTGACCAGAATCTCGGTCTTGTAACGCTTCTGACCGGACTCCTTGTCATCCCACGACCGAGTCTGGATCTTTCCCTCGATGTGAAGCTGAGTGCCCTTCTTCACGTAGTCGCGGACGATCTCCGCGGTACGCTGGAAGGCAACCATGTTGTGCCACTCCGTCTTGTCCTGCCAGTTGCCCTGCGCGTCCTTCTGACGATCAGCGGTGGCGACAGTAAAGCTAGCGATGGTCATGCCGCTCTGGGTGGAACGAATCTCTGGGTCTTTGCCTACGTTGCCTAGAATGAAAACTTTGTTTACGCCTTTTGCCATTGTGGTATCTCCCTCCTGGAAGCGTTGAGCTTTCGGTTGTTGCCTTGCGGCCGTTGAGTGAAAAAGCTGGAACGAACCAACCCCACGGTGAAAGTTTTTAGGCAGCTATCGGAAGTTCAAGCTGATCCGGCTCTGCGAACGAAAAGCGATTGATGAGAACTTGGGTAAGATATTTGATCTCACCCGAGCTTTTGTCCTCCCACTGCTTCAGGTGGTACTTGCCTTCGATGTTGATCTCGTTCCCTTTCCGTATTTCGTGACGAATGGTAAGCGCGAGATCTCCACACGCAACAATGTTGTAGCGCTTCTGCCGGTCTGTGTAGACGCCGGCGCGATTCATACGACGCGTTGTACTTGTGAGTGAAAAGGTTGCTGTATACAACCCTTGCATTGTTGCGCGAATGACCGGAGTATCGCTAACTTCACCAGTCAAGACGATTCTTCCTTTATCCTGCATATTGCCTCCAAAAACAGTAAGTGGGGCCTGATTGCTTTCAGGCCCCTCTTTGTCACGCTGCTTGTGAAATCGTTTCATTGCACCTGGAGGTTGTTGGGACGATTCCACATGTCCTGAAACTTGCGCTCGAAGGCTTGGGCCGCCTGTTTGTTTGTGAAAACCGCAGCGGAGTTGTCCTGACGTTTCTCGCCAGACGGACTCCAGTTGGCACTTCCCTCTCTAAGCCGACTGCCGTCGCTCCATTCCTTCAAGTGCATCAAATCGCTGCTATGCTTCACGCGGATGGAGACGTTCTGCTCTGCGGCAAGCTTGCGTGCGACGTATGGATCTCGCCCACTCTCTTGTTCATATTGCTGTGCGTCCCGGTAAATGCGAACCTTGACCCCACGTTCGGCGGCGTCAGCTACTGCGTCGGCAAGGATGTGGTCTGTAAAGGCGTACATCGCAATGTCAAGGTGGGCGTTGGCGGCAGTACTATTGAGCGCCTCTACGTCCAGACGCTCAATGTTGGCATCGGGACTGTAGGCGAACGTGCCGGCTGGTGTTGTGATCGCCGCCGAAACGGTTTTGCCCAACTCGGGCAGATGCATAGATGCGAACGACGGCGTTGAGTCGAAGATGTGATTCAGAAACCCATGCCGGATGAAGCTCATGCACACTGTAGCTATGCAGCCAAGAACGAGGTAACGCGCGATGTATCTCATTACGGGGGAACCTTTCTTTCCATCAGGGCGCCGATAGCGCGGCAACTTCGACCGGCGCTGTGGTTTGCTGTGGCTCTACAATTTGTTGTGCTGCACTCTTGTTGCGCTTGACTCCTTTGCCGCTGGTTGTCGCTGCCGGGGTTACTGCGATCACGAGTGCTGTATCAATCAGTGGTTCGCCTTCGATCACTGGAGTTGCTTTCACTTTGGGTTTTTTGATCGCTGGAAGTGCGACTGGCAGTAACGGAATGCAGTGGGCTCGCTTGTTCTTCGGAGTCGTCGCCCCTTTGCTGACCGCTTGAATGAGGGGAACCAGATGTTTGGGGAAGTCGACGGCCTCGCCGGCGTGGTCAAAGAATACGGGTTGCTTCGTCCCGGGGGCGAGAATGCCATTCTTGCCCTGGAATAGAACCCGACGTTCCAGAGACGGACGGGAGTCCTCTTTTGCACCTGCGGCCAGATAGTGGTGGGTCACCAATAGGTCGCAGGAACTGCCATAACGAAAAATTTGGGCGCGGATCATCTCTTGCGAGATAACTCGCCGCTGAGTGGAGTTCGGGATCAGCGATTGAATGGGAATTGAAACCGCCAGGCCCAAAGGGAGAATGCCGGCAAAGCCGATGTAGTGGCCAACTTCACCCGTACATCCGCCGCCCTCTTCCCCGGCAATCATCCACCGCTTGTGTTTCTCTTGGTGCACGAGGGTAATGTTCGGGCGGGCACCGAGCGCGAGGCGTCTAAGCTCAACTATCACCTTTCCGTGCATAGTCATTCCGAGGCCGCTATTTCTCGTCGGCACTGGAGTTGCTTGCTTTGCTGCTACTTCCATGGGTTTTGATCCTCCTCGATGGCGCGATACTTCCCACTTCAGAATAACATGGACAGTGGTAGTGGTATATTTTGCCACAAGGGTTTGAGAGTTGGCCGCATAACCGGCCACCCCCTCGCAAAACAAGGGGTGGCCTGCAATTCGGTTTATTGATTTGTCTTTCGCTTATTTGGGGTGAGGGTCGGTTTATGGAGTGTTTCTCGGAGTCACCTAAAACAAGGTGGTCCGTCCGACGTGAACCCCGAAACCGAGATCACATCAAACTTTTATGGCTACCATATATACGTGTCCTTTTGGAGGGCGCGGTACTGGTTGGCAATAGGTGGGTGTCGCAGCGGCGATCCTGATTCTTCCGCCTATCTCAGGCCAAGGTTGAATCAGGATCGCCGGCGTGCGGGAGGGTAGCCGCAGGCTGCACGAATATCGTCTGCCGTGCATCCAGCCCAGCATTTGTAGAATTGAGGATCGGACTTTTTGATAGCCAGGTTGTCCCGGCCTCGATCCTTTCCGGCTTTTTCGCATGACGGGCATTGCGCCCACATGTTTCGGCTGTCTCTCCTGCGGATGGTTACGTGTTGGGTTATGTCGAATGCAGGACGTCTGAATCCGACCGAGGGGATGTAGGCGGGGACTGGAGGAGGAGGTTCGTCGACGCTGGGCATCGTAATTCCCGCTGTCCGGGCTTGGAGCTCGGCGAGGGTCAGACGGCGTGCGTTCCGAATCAAGTCAAACTGCGCGCGCATATTGCTGCTCACACGGTCGAACCAGTAGCGATTGGAAGTAGCACGATGAACACCCAGTGGACCTCGGATAGCGTTTCCATAGAAGCCCGCTTCGAGGCGGTCCTGCTTGGGAAATATCTCGAGTCCCTCGACCTCGTGATTGAAGCCCTTGATGGGGACTCCAATGCTGAGTGCAAGGGTATAAACGAGAATCCGACACAGGGCAGCCGGGAGCGGCTCCGCGGCAAATATCCAGAGGTGACCTCCGCGACGGCTCTTTTCGAGCAGTGCTTCGATTCCCTCCTGTTTCAAATCCTGCTGAACGGCCGCAAGATCTGAGAACGCTTTGTCGTGGTCTGCATCTATAGCGATCCATTTGCACGTTGAGTGCTCTGGCTCGATCGCATACAGGCTGATGGTTTTCAGCCCTGCTAGATGCAGTTCGACGTCCTTCGGAGTCAAGGTCAGTTTTATATCTGTCCTTTTATCTTTGGGAGCGTAGTAGGAATACTTGCCATTGGGCGCCGGCGTGTGGCGTTGCACCAGGTAGGCGTAACGATTCACGACAAACCAGTTCCAATAGTCCTCCACCATCTGAGAAGAGACAGGCAGAATTTCCACCTGTCTCTTCGGGGGGATGTAGGGGGTTACGGCTTCGGTCACGCCGTCACCAGACCCATGTGAGTCCGTCCTGCCGCATTGACAACGGCCTGGGGAACGCGCGGACCGCGGTACCAATTGGAGCGACGACGATTGCTGTTGGAGTTCACCCTATTTCCTTTTACCACTATACCACTGCCACCATTGGCAGCATGCACAGTTGGCTTTGGAACCAGCGTCAACTTCGGAAGCTCGACAAAACGACCCAGGTCGTAGAACTGCACGACATAGTCGAACATCGAGGAGTGGAAGGTGTCTTGATCGGCGAAGTTCACCATCGAAAATGCACGGCGAATCTCGTCGTAGATGTAGAAGGCACCGGTGCCAGGCTGACCCGGAATCGCCATCAAGATGACGAGACCTGAACTTCCCTCGAAAACTCGCTCAGCGCGGCCTTCGGAGCTAAGGAGAAAAGCCTCCAGAACCTGCCAACGGGAGGAGCGTCGGCTGATCGCCTTCAGGTTTTCAGCGATGCAAATGGGGTACAGGCTCATAGGCCCGAACGGAGTGCGAGAAAGAAGATTCGACATGATAGGTCTCCAGAAAATGGATAGCCGCCCGAAGGCGGCTTGGGTGAAGAAGCGAGAGATGTTTACACAGCTTGTGTCCGAACTTTGTGCTCGGGTGGCTGTCTACGGGTGGAACACTCGACTGGACGTGTTGTCCGTGTTCATCACGCCATGGATGAAGCCGAGCAACATCCATGGCGCAATCAGTTGCGCCTGCCGGGCGATGACGCCATCGAGCAGCGCGCGATACGGCTGCGCAGCCTGCGCCGCCTCAGGATAGTGGCGGGCGATTGCGTAGTCGGCCAGCGTGCGTACGCCTACTGTATCGCCACGTGCCGCGAAGTACTGGAAGGTGCCCACGCGCAGGTGGCTCGCCGCAACCCGCGTCAGCACGGCTCCCGGCAGCGACGTCTCGCGCAGCACCCACTCTCCGGTTGTCACCGCGGCAAGTGCCCGCGTGGTGGGCACGCCAAGCGCCGCCATCGCCTCGCTCACAATGTGCTCACACAATACCGGCCCCAGCGCGGCTCTGCCGTCTCCCCCGCGCGAGAAAGGAGTCCGGCCGGAACCCTTGAGTTGGAGGTCGTAACGCACGCCGTCCCGCCCACCACCTCGCCCAGCAGGTTGGCGCGCCCGTCGCCGAGCTGAGGCACGAAATGCCCAAACTGGTGCCCGGCATAGGCCAGCGCCACAGGCTCGGCCCCCTCGGCCACACGGTTACCGGCCAGAATTTCCACACCTTGTTCGTTCGCCAACGCGTCCGCATCGAGTCCCAATTCGCGGGCCAACTCCACGTTAACCTTCACCAGTCGCGGCGCGGCAACTGGAGTCGGATTCAATCGCACGCAGAAGTGCTCTGGCAACCTCGCATACGTGTTATCAAAGCCAAAGCGAATCTCTTCGCCGCTGGGGTCGGACGCGGGCTGCACAGTGCCTGGGGGATTACCGAGTGATTTTATCGTCTATTGGATGTGCGCTTGCAGTTTTAGTTGCGTCCTGGTGGAGTGCCGCCAATTCTCGTCGAGCTGCCGAATCGGCGCGTGAAGAATTGAGTTGACGGTAGCGACGTATTCCAGTCGAGAAGACTTCACAGGACTGATCGTCTCATCTTGCCGTGAGCTGCCAAGCATTCCGGAGAGCAGCAAATAGGTAACGTAAGCCATCCGATTAGTGATCAGGTTTCTGGCCGGCAGATTTGTATCAACGTGGATTAAGACGCGGTCAGCAATCTGCACTTGTCCGGTACAGCTGGTGATGGCATAACCATCGGGATTTGCCGAGAGTTATTGGCTTTGATCTTCAGATAAGCCTCTTCGCGGCGGCGCGTTCGCCATGCTCGAAGGCGTATACGAATGGCTCAAGCTCTTCTTCACTCATGCCAATACTTTGTCCAGTCTTGCGCCAACCATTCACGGCATGTGTAACGTCGCTCAAGATATGCTTGGCCCGCTCAGCCGTGATGCGGAAATAAGCAATCACGGACATGAGGGCATCGATGGTCATGTCAGGGCCTGCATCCTCGGATATCCACGTCTTCAATTCACGCACGCGCTCGGGTGACGGGTTGATGTCGAAGGCGGGCGACAACCGCCAGAATTCCCGATCTACATGCAGGAAGCCGTGATTGCGCAGGTGGTCGTCCACATTCGTAATCAAAATCGAGAAGGCGATACGCCGCCACAACTCTTCGATATCGGCTTGTGCGTCAGCCCCGTGTACGCGGATTGCGTCCACGATCTCGGTGTAGGTATGTTCCTCGGGTTCCGTCGCCTCGACACCCAGCATGGTCGCGGCGGAGACATACATTAGGCGATGCCCGTTGTTTTGCCGGTCGAAGCGGCGGATCAGCGCAACCGGCAATTCTTCGCACTGGACGATACGCGCCGAGGCTGCATCGATCCCGGCCTTTCTGGCAAGCGTCAGAGCGAGCACTTCTCCCTTGGTAACGGCGCGCTCGTCTGCGATGCTCGGAAACTTGGCGATGCTGAGCGCGCCGTCTTCGTCAATGACCGTGCATTTCGGGCGCATGCCGCCAAGCGACGTGCCTCGGCCGCGCAAATATGCCAGGTCCGCCGCCGTCTCTTTATTCGCCTCGAAAGCACGTGACGCGCTGAGCAAATGTCCAAGCTCGATGAGTGGCGGCGCGGTCCGGCGCCCTTCTTCCCGCGCGCGCTGAAACACGCCCTCTTCGTCGCGAAAACGAAGCGCGCCGACACGGCTGAAATCATCCACAGCCAGTAAATAATCAAGCGCGTTGAGCGGCTGCGCTTCTTCTTTTCCTTGACGGCGCAATTCTTGTCTGCGCTTGATGTGGTCGCGCATGATGACACGCCTTGCCCACCCATCGGGTTCGGTGTCGGCAATCGCGGCATGAAATAGAGAACCGTCTTTTGACTTGCGATGAAACTGTGGTCCCGCCTGGAGCGGAAGCGTCGGCCCCAGAGCGAAACGCGCGGGGGCGCCGAGCCAGCCCGCACCATACTCGAATGCGGCGCTTTCGCGACGGCCCTGCAGGTCGTAACGCAGCGTGCCGACCTCGACCCCATCGCCCAACATCACGTCGATATTTCGTTTCATGATTGCGGCACCCGTGCTTTCTTCATGCGTACGCGCTTGGGCAGACGTTCTTCATCGAGCAGAAGGCCGGTATCGTCGCGGCTCACGTCGATAAGAGTGCCAAGAGGATCACCAAAGCCCAAGACGAAAAGTGCCATCGCATACACGCCAAGGCCGACTTTGGGGTCGCCCTTCTCTGCGCGGAGGTAAGTATTCTTGGCGACGCCCATGCGCTCGGCGACGGCAAGGATTGTGAGCCCACGTTTCCGCCGCGCGGTTGCCAGGTCGCTGCCGAATTTGGCCAGCGACCGCTTGACGGCGGAGGGCAGAACATCTGAAACATTCGATCTCATTGATAAAGCTCCATACATAAAGCCTTATGGCCTTATACCGTCCAATATATAGGACTATATTTAAAATGTCCAGATCGGATAAATTCAAGGATCATGTCTTTGCGTGTCAATGCAGCGTCACGGGCTCGCAGCTCGGAGACTTGGCGGCAATTGTTCCCAGCCCTGTCGAGCTGGTCTCACGGTCTGTGCCTGTCCCTTGCCGAGGTGCGAGATTGAACGAAATGCTGGAAGTTGTCGGGCTGATCCCACACGATCAGCCCGTTGGCCCGCTCGGGTAGCCGTCGCGTGATTGCGACGCCAAGATCTGACAGCATGTTTTATGGGGTGTGGAGGCTGCCTACCGGCAACTTCGCCGACACGCAGATGAGGCGGAAAGTCCGATCAACTGCAAAGTTTTGAGAGTTCGTCACCCGCGGAGTTCAACTCGACGCTGGGGAGTCTTACGAATTTGCGGCGCGGTCACGTACGCACCACCCCTGCGAATGCAGAGGACGGAACCACTCAGTGTTCGGCGGAGTCAGTCACTTTTGACTCTTTGGTGGGAGGCTGTTCGTAGCCTCAGTTGTCATGGATTGTTTCCGCTCGAAAGCTGATAGGGGGCGGAATGTCTGCAGGAGTGTGGATGCCATCCGAACGCGCTGTTTGTGGCACAACGATGTTTGGAGGCCGGAGTTGGGCTTGGTTGGTTATGTGCGGCGGTTCGTACTTCAACACCTGATAGATCAGCACCATCACAACGGGGAAGAAGAGAAAGCCACAGAACAGTCCTCGCCAGAAATACGACTTCCAGTTTGGAATGCCCTTACTGCTTGCGATGATTCCTGGCACTGCCCCGAACATGAAGAGCAGCGTAGGGATCGCCTCGACGAGAGGCAGCCACCACCCAACTTGCTGACCTTCGGTATTGCCCGCCGGGTGTGGACGTATATTCGACCCGGGAACCCAACTTCGAGCCATTGGGTGGTGATGGTACAACTGCGCGGTGGCCGGCGGTGCTACCACCGCAAGAGATGCACTGAGGAGGAGAATGGTTAGGAGCGATCTCCTGAACATGGCGGACCTAGTTCCAGCCAGACGGAGATGCTACCTGTGGGACGGGCAGAGGGCAGACCGCAAGAAGGGCCTTGATTGCCATCGGCTTGTCGCCACTCAGAACAGCAGTGCGCGGCATGCAGGACGCGACGAGGAACGTCTGTTGAGCTTCATATTTCCGCCAAAAACCTGGTTTGGGTCCACGCATGAGAAATCTCCTGAATTGCGGTTGAACGGTTGAATTGCATTGGGGTTTGAGCCTCGCCGAATGACGAGTCAGTGGGGTACGGTGAAAAAGATCGGGGAATGTCCAGAAAAAAGGCAGCTCCCATGAAGGCAAGCTGCCGGAAGTGGATCACTCGTGTTTCCGCTGGACAGCGGACTTGATCTGCGGAGCCTTTGGCTACACGCAAGAAAGGGTGGGGTCGAATTGGGAGGCTCGACCCTCAAAGCCAGGGTGGTGGGTGGTTGTGACCAATGCAGAACGCGAGGTCAGCGAAGATGAAGTCTTTTATCGCGAAGCAGCAACGAATGTCCCTGACAAAGGCATACTGCTCCAGCGATGCGACGGGTCCCAAAGATTGGGACTTGTAGCGGCGAAATAAAGCGCGGCAAACGCACAAACGGCGATAAAGCAGACTATCCAATTGGTTTTCATGGCCGGGTATCCCTGGTGGTGAGGTTGTGCCTCGGTTGGGAGAGGCTACTGTGGAGGCGTCAGGCTTTCGACGACGTCCTGCGAACTACTGGATATCTGGAAACCGTTCCGGGCGCATCGAGCGAAAGTTGGGCTTGAGGTCCTCACCTTGCTGGACAGTCGCCGTATGATCGATAGTTTTTTGCTCGGAGTCCGGGTATCTTATCGAAGACCCAAATACTCGAACATGGACTCGCTTGTCGCAAACGACATAAACATAGCGCCCTCCTTTGGGCGGTTCAACTGCATTGGTGAATCGTTGAATTGCTTTGTTGGGTGGCTGTGGCTGTCGCGCCACCGGGCGGACGATGCTAAAACTTGGGCTATCCAAAAGAAAAAGGCAGTCCCCATGAGGGCGAAGTGCCGAGATGAATCACTCGTATTCCCGCTTGGACGGCGGACTTGCTACGCGGAGCTGGGCTCGACGCGCGAAAGGGTGACGCGGTGCTCTGCGTCGTCGGGTTGGTCTTCGTTGGTATCCAGCCAAGGTCAGACCCCGGCCATATTTACCACCTCGCTTGCGACCCGCTAGGTCGCTGACTGCGTCAATTGGTCAGCCTGCATAAGCCGTTCCAGAGGGACCGACAGCGACAGATTGCCAAATCTGCACCGAGGAGGTTTGACTTCCCACCGTCCCGCAAATGTCGCGGGGTAAAGATCAGTTCAAGTGAATTGGGCTGGCCAAGATTCGGCCAGGCAGCGCGCAGAACGCGAGAGGGATCTTGATCTTCATCGGTTCCGCCGCACACACACGAGCGGTGTTGGGCATGCATGATGCAGCCATTGCGAATTGAAGGCCGTTGTATTTCTTCCAGAAAGCTGCTGTCGATCCACGTCGCATGAGAGTTCTCCTTGGTACGGTGAAACGGTTGAATTGCATTGAGGTGAGTCCGCCGGCTGACGAGCCGATGGGTAGATTGGGAAAGGTTGGGAGCATCCACAATGCGAGGAAGGAGAGCGACCCCTTTGAAAGCGGGCCGCCACATGAAGCACTCGGTTGCCGTGGACACGGCTTCGGTTTGCGGAGCTTTCGCTCAACGCAAGATGTCTAAAGGCGGAGCATTTGCTCGACGCGTAGGGTGAAAAGTCAGGGACGCTAATCTTGCGGATGAGCGTCCCTGATCTTGGTTGCGGCTAGTCTACGAACGACACAGCCGGCAGATGGGCGTAGAGGTTGGGCTTAAAAAAGGCAACTTCCACAATCGCGCCATGAAGTTTCTTGCCGTAAAAACCGGTGAGAACTCCCAGGGCAAAAGCATCCCGTAAGGCAGAAATGGCTAGGTATAGATGTTGGGACATTTCGCTCCTAGTTCGCAGCCGAAGTTGAGGCTTGAGACGCCGCGGGTGCCAAATTGAAGGCGGCTGGGTAATGTGGCGTGGGGACCGACAGACTGAGTTGCAGCCGATCGTACTTCTTCCAGAAGTGTGTGTTTGTGTTCTGCATTTGGTCAGATTCCTTTGGTTGAGGTTGCGGTTATGGCAAACGCGATGGGGCGCAGGCTGCCAAAAGGCGCCACGCCATCCTCGAATCTTGCCGGTGGTGGAGAGAATGCTGGTCGGCCCCGGAATGGCGACCGACCAATCTGCAAAAAGAATGGGCGCCCAAGGAAGGGGCGCCCGAAAAAGGAATCGAAATGCGAACAACACTGCGATAAGTATGTCACAGGAGTTGCGCGCTTCAAGATCGTTGTTGGAGTGGTTCTCGGGGTGTAGGGGGGTATGGGAATGTTGGTTTATTGGGTTTTACGGATTCAGTGTCCGCATAGTGGGTTGTTCAACAGCTACTTTTTGAGAGTCAAAAATCTCAATGTATCTGTGGCAGCGGTGGCGCGCCAACCTCCGGCTGGTCGTCTTCTGCGTTTGAGCCGACGTAGTACGTCCGCCCAAGAATCGACAGAGTGTCGTCTCTCCCAGTGCGTTCCTTGAGCGCGATTATGGTGTGCAGATCTCGCAGCCTTCCCAAAACTTCAAACCGCGGGGCCGCTTCGGTCTGGAGAATCCCCTCCTCCACAAGCACTCGCGCCGAGGCAAAGTCTCCGTGCTCAAGGTACCGAGTTGCCGATTCCAGGTAGACCCATCCGCTCGATATAGTGAGTTGTTCGGTGTTGCGATTCATTCGTTAATTCCTCGACATGTGCGCTGGGTTTGGACGGGAAAATGAAGACTCCCTGGGGGGGAACGGGTTGAGACGTCACCGCTTCAGCCACTTCAATGTCACGAAGCACGCCGTCTAATTGCTCCTGAACCGCTAAATAGAACGGCCCTTCGCACAAGCGTTTCCCCTCAGCTGCTGCTGCCTTTGCGTTCCGAAAATGCCGCTGACTGAGATACCTCTTTGCAAATTTGAGATAGGCCTCGCCGCGCGTCTTCGCCATTTCCTTCACCGCAGCAAGACTCCGCTGCGCATCCTGCCGTGCCGCCAAACAAACAGTTCCCGGTCGCATACCGATTCTCCTTTTGATAAGTTCCGCCCGAGATATCAGACGACAGTTCAGTTCAAAATCTTCCGCCATCACGCCAACACCGCCGCATCAGCGATGCAACTCCTCGCGTACCAATCCTCCTCCGCGCAGCCGAGATAGTCTCACCCGCACGCAGTAACATCGCGCGCAGCCGACACATTTCACACCACCAATGTCTTGCCTCTCCACCCGATTGTTCTCCTCTCCCCGCCGCAAACCGAAACACGAAAGCGACACAACTCGCATCGCCGAACGCAATTTCAACGACCGCAACATCACGCGCAGCCGACACATTTCACACCGCCAACGTCTTGCCTCTCCACCCGATTGTTCCCCTCTCCCCGCCGCAAACCGCAACAGGAAAAGCAACACGGTCCGCATCACAACAGTGCAATCAGCCGCCCACAAACTCACGCGCAGCCGACACCTTTCACACCGCCAACGTATTGCCTATCCACCCGATTGTTTTCCCTTCCCCGCCGCAAACCGCAACAGGAAAAGCAACACGGTCCGCATCACAACAGTGCAATCAGCCGCCCACAAACTCACGCGCAGCCGACACCTTTCACACCGCCAACGTATTGCCTCTCCACCCGATTGTTTTCCTACGCTCGTCGCAAACTGCAACAGAAAAAGCGAACGCTAGCGGAGTAGATTGCGCGACCTTAAGCGCCACTGCACCACATACAGGCCAACCCCGAAAAGAGCGAATCGCGGCGCATTTCACGGCGTAAAGTAGCGCGAACAACCATGAGACCGTGAAAAAGACCACAAAAAGGAGTTTGTAGCGGGGAGATGGTCAATCATAAGTCTCGTATTTTACGCAAGTTAGGAATAGTCTCTCGGCCAATGCTATGCGGCGGTTACGCAGTGGTTACGCGGCGGTTACGCGGCGGTTATGCAGTGGTTATGCAAGTAGGCCCGGAGGACGGTCTATAGCCCACCACCAACCAGTTTGGTTTACATGGGCGCAACTAAGGCCCCAGCTTTAGAATCGCTGGAGCCCTGTTTTACGTCACAGTCGAATGCAATCAGGCTTTCAGTGAGGTGTCAGGCGGGCCGTATAGATGTCAGATAGTCTTTGACTGACACCTGGACCACGGAGCGGTTTTGTACAACGCGCATCGGGGCATCTGTTCCATTAGCTCGGAACTGCGAGACGATTACCACCCCGACTGGGAGCGACGTTGAATAAACTTCTCGGGATAAAATAACCGCATCTTCGTCGTTATCGACGAAGTAGATGAGCCCTTGGATCTGCCGTTCGGTTTCAAGTTTTTTCCGGATTTGTGCGTACCGGTCTTTCGACTTGATCGTCCTTTCGTACTCAATTCCGAGATAGATAACCGCACTCGAATCGTACGGGGCTGTAACTTCAGCGATCGAATCGTAGTCCTTTTGGGTCGGTCGATTCGCTGCTATATTGAGCGATTTGAGTTGTCGGTCGCCGATCCATTGTCGAACATTGAACACTTGGCGAGCCGCAATTTCGATCTGATTCAATCCAAGAAAATGTGAAATCTGCCCGACGTCTGCGAGCGTCTCTGTGTCGGCAGTTACGCTAAGAATCCCCATACCAGAGATCTGTAATGTGTTGAGACCAGCGTGTGTAATTGCAAATACCCGCCCCTGATAAGGCCAGCACTGGGGGTAAGTTTGCAGTTGATCGTGTTTCACTAGACGCGTCAATCGTCGGTTCCGGCAGTCGTAATTCGTCTCCTTTGTCTGCCCGGCGATCAGCAACTCCAGCTGAAGGCGACTGATAAAAGTCGCATTTCGGATGAGTTTGAGGAGCGGGAGATCCTTCGCTGGGTTGAGTGTAGAGGTGCCTTTGTGGATCACCGGCCGTCCAGTAATTCGAGAAATGTCGTCTTGTCGTTGCATGTAATTCTCCAACTTCCGAGGGCGGTCTAGAGAACCGATTCCCTCTTCAACTACAGCAGTGGTTCGTGGTCTAAAACCTAATAATTCGAAGACAGGATGCGGTCTGCATCGGCATTGTCAGAACCCTGAGACCGGGTCGTTAGTCGGCTCAAATTCAGGCAAAGGGTCACACATTGGGCGTGCAGCTATTCCTGCCATAGCGCGTACCACCGATAGGGCACTTGAGAAACGGAGCGCGGCATCCGCCCCACGACTTTCAAATAGTGCTGCTACGACAACCCCTACCGGGACTTTTGCCGAACAGACTTCCCTCGATAAGATGACTGCATCAGCTTCAGTATCCACTATGTACAAGAGGCCATGAATCTGATTGTCCGCCTCGATGTTCTGCCGCATTCGCGCATACCGAACCTTCGACTTCAAACTCCTTTCGTACTGGATCCCCAGATAGATTTGGGTGTTACTGTCCGTGACCCCAGCGATCACAGCGAGCGAATCGTAGACTTTTCGTGTCGGACATCTCACCACTATATTCATAGATCTCAACTCGCGGGCGCGAATAAACTGAAGGACAACGAACGATTCTCGCGCAGCAATTTCGATCCGATTCAGCATGAGGTAGCGCGGCATTTGTACGACGTTAGGCTGCGTTTTTACGTAGGCCCGTGATCTAAACAGCCCGAGTCCGGCCAGTTCTAATATCTTCATTCCCCGTTCGGTAATCCCAAAAACTTGGCCGCGATATGAGTAACATGGTGGGTAAACTTTTATCTGGCCGAGTTCTACCAGGTGTGCTAATCGCCGGTTCCGGCTGACGTAATTCGTCTCCTTTGTCTGCCCGGCGATCAGAAGTTCAAGCTGTTGACGGCTGATAAAAGTCGCGTCGCGGATGAGTTTGAGGAGCGGGAGATCCTTCGCTGGGTTGAGTGTAGAGGTGCCTTTGTGGGTCACCGGCCGTCGATCAGTCCGAGAAATGACGTCTTGTCCTTGCACATGATCCTCCAGCTTCCGAGAGCAGTCCAGATAACCGATTCCCTCTTCATCAACAGCAACGTTTCTTGGTGCAAAGCGTAATAACTCGAAGACAGTATGCGAGCTGGACCGTCGCATCGCCAGTCCGAATTGAAGTCGATCATCCCCTCGATCGTGCTCCGGACACACACAAGGAAGCGGTCTACCTCGGCATCATCGGGCGCTCTAGACCGGAGCATCAGCCTGTTTGATTCCATGTAGCGGGTGACCCCCTCGGTGTAATATTTCGCTTGGAGTATCTCCTGGGGAGAGTCAAAGTATGGCTTCGTAGCTGCGTTGATCCGCACAAAACCGCCAATCGAATGCTTATACTTCTCGGGTGATCCGACCTTAATGTGGGTCGTATTCATGAACGCCGACCGACACCGCAGAAGGGCTCCAGTGCGCGGATCAACCCTCTTATTGAGGTACCAATGCGAGCCGAATGAGATGCACTGAACGATCACTGAGGCTCCCCAGAATTGTCGCTTCCACCGACAGCGTTTGTCTGCCTCTGTTGGTTGAGCTGGTTCCGGAGTGAAGTTGTGCGCTGCTGTAGTGCTTGTACTTGAGCCTCCAGCCGGCGATTCTTGACCTCCAGACTCTCTTCATCTTTGGCGTCTGTGCCTGCCGCTGGCTGCTCACCCGCGGCGGCAGCATTGGCTCGCGCCAGCGCAATATCCACGTCAGATTGGGCAGTTGGAGTGCCGTCATTGTCGACAACTGGACTCTTCTTTTTGAACCCAGCAGGTCTGAACTGGGAGTTCCCCTCGATCCCAAATTCGCTGGCAGCCGCGACCGAGGGGATACTGCTTACCTCTTGTGACTGCTCGCTGCCGGATGCTTCGGTCTGCTGTTCGGATGTTGAATTCGCGGACGGGCCGCTGAGCGTTAGGAACGACAATTTGGGCAAAGTCGCGCTGTCTATCTCGCGCGGCGCGTCGCCGTTTTCACGCAGTTCGCGCTCGTACTGGTCGTTGAGCCGCTCTACAAGCTCGTTGTGAATCTTGATGACTCGCATGTTGTGGAAGCGCGCGAAGTTGCGGGAGTTGGTGAGTTGGAGCACTATGTCGACCGTGACACGAAGCCGTTGATCGCGCTGACGCATCAGCCAGAGGACGTAAAGGAGGAGGAGGAGGATCGCAACCAACGCGCACATCAGGCCCCAGAACTCGACACTCAGGAGTAGGTCGTGGACGAGTTGCTGGTGCCACTGGGAGAGTAGCCCTCCATAGTTTGTGTCGCTGGGATTGACAGCGTGAGTGGCGCTTTCAACCGCGCTCGGACGTGTCGTAACGTCGCACTTCTTCTGCCCAATCGTCGGAGCCCCATTGTCTGGCAGCTGATCCGTATTTGGATAAACCTCGTGGTTGTGGTTCCAGTTGACCGGGGGAGTTGGCCTTCGCTCGAACGGCCCTGGCTGCTGTTGGGATGACCCGGCACCGCCCTGTTGCGCCCCGGGAATGAACGCCTGGTTGGGCGCTACGCCATCCTGAGACTGAGGGTCGTCCGGCTGCGCCTTCTGGGGTTGCTGTGCGTTCCCTACAAGCGTAGCTGCAATAAAGATGATCCCCAATGTACGATGCTTCACGATTTCCTCCCGCTACGTACAGTCTTTTTGCCGGCATAATCTGTTCGTTTTGCTTCCAGGTCGAGGGTCGGAAAACGAAGGTTCAGACCCTGTGAATCCTGCATCAGCTCCGCCATAGACGGATAGAGATTGTTGATTTCTTTGTTCGCGATGAAGTGCATGTCAGGTCGCCGTACATGGATATGTTTATGGACCATTCCCTTATCTGGATCGGACATCACCACCTGCATCTGGCCGCGAGGAAGGCGCTTAAGTTGCTCGTCCCTTATCTGCAATTCATAGAAGTCGGACTTCGTTCCGCTGGTCTGCTCCTCGAACTTATTCCCAGTCAGGATGCCGCCCTTCTCTACGCGAACGGAAACGCGGTCACGCTTCACCTCGCCGCCCTCCTTGCGAAATTGCTCTGTGGTTTTTTCGTCCTTCATCGTCATCATGAATGCATTATTGGGCCCCGATGTGAGAGAGTCCTTGAGGCCAAACCCGACAGGATCGAGTTGCCCGTAGTTCTGTAGCGCGAACATGAACGCGACATTCCCGCCACGTGCGGTTTGAAGAATGCG
>Ga0224554_1001016_pt1 | contig 19743 bp, 16 predicted proteins | sample 714S22024metaG_FD_180666 | JGI IMG/M metagenome (GOLD analysis project Ga0224554, IMG submission 180666) | Peat soil microbial communities from Stordalen Mire, Sweden - 717 S2 20-24 | ecosystem: Environmental > Terrestrial > Soil > Wetlands > Peat | place: Sweden: Norrbotten County, Stordalen...
CACGCCAGAACAAGAGGATATGTTTCAGGCTCTACTTCAACGCACGAATGTGACGGCGGTTAGTGTCACTCCCCGGATTGCAGCCAAGGCGAGGGAGATTCGGGACTACTATTAGACGCGAGGAGTCAAGATTGCTGTGCCAGATTCGATTCATCTTGCGACGGCAATTCAGTACAAGGCTACCGCTCTACATACGTATGACGGCGGGGGAAAGAGAAGGCGGCAAAGCGACCTGATGCAGTTGGCAACTCCTCTGATAGAGAAGTACCCGCTTACCGTGACGAAACCAGAACCGCCTGCGGCGGAGGTTCCAGAGGCCCCTGAGACTGGCCATATTGGGGGTCTATTTGATGAGCCTCCAACAGAGGTAGCACCACAGGGCGATTAAAAGAGAAAAGCCGAAGAGGTTGTCTACGCCACCTTCGGCTTTCCGTTGATTGCGTCAGAACCCGATAAAACTCAGGGATCAGACCACACTCGTCGAATATCTATATGATGCCGGAAATCTGAGGAAGTGTCAACTTTTAAGTGACACTTTTTGAATGACACTTTAGTGGTCCCCCCGGCCGGATTCGAACCGACGACCTCAACTGTTCGACGAGTGTGCTCTATCCACTGAGCTACGGGGGGGGCCACATTGAGTATATGTGACTTAGCCGGTTGGCGCTAAATTAGTAGTATGAAAGCTGAGCCATCAGCATCGGCGAAGGTTCCACAGGAATATGCGGCGTTCAAGGCTTTACTCCGTCAGGTGGTAAAGCCTGAACTGAAACACTCTTCGGCCCCCGCCTCCCCTTCCGGTAAGGGTTAGAAGGCCGCTGAGGCCGTCCTCCCGGTCAATTCCGCATACGATTTTTTTCCTGTTTCGTGAGCTGGCCCCTCTTTGTCTATTGCTTTGGGGCACCGTCGTGGTGTACGGTGGTGCATCAGGCCGAGGAGTCGGTATGCCAGCCAAGAATCGCGTCAGGAACAAAAGAACAGATTCGGTAATGCCACGTACGTCCGTGAGCTTTCCTCCGGAGGTTTACAAGACGCTTGCGGACCTTGCCACGAGGAAAAAGGTTTCGATTGGATGGGTAGTGCGCGATGCCGTTGAAAAATATGTCGCAGACCAGTGGCCGCTTTTCAGCAATTTGAAGGGAAACTAACGTGAAGGCGGCAACAACAACTTATGCGGACGGGCAGGCAGACGCGGAGTGCATCACCGCCGCCCATCTGCACTACGCGGACTTTGATTTCACGGACAGCAAGACCAAATACCTGACACACGGTCTCCACCCATACCCGGCAAAGTTCATCCCGCAGATTCCCGATATTCTAATTCGTGAATTATCCCGCGAAGGCGACACGGTGGCCGATGTTTTTTGCGGAAGCGGCACCACTTTGGTCGAAGCCCTTATCCTCAATCGCAATGCTGTTGGATTCGACGCCAATCCCCTTGCCTGTCTGATCACGAAAGCGAAGACCACCCGATTCGCTTTAGGCGATCAAAAGCTTCTTTTTTCTGTCGTTGCTCAGGCGGAATACCTTGCAGATGCAATCTCGACTGCGGGAAGGACTTCCTTCAATTCATCTACGGCTTTCGTCTCGACAGCCCCGCGTCCGAGCGGAGAAGTGCTCGATTTTTGGTTTGAGCCATTGGTAGTCGAAGAACTCGCTGAGATTCTTTCATGGTGCAATGTGTTGCCGAGTGAGTCGGCTCGCACAGTTGCGCTTGTCGCGCTTTCTTCAATTGTCGTTGCAGCCTCTAAACAGGATTCGGACACCCGTTATGTAAGGCGTGAAAAGAACGCCGCGCCTGGCGAAACGATAACACGGTTCGCCCGCGCGCTCAAGTCATCCATCATAGCGGTAGATGAATTTAGCAAGCGTCTTCGTCCAGACCTAAGCTGCAAGGTGATTCATGCCAATATCCTTGAACAGCCTGCTAGCCCGGAATTTGACCTTATGGTTTGTTCGCCGCCGTACCCGAACGCTTTCAGCTATCATCTGTACCACATGACCCGCATGATCTGGCTTGGCATGGACCAGCCAACGTTCAAGAAGCAGGAGATCGGGAGTCACCGCAAGTACAGCGCCAAGGGTTCAAACGGCGCTACAGCCCAAACATTCCAGAGCGAAATGCGGACGATCCTCGCATGGCTTCGTGGCCATTTGAAACCAGGAGGTTTTGCGTGTTTTGTAGTAGGTGACTCGACAATTCGCAGTGAACGGATAAACAACGCCAACTTAATCGCGGAGGCAGGACATTGCGAAGGATTTACCGAAGTAGCCCGACCGACGCGCATTCTCCAGCCGACCAAGAAGGCGTTTAATCCCGTGATAGGCAAAATCAAGGACGAAAAAATACTGATCCTACAGAACTGTGGGAGGGCGAGCTAATGAGACAACCGCTGATATGCCGAATGAAGGCATACATCCAGCCGTTCGAGCGTACCCTTGCTTTGGCCGAACTCAGCGCCTTGGCCAATTCTGCCCCGGTCCCTGTTGAGCGACAGACTGGCGATCCCATTCTTTTTTCCATACCGCCCGCAGTCAAGGCAGCCGCACTAGTCCGCAACTTGGCTTATTGGGAGACCATCGAGGCAGACCAGTCCTATTTCACAACTCAGGTCTTGCGCGAGCGCACGGTCAACGTGGTACGCAACGGAGTGGCACCGAAAGAAATTCCGCAAATGCTGTTAGCGGAAGAGATAGGGTTACCAAATCGCAGATGCCTTCGTTATGGCACCCACGGGATTCATGAGTATCGCGGGAAGTTTTTCCCCCAGCTCGTTCGATCCCTCATCAACATTGCCGGCATCCCCAAAGGGGGAATTATTGCCGATCCAATGTGCGGAAGCGGAACGACGTGCGTTGAAGCTGTTCTAGGCGATTATCAGGCTGTCGGGCTGGACATGAACCCCTTGTCCGTTCTCATGGCCGGCGTGAAGTGTTCTCTGCTAGCCATCGATCCGGACTTTCTAGTTTCCGCATACGAGCGCATTCGTGGTCAACTCCTACGGCCAGCGGGCAAGCGAAACGCACGGATGACATATTTCGACTCCCTGCCCCCCCGCGACCAGGAATACTTGTCAGCATGGTTTTCCCAACAAGTTTTGCAAGACTTGGACGAGATTGTACGCACGATTCAACAATCAGACGAACGTGTCCGCGATTTCTTCCGGCTCTGCCTAAGTAATATCGTCCGCAGTGTATCGTGGCAAAAAAACGATGACTTGCGGATTCGCAAGGAATTGCGCGTCGATACGGAAATTGACCCGATCCGGGAATTTCTCGAAGAGATGGGCCGCTCAGTCCGCATTGTTCTTGCTCTCCTTTACCAAAACAAAGGAACCTCACTTGGGGCATTTGAGATCACCGAAGGTGACGCACGCGACTTGAAGTCGGCTTGGAATCGCCGCAGAGGTAAAATCGACACCATCATCACATCGCCGCCATACGCCACAGCCCTGCCCTACCTGGACACGGACCGATTGAGCCTTTGCTATCTCGGATTGTTATCACGTCCTGAGCACCGGCAGAGGGACCAGAACATGATTGGCAATCGGGAGATTAGCGAAGGTCAGCGAGCGATGTATTGGGAACTTTTCGAGAGCAAGAAGAAGAAGCTCCCTAAATCGGTCTCCGCTCTGGTCCAGAAGGTCAGCACCCTGAATTCTCAAATCGAGGTGGGCTTTCGCCGCCGCAATCTGCCATCGCTGCTAACGAAGTATTTTATCGATATGCAGCAGGTGTTCGCGGGGATGGTGACGGTTTTGCGGCCCGGCAATACGGCCTTCGTTGTAATTGGCAATAACCACACAATTGCGGGCGGCGAGAGAGTGGAGATTGAGACCGCAAGCCTACTGGTTGACCTCGCATCATCCGCCGGCATGAAGTTTGAAAGACGAATCCCGATGGAGATGCTTGTCTCCCGTGACATCTTCAAAAACAACGCCGTTGCTTCGGAAGAAATTCTCTGCTTCAGAACCCCTACTCAAAAATAGCCGAATCGCTTTGGCGAATGGGGTGCTTGCACGTTGCAGAACGGCGCGAGTTGTGCGAAGAGCGGAGATCCTTGCGGGGCGACTTGAATGTCATATTCAAAGCCGTTCACCGGATCGACGCGCCGGACAAAGAGAATGTCGCCAATACTCCCGGCGCTCCGCAGGGCTTCATTTCCAAGCCGGAAATCGCCCTTTCTCGGATTGAAAAACATCCTAACCGACTGGATAACGCCAATCCGCATCGGCACGTTCATTCGATCCATTTTCCCTAGCCCATTGCGCCGGTTAGCAGGATGAGTGTTATTCCAGGCAATGTCGGCAGTGAACTGACCTGGAAATGTCCAGAACCCAGGGTTTTGGTCCAAAGCCGCCAACGGAATAAAGACTTCCGGCGACCGCCGCGACGTTCCCTTCGTTGTTTGTCCAACGCCCACATCAGTGTTTTGGAGAATCATCACAAAACAATTCGCGCCGCCGAGTTGCGACTGAACGATTCCAGGCGGCGCAACCACCGTTGCCGAGGCAGGTTCAGCCGCTTCTGCGGCGGTCTCCGTCTCGATTTCCGCTTCTGCCGTGGTAGGAGTCGGCGCAGGTGGAACGGTCACGCGGATGAACAGTGGCGGCGCTGTTGTCGCGGGCGCAGTGCCTCCAGTTTCGCCCGTAGCCGGAGGCGTCGTTATGGGTTGTGCCGCCGAAGTCTTCGCCTGTTGCATCATCACCAATTCGGCTTCGGTGCGTACCAGTCCAGCCACGGCAAGCTGTTCGATGAAATCCGGCGTAACGGCGTAGCAGGTACCCTGCTCAGGTTGAGACCAAACATCGAGGGTTGCTTCAACCAATTGGAGGAACGCGGCATCTTCCGGTACTGCGAGGTCCAGTGAAACCGCAAGCGACGCCTCATAGTTGGTAAACAGGCCGCCCCCGGTTAGGTTGCCCGAGCCAACGAGCACATCGGCGCGTTGCGCTGATGTGAACACGTACACCTTTGGATGAAACGTGTAAGGCCCGTTGTTCCTGTAAACGAAGACCTGTCCACCAGGCGTAGCTTGCAACAGGTCATTCAAGCCTTCTCTGGACGTTCCGTATAGGTCAATCCCGACCGAAATCCTGGCTTGCGCTCTGCCGCTGAAATCTTGTAGCGCCTGGCGGATGAATTGTGTTCCCGAACGCTTTACGAACGCAATTGCAGCCCGGAAGCCCGTCCATTGCGGATCGACAAGATGGCTGAGGAGAAAATCTCCTAAGCGTACTTGTCCGAAGGGCTGTGTGATGAATTGCATGACGATACAAAGGCAATCATAACAGCGTTTAGGCCACGTGCTCGACGGTCCGTTTCCGTGGATTCTGTGCCCAGGGCAATTGTGCCCGCGCTGCGGACACAATTGTCGGGCCGCTGGCCCGACAATTTCATCTATCGACAAAATGATGAGCGGGCGCAAAAGCGGAAGCACGGACGGGGATGACAGCGACCGGAAGCACTTGACCGAGCGCGAGGTTCAACGGCTGATCGAGGCGACCAAGATGACCGGAGTCTAAGCTCTTGACCGCAAAGCGGGATGCGCAGCGCGGCCTTGATTCCGGCTGCCTTGGCTACGCTGCTGCAACCCGGAGATGCCAAAGGGCATAAGTAGCGAACGGCCCGTAAGGAAATCGGCCCTCCGGCACCTGCCGCGCATGAACCAGCGCCCCGAAGAGCAACGCCGCTAAAGCAGCGGCTGGAGGGGTGACACATGACCCTAAATTTGGAGTGGGGCTGCTTTCGCAGCCCCACGTGGAGTTACGTGATTAATTTGCAATTAGCGTCACATTCAGGAAGAGCCAACAGGTTGTCATTCCACTTGCCGTCAGCATGGGTGCGAAGATATTCTCGCTTCCCTGCCGACGCTGGAACAACGCCGATATAAACACGTTTTCCGCTGGATCGATCAACCGTATAGAACGCCTCCAGCTTTGCCTTGATACGCCGAATTGCTTCTTCACGCGCCAGCTTCCATTTGCCGGCAAGGTTGCCGATATGGGTTATGTGTTCGTGAGGACTCATCCGATCGGGCTTATTAATAGCGGTGACCTGAAATTCGTTCATGCCGTCACCTCCGTTTGCGCTGCGGCTGCTGTAGCTGCGGGCGGGTAGGCCGCATCAGATGCGGCGGCATGTGCGATGCTCTTGGCCTCGGCGTCGGTGAGAGTTAGCCCTAACTTATTCTTGAGGTAGGCCTTGGTCGCGCTCCTGGCCTGCCGGTTCGAAACGACCGAGTTAGCCACGATGCAGACGTTCTCCCAATCTCGGTTTTTCTTGGTCCAATCGATTCCATCAAGGGCGATCAGTTTCTCCCGCCAGTTATCTTTGTAGGATTTGAGCAATTCGCCGCCGACTGCGCCGAGCGCTCGCACGATGACGGAGTGAGATGAAATGCTTTCCTGTCGGAATTCAATCGCCCGCAAATCACCGCTTTTGACCTTCATCCATGCAGGGATATGCTTCGCCAGCTCGTTCCAGAAATCTACTGCCGTAACAATCTTTGATTGGATAGTGTCGTCATCGTCTACAACATCCCCCACGAGTTCACGGTTAGCATCGTAGAGAGACGCCAGGGTAAACAGCTTAGCCGAGCGTACGGGAAGGGATACGGAATCCTTCTCGACCATGCCCTGAAAAGCAGGAACCTTTTCGCAGACTTCCAGCGTTACAGCTGAGAGAGGATCTCGCTTGTCATAGAGGATGTCGAGCGATTTGGAAGTTTTTGCGACGTTGCGGTTAAGGTCCGAAAACATCTGTTGAACCCGCTCGCGCGTTTCGTACGGGAACAGCAGAACCGAGATTGCTTCGTCCCCTAGCTCTGGGTTGGAATCCAGAGCGTGGGCAATCGCCGCGCATCGATGTTGGCCATCGTTGATGACGAAGTTAGCTTTTTCGAAATCCATTTCCAGTGTCCCGAGGTTCTCTTCGTCGCAAACCGGCTTGAATTTGACTTCGCACTGATATGAAGCGGTGATGCTCGAAAACAGATAGCCATCCTCGTTTTCGGTTATGTACCGCGAAATCTCCGGCACTCGTTTGCGGTTGAGAACCCTCTGTTCTCGATCTTCTGGCCGGAATTCGATCCAGTCCTGGAACGTGAACATTTTAGGTATTGAGCTCAGATTCATCAGGCAAGCGTAGTAGGTCCGCTGGCCCATCATCCCCTTCATTGCTGGAAATTGGACTTTCATCGGTTTGCTTCCTTCAGCTCTAAAATTTGATCCTTGCAGAGCGCAAAGCGCTCAAGGGATCGGAGAGCTGTTAGAAGAATAGTAACAGCTCACGATATAAAAATGTGGAGCTGCATAAAAATTATTTTCCAGCTCTCACAGATTCAACGGTGAGCTGCATTGCTTGTCACGCACCCCTCCCTGCACCGGCTGTCACCGATCTATGTCGTCACCGTAGGTGGACAGCAATACGTTAAAATAAAATGTTATATTTACTAAGTTAGATGAATCTAAAAATTTAGTTGCAGTTAGGAGAATAAATATATGGGCATGGAAAGGCACCACAGTGACATCCTCACCAACCGTCTCGAAATGGTTATGGATGAGGGCTGCGCTCACGTACTGAGAAGTGAGCTTTACCGCTGGTATGGCAAGAAGAAGCTCGCCGCCAGAACCTACCGTGACTTAGAGGAGCGCTGGCAGGAAATAAGCGAAGGCGATTCCGGTCCACTTTACAGAATCTGGGGGGCAGGCGGCTTCTTTCTTCTGGCCGGGGACCGTATGGGCTTGATTTCCGAGGAGGCTGGTGAGGAGTGACCTGGAGCGGAATAAGCCCTTGCAGGTGCGCTGGCCGAGCGACGACGTGAAGGCTGCCAAGCTCGCCACTATTCAGCTACAGGGACAAAGGAAATCAGATACGTTTGCTGCTGACGATTTCTAGTGAGGAAGTCTCCTCCCGTCTGCGGCTGCTTCGCATCCTCCGTCTCCACCTCTGCGGGGCGGTCCGCCCTCCCCGCAACGCCCCTCCGACAAGAACAAAAACAACCGCCAAAACCTCTAAGGGGAGGTATCCCCTCGCGCCCGCAAGCCACTCCCCAATCTTCCGCGCTTCGCTTGTGCAGACCTCCACTGCGCTACGCCCTTTCCACTTCCGCTGCGCTCTAGTTGCAAGGGTGGGGGATACCCCTCGGCTTGCAGTTGCTACCCCCCACCTTCGCCAGGAGGCGTTCGGCATGTATGTACCTGCCACTTGCCCATTCAAAGGCAACGGCAAGGACAACAGCCCAACAGGAGGAACCACCATGAAGAAGCCATCGAAAGCCGCCCAGTCAGTCACCATCAACCCCTCAAGCGACAGCAGCCAAAGCAACCACCAGAGTACCGCTCCAGTCGTTATGCCGACACCACACAAACAGCAGACCGCGAAAGAGGCAATCGCAGCCAACGTCCAACTCCTGATTGAGCAATTGGAGCAGGGACACAGCGAAGGATTGACTGCCTATTTGACTGCAATGGGGCGATTCCATCGCTACTCATTCGGCAATATCATGGAAATCGCGAGACAAAAGCCGCAGGCTTCGCGCGTAGCCGGGATGTATGCGTGGAACCAGCTTGGCCGTCGCGTGATGAAAGGCGAGAAAGGCATCCGCATACTCGCTCCCGTCATCGGTATCCGTCGCAAGAAGGATGAGGAAGCGAACAAGGATATTCGCATTCAGAATCAGGCTGTCCTCGTGGGCTTCCGTTCGGCCTACGTCTTCGACGTGAGTCAGACCGACGGTAAGGGACTTCCCGAACTGTCCGAACGTGTCACCGGAAATGTCGGCGAGTACCGCGAACGGCTCGTGGATTTTGTCATCGCCCAGGGCATTACGCTGGAGTTCAAGGAGAGCATCGCCCCGGCTTTGGGGATGTGCGACGGAGACAGAATCGTGGTGCTTCCCGGCCAGTCTCCGGCGGAGGAATTCAGCACTTTAGTTCATGAACTCGCACACGCTTTCCTGCATCGTGCCGAGCGGCGCATTACCACCACCAAGACCGTGCGCGAGACGGAAGCGGAGGCGATTGCATTCGTGGTGGGGACGGCCATCGGTTTGCACAACGGAAGAGCATCGGCGGACTACATAGGCTTGCATTTTGGAAACTCCGCGCTACTCGCAGAGAGTCTGGAAGTCATCCAGAAGACCTCCGCCCTCATCCTCTCCGCACTCGAAACCCACGCGGCAGAACCCGTCGCGGAAACGGAACCGGAGGCGCACAAACCACCGACTGCGAAGCATGACGATACGGCGGAGATGGTATCGCCAGCCGTCCTGAAAAGGACAGCCTAACCCGGATTCAATTGAGCGCCTGCCCGCAAGGGCAGGCACCTCTCCCCGCGCTCAACCAGCTTGTATAAAATCCGTTTTGTACGCTTTTCCCGTGTGCGTCAGGAGTCGTGTGGCCGATCATTCCGCCGGCAAGCCTTTGGACAAATCGGCGCAGCAGCGCATCCATGCAGAAAGGATGCTTGCCCGTGCCGAGCGCCGCTCTCGACAGGCTGCAAAGCTGATGGACAAATGGAAGCTGCGCGTTGCCGAACTTGACCGCGCTGGAGTTGCCGCGAAGCAAGCGAGGTTGTGGGCAGACGAACAGACGTGAAGGTTCGATGCTGCCGCTTCTGAGCCACCACAGACCCATCCATTTCTTGAGAAACCCTGAATCCTCTGTCACGGGTTCCTGTGCCCTGCATGACTGACCTGCGGCTCTGTGTGAATTCTCCCTTAGCGGTCGCATCCCCCAGAGCAAAAAAATCGCCGCCCCGTCCACGAGGTCCGGGTCGGCGATTGGAAGGCACGCTGCTTTGCAGCGGTTGTAGGGATGACACGCCACCCCAGAATGGGTACTGCGCAGTAACCTTGGGTTACTGTGCGGGAACCTTCTCAAAACAAGGGACTAATAGCAAAACTCCATTAAACGGGTTATACTGTATGCGAGTGCAAGTTGCTGTAGGGGAACCCACTGAGTCTCAACCCTTTAGCCCGCCTCCGGCCCCCCTGCTGTCTTCCCAGCGACGCACAGGCAGGCTGCGCCCTCACCCTCTTCCCCAGCTCAGGCGGTGCTCTCTGAAGCCGCCGCTCCGCACAAAATCAGTCGGCACAAAGGTCAGCGAGCCGGAGTTCGCGGCGCTGGAGACGCGCGCCCGCGCGAGCGGGTTGACGCTCTCGGAGTGGGTGCGGGATGTGCTGCTGGCATCCTCGCCGGAGGCCGGGGCGGAGGCGGCGGATCAGGTGTTGCTGGGGGAACTGCTGGCCCTGCGCACGATCCTGATCAATCTCCTGTTCTCCATCGGCAAGGGCGAGCCGACGACGCCGGAGCAGATGCAGGCGCTGATCGAGCGGGCGGATAAGGACAAGATGCGGCGGGCGCTGGAGAGGCTGGGCGAGTCCCGGCTGACAGTTCCATCGGGAGCAGGGACAACGGAGGAGATGGAACGGTGAGTGAATGGGGACGGAAAGAGTACACGGGCTGGCCGAGCCGTGCTCCGGTGTGGACGTGTGCAGCGGTCTTCGTGTGGTTGTTGATCTTCTCCGGCGGCATGGTCTACCGATACACGCAGCAGTGGTCGTTCGCGGAGCGGGAGTACCTGGGAAACTACATGAAGGCTTCGACGTTGGGGTGGCTGTGGGACGAGAGTTACTACCAGCTTCTGACTTGTGTCGATAAGAAAGGCGAAAACCACGTTGTCATCGGGAACGAGATCGAGTCCGGCAAGATGGCCGATGGAGAAACTGGTTACCGGGTGACGGAGGAGGGCGCGCAAGCTGGAGCGGTGCGAGTGGAGATCGAGCACAGGAAGTTCCCGAACGCGTGGATGCGGGAGACGCTGGGGCACGAGGTCTATCAAGATCAAACGGTATGGGATTACGTGAAGTATCCGGTGTATGGGTCGCTGTGCTTCCTGCCCATGCTGCTGTTCTTCGCGGTGCCCATGGACCGGAAGCGCGAGCTTGAGTTCCAGCATGGGCGGCGGTTGCGCGGGCCGGAGCTGTTGACGACGGTGGAGTTCAACGCGAAGCTGGGGCAGCGGCGGCGGTTGAGGCGCGAGCCTGCGGACGGCCTTGGGTTCATCAACGAAAACCGGAGCTGGGCGGACGGGACGTTCCGCAACCGGATGAGCTGCTGTGTACGCATCCCGCGCGAGCGGGAGTCGATGCACGTGCTGGTCATGGGCGATACCGGCCAAGGCAAGAGCGCGATCGTTCGGCGGGCGTTGTGTCAGATCGAGGAGCGGGGGGAGACGGCGATCGTGTATGACCCGGCGATGGAGTACCTGCCGCAGTTTTACGAACCGGAGCGGGGCGACGTGATCCTGAATCCGTTGGATGAGCGGTGCCCGTTCTGGACACCGGGCGACGAGGTTCCGCACGAGGCGGAGGCGCTTACGTTGGCGGCGAGCCTGTTCCCGGAGCAGGGCCGGGAGAACCGCTTCTTCGTGGAAGCGCCGAGAAAAATCTTCGCGCACTTGCTCAATCTGAAACCGACGCCGGCGCAGCTTATGGGGTGGCTGTCAAACCCGGAGGAGATCGACCGGCGGGTGAAAGGGACGGAGATGGCGGCGATGATCGACCCACACGGCGGGCCGCAGCGGTCGGGTGTTCTGGGGTCGTTGAACATGGTCGCGGATGCGTTCAAGCTGTTGCCGAAGGAGCCGGAGACGACACGGCGGTGGAGCACGGCGGCGTGGGCGAAGCAGCGCAAGGGGTGGATTTTTATCACGTCGAAGCCGACAGTGCGGGAGCGGCTTCGCCCGCTGATCAGCCTATGGCTGGACCTGCTTGTGCTGCGCATGATGGACGAGGGATCGGCTGCCCAGCGGAAGACGTGGTTCGTACTGGACGAGTTGGGGAGCTTGCAGCGGTTGCCGCAGCTCACGACAGCGATCACGGAGAGCCGCAAATCGAACTGTCCGATGTTCCTTGGGTTCCAGGGCAAAGCGCAGATCGAAACGCTGTACGGGACCATCTCCGAGGCGCTGCTCTCGCAGCCTGCGACGAAGATCTACCTGAAGACGAGCGAGCCGAATGCGGCGGAGTGGATCTCGAAAGCCATCGGGGAGGTCGAGATCGAGCGCTGCCGGGAGACGCGCACGCATGGGCAGTCCCCGCAGGCGCGCAACTCGGAGAGCCAGCAGCGGGACATCTCGCGCGAGCCGCTGGTCATGGCGTCGCAGATCCTCGGGCTCGATCCGTTGGACGGCTACCTGAAACATGGCAACTACGTCGTCGAGCTGCGCGTTCCTTACTTGGAGCTTCCCCTACAGCATGAGAAGTTCGTCGCGCGGAAGCCGAGGGCGGATGGACCTGCGGACATGCCGCCGCCGGTCGTGCTGCCCGGTCCATCGGAGCAGCCGATGGAACTTAAGCCGCCTTCTCCAAGCCAGGGGCAGGCGCACTTCTTCGAGTAAAGCAGCTAAGGAAAAGGACAGAGAGTGATAAAGACAAAGAGAGTTCCATCGAAAGAGCCTGAAGCCCTAACGGACTTCGATGACATCGTGAGTTCGGAGGGGTTTTCCGTAGCGTATCCACCGGCAGCAGGGACGGCACTGTTAGTAAAAATGAAGATGTTCATCCAAAGCTTGAGGCTAGCCCTCGGAGCGTCGGACATGCAGCAGTGGATGTTCGAGGGGCTGTTGAAGGAGGTGCAGGAGATCGCTAAGGATGGCTATCGAACCTTGTACGCTGTCTACCTCACTGAGGAGCAGAGGCGCGGCTGCCTGATAGCCTTTTATCCGGTTCATCTTCAGCATGAAGGGCATATCCAGGTCCCGCTGCACTTCGAGGACCTGATGAGCCTGGGGCATCGTCCAGCAGTAGGAAAACACTGATGGTCACGATGTCGAAGCCGATCAGCGCGGGTCAGGCGCAGGCGTACCACAAGGAAGAGTTCGCCAATGCCAAGGAGAACTACTACACCGAGGGCGAACGTGTGCGCGGCGAGTGGCAGGGCAAGCTGGCGGAGCGTTACGGGCTTCATGGGGAGGTGCGCGAAGACCAGTTCGCGCGCCTCTCCGAGGGCCAGCACCCGGAGACGGGCGAGCAGCTGGTCCGGCATCAGACAGCGCGCGAGTATGTGAGCGAACGCGGCGACACGGTGCGTTCGATGGAGCACCGGGCGGGCTGGGATGCGACGTTTAGCGCGCCGAAGTCAGTCTCTCTGACGGCGCTGGTCGGCGGCGACGACCGGGTGAAAGAGGCGCACCGGGAGAGCGTGAAGGTTGCGCTCGACGAGATGGAGAAGTACGCGCAGGCGCGGATCGGCGGCAACACACCGGCTGAGACGACGGGGGCATGGGTGGCGGCCAGGTTCGAGCACGACAGCAGCCGTCCGGTGGACGGATACTCCGCGCCGCAGTTGCACACGCACACGGTAATCTTCAATATCGCCGAGACCGCCGACGGGAACACGCGGGCGTTGCAGCCGCAGGAACTTTACAAGACGCAGCAGTATGCAACGGCGGTATACCGCTCGGAGCTGGCGGCGCGGTTGCAACAGCTTGGTTATCAGGTCGAGCGCGGCGAGTACGGACAGCCGGAGATCAAAGGCTACACGCGCGAGTACCTTGAAGCGTCGAGTCCACGGCGGCAGCAGATCACCGAGCAGATGGAGGCGGAGGGCCGGACGGGAGCGGAGGCGGCGCAGATCGCGGCGCACAAGACGCGCGGCGCGAAGCTGGACTTGAATCCCGCAGAGGTGCAGGCGCAGCATCGAGACTTGGCCCGAAAGCATGGGCATCAACCGCGGCATGTGATCGAAGAAGCGCAAGGGCGTCCGGGTGTCGAGCTTGAGCCGGAGCAGGCGCAGCGTGTGGCCCGGAGTTCGGTGACCCATGCCCGCGAGCGCGGCACGGAACGCACGGCGGTCGTCGAGGAGCGGGCGTTGCTGCGGGATGCGTTGAAGCACGGCATGGGCGAGACGCGCTTGCCGGAGGTCCGGGCCGAGTTCGAGCGGCGGGTCGCTTCGCAGGAACTGATCGAGGTAGGACGGAAGCCAGGCTTGGCGGGCCGCGCGTTCACGACCAGCGAGATGCAGGGTTACGAGCGCGAGATCATCGAGCGGATGAAGATGGGCCAGGGCAACCGCGAAGTGTTGGCAGACGGTCAGGTACGACAGCAGACGATGGAGCGGCATCCGCATCTGAGCTTGAGCCAGCGGAACGCGGTAGAAGAGGTGCTGACCAGCCGCGACCGGATGATGGCCCTTGAGGGCGTGGCCGGAGGCGGGAAGACAACTTCTTTAGCCGCCGTCCGTGAAGCCGCCGTGAGTGCGGGCTACGAGGTCGAAGGGCTTGCGCCGACATCGAGAGCCGCGCAGAAGCTCGCCGAAGCGGGCGTGGGAACCGAAACCTTGCAACGTCATCTGACGCGCGGCGACCTCGCGGACGACGGGCAGAGGCGGCTTTATGTGGTCGATGAATCGAGCATGGCCAGCACGCGGCAGATGCACACGTTCATCGAGCGACTAAAAGAAAATGATCGTGTTCTGTTCGTCGGCGACGTACGGCAGCATGAGGCGGTGGAGGCGGGTAGGCCCTATGCACAGTTGCAGGAGGCGGGACTGCGCACGGCGCGGCTTGACGAGATCATCCGGCAGAAAGACCCTGCGTTGAAGGAGGTCGTGGAGCAGCTTGCGCGCGGCGACGTGCGGGAGGCAATCTCGAATCTCAACGGCCAAGGCCGGGTGCATGAGATCGGCGACCGCAAGGAGCGCATCGCGGAGATCGCCCGCGAGTATGTGCGGCAGCCAGAGAACACGCTGGTCGTCTCGCCCGACAATGAATCGCGGCGCGAGATCAACAGTCAAATCCATCGCGCCATGCAGGGCGTGGGGCAGGTCGCAGACGTTGAGCACACGGTGCGCGTGCTTCATACGCGACAAGACCTCACGGGAGCCGACCGTCAGTATGCGCGGAGCTACGCGCCGGACGATGTAATCCGCTACTCGAAAGGGTCGAAGACGTTGGGGCTGGAGACGGGCGAGTATGCGAAGGTGGTCCGCACCAATGAAAAAGAGAATACGGTGACGGTCAAGCGCACAAGCGGCCAGGAACTGAGCTACGACCCGCGCCGCTTGCAGGGCGTGACCGTCTATCGGGAGGCGGAGCGCACGTTCGCCGAGGGCGACCGGGTGCAGATGACCGCTCCATATCACGAGCAAAAGCTGGCAAACCGGGAGCTGGGAACGGTCGAGAAGATCGACGACAGAGGCAATCTCACGCTGCGCATGGACTCAGAGCGCGAGGTCACGTTCAACGCCAAGCAGCATCCGCATCTCGACTACGGTTATGCGGTGACGAGTCACAGCAGCCAAGGGCAGACTGCCGACCGGGTGCTCGTTCATGTGGACTCGGAGCAGGCACACAGTCAACTTCTCAATAGCCGTATGGCGTATGTCTCCGTCTCGCGCGCTCAGTTCGATGTGCAGATGTATACGAACGACGCGAAGACACTCGGGCAAGAACTGAGCCGGGATGTGACCAAGGCGACAGCCATCTCGCAGCAGAAGTTAGGCGAAAAGAGCAAGCCTCAGTCTCTGGGCGCAGAGCTATCGCAAGGATTGAGCATTGGGTAGTGTCCTAATTTGAAATGCCTCTCAGTGGCGGGAGATTGAATTATGCTGAAAACTCTGCGTTTGAGAATGTGGGGGATAATCGCGATAGTTAGCAGATTGTCACAGAAGGCCAGAATGAAGCAGGTCTTCGATCACGGAGTGACCCATTAGATCGTTTCTGAAGAATGGTAGGAGCAAGTGCTTAGCATTTTGCGACTTGGATATCTTTGAAGTAACCGCGTGCCATTTGATCTCAAGCAGCTCCTCAAATTCATCCGCCCGCGTCTTGCCGTAGCAGATAACCAAGGAGGGGCAACTGTCATTCAGAGTTTTTTTTAACTCTTTTTTTCGCAGCTCAATTTTGCTGTCAAGGTCGGGGTCTCGCTCACTCAACAAAGTCTTCAACGTTTTGTCAGTGGCTTTGCTTGCGGGAACGGGGCATAGCTCCGTAAGAAACGTATCGCCGTCACAGCGTCCCAGTCGACACCCTATGTATTCCTTGGCAGCCTTTAAATCCTTCCAATCCTTGTGTCCGTCGCGAGCCCGCATGATTTTCGCCATCCATTGCCAAACCTTGGTAGAAGGCAGCTTTGTTTTGAAGTCGATCTTCAAAAGAAGGTGGGCCTCGTACAAATCCATCGTCTTTTCAAAACCGGCGCGAGCTTTAAGGTTCTCAAGGATTCCTTCTTCTTCTTTCATGCCCCCGAGACCTTCTTCAAAACCTATAAACCATACTGGCGCAGACGGTCTCTCCACCGTCCTCGCGGGCCTGCCATAGCCTAGAAACTTCACAATTCCCCCAACTTCTTCTGTTGATAAATCAGTCATAAACCGCCCCGTTGAGAAGTCCCGCTCCGGAGATTAGGACTGTTGCCGTAACGATGATCAATCAGCCACGCATACAGTAAGAGCTTAGTCTAGTCCCCTTCCCCCCGTATCTTGCCTAATCCTGGCCGACGGAAACCCCGCGATCATGCTTGCATGAAGCCATGAGAACCGCTAGAGCATGAAAGCGAGGCAGGACGTAAAGACTGATGCAGCGAGGGAGCCCCTGCAAGTACGCTGGCCGGGTGAGGACGAGAAGGCCGCGAAAGTCGCAGCCATTCAGCTAGACTTCCCATCCGTAAGTGATTTCATGCTTGCATGTTTTCATGCTTACATGAAATCCGACAAACAAGCGTAAGGCGTGACGGGCACCCCTGCGATACAATCTTGATTATGGCCGAGTGGTGAAATTGGCAGCCACAGCAGACTCAAAATCTGCCGAGGGCAACCTCATGTCGGTTCGACTCCGACCTCGGCCACCATCTACCGCCCCCCCTCAAGTTCAATGCAAAGATCAGCCAGGATGGATCGATCCGGCTGAAGCCGGGTCTTGTAGAAATTGTGTCGAAATTTACACATTTTCTTACACAGTTTCTAGCGTTATATGAGTATCTTATTGATATAAAGTAAGTTACTGGCAGACGCAGCGGACTCAAAATCCGCCGATCGCAAGGTCATGGGGGTTCGACCCCCCCTCCCGGCACCACATAAACTATAATTAAATCAGTAATTTACCGTGGGTACAAAGTTTTGGGCGAGATTTTGTACCCAAATTGTACCCAAGCCCTTCGTGACGCCCCCATTTCTTAGTGGCTGTAGGACGGCCCGCGCTAATTTATTCGCTGCGCCCTGGCGACTCACCATCTACGACTCTTTTTCACGGGGTTGGCGGTCACCGAGAGGAAGGAACGTCAAGGTCCGCTGGTTGTTGCGACAAAGTTTGTCTCGCCGTCGACCGCCTGCTGGAACGAATTTCCGCCATCGAAAATGGTCATCGGATAGACGCCAGCAGAATAATATGGGGATTAGCCCATGACCTCAATCAGGAGAGGTGCGGATGAAGCCAGTGAGTCTTGGATATGCAGCAGTGAACGGCATCAAGCTGTACACAAGGTCTATGGCGAGGGGGAGCCGCTGGTGCTGATCCATGGCGGGCTCACAACCATTGACGAGATGCAGGGATGCCCACATCACAACGGAATAGCTGCCCACATCAAACAGAATCAGGTGCCCACATCGAATGGAATCGCCTGCCCACATCGACCGGAATACGCATCCTGAGAAGATTCTGTAGAGTTTACTTGAGGCTCGCTTTTCATATGGCATTGACATTCCAAGATGGCGTTCACATCAAAACCGTCGATTCCTTCATTCGTGAGACCATTAGTGGCAACCTCGATCCTGGTGTTCGGCCGTTCTACCGTGGTGTTGCGAGGCATCACGTAACGACCCGTCCCTCCGTGTTCCGAGATGATGCAAGGCGGAACAATGAGAAGGTGCTGTACGATCAACTGCTGGCGATGCATCCTGCCGAATTCGCGAACGATGTTACGACGTTAGACAGACTTGTCCGAATGCAGCACCACGGTCTGCCGACTCGCCTGCTGGACATCACTTCGAATCCTTTGATGGCCCTATATTTTGCGGCTGAGATAAGCAAAGACGGAGACGGAGACGGCGAGGTGCACGTCTTCGAAGTACACGACAGAAATGTGAAATTTCCTGATAGTGATCGCGCCTCCGTTGTGGCTAATTTGGCGCGACTCACTCCGAGCCAGCACTTCCAACTCGCAGAGATTATAAAATCTACGTCGGGCAAGTTGGATGACGAAAATGAAGAGCCAGTAAGAAAGCTCTTGCACTTCATCCGGCAAGAAAAGCCGTACTTCGGAGCCGAAATCGTGCCATCTCACATCTCCAGCATCATGGTTGTTCGCGGCAAGCAAAGCAATCCCCGAATCGTTGCTCAATCAGGTGCCTTTCTATTATTTGGTGATAACGCAGATTTTGCGAACGATCCTAAAGGTGAGGGGATTCACAAGAGAACAATGAAGATCCCATCTGATGCCAAGCCGGAAATCCGCCGGCAGCTCGATCGGATCAACATAAACGAGAGCACCGTTTATCCTAGCCTTGAGCACTCTGCGAAGTACGTTTCGGACCGTTTCGCTGTTTGATTGCGCGAGTAGTGGCTTTCGTGAAGCACATTGGAAACCGTCCTGGCAGCTTACTCTCGGAGTGGTGCGAGCGTTCGTTGGGGGATGGATCTACATGAAATTCTTTCTTTAGTCCCGCAAAACGCCGATTGCGACGGTGATCAACTTTCCAGTGGAGGTCACCAGATTCCAGTCGCCATGGCGGTCGGGTCGAGGACTGGCGCGGTGTTCCGAAGGTCCGGCCTATCTGTTGCTCCCCGTTTCCTCTGGGAGTGCCTCAATATCCAGACCGTGAACCCGTTTCCAGCCCCCGCCACATCGCACCCAGCGTGCGGATTTCCCGCACTGGGCGCACCTGTTTGCTTCGTGCCAAGAGTTATGTGGCCTATCGTGCTGGAACGACTTTCGCACCTGACCATCGACGGAGCTGGTAGTTGTTAAACAAACCCAGCCGGTCATATAGCCATTCGCTACTCCACCGCTTCCAGCCGAAGCCTTTGCGCCCCCGGGCACGCATCAGATGCCGCCGTACCTTCTCCTCAACCCAGCGTTTGACCACTCCAAAACAAATGCTCGAATGACCGACCCGAAAGTAGTTCACCCAGCCACGCAGAATCGGATTGATTTTTGCAATCACGATCTCCACGGGCCAACTGACATGCTGTCGGAAGATCTCCCTGAGCTTTTCAAACAGCGCTGTCCGCTTCTTCAGCTTGGGCGCATAGTAGGGTCGCCACTTCCGCTGAAGGCTCAGTACACGCCGATATTCAAAACCCAGGAAAGTGAAGCTCTCTCCCTTTTTCAGGTCTACCATCCGACTCTTGTCCTCGTTGATCTCAACGCGGAGCTTCGCGAACTCCTCGCGCAGCCGTTTGTCTACCGCCTTCACCAGCCAGTCACTCCGCCGTTCGGCGTCGATCAAGATCACCATGTCATCCGCAAAACGTGCGTACTGGACGCTGGTTGTCTTGCCCCTTCGCGTGGTGTCCACCGCCTTCTCCAGCATCCGGTCTACCTCATTCAGATAGAGGTTACTGAGCAAAGGTGAAATCACACCGCCTTGGGGAACGCCTTTCTTCCCAGTAGCTTTGAGAATCATCTTGAGCAAGTGCATGACCGCATCATCTTGGACCCGCCTCGCCACTTTCTCTAACAGCAGCGAGTGCTGCACGTTATCGAAATAGGAGGCTAAATCCAGATCAATGATGCGCGTC
>Ga0224554_1001024_pt1 | contig 19585 bp, 19 predicted proteins | sample 714S22024metaG_FD_180666 | JGI IMG/M metagenome (GOLD analysis project Ga0224554, IMG submission 180666) | Peat soil microbial communities from Stordalen Mire, Sweden - 717 S2 20-24 | ecosystem: Environmental > Terrestrial > Soil > Wetlands > Peat | place: Sweden: Norrbotten County, Stordalen...
GACGGGCAATATCCCTCAGGGGCTAAAGCCCATCTTTTATTTTCAGCTACTTGCGGCACGACTGAAGTCGTGCCCTTTCAAAACACGATTCAGGCGACCAGTTCTATTCCCTGTTCCCTGTTCCCTAATCCCTATTCCCTGTTCCCTGTTCCCTGTTCCCTGTTCCCTAATCCCTGTTCCCTGTTCCCTGTTCCCTAATCCCTGTTCCCTGCGTTGCCTACTCCTCCGCCGGGCTGTTTCGCTCGCGGCGGTTGAACTCGTTCATAGCGGCTGCCGGCCCCACTTCGAGGATGCGCCGCGTGGCGGTTGCCACCCGGTCCAACACCTCGTCCAGGACCGCCAAATCCGCTTTGCGCATCGGCGAAAGCAGATAATCCCTGCCGAGACGCCTGCCGCCTGCCGCAATCGCCTCTGGAGGCAGGTCGAGCCCAACGCCAATGCGAAGGCGCAACCACTCCTGGTTTCCCAGGACGCCGGTCACGCTGCGGGCTCCGTTGTGCCCCGCCGGCGAACCGCGCTCCCTGATCTTGAAGGTCCCCAGCGTCAGGTCCAGCTCGTCATGAATCACGAGCAGATCCTTCGCCGGGTCCGCTTCAAATTCTCGAATCAGAGCGGCCACAGCCAGCCCGCTCAGGTTCATAAACGTCTCCGGCTTGGCCAGGACCACCTCGCGCCCTGCAATGCGACAGGTTGCGGTAACGGCCCGGCAGCGCCGGTTTTGAACCACAACCCCCTCTTGCTGGGCGATGCGGTCGATGGCCATGAACCCCGCGTTATGCGGGGTCCACAGATACTCCGGACCGGGATTGCCAAGCCCCACCACAAGAAAAGGGCTGCCCCTGGAGCCAATCTGTCTTCCGGACTCCGTTGCCTCGGCCAAGGCTTACTTCTTCGCCGCAGCGCCAGAGTCTGCCTTCTTGGCTCCGCCCTCGGCCTCCGGCTTGCCCTTCTTTGCAACCTCGGGCTCGGCTGTTGCAGTGGCAGCTGCGGCGGCAGCAACAGCGGCTGCCTCGACCTCGGCTGGGGTAGGCGCTTCTTCGCGGATCGAGACCACGTGGGCGACGGTGGCGTCTTCGGCGTTCAGGTACTTGACTTTGTCGGAATGGGGCAGATCGCTGACTCGCAGGGTATCAAAAAGGGCCAGGTTGCTGATGTCCACGGCGATGTTTGCGGGAATATCCGCCGGAAGGCACTCGATTTCGACTTCGCGCAACACCTGGTCGAGAATGCCGCCGGAAGTCCTTACGCCCAGTGCTATGCCTCCCAGCTTGACGCGGACCTTGACGCGGAGTGCCTTGTCCAGGGCAATGCGCTTCAGGTCGATGTGAATCAATCTGTCATTGATCGGCTCGCGCTGCCAATCGACGATCATGGCCTTGGCCGCGGGCAGGCCGGCGACTTCCACGTCAAAAATCGTATTGTGGCCGGTCTCTGAGAACAGAATTCGGGAAATCTGCTTGGGTTCCACTTCGATGGCCACTGGGGCGTGCCCGGAACCATAGAGTACGGCGGGAATCTTGCCCGCTACGCGCACACGGCGTGCGGCATTTTTATTGAATTTGCCCTCACGGGGCTTGGCTACGACGACTTCTGGCATTTGTTCTCTCGTTTCCTGGTTTCGGGCACGGCCGGTCGGGGTCCGCTCCCTTTGTGATGCCAGGGGTCAGAGATCAGAGATCAGGGGTCAGTAAAACCGCTTACTGTTCCCTGCCGTCCGTCAACTGACGACTGGCGCTTGGTTATCGATACGGGCCACTGATCCCTGAAACCTGATCCCTAACCCCTGCCTAGTTAAACAGCGTACTCACGCTGGTCTCCATGTGGATGCTCTCGATGGCCGCGCCGAGCAGGCCGGCGATGGAAAGCACCTTGATCTTGGGCAATTTCTGCGCCGCTTCGCGCAGGGGAATGGTGTTGGTGACAACCACCTGTTCCAGACGCGAGTTGGCAATGCGATCGATGGCCGGGCCCGAAAGCACGGCGTGGCTGGCGGCGGCATACACGGTGGCCGCGCCGGCCGCGAAAAGTGCGTCAACAGTTTTTACAAGGGTGCCGGCCGTGTCAATGATGTCGTCGATAATGAGGCAGGTCTTTCCGCTCACGTCGCCGATTACGTGCATGACTTCAGTGACGTTCATATCCGTGCGGCGCTTATCCACGATGGCCAAAGGCGCCCCGACCTTCTGCGCAAAGAACCGGGCGCGCTCCACGCCGCCCGCGTCCGGAGAAACCACGGTCAGGTTGGGCAGGTTGAGCTCGCGGAAGTGGCTTACCAAAACCGGGCTGGCGAAGAGGTGGTCTACAGGAATATTGAAAAAGCCCTGAATCTGCGCTGCATGCAGATCCACAAATAAAGCCCGGTTGGCTCCGGCAGTGGTGAGCAGGTCGGCGATGAGCTTGGCGCTGATGGCCACGCGGGGGCGGTCTTTGCGGTCCTGGCGGGCGTAGCCGTAGTAGGGCACCACCACCGTGATCCTGGCCGCCGAGGCCCGCTTGAGCGCGTCAATCATGACCAAAAGCTCCACCAGGTGCTGGTCCACCGGATAGCAGGTGGGCTGCACCACAAACACATCCACGCCGCGGACGTTCTCCAGCAACTGAAAATAGACTTCGCCGTCGGCGAAGCGCTGAATCTTGACCTCGCCCACAGGAACGCCAATGTGGCGGCCGATCTCCTCGGCGAGCGGCTTGTTGGCCGTGCCCGAGAAGAGCTTGAACCGCTTGTCCTCGCTCAGGTTGCGGGTCCGCTTGCGCTCGGCGGCCGGCTTGGCCTCCCTGGCGCGGGCTGCTGAATCCTGAGCCGGTCCCTGACCGGAATCCTTGGGAGCGGGCTCCTTTTGAGCGCCGTCCCGAGGCACATTCGGCTGGTTTTCCGCTTGCTTGTCTTCCGCTGTTACGGTCGTCAATGTTCCCGCTTCCATCTCCGAAACCCTCCAAGCTGGTTGGCTTTGGTTGCTTTCTGAGTCTCAAGTTCAAAAAACTGGCTGGGCGACTAGGATTCGAACCTAGACAAATGCCTCCAAAGGGCATTGTCCTACCATTAGACGATCGCCCAACTTCGCAACCGATGGCGAGTCTCTCTCGCAAAACGGTTGCCTGTCAAATCAACTTATTGCAAAAGCATTTGGCGCCAGTAAGCTTCGCGCGGCAGGGTGCGGGTCAAGGTGCTCCGAACTCCAGCCGGCTTTAGTCTTTGCTGTGCCGCTTCCGCATCTCCACGGGTCTGGTACAACCCGAAGAGAGCTGAACCGGATCCGGACAGCGAGGCATGGAGGGCTGCCTCCGGCGTGCCGGGAGCCGCAAGAATGCGCTTGATCTCTGCAAGGGAGGGATGCTGGGGAAAGACGACGCGTTCAAAGTCGTTCTGGATCCAGCTACTGATCCCGGTGCGGACAAGCACGGACTCTACGGGTCCGGCCAGGTTCTCCCAATTTGAGAGAACACCGGAGGAGCCAACTCCCTGCTGTCCTTTGGGGACTTCTCCTCGAATCGCTTCGGGGATTGATCCGACAAAGGCGCTGGCATAGGCGCGGCTCAACTCTCTTAGTTTAGCTGCACTTGCCTCCGCGGTCAAACCCTCGGCGGCGCAAAGCGCATCCCAGTCGCGAAAGGCCTGCGGCGTGGAGACGCCAATATCGGGCGTGGCGACGACGCACCAGACGGGCTCGAGGTTGGGGAGGGGCTCGACTTGCTGGCCGCGGTCGAGGCCAAGAACGGTTCCACCGATGAGGAAGAGGGGGACGTCGGAGCCGACCTGTGCGGCAAGTTCCAGGCGTTTGGTCTCCCAGGTCTCAACATCGAGACCTGGGGCACCCAGATTCTCGGGTAGTCCGAGTTCCGCTTCAAGGCCCACCAGCGCCGCGACAGCGTTGGCGGAGCCAGCGCCCAGGCCGCCCTGGACCGGGAGACGCTTCTCGATATGAATTTGAACTTCGGCCTTGATTCCAAGCGCGTTCAGCACCAACTCGACCATCTTCCAGGCGGTATTGGCGCCGTCGGTGGGCACGCGGCTGTCATTCGAGGTGAGCCGCAAAGCCGTCGTCAGCGCGGGGTTGGCCGTTACCGTGACCAGGTCATACATGGCAAGGGTCTGGTAGACAGTGGTCAACGAATGAAAGCCGTCCGGGCGAGGCGCACCGATATAGAGGCCGAGGTTGATCTTTGCGTGCGAGCGGACGGCGATAGACATACCGGTCAATTGTAGAGCCGGGCCGGGTCAGAGGTCTTTCTGTACGCCGATGACCAGGAGTACGTCCTGGGAGGTAATCTCCATCGGTTCTCTCCGGTACCACTTTCTCAGATGAATGCCGCATCCAGGCCGCTTTTCCGCTCAATTTGACCCAAAAGTGGCGGGATTTGAGCCCTAAAACGGCGATTTTCAGGGGTTCGAGTTTACTAATAAGATAACAGGAAGTCTTTTGGCTTCATCCGGCAAGATTTTGATTCTATGCGTCTTATTGACTCATCCGGACCAGAAATGCACCCTGTGAATAGGCATTTTTGGGGCGGGGGGGGTGGGGGCCGGCTGGGGGTGGGGTCCGCAGCGGTGGAGACCGATCAGGACGGAGGTTTGCCATACAGAGATTATGCGCTGGTGGAGGGTATTTTTCGGCAAAAGCGGGTGCGGCCTTTTGCGCGCGTTTGCCGGAGCTTGGGCAGGCGTTGGTCCGGGGTAAGGATGATGAGTTGGAAGTGCGGCGCGACTTGGTGTGTCGAGTGCTATTGTAGGCCGCCGCGAATGGAGTCATTTACCGATGCCCGCGCATGGAACGAATTTGTAGAAGGGACTTCCCTCAGTGGCTAAACAGGCTGCGGAAAAAGGCCGGCTTTCGAGCGACATGCCCGAAAGGCATACCTCAGGGGCTAAAGCCCGACGTTTATTTTGTTGCATTTGCGGCACGACTGAAGTCGTGCCCTTTCAAGACATAATCGACTATCGGTGTGGCGGACACCACGAGCGCGAATTTTTAATCGCGATGATGATACAATGTAGATACAGGAGTGAACATGCAGGCACAAGTGCTGAAATGGGGAAATAGCCTGGCTGTGAGGATTCCGAAGCCCGTGGCGGAGGACGCTCACTTTGAGGTCGGAGACGCGCTGGAGATTGCTGTGGGCGCCGATGGGATTGTGCAGTTGCACCGGGTTGGCACCATGCCGACCCTGGCTCAAATGGTGGCCCAGATCACGCCTGAAAATCGATATGCAGAGGTGCCGCTCGGGGCAGAAACAGGAAGGGAAATCGTCGAATGGTGACCCCGTACGTTCCAGACACCGGAGATATCGTTTTTATGGATTTCGGTCCCTTCGATCCTGAGGTTGGCCGGGAACAGGCAAAACGCAGGCCCGCTTTGATCTTGACCGATCTGCGCTACAACCGAGCAAGTGGGCTGGCAGTCGTTTGTCCATTGACCAGCAAAGTGAAGCCGTACCCGTTTAGTTTACCGATCACCGTTGGGGGTGTCGAAGGGGCGGTGCTTGTGGATCAATTGAAGAGCATGGATTGGTCTGGCCTCGGGGCTGAATTCCATTCGAAGGCTCCCGCATCCATGATGTCGAAGGTTCGTCAGTACATTGCGGTCCTGCTGCAAATCCCAACCAGGCAGTGAAATGATCTAGTGTGGTGTCTCCGTAGTTTGTTGAAGAAGACAGACGGCGAAATACAGGTCCTTCGACTCCGCTGTAAAGCGCTTCGCTCAGGATGACCGCCTCTTTGGAGTTCTCAGGCTCGCTTAAAAAATTCCTCGACATCCGTAATTGTCTGCGTCATGCGGTAAGGCGGCAGACTGGCGAGGAAGGTTTGGCCGTAGCGTTTTTGGGTGATGCGGTTGTCGAGCAGGACCAGGACACCGCGATCTTCGAGCGAGCGGATGAGGCGGCCGAAGCCTTGCTTCAGGGTCAGGACGGCGGCGGGGACCTGGTAATCGAAGAAGGGCTTGCCGCCGGCTTCTTCAATGGCCTTCATGCGGGCGGAGACTACCGGGTCGCTGGGAACGGCGAAGGGCAGGCGGTCGATGATGACGCAACTTAGCGCTTCGCCCTGCACGTCTACGCCTTGCCAGAAGCTGGCGGTGCCGAATAGGACCGCATTCGGCGTTGCCCGGAACTCTTCGAGCAATGCTTTTCGAGGGGCTGTCCCGTGCAGAAGGATGGGAAAGTCCAGCACCGGCAGAAGGCGTTCGTAGAGGTCGCGCATCTGGGCGTAGCTGGTGAAGAGGCAGAAGGCGCGACCCTTGGTGATTTCAAGCACGCGGCGGATGCAGCGCGCGGCAGCCTCGGGAAACTCGGGGTCGCGCGGGTCGGGCATCTCCGGTGGCAGATAGAGGAGGGCCTGCTTTCCATACTGAAAATGAGATGGAACCACTAGCTCTCGCGTCTCGGTCAGCCCCAGCCGTTTGCGCATGTGCTCAAAGCCGCCTTGCACGGTGAGGGTGGCAGAGGTGAGGACCACGGTTGGAATCGTCTCGAAGACCAATTCAGAGAGCAGTTCGGAGACGTCGATGGGCGTGGCCTGAAGGAAGGTGGTGCGGAGACCTCCTCGGGCAGCGGCAGAGCGTCCCTCAGGGGCTAAAGCCCTGTCTGTATTTCGGTCACTTTCGGCACGACTGAAGTCGTGCCCTTTCAAAGCACCGCCCCTCTTGAAGTCGTGCCCTTTCAAAGCACCGCCCCTCTTGAAGTCGTGCCCTTTCAAAGCGCTGCCTCTTTCCGCGGTTTGCGAGCTAACTCTACGCTCCATCCAATAGACCATGTTGCTGGCGTTCGATTCGAGCAGAAATTCAAGCTCAGAGCGCAGACGAGCGACGCGCTTCTTCAGTCCCGGCGCCTCATCGACGGCTTTCAGGCCATCCATCTCGGCTTCGATTCGGCGGAGGGTGGCGCGAACGCCCATGTAAAGGTCGCCCGAGGTTTCAAGGAACTCCTCCCGGCCGGTGAAGGGCTGGCGACCGTCGCCGGCCATGGGAAGGCCGGCAAAAAACATGCGGGCGCGTTCACGGAGTTGCTGGGTGGCGGCGGGCAGGTTTTCTGCGCCCTCTTTTCCGCGCAGCAGAGCGTCGGTATCGCGGGCCAATTCCTCAAAGCGTATGTTGCTGACCGAGAGGCCGAAGTAGCTTGAAGCCACCTCTTCCAGTTCGTGCGCCTCGTCAAAGACCACCGCCGCGGCCTCGGGCAGAATGCCCGCGTCGGGCGCGCCGGCAGCCTCCTGCCTCACGCTCAGGTCGGCGAAAAACAGGTGGTGGTTGACGATGATGATGTCCGACTCGAGGGCTTTGCGCCGCATTTCGGTGATGAAGCAGCGCCGGTAGTCGGGACAGGTTGACCCCAGGCAGGCCTCGGTCCGCGCATCCAGCTTGTTCCACAACGCGCTCGACTCAGGCATGCCGGAGATCTCTGCGCGGTCGCCGGTTTCGGTGGTTTGCTCCCACTGGGCGATCTGGCGGTACTGGTCGATTTCTTCCAGACCGGAAAGAATCGGCTGGTTGCGGAGGGCGGCCAGCTTGTGGCGGCACAGATAGTTGGCGCGGCCCTTCATGTAGCAGACGCGGAGCGGGCCGAGCAGCGTTTCAAGGAAAGGAATGTCGCGGAAGTAGAGCTGGTCCTGGAGGGCCTTGGTTCCGGTGGAAACGATGATGCGCTGTCCTGTGCGGAGGGCGGGGAGCAGGTAGGCCAGGGTCTTTCCGGTTCCGGTGCCTGCCTCGACGATCAGGTGGCGACGCTCCGCGAGGGCCCGTTCGACGGATTTGGCCATTTCGAGTTGGCCGGGGCGATACTCGTAGGGTAGCGACGAGCGCGCCAGAATGCCGCCGGGAGAGAAGAACTCATGCAGGGTGGGCAAGGCGCGGGTTGGGTTGTCGGAGGCGGGCATCGGGGCTCACTCCATCATAGTGAGCCTGCCTCTCCCGTTGAGCTCGCCGCCTCCTAAACTCGGACGCGGCATCGAGTTCAGGTTCCGCGCCCGATCTCCAGGCGGGAGATCGTCTGGGCTGCCGTCGTGAGGGCGATCCTCACTTCTGACCTTGGCGGTACCGCGAGTCCATCCATCGGCCGATCATGAAGGCCTCGTCGGCACTCGATGCGCCTTTGAGGTTGGCGGTGCTCTTCATCAGCTTCTTGCGGATGTTGGCGGCTCGTTGCGCGGCAATCGCCTTTTCCGCAGCGGCGGAGTAGGGATTGACGGGATTCATGTTGATTTGGCTGGCGTGGATGTGCATCTTCCCCTCCTGGAGGGAGACGGTGCAATTGTCTTGCCTGGATTGTGCTGGAACGATGAGAAAAGGCTCATTTTGGACCTGCCCGCCGGCTTCTCGTCCGGTTGACTTCCGGAAGTGGACTAAGCATACTTAGTCCATGGCCTACACTGTCCACCAGGCGAAGACCCATTTCTCGCGGCTGCTGAAAGAAGCAGAGGCGGGCGAGGAGGTCATCGTCATGCGCGGGACCAAACCTGTGGCCAAAATCGTGCCGATCAACGAGCCGGCTGCGCCGAAGGCGCCGTTTCGTCTCATGGGCGCTTATAGGGGCCGTATGAGCTGGGATGAGGACGCCTTCGATCCAATGACAGACGAAGAGCTGGTGGAATGTGGTTTGGGATACATGCTTGATGCGCCGCTGGTTCCACCTCCGCCCCGGCCAGTCAACAAATGACTTATCTCCTCGATACGCACGTGTTCCTCTGGATTCTCAATACTCCGGAGGTGCTACCTGCGCCGGTTCAGAGGATCGCCGAGAATAGCTCCGCAACCTTGCTGGTCTCAATCGCAACTCCTTGGGAGATGGCGATCAAGGTTACCAGTGGCAAACTGGACGCGGCGGATATTCTCGACGACTTTGAAGCTGCACTGACCCGGGGAAAGTTCACTCTTATGGAGACCACGATCCAGCATGTGATTCGCGGGGGCAGGCTGCCACCGCACCACCGGGACCCGTTTGACCGGCTGCTGGCCGCGCAGGCGCTGGACTTGCGCGTCCCGTTGATTAGCCGCGACCGGGTCTTCGATTTGTATGGCGTAAAGAGGATTTGGGATTAGCAAGTGGCGTCTGACCTTTGGGTCGGCCGGTGAATGGAGACAAGTTTTGGCGAAGTATCGCAGATCGGTAGTGCCCAGGGAGGCTGGCGCCGCGGCGCTGCCGCTGGTGGCCATTGTGGGCCGGCCCAACGTGGGCAAATCCACGCTCTTCAACCGGCTCACACGGAGCCGGCGTTCCATTGTGGGTGACGAGCCCGGCATCACCCGCGACCGCATTTACGGGGAATATGACTGGGCCGGACGGCAGTTTCGGATTGTGGACACGGGCGGCATTGTGCCCGACGACCCCGAGCTGATTCCCACCGAGATTTATGCCCAGGCCAAGGTGGCCCTGGAAGAGGCGGACGCGCTGGTGCTGGTGGTGGATGCGCGGACGGAGCTGGCAAGTCCGGACTACGATCTGGTGCGATTGCTGATTCGCGGCGGCAAGCCTGTGTTTCTGGCCGTGAACAAGGTCGAGGGCGAGGCGATGGCCTTCGGGGCGGAGAACTTCCGCCAGTTGGGAATCCGCAACGTATTTCCCATCAGCTCGGAGCATGGGCTGGGCATCGGCGACCTGCTGGACGCAATCTCCGACGCGATTCCGTCGCCGGCTGATGCTGTGCTTGGGGGGGAAGAAGCCGAGGCCGGGCGAGAAGCCGAGGCAACCGCTGAGGCCGAGGAGGCAGAAAACTTTGAAGAGGGTCCAGTGCCGCCAGAACTGGGGGAAGATCAGCCTCATCAACTGCTCCGCACCCACGGCGAGTTTGAGCAGCACGAGACCTCGGTGGCCATTATCGGCCGGCCCAATGTGGGCAAATCCACATTGCTGAACGCGCTGACGGGGACTTCACGGGCGATTGTTTCGCCCATCGCAGGCACCACGCGCGACGCAGTGGACGAGGTGGTGGAGTTCGAGGGCAGTCAGTTGCGTTTTGTGGATACGGCCGGCATTCGCCGCAAGGGCAAGACCCACCTGATGGCCGAAAAGATGAGCGTGGTGATGGCGCGGCGGCACCTTGAGGCCGCGGATGTGGCGCTGCTGGTGATCGACGCGACGGATGGAGTGACGGCAGCCGACGCTACCATCGGGGGCTATGCTCACGAAAGCGGCCGGAGCGTGATCATTCTGGTGAACAAGTGGGACGCGGTGACCACAGGCCGGACCGATGGCAAGCCGCCGGCCGATCGCGAGATCTTCGAGAAGCAACTGCGGTCGGTGCTGAAGTATCTGAGCTATGCGCCGGTTATTTTCCTCTCCGCGCTTGAAGGGACGGGCCCCGGAGCGAAAAAACTGCTGCGGGTGTTGAACGAGGTAGTGGCCGTGGCTGCCGAACGGCGCAAGCGCGTATCGACGGGGCAGATGAACCGCTTCCTGGACAAGATCGATTTCCAGCGCGCGCCGGTGCCGATGGCCAAGCGTCTGCGCATCTTCTACATGACCCAGGCCGCGGTTGCGCCGCCCACGTTTGTGCTGTTCACCGACCGCGACATCAAGCTGCACTTTTCTTTCGAGAGGTTTTTGGAGAATCAAATTCGCGAGGCCTTCGGGTTCAAGGGAACGCCGATCTGGTTCAAGGTGAAAGCGCGGAATGCGGAGAAGAAAGATGGGTAGGTTGGGCTTCCGGCCGTAACTCGACCATCCCATCCGATGCTGCGTGGCTAACTATCGCCGTAACTCATGCCCTGGGCTTGGAGCGCATGAAGGGCTTCTCGAATATCCGATAAAAGACAAAGCTAATCAGCAGGATTGTTGCTGTGCCGGGGAGGGCTACGATCAGGAATCCAGTTAGCTTACTTAGGTGATATGGCTGCACAAATAACTGCCAGATCAACTGCTGCAAGGGGAAATGAAGCAGATAAAGGCTGTAGGAGAAGCCCCCCACCCAAACGATGGGTGGAAAGTTGGCCACGCGCCGCATGATGCTCTTCTCGTTGCGCGTAACGGCGATCAACAGGAAAGCGCTTCCCACGCCAACAAGGATATTCAATATGGGTCCGGAAGATAGATTGCCGGGGATAAGCCATAGAGCTCGCAGGATCATGATTGCCGCGAGAGCAACTAACACCTTGAACTTCCAATCCCTGACCTTTGCTTGTTCCGGCGTCGTTTCTCGAAAGGCTCTTGGTGCCGCAAACATGCCAATGGCGAAGATAAACACATATTCCGGGGTGAGCATGGCGATGAAGTCGCAGTATACGAGAGAATAGAACGCTGCTGAGAGTACGGCGGTCAACGCAAGAACCGGCGCAATTCCTCTCCGCATCCAGATCCAGACAAGAAGCGGGAACAGGATGTAGATTTGGGACTCCGTGGCAACGGACCAGAGCGGGCCGTTGATCTGATAGGCGGACCCTTGCAGATTTTGGAGCAGGAAGATGTGGCCCAGGATTCCACGGGCCGTGACCGGCAATGACTGGTCATACAGCGTGTGGGTATGCACCTTTAGAAAGCCCCATGCAATGACAATGGAAAGGAGCAGCGCGGCATAATATGGCGGCAAGATTCTCTTGACGCGGCCGATCGCAAACCCTCTTGCTCCGCCGCGCAGAGATCCAGAGCGGAGGACAGGCATCATCAGGCAAAAGCCTGAGAGAGTAATGAAGAAAGTGACTGAAAAGTGGCCGTAGATGAGCCAACCCAAGCAAATGCCGACGAGCTTGCCCGGCCCGGAATCCGGATAAAGGATTGTTGGCCAGGTCTGGAGGTAAGCATGATGGAGCACGACGAAGAGAGCAGCCAAGGCCCGCAGCCCGTCGAGATAATCCAGATGTTGATTCCGCGGTGAGGTTGCAGAGGCTTCCTGCATGGTTTGCGAATCGCCCGGCATCCGTGTCCCTCACAAGTGAAGCTGGCCTATTTAAACACGATTCACGCGGTTTACGACGGCAGTCAAAATCGGGTGAGCATGAATTGAATCGCTCTTTGCAATCCCGCGGCGGATGGTAGGCATGGGCGCTGGGGGCTGCGCACTCACGATGGTTCAGGAGGCTCTTATGGTTGCTTCGCAGGCGCTTCCGCAGGCGGCATGTCTGTCGCCGGTTCGCCAAGTTTGGTGATGTGGACGGTAGCCTGGGTCTCGGGAACGGCGCCGTCGTTTACTTGCACTTCGATCGGCTTGCCCTGGATGAGGATGCGCTGCACGGCGCTGCCGCGCGCGGGAACCAGAAGCCGCTGGGTCACTGAACTCGAGTCGTTGCGCACGGTGACTGGAACTTCAGCGGAGGCGTAGCCGCTATTGGCCACGTTGACGGCAACCAACCAGTTGCCCGCCGATGCGGGGTTGGGGAAGACGCTCTCAATGCTCAGGTCGGGAAGGCCCTTGTCCGCATCGACCCAATCGGCAAAAAACCATCCAAGATCGGGCCGTTCGCCGGCTCGCTCAAGCAGCTTTTCAAAGGCGCTTCGGCCAGCGTTTACGTTCGCGCTCCGGCTCGCGTCTTGCGATGACCGATCTGCCGCGGGATCGTAGGTCCGTAGAGCCGCCGAAAGGGTCGAATCACCGGCAACGTCGCGCAGCATCCACAGCACGTATGCAGCCTTGGTGCGGTAATAGACAGGCGAAATGGCCGCGGCCAGCGGCTGGCCGGAGCTTTCGCCTGGACTTTCAGGCTCAGCCAGCGCCAGTGCGGGGCGCGAAGCCTCCAACGCACCCAGGGCCTGGTCGCGGCCGCGCTGCTTTTCCACCCAAAGCGTGCCCATGAAGTGGGCCACTCCCTCGTCAAGCCAGGCGGGCGGCGACCGCGTCAAGGTGTGAAGGAAGGCGTGGGTGAGCGCATGAGCCAGGATTCCGTCCAACTGCTCTGGGTTAGCCGGACGAATGGCGGTTACCAGCATCGCGCCGGTCTCAAAGGGCGCGTCTTGCGGGTCGGGCAGGTCAAGCAGCGTGAGCTGAGAGCGGGGCTGCTGCCCCAGCCAGCCCTGCAAGAAAGGCGTAACCGCGGTTGCGGCCGCAGTCCAGGCTGGTACGGCTGCTTCGTCTTCCGGGAGGGCCCAGACCGTGGTGTTGGCGCCGGAATGGGGCTTGCGGATGGCGACAAACAGGCTGGGCGCCTCAAATCCAAGAACCGCTCCATCCAGGCTGGCGGTGGCCACGCCTGGAATCTCCTGAGCCTGGTCCTGGCCCGGATCGGCCGCATCAGTGACGGTGAGCGCGGCGGGATGGCCGTTGATGAGGGCCACCGTTGGAGCTTGGCCGTGAGGAAACTCAACCGTGAGGCGCAGACGGAAATGCGCTCCGGCCATGCCAAGTTTTTGCTCGCCAATCTCGTCAAAGAGCCGCGCTCCGTCGCCCAGGATTACGGGCACGCTGGAGACCGGATACCAGACCACATTGCCAAAGCCGCGCAGGCCGGTGAAAGGAACGGCGATCTGGTCCCAGTCCGAGTGCAGCGCCACATCCGCAGGAGTTCCGATGACCAGAAGGCGTTGGGCGGACGGGGCGATGGCGCCGGAATAGGTGACGTCGAGTTGAAGGCTCTGGCCTGGCGCGAGGGGCTGGGTGAGAGGAACGGCCGCCTCGTGCAACTGGCCGGTATGGTCGGCGTCGGAGTTAAGCGTGGCCACGGGAAAGGTCACGTCCCTGCCGTTGACACGAATTCGTTCCCAGTTGAGCGAGGAAGAGAGCTGCAAGGGGATGCGGGCCAGCGGAGTTTTGCCATCATTGCGCACCGTAACCAGGGCACGAACGGCAAGATGCCGCTCCGCGCCGCGCAGGTGCACATCCATATCGAAATCCGTGAAGGTGACCGCCTGGCGCTCGGCGTCCTGGGCGGATGGCTCAGCCGCCGGCTGGATTGCGGGCTTCGCCGCAGACTGGGCTGCGGGAAGGCTGGATTGCGTCGAGACCTGACCATTTTCGTCTGTCGAGCGAGAGAAGATGACCTGACCCTTGGGCTGCTGATTCTGTTGGGTTGGCTGAGATGCGGGGTTTGGGGCCGGCGGTGAGAGGGTTGTAGTCTGCGCCATGCCGGGGAGGGATGTGAGTAAAGCAGCCGCGACGGCCAGGCGAGATATTGAAAAAGGCCGAAGTCGTGGCCAAGCGAGCGAAAAACGTGCCTCAGGGACTAAAGCCCGACGTTTATTTTGTTGCATTTGCGGCACGACTGAAGTCGTGCCCTGACGCTTGCCGGAGTAGGAATCGAGTTTTTCCGCAGCCTGTAAAGCCCGCGTCGATTCCGCGGCTTTTGCGCCGGGAGTAAAGTCCCGGCCTACCGCATCGGCAAACCCGTTCGCAGCGAACAATATATTAGCGAACAATATATTCAAGAACCCAGGCCTTTCTGTTTTCCAGGTTTGGACGCTGGGGAACTGACATGGAGAGCACCGGGGCCAGCGCTGGAGCTTGCGCCGGCACTGAGACGCGCGGCGTTGCGGCGCTGGCGAAAGGCCTCATAGAGCACCACCGCGCCCGCTGCCGAGACGTTGAGCGAGCTGACCCCTCCGGCCATGGGAATCCGCAGCAAGTGGTCGCAGGTGCGCCGGACCAGATCGTGCAGGCCCGCGCCTTCGCGTCCCAACACGATCACACAGTCGCCGGTCAGGTCGAACTGATCGTAGTCGGCTGTTCCTCGCTCGTCGAGACCGATGATCCAAAGGTTTTGCCGCTTGAGCTCTTCGAGGGCACGGACAAGGTTGACGACGCGGGCAATGCGCAGGTGCTCAGCCGCGCCGGCGCTGGCCTTCACGGCCACCGGGCTGAGGGGCGCTGACCGGCGCTCGGTCAGCACCACGCCATCCACCCCGGCGCCATCGGCCACGCGTAAGAGAGCGCCGAGGTTTTGCGGGTCTTCGACGCCGTCCAGAGCCAACAGCAGCCGGGCAGCGCCAGGTTTCCGCCCCAGCGACGAGGAGCTGTCGCCGGGGTTGGCTGCCGTTGGGTCCGCCGTGAACAGATCCTCGATGGCCAGAGACTCCTGCGGGTGAACAAGAGCGACGACGCCCTGATGCGCGGCAGTCTGGGCCAGCAGAGTCAATTGCTCCCGCGACTCCTGCCGCACGCGGACGCCGGCCTGACGGCAAAGGGCCACCAACCGCTCCAGGCGCTCATCCTGCCGCTCGCGCGCCACCTGAACATGGTCAAATCGCCGTTTGCCGGCCTTGAGCGCCTCCTCGACCGGATGCACCCCGTAAAGAACTTCCATAAGGGATAGTGTAGATTGCGCGCCGTCTACTGGTTTGCAACAGCCACTACGAGGACAGCTTTGCGCTTGCCAATCGATTCAGGCTTACGCCTTGCTCGGCTGCTTCCAGGGCCAGCGAACGATGCACGTGCGGCGGGATGCGCACCCGGAATGCGCCGCTGTAGCGCTTCTCGGCCAATGGGGCGGGAATCGGCTCACCTGAAGTCTTCATATCACGAACCACATCGCGCACCATTTTGCGAATTCCGGCCAGCGCGGCTTCGGGAGTGGCGGCCAGCCAGGAAAGAGACGGGAACTCAACGCACAGGCCAGCGTGCTCTCCGTCCTCCGCCGACCAGGTAACGCGGTAGGTGTAATGATCAGTCTTCATCTTCCGGCTCCATTTGCTTTTCAGCTTCCATGGCTCTCAATTTGTCGATGGCCAACAGTACCTGACGAACCTGATAAGCCTTGGCTTTCCCTTTGTCCTCTGGAATGTTGACGCGCGGATCGCCGGGCCAGGGGTCTTGAACAGGCTGCGGAAAAAGGCCTGTTCCGGGTCAAAAGCGGCAAAAAGCATACCTCAGGGGCTAAAGCCCGAGTCGATTCTGCGGCCTTTTTGCCAGGGATAAATCCCTGGCCTACCGCCCGAACGAGTTTTTCCGCAGCCTGTTGAAGACAGCATGGCTGGTTCCGCGTTGGCGGGCCGCGCCAAAATGCTCCTCGCAGAGCTTGAGCAAGTCGGCGAATCGCACATTCTTCGGCGTGTGCCGCATTGCTTCGAGTGTCTTCTTCGAAGTCGCCATTTAAAGTATGGTACCACTATTGGCACCACTTCGTCGATCCTCTTGGCTTCCAATACGCAGTCGCTGTCTTTCGCCGATGCCTGCGGCAGTGGTATATTTCCCCGACTGAGTTGAGTGCGGTACGCGGGCGCTCAAGAGGTTGCCAAACAAGTCGACCGCGCCTCCCTGGCGGTGGTGAACCGGTCCAAGAGTTCTTTGTGGACAAAAAGGAGTCCCAATGCTTCGTCTTCCGCGCATCGCGTCGCTGATTATTCTGATCGCCGGCATAGGAGCGGCAACGATGCAGGCCATATCCCAGGCACCGCCAACACCGGCCCCGGCTACACGCCCGGCTCGTCCGACGCCGCCCACCCGCGATCCCAATACGCCCGGTTATGTGACGGCCAAAGAGTTGCCCGACGGAGCCAATGCTCCGGCCAATGCTGACGGAAACTTTATTATTGGGCCTACGCACAACCACGCGCCGGAGATGTCCGCGCAGGAGGGCGTGCCGCAGGGAACGGTGTACGAGTTCACCATGAACTCGGCTGGCAGCAAGATTTATCCCGGCATCGCACGCGAGCCTAATACTTTTGGCACACCTGATCCAGCCGATCCCAGCAAGCTGGTCGTGTCCACGAGCCATCCCGCTCCTTACGTGCGGCGCCTGGCGGTTTACGTCCCCAAACAGTATGTGCCAGGCACAGTGGCGCCCTTCATCGTGGGGGCGGACGGGCCTGACAGAGGGTTGTTCACGGCTTTGGACAACCTGATCGCCGAGCGTAAGGTTCCGGTGATGATCGCCATCTCGATAGGCAACGGCGGCGGCGACGCCCAGGGCAGCGAACGCGGTCTGGAATATGACACGATGTCGGGCCTGTACGCGGAGTTCGTCGAAAAGGAAGTGCTGCCTCTGGTGGAGGCGCAGACGCACGTGAAATTGACCAAGGATCCCGAGGGCCGCGCGACCATGGGAGGCAGTTCCGGCGGCTCGTGCGCATTGATCATGGCGTGGTATCACCCGGAGCTCTACCACCGCGTTCTTACCTATTCCGGGACTTATGTGAACCAACAGTGGCCCCACAACGCGGATACTCCGCACGGAGCGTGGGAGTTTCACGAGCATCTCATCCCGAACAGTCCGGCCAAGCCGCTGCGCATCTGGATGGAAGTGGGCGACAGAGACAACTTCAACCCGAATGTCATGGGCGACCACATGCACGATTGGGTGGTGGCCAATGAGAACATGGCCAAAGTCTTAGCCGCCAAGGGCTATCACTACCAGTTTGTGTTTGCCCGTAACGCCGGGCACACCGACCGCGAGGTGAAACAGCAAACGCTGCCTGAGGCTCTGGAGTATCTGTGGCAGGGCTATCCAATTGCCGGGGCGAAGAATTGATTTGAGAAGCGCGCCGCCTGAGTGTGAGGATTCGAAGCTCCGGCCGCATTCTTTGCAGGCGGGGCCTCTTGCTGCTTTTCACTCTTGATGGACTGCCGTGCAGGCGCATACTGGGAAGAAACAAGATTCCGATTGTGCTGCAAGTTCAACAATCCACACGGAAACAGCGTGTTCGGGCAAAGGCAGCGAGTTAGCGGGTTAGCGGCGGCAGCGTCGGACGCAGTTTCATCCCTCCGTGGGTCGGCGACGCCGAATCCGCAAATTAACAATTCTTTACAATTTGAAATGATTTCAAGGCGACTCGGAGAGGTCTTGTAGCGTCTAATTGAACAAGATGAGTAGTGCTGCGTCTGTTCACCCTTTCTTCACATCAGCTTCCGCCACCGCAGTTCAGGATCAGGTTCGGCAGGAGAGCCTCGCGGTATCCGCCGGGCTCAAGCGCCAGGATGCCGGGCTGCTGGACGAGCTGATCGTCCGCTACCAGCACCGCCTGATGCGCTATCTGCTGTATTTGACCAGCAACCGCGAGATGGCCGAGGACCTGTTTCAGGAGGTCTGGATGCGGGTGCTCGTCCGTGGCGCGCAGTTCAACGGACAGGCGCGGTTTGACACCTGGCTGTTTACCATTGCCCGCAACCTGGTGATCGACCAGCGGCGCAAGCGCACGATGTCCAGCCTGGACGAGCTGTTTGAGGGCGGGAGCGACGACGATCGGCCGATGAGCTTCGAGGTTGCCGACAATGAGCCAACTCCCTTCGACCGCTTTTCAAACCTCGAAGACAGGGAACAGATTGCGGCAGCCTTGCTCCAGGTGGACACGCTTCATCGCGAAGTGCTGGTGCTGCGCTTCCACGAGGAGCTGTCGCTGGAAGAGATCGCCAAAGTGACACATGCGCCGCTTTCCACTGTAAAATCAAGGCTTTACAGAGGCATGGCCGCCATGAAGCCCAAACTGGAACGCACCCATCCGCGCATGCAGGAGGCGGTGTGAAGGGCACGGAGCTTGCCAAGGGCGCGGCTGGCGATGGAAGAACTGGATCGGGTGCTGACCGCGATCTGCTTTCGGCCCTTGCCGGGAAACAGGCAAACCGCGACTGTGATGTGGCCCATCGCACCTGCCGCGTCGTGAACGCCTCCCTGGGCGTCATGCAGGAACAGAAGGCCGGGCGCAAGCGCGTCCGCTCTGTGGCTCTGGCGGCCGCCCTGGTGATTCTTCTTGTGTTGGGTCCCCTGGTCTGGTGGGCAGGCGAAACCCTGATTGAAGAAGAACGCATGGGCGGACTGACCGGCCAGTTGAGCCTGGGAATCTTCTTCCTGAGCGGGGCGCTTCTGGCCTCGGCGCTGCTCGCCGGCTGGCTCCGCCGCAAGTCCTGACTGAACCTTTCCCCCACAAAAACCATGCGGTCCGGCAAATGCGCGCAACTTCCGTATTCACTTTACCGTCAATCTAAATAGAGATTAAGCTGTCCTTATTCTTTTGAAATGCCCTCCGAGGGAGGGATTGCCTTATGCGCGATCCACAGTCCATTGCCGCCAATGAAGACACACGCCTGATCCCGGTGTGGTCGATCGTGCTTGCCATCGTCGCGTTTGCACTGTTGGAGTACTATTTCTGGCTGGTCTTGCCGCAACAGCAGCACCATCCGCCACCACTCGGTTTTCACATCTACTTCAGCCTTTCCGGGGGCGTTCTGGTGGCGCTCTACTTCCTGATGGTGGGCTACATCAGCAAGGATGCGCCGCGCCGCTCCATGAGTTCGCGCTTCTGGATGCTGATCTGCTTCGTGATGCCGGGCGGCATCGGCGCGGTGCTTTACTTCCTGCTGCGTCAGCCTGAGGTCTCGCGTTGCCAGGCCTGTTCCACGCATGTGCAGAGCGACTTCCACTTCTGCCCGCAGTGCGATTACCGGCTTACCGCCAACTGCGGCAACTGCTACCGCACGGTGCGCACCACTGACCAGTTTTGTACGCGCTGCGGTCATGAGCTGGCGAGCGACCACATGCCTGCGCGGCTGCGGGTACTGGGCGACTAGGTCTCTGACCGGATGAAATGGTGCTACGAGGGGTGCGAGCGCGGGCTGGGAAGCCCGCGCTACAGCCGGTCAGGAGACCGGCGCTACACTTTTTGCTGGTACATAACCAGACGGTCAAAGACCTAGGGCATTTTCAGAGTTCCTGTAATGCGGGGATCATGCTATCCCACCCTAGCCGCAAAGACAAAGACGCGGCGAGGGTGGGGCACCCGATCTGTTGTTTCAGCCCGGAATTGACCG
>Ga0224554_1001027_pt1 | contig 19557 bp, 22 predicted proteins | sample 714S22024metaG_FD_180666 | JGI IMG/M metagenome (GOLD analysis project Ga0224554, IMG submission 180666) | Peat soil microbial communities from Stordalen Mire, Sweden - 717 S2 20-24 | ecosystem: Environmental > Terrestrial > Soil > Wetlands > Peat | place: Sweden: Norrbotten County, Stordalen...
ACTCCTTGGAAACGAGCGCAGAGGTTGGTCCCTCGATGTCGAGCACCAATTCCATCCACAGAGAAAACGTGATCAAGCCCGAAAAGCCGTTGAGAAGCTTGCTCCATTCCGCATCAGAAATTCCCCGAACTGCATCAAGAACCCGTTGCGCTGTGCTGTTGGGATTCGACAACTGGGCCACGTCGGCAACTTCGGACTGCCACTTCGCGTATTTTGGAAAGTATTTCGGCGGGGCAGCGCACCACTGCTTGTCAGTGTTCTCCCAGTGTGACCACGCCTTCATCGAACGCAGCGACATCGAAGAATAATAGCGGACCGCATCCAACCAGCCGGCCCGCTTCGCGACGACAAAAATGCTCGTCTCCACCCACGGGCTGACGTCCTGCCAAATCCGTGCGCCTGCACCATCCCCGTTCTTTACGGCTGCCTCGACGTCGCGACGGACACGGCCGAGGAGCCGAGGCGTTCTGGAGTCCATCTCCTGCTCGACCATCGCGGGAATGCTTCGCGCAGCCTCGACGACGGCGCGCAACCACAGCGTGAACACTTGCCAGTCGGTATATTCCTCGACGGCCTCAGCTAGGCGCTTCCAGGGGACCCGCTTAGCCTGCTCCAAGGCACGGCGTTTTGTCTGCTGGCGAACTCGGTCTATGAGGTCGCCGCTGCGTTGATTCCGCGGTATTGGCATAACGATCGGTGCCGAATCGTTCTATTCTGCACCAGAATATACTCGAAATGCTGGGCGGATGCGTCGCCGACTGGATTGCTGAGGTGGGAACGGTCAACACGAAGCTCAGATCTGCGCGTGCTTCGCGTCTGCCTGTCCAAGGCGCCGAACTTCGCCGTCGTCACCGCGTCCGGCTGACACAAAGTTTCGTCTGCAGCGCGTGCTCTTCTGTGCCCGACTGACAGATATTCCGAGAATCATTCCCCCCTCGCTAAGAGTCTGAGGGCTCTAGATATTGCCCTCCCTGCGCGAAAACTGGTGCGCCAAATGTTAACCGTGCCCGACAGCGCGTGACGTCGCCCGCGACAGCGGCACTGAAACACTAACGGACGCCGGCCTGTACGGAAAGACCGCGGGATCCAACAGGAGGAGGCCTGACGGGCTTATGATCACCCGCACCCAATCTGCACCACGTCTGTTCAGCCGCCGGATCGCTTAGGCCCTTTTTGGCAGCTCGCACGAATTGCCTTAAAACCGATCACAAGAGATCGTACCGCGAACGCGCAATCAATTTCGCGACGGTCTTCCAAAAAGGAGATTAGAAATGTTGACCACCGTAAGCAGACTCGTCCGCCCACAGATGGCAATCTTAGCATTGTGGGCCACCATCAACATGTTCGCAACTTCCGCAGCGCTGGCACAAGAGCTGTCGAGCGGAACACCGAGCGTTCCATCTGTTCACGCGAGCGCCGAGCCGTCCCGGCCCATCGCGGCGCTGGCAGGCTCACCAACACAGCGCCCTTGCGCTGCCAAAAACCAACGCTGGATGGAGCGTAGCAGTTTGTACGTCTCCACGCTGCGGGACTTCACTCCGATGACCAGAGATGGTTGTCAGTTTAGAAGGGCGGAGTTACTCGGCACCGACGGGCCTAATGGCGGGTGGTGCTGGCGGATCACTACTGATTGTGATCAATACCTCCAAGGCGATTGCTGGTATACCTCGGCCTCAGTCGTTCGAGTCCCGGCGTTGAAATCAATAGTGTCTACACGCTGATTCTCAACAAGCCCTGCCCACACGCTGGGTGGGGCTTCTCGATTCCCTACGAGGACCATGGCTGCGAGCCGGCTACCGGGAATAGCGGCCAGCAGCCAACCAAGCCACGTCGCCCTTAGACACCCGGCCTCCACGCGCCGATTGAGGCAGCGTTGGAGTCAGTGACATTTCCAGCGACCGGATAAGAGGCGCCCAGCACTGCTGGCACACCGTTGAGATAAACGGTAAACATGGTTCCGGCCCTGGCGGGATTATCACACCAGTTAAGCGAGCCGCCGCTGCTCAGCGCGGCCAACGAGGCGAAAACGCTGACTGCCACTGGGAACGCAATTCGCAGGCGACGCACTCACACCGAGGGACAGAGATGGGCTGCTCTGCGCGACGGCGAACACGCTGGACGGAATCCCAAACTGCCGCCTTGCTTGGTGCGCTCGGCTCGGACGCTTCGATCGCATCAATTGCGGTTCGTACGGGCCATAGCGTGCAATCCGTCCGTGCGAAGCTTGCGCGCCTTCGCATGCGAGCGAGACTCGGCCCACAGATCTGTGCTGTCTGGACAAGCGATTCTGCGGTCGTCTTGCTGGATGGCATCGAACCTAATGAGCACGGAAAAGGATTGGCTGAGGCGCGTCTGAGGGCTCTGCATCCTCTTCCCGAAGGAAAGATTCGCCACTCAACTGACTTCGAGAAGCGCCTCCGTAAAATATTCGAAAAGCAAACAGGGGACCGCGAGCAGCCGTGGCTAACCCTAGAATTCTGGCAGCTGGAAATTGACAATGTGCTGGTCCAGGGGATCTTCGGCCGGAGCGGGACGAAGTCCGGCACGGTGGACCGGATTCACGCCGTCTGGCCCAAACTCACCGTGGCCTGGCTTGGTGACCGAATGGAGGAGGTCGCCCGAGCCAGTCTGCCACGATGGTTCCAAAACGAGTTCTGGGCGACAGAAGTCGATCCGATTCTTCTGGTTGGCGTTGACCGCGCGACTCGATTCCAGAGGGAGGCGGTTGATAAGGTTCTAAGGGCTTGCCCAGGGCTACAAATTGGCGCCGTCTGGGCTCGACTTCGAGTTTTGCGAAATCGGCGGAACGGAGAGCCTGAAGCCCTATCTTTCGCCGACCTCGGAGAACCGTCGTGCGTTGCGCGGGAAGGCGGATCGCCCGCGAAAGAGATGTCCACCTCTTCCGGCTACTCAAACGATCGACGGGTTTGGAAGTCCGTCGATCCCGTCTTGCTTGATGGCATCCGCCAAGCGAATCGATGCGAGCGCCAAGCCGTTGACAAAGCCTTGGGCGCATTTCCCGAGCTTCGAATCGCCGCGATATGGGCGCGTCTCCGCCGATTACGAAACAACCAAGAAACGGGCGGGCCGCTTCCGTGGACGGATGAACTGGACGAGCGCCTGGTGCGCGTCTATCGAGAGGCGGGCTTGAGCGCGTCAGTATCGGACATCCAGAACCTCACTGGTTGGCCGCGGCGAGCAGTTCTGAGGCGGGCTCACAAACTAGGGTCGCCCGCCGAGCCGGCCGGTAATCGCCGACGCTGGACGATGTCGGAGTTGCGCTTCGCGATCGAGTCCGTGAACCACCTGAGCGTCAGGGAAATCGCCGACGAGCTTGAACGCTCTGAGAAAGCAGTCTGGGACATGGTTGGGCACCGCGGAATCCCTGCCAAATTCCAGGATGGATACAGCGTCCGCGAGCTTTCTGCCAAGCTGCACGTCCGGCGGCCGAGCATTCGGACGTGGATCAAAGCCGGCCTGCTACACAAAAAGAGGAACGGTCGGATCGCTGAGGACTCGCTACAATCCTTCCTTCACAACCATCCAGAGAGAATAAACTGGCCGCTGCTCGACGAGGACACAACTTTCTGGGTATCCGAACTCCTGGAAGCGGAGAGGATCAGAGTCAACGGATCGGGAGTGCGGACGCGCGCCAGCTCTCGAAGCTCGGAAGTACAGCAGGCGGCTGGAGCTTCCATGCCCGCCGGGACCGCTTCCAGTGCGCCCGAAGCTGATCCATCCGAGGATCGCGCATCGCATAATAACCGAGCGCGTGCCGCCAGCCCTCAGCAATAGGAGTTTGGAACAGCTTTTCGTCCGTCCATTCCATTAAGCGCAGCCAGAGAAACTGCTGTTCACCCGGATGCTGTCCCGCATAGGCCTCTGCGTATTCCAAAAAGCCTGGACAGCGCTCTTGAAGTGTGGCGGCAAGAGAGTCCGACACGGAGCCGGCGCTCTCGACGCAGAGCCGGAGCCAATAGGAAAACGCTCGCCACTCAAGGAATTTGGTGATCGCTTCGTCGAGAAGGTCACGCGCGACCAATCTGGATTCGTCCTCCGCAACCTTCTGCGACCGCCTCCCCAGAGCAACTTCAGCCCGATTTTTCGACGTACGTTTCATCAGGAGTCTAGGGAACCACGCCGAAAGAGAATATCGCAGATTCTGACGCCGCCAGCGTCGCGCTGCAGGGGAGGATACTTCATACGATGCACCAAGAGGTCTCAGGCAACCAGCGATAAACGTGACTTCGGCTGGTGAACGCGCCCCCGACCTACACAGGTCGAGGTCTCCTCCAAAATGAGGCGTATATGCCGTTGGCTAATACGCTTCAACAATACCACCATCGGATTTGCCCATGCAACAGCGCCAGCGGCAAATCCAGCCGACCGATCTTAAGGCAAAAGCCGTCGGGGTCGTCGTGCGCGAACTCCGCGAGCAGGCGGGCCACTCGCAGGAGCGCCTCAGCAACGAGTGCGGGTTCGATCGGACGTATATTAGCCGCGTGGAACGAGGCATCATCAATCCTACGGCGAGTCGGTTGTGGAAAATTGCGGACGCGCTGGATACTCCGCTGAGCCAAATGGTCAAGCGGATGGAACTGTGGATCGGCAGCCAGGAGCGGAGCGCAAAAAAACCGAGCCGAGGATAGATCTCTCGCTTGAAAACCTTCCTCTTCCCACTTGATCACTTTGACCAGGCAATCAACGACGCTGCCCACGCGTGGGGATGGGCGAAATGCAGAACCTCAATCTCGATGTCGTTCCAGGGGACCTCAGTTACGGGCTACCAAAGCCGCGGACAAATCTACCGCTACCGCACGGCCAGAGATCTGACGACCGCAAGGAGGAGGGCCGATGAACGCCTGGCATCAAGTATTAGTTCTGACGGTGTTCGGGATATTCCTCGTCGAAGCACAGGACTATGCTATTTCGACCGTTGCGGGAGGGACCCCGCCGCCAACGCCAGTTCAGGCGATGCGAGCCTCGATTAGTGGCCCTCAGGGTGTCGCGACGGACGGCGCTGGAAACATCTACTTCTCAAGCCGATACTGTGTGTTCAAGCTGGACTGCAGTGGAGTGCTCTCGCGTGTGGCCGGCAACTCACGTGTGGGTTACTCGGGCGACGGCGGTCCGGCGATTCAGGCCCAACTGCTCAACTGAACCAGCCAGATTCACCAGCATCCCGAGAGTCTGATTGCGCCCCGCGCCACGCTCGGGGCGCGACATACGGGGCAATCTGACGGGCGCGAGGGACAATCTGTTTCAATCTACGCGCCCCGCGCGGGGCGCGACGAGGTTTCCGGCACCGCCAATATATCCATTTGGCAGTTTCGGTTCGCACGCCCGGCACAGGGCACAACTAATTTAGTCAATGTGACCCAAATGGCGAAGCTTCGTCGGGTTTCAATCCACGCGCCCCGCGCGAGGCGCGACGGCCCAAACATAAACGCCTGAGTCGCTGAGTCTTAGAGTAGCACTTGCGCGGACCGGCAGTAAACTCTGCTGCGCGGGCTGTGCGCGGCTTGCAACGGGCTCTGCTGCGCGCGCGGCTCCAAAATGGGGCTGGCGAGGCAACGGATCCGGAATGAGCGGCATCCCGTGAACAGGGGGCCGGCCGGGGTTGGGCTGTTTGCTTGGGGTTCGCGCCACAAGGAATGGGGACCTCCCGGGTTGTAGCCGGGCTTGGTGCCGGCGTGTTCGACGCGCCGCTGCCGATCGGCGCCCAGAAACTGGAAGCGCAGGCTGTCGCTCGCTGGATCGATTATGCCAAGGAGTTCCGTTTGAAGTTTGACCGACGGCGCCGATCCAACGAACGTTCAAAGACGGAATACTGGACTCGCTGACGGTGATTCCGACACACTTTGGCACCGTCGTCCGTTTGGGTCTCGACATCATCACAGGTGAGATCAGCACCATCGTGCGCTGTTACCTACAAAAGAAAGACGGATGCGCGTCCAGGTCGCCGAGCCGATACCGCGCCAGCAGCAGCGCCTGCGTGTATGGCACCAGGTGCACCAGGCCGAGGAGGATACGTTCGTTGCGAAACGGGTGGAGAATCTCCTCCTGCTTCAGCGACTGCCAACCTACAAGGACTTCGCGAGCGTGCGGCGGACGAGCGCCTCGGGTCGGGACTCATATCGGCCGAGTGCGCCTTCTCATGCAGCAGCTAGCCTTCTGCGGCGAAGAGGTTCTCCTCTCGTCGCCGCTTAGAGTGGATGAGCGCCCAGCGGCGCTGGCAAAACGTCAGGTGGGGAGCAACGCCTCTTCTGCATACCGGGCACATCGTCTTTTAGGCCGTCAGGCCAGGCCGTCGATCAGGGTGACTCCCGGCGGCAACGACGCTGCGGAGGGCAGAGTCACTTGGTAATCGGCGAAAGAGCGGGGGCTTTCGACGCCGCCCTTCCTCTCCACCTTTATCGATTCGAAGAGCCGTTGCGCCTGCGCGTTACCGAGTTTCGAATCGTGCTTGAAGATGTGCAGGCCGCGCGTACACATAGTGCCGCGCGCCGCCGAACGGTCGAGCTCGAAGAGATTCCCGAGCGCTTTCCAGAGCAGTTGCAGGTCGTCCTCGTCGAAACCAGTCTTCTCGGCGAAGACCGGGTTGATGAAACCGTGCGAGATGTAAAGGCCGTAGGAGACCGTATGTTTGCGCCCCAGCGTTCCGGGGCCGGACTTGATGTCCTTTTCGCCGGTGAAGGCCTGGCGCGAGATGGTGTGCTCGGTGGTCAACACGCGGTCGACGGAGCGCGCAAAGGTGAGTTGCACCGGACCGCGCACCTGTCCGCAGTTGAACTCGGTGGTGCTCATCACGGCGCCGAAGGCCCGGATGTCGAAGAAGTTCTTGCACATCCACTGGCGGGCTTTCTCGATATCGGTGGGCTTTGTGTCTCTGCCTTTCGCTTCGATTTTGTCATCGCCCGCCAGGGTTTCAAAGGGCTGCCGCTGGCGGCTTTCGAGCGTGTTGCCGCTGAGCACGAAGATGCCGTAGCCGGGGACGTCGCCGCCGGATCTCGCGTAGAGAACATAGTCCCGGATCTTGCGCTTCAGGCAGACGTCGGAGACGAGACCTTGAAAGGTCTCCGGATCGAATCGCGGACTGTTGTCGGAGTCCGGGTCGCCGTTCGGATTGCCGTCCTGGCAATCGAAGAGTAGTGCGAAATCGTAACGGTTCTCGACGATGCTCATGGTATTAAGTCTCGTATTCGACGCCGTTGCCGGCGGCTTCATTAGATTGCTTGCGATCCCTGGCCTGCGCGATGGACCATGCCTTCTGATGGTAGTAACCGAGTGCAAAAAGTCCTTGATCGGGAAGGCCCAGCTTGGCCGGAAAGGCACCGGAGGCCGACGGCTGCAAGAGACCGTGCAGGTCTCGGAGCCGCGCATCGATGGCATAAGCAGCCTTGGCTTTGTCGCGCCGGAGCTTGCGGAGATGCTTCCGCGCCAGACTTTCGATTTTCGGAAAGGCGACGGCCGGGTAGGTCGAAGCCAGAGCAAAGTACCGGTCGAGCACCGAAGAGTTGACTTCGGTTTCGCTGGCGGCTCGTTGCAGGTTATCGAATTCTGCCATGAGCCGTCCGCAAACATAGGCGGGCAGGACGCAGCTCGGGTCCAGTCCTTCACTCATTTCTGCTGCTCCTTTCGAACGTGAAATATCGTTTACACACATACGGATCAAGCCCATCGGGATGCGCAGCCTTGGCAGCGAGAGCGAATCGCCCAGCTGCTTCTTCGCGCCGGCCGAATTTCCCGGATGCCGAAGCCGGGCGAGGGCGGCGGCCAGCATCGCGTAACCCAAGGGCTGCGCGGCGCCTTCGATGCCGCGGCGCAGCAGAGCAAGCGTGTCGTGAGCCGGCGGTTTGCCATCCCGGTCGATTGCATAAAGCAACTGCCAGAGACGGACCGGCTGCGGACCGCCCCAGGGATAACTCACGCGCAATTGTTCATGCCAGTTCTTGAGGTTTTCTTTGACCCGGGGAAGCCAGTCGGTTACCCAGTAACGGACACGCAAGCGGCCGCCGTTGCCGGAGACTCCCACCAGATAGAAGCGGTTCTGGTCCGGGTCGGCGTGCGGATCGAGCTTCAGCAAGGCCTCGACTGGATTGGGGGCGGCCGTTTCCAAGATGTCCAGGGCATCGAAGTCCGCGGGATTGCGCAGCCAGGTGAGAAAACCCACGCCGGCGATATCCCTGCGCCGGCCCTTCCCGACCCGCGCGTCATCTGGACGCAGCAGGTCGTTCAGCGCGAGGACGTACGCCATGGCGCGGCCGGGCGACACCGGACTGTTCTGGTTCTGTTCCCAACCGTAGGATTGGAATGCCTCCTTACTGAAAGACATCAGCGCCACGCCGGAAGCCTGTCCTCCGAGGTTGGAGACGCCCTTGATCCTCTCGTGCGTGGGCGCGATCGCGCCGACTTTCCCGGAGATGAGGCACTCGCCGGTGTGGCCCTCCATGCGTGCGTCAAAGGCGTCCTGGTACTGTTGGCGCCAGAAGGACTGCACGGCATCCCGGTTCACCAGTGCGTCACCGCAGGAAAGCGCGACGAGCGAGCCCGCTTGGGCCTCTCGAAACGCCGCGCGAGCCTTTTCCACCTCTTCGGGCCGGTCATAGAGTAGGACGCACGATGCGAGCGCCGGATCGCCGGTTACTTCCGCCGCATGACGTAGGAGGGCAACGAATGCCTGGTGGTGCTTTTCCGCTCTCTCCTTTTGCTTGTCAGGCGTCCAGGGGCCGGGGCCGAGAACATAAGCGATGGCGTCTGTGCCGAGCAATGGATGCTCACCACGGTTGCGATTAACCGGCGAGCGCGGCACGCTCATTAGCATGGGAACCTCGACCTGCTTCTTGCCGCGCGCCACGGAAGCAATGCGCTGAACCGACGCCATGAAAGTGCCTAGCCGGGAGATTTCGAGCGCCCACCGTACGGGTTTCTGCTCCCACGCCACGTCGCTCAACTGATCTTTCAGATAATCGTCGGCATACCTGGCTAGTGCCTGTACGAGCATGACAGCACCTCACGGCGGCGGGATTCTTCGGCGAGCACTATATCTGGCCGGGTGTCCAGCACGCCGTTTTCGAGCCGCGCTTCGAAGAATGTCGCGCGATTGCCGGTGGGCCGGAAGGCAATGTCGTAGAGCATGCGGCCGAGATCGAGAGACTCCGAGATCGGGCGGTCGTCCGCCTGGGGTTTGCCGAACTCGGCCGCAAACTCTCGGCATCCCAGATACGGTCGGGTGAAGCATTGGCCCTTCTCGACGCGACGCTTCATCATCTCGGCGTATTTGGCGGGCGAGTTATCGCCGGATGTGTCAAAGACCAGCGGAAAGGCGTCAACCCAGTACGCCACGTCGCGCAGCAGCGTGGTGTTGCGCGGCGTCCGGTCCGTGCCCTGGCCCGCACCTGCCACGAGCGGGGCGAATTCGGACGGGTCTCGCATCCACTTCTGCACGGCAGCCGGCGAGAGCTTGCTTTGCACTTCGTTGCGCAGCACGCTGAGAAAGCGGATCGGCTTGAGCACCGTAATGCGCGTGACGATCCAGCGCATTTGCGGCCGCCAACAGATTGCATCCAGCACATTACGTGCGGCCGACGGCGTAATGACAGGGTATGAGAATCGTTCGACTTTGGTCTCGGGCCGGGTGAAACAGGCGAACTCGCCCGAGACCCGGACCTGAACGCTAGGCATGGACATGGACAGAACCTCCCGATTTGTCCGGTTGGGCCACCTCTTCCAAACTGCCCGTGAAAAGGCGTAGGCTGTTAATAATACTTGGGCGGAGGATGCTCCTTGGCTTTCTCTCGGGGCATCCGGTAAGTGTCGGCTGGTAGTGGAACGTTCGAGCGGTCCGTCCATCGGGTAGGTACCACCGCGGCGGCCAACACACCGCCGCGAAGATCAACACGAGTTGTTTCAATGTATCATAACATAACACTAACAATTATCGGTTGTAATCCTGGTTTGCTCGCTTGGCGAGCGGAACTCAGTGACTGGGATCTGTTCAGTAGGCAAGAGCGGGAAGGCTGGCAGGTGTTCGGAAACCAGACAAGTCTCTTTCCCAGCACGCGGCGACTCATTTGGCAAGGTCCTCGGCACTTCCAATGCATCACCGCAATGACCGACAAAGTCAGTCGGATTCGACGATTCGACAACCTCATTTCCTCATTTCTCCCGCCGTGATTAGTGCGCCGAAGATATGTAGCCATGTCGAGTAGTAGGAATACACCTCCGGCCCGGCAGGTCACAACGTAGGTTTCAGATTGTCGGTGAGATGGAGCCGCGCAGGAGGGGATTACGAGCTACGCGCGGGCTGCGGCGACGAGGCTACAGAATTGCGATGCAGGCGCGGATCGGAAGGCTCAGCAGGGTGCCGCAACTGACGCCGGCGCCAATCCTGGCCGTCTGGGTTGTGCTGCTCTGCTGCGTCGTCATCGGTGACGGGTCATGCGCCTCGGGCCCCGGAGGGGCTCCGGCGACCCAGTTCAGCCTCTAGCGATGCGATCTTTCGGTGCAGGCGTCGGTTCGGCCAACTGAAAGACACCCAGAAGCGAAGGCGGTTGGAGAGGATAGGAAGATACCAGAGGAGCCCAAAACAAAGTCCAGTGACAACCAGCTTGCCCAGTCCCCACCACTCCGTCCCCGTAAGGAAATAGACCAATAAGGCGCCCACTGGAACATAGAGGTAGTAGAAGGGGCTGGGCTTCCATTGGTCGAATTCGATCGGGGAGCGTCGGCGGCTCTTCAGCGCGGCGATCTGGGAATCGAGAGCGGACATGGGGTGGTCGCAGGGCCTTGGCTCGCACGCTGGGCGCGGCCCGCAGAGCGCCGCCTGCGAACTCCAGCTGGTAAACTTGTCAGCCGGAGTTAAACGACGTCACCCGAGACGATGCGTCGGCTAAGGAATCCGATTGCGATGCCAGTAAGGACCCCGGCTCCGTTGATGAACATGTCGCGGATTTCGCACGACCGGCCCGGCGACAGCTTCTGCCCAAACTCCAAAGCCACTCCCAGTAATATCATGGCTAGGGCAGTCAGAACGGCAGCCGACCTACGCCGTATAGCTACCAGCGCCATCAATGCCAACGACGTGTATCCGCAAAAATGCAGTACCTTGAGGCTGATGTGCAGTCGACCGATGGCCACAATTACGGAAGACTTGGCGGGCAGCAGCGATCCGACGATGACGCAGCAGATCAGCCCAGCCCAGAGGATCAGGATGAAGGTTTGCTTGCTCTGCTGTCGGAGCATGCCGTCATTCATCAGCGCTTGCTTCGTTTTCCGGTTGGGGGAACCGGTCCGGTGCACGTGGGCCCACGCCGATAACGTCGCGTGGACTCGATAACAAGGATTGTCGCCAGGACCGCGGGCTTCACGCGGCGGGACCAGCGAGACAATCCGTCTTTTTCACCTGGGCGGCTATCCAGGAGTAAGTCTCTTCTAAACCTTCGCGCAACGGGCGCGAGGGCTTCCAGCCAAGCTTCTGGCCTATCAGACGGTTATCTGAATTCCGTCCCCGGACACCCAGGGGGCCGGGAATGTGATGAATGGTAAGCCGCTTGCCACCGATCTCCATCACCAGCCCGGCCAACTGGTTGATCGTGACCATTTCCTCTGAGCCTATGTTCACCGGGCCGGTGAAATCGGATTTCACCAGGCGCCGCACGGCTTCCAGGCACTCGTCGATGTAAAGGAAGGAGCGAGTCTGCAGGCCATCGCCCCAAATTTCAATCTCGCCGCCATCGGGGCTCTGTGCCACCTTGCGGCAGAGCGCTGCCGGAGCCTTTTCGCGCCCGCCATCCCATGTGCCCTCCGGACCGAAAATATTGTGGAAGCGGGCGATGCGAACCTGGACGCCGTAGTTCCGCATGTACGCAAGGTACAGCCGCTCGCTGAAGAGCTTTTCCCAGCCGTATTCGCTGTCGGGCGCAGCGGGATAGGCAGAGTCCTCCGAGCACTTTGGGTTATCGGGGTCGAGCTGGTTGTACTCCGGATACGCGCAAGCGGAGGAGGAATAGAAAAACTTCTTCACGCCGGCCACGCGGCCATACTCGAGGCAGTTGAGGTTAATCGTGGCCGAATTGTGCATCACGCAGGCGTCGTGCTCACCGGTGAAGATATACCCGGCGCCGCCCATGTCAGCAGCGAGCTGATAAACCTCGTCGATGTCCTGGACGACGGCGCGCGCGAGGTCCTGATCGCGCAGGTCGCCGACGATGAACTCGTCGGCGGGCGAATCGGAGTATTCGTGTCGTTTGAGGTCCACCGCTCGGACCCAAAAGTCCTCAGCTTTGAGGCGTTTAACCAAGTGGCCGCCGATAAAGCCGCCGGCGCCGTTAACAAGGATGTGTTTTGTCATATTGTCAAGGTAGCTCAAATGGCCCGGCTGCCGGCCGCTGAGGTGGCGTAGCGGCCCCGAGACTCTATCATTCGCTTCAACAGATGGGTGCTCGGGCTGTAATCGAGCACAATTTCCTTCAGCGCGACCACCAGCCGGCCGACATCGCGCGCTTCGCAGATCTCGTCGAGGGAGTCGAGCCAGGTTTGTATGTTGCCCTCCGGCATGCCGTTGCCTACGAAAATGCGGATCTTCTCGTGGGCGGTGGGCGCTGTGTCTTCGAGCATCGTGCTCAGCTCCTCATAGAGCTTCTCGCCGGGGCGCATGCCGGTGAATTCGATCTTGATGTCTTCATCCGGCTTCAGCCCCGACAACAGAATCAGGTTCCGGGCCAAGTCGACGATCTTGACCGGCTCGCCCATGTCGAGGACGCAGATCTGGCCGCCCTTTCCGATCACCGCGGCTTGCAGCACAAGCTGGCAAGCTTCCGGAATGGTCATGAAGAAGCGCCGCATGTCCGGATGCGTCACCGTCACCGGTCCGCCCGCCGCGATCTGCTTCTTGAAAATCGGAATGACGCTGCCGTTCGATCCGAGCACGTTGCCAAAGCGCACGGCAACATACTTGGTCCGAAAATGGGGACTGACACCATTTTCCGCCTCGGAAAATGGCTGTCTGTCCCCATTTTCCTGTCCATTTTCCTGCAACTCCAGCAGCAACAGTTCGGCGATGCGCTTGGTGGCGCCCATCACGTTGGTGGGCCGCACCGCTTTATCGGAGGAAATCATCACGAAGTTTTCCACTCCGTGCTCGGCTGCGGCCACCGCGAGATTGTGCGTGCCGAAAACGTTATTCTCGATCGCCTCGAAGACGTGCGCCTCCATGAGGGGAACGTGCTTGTATGCCGCCGCGTGATAGATGACTGCCGGCGAGTACTGGCGCAGGACCTCGTCCACGCGAGCGCGGTTCTGGATACTCCCGATCTCGGGGTGGAACGGGATCGCGGGGAAGCACTGGCACATTTCGCGGTCGATTTCGAACAGCGGGGATTCGGCGATTTCGAATCCGACGATGCCGGCCGGGTGGAAGCGTGCGATCTGGCGGCAAAGTTCGGAGCCGATGGACCCGGCCGCGCCGGTGACCATAACGACTTTGCCCTCGATGTTGGCCCGGATCTGCTTTTCTTCCAGGCGCACGGGGTTGCGGCCAAGAAGGTCCTCGACAGCCACGTCGCGGATCTGGGTGGCGAGGGCAGGACCTTCGACGAGCTCGGCCATCGACGGCACGGTGCGGAAGCGCACGCGGGCTTCCTGACACAGCCGCAGAATTCGCGTCATCTCGGTGCCTGTTGCCGATGGCAGCGCAATCAGAACCAGTTGAATATCGTGCTTGACGGCCAGAGTGGCGAGTTCCGTGCCGGCGCCGAGCACGGGCACGCCCTGAATCCGTAAGTTCGATTTTGTAAGGTCGTCGTCAATGAAGCCGACGATCGAGTAGTTGAGGCTCGGATTTGAACGAGACTCCCGAAGGAGCATGACACCAGCGGTACCTCCGCCGTAGATCAGAGTCCGTTGGGCGCCCTTGAGGTTGCTGTTGGCAGTCGCTTCGGCGAGGAGACGCACGGCGACGCGGATTCCAGTGGTTGCCATGAAGCAAAGCAGGAAGTCGAGAAAGTAGAGGGAGCGCGGGAAACCGGGCGGCCCGAAGATTAGGATGACCAGGCCGCCGGCAAGCGAGCCGATAATATTGGCGCTGGCAATACGGAGCAAGTCGGGAGTGGAGACGAAACGCCACCATCCGCGATGGAGGCCGTGGAGGTGGAACACGAGCGATTTGACTATGACCCAGGTGGCAACGGCAAAGTAGAGGTGCCGGAGAAACTGCGGCGGGATAACGAATTCGAAGCGAAGAAGAAACGCGCCGATCGCGGAGAGGACAAAAATGGCGAACTGCGCGGAACGGGAAAGTAGGCGCGTACGGGCCACTAGGCGCCGCATCACGTTTGCAAACAACCTCGACGATGTCATTCGAACCTCCGAGTTGACGGCCACACGGACTTCAGTTTCGGAACACGCACGTTCTGCGGCAGATGCTTCCTGCCCGGCGCCATAGCGGAGTGCCATGTAGACCAGCGGAACCAGCGCCACCTCAGCAAATAAAGGACCTGCCGCCTGCCAAACACACGCTCCCAGTGCAAGTGGGAACAGCCAGATTACGTTGACCGCTGCAATCGTCAACGTCACCTTCGAGTGGCTGCTCCAGCGCCGGGCGGCGTGCTGAAAGGCGTGGCTACAATGCGCTTCGTACAACCTGGCACCCGAGAGTGCACGCCGCAGCAGCGTGACGGTGGCATCCACAACAAAGACCGAAAGCAGAATCAGCCAGGGCCAGAGCAGCCACGGCCGTTCTTTTGCAGTCGAAATGGCTAGAATGCCGAAAACAAACCCCAGGAACCCACTACCCACGTCACCCATGAAAATCTTGGCCGATGGCCAGTTCCACACCAGAAAGCCGGCGCTAGCTGCTGCAAGCACGAGTGCGCACTGCGCCAGACCTCCGAGTCCCCCCCACGTCAGTAGCGGGACTGCCAACACGCTGGCGCAGACAGCTTCCATCCCAGCGAGGCCATCTAGGCCGTCCATGAAGTTGTAAAGATTGATCATCCAGACCAATCCGACGAGGGCCAGAAGCTGGCCGGCCCAACCAAAATTCCAAATGATTCCGCCCAAGTGCAGCGGCCCGACTCCATTGAGGCGCCATAAAGCCCATCCAGCAGCCGCGAAGTGAATCAGTAGGCGCAGCCGGGCCGGTACACGGAAATGGTCGTCGAGGAAACCCACGCCAGCCACCGCCAGCCCACCGCCGATGAGTGCCGAACCGAGGCCGGCGGAGATAGCGCCACGGTAAGCGAACCAGAGGACGATTCCGAGAAACACCACCACGATGCTGAGGCCGCCGCCGCGCGGGGTCGGCACTGAGTGAGAACTCCGGCCATTTGGAATATCCAGAACCTTTCGCCGCAGAAGGTAGGCCCGCACCAGTCCTGTTAACAGCACCGAGGCGAGAAAGGCGAATAGGATTGTGAGCACGGATTTTGTTCTCGGTCAGGCCAAGCACCCAAGCAAGACACCAACGTGGCGCGGGCTCTCAGTTCGCCGGACCCAGAGGGTACCCCCCGACTCATCGGGACGCGCTTTATGCACGCCGGTCTAGTGCCCGCTGACCTGCAAGACTCTGGCCACTCTGTGCCAATTCCGCAGGCCGTATCTCTGCGGCATCCAAACCCAGCACCCGGCAGATTCGCGCCACCCCCGCCGGCTTGTCATAATGCTCGACAAATGCCTTCCGCCCGCATGCACCCTTTTCGTAGATCTCTTCCGGATGTGTCAGGAGACGCCTGAGCAGCCCCACCACTCCGTTCACGTTGCCACATTCGAAATGCCAGCCGCAATCGAACCGCCGGATCAAGCGCGCCGGCGTTGCGGCGCCGGGGCCGATGTACAGAACAGCCCGCCCCGCAGCCATCAGCCCATACGTCTTGCTGGGAACTACCGCGCCGAGGGTCGCTGGTTTCTGAGTGACCAGCCCGATGTGCCCCTCCGCCAAGCTCGCGCCGAGTCGAGCATACGGCGCATACGCCCGGAAGGAGACATTTTCAATTCCTTTCCGCTGGCAGAATTCACGGAGTTCCCTTCGCTGCGGCCCACCGCCGGCAAAATCGAAATGGAAGTTCGGGTCATTCGCCAGCCGCTCCATGGCAGCCTGTACTGTCGCCAAGTCGTGTGCCAAGCCAAGGTTCCCCGAGTACAACACCCGCAACGGTGGTTGTCCAAGGAATGGCAGGGGGTACGTATTTCTTCCGTCCGCCCAATTTTCCACGGTGTGGATTCTCTCTTTCGAGATTCCGTGCCGCAGTAGGCGTTCTTTCATGCAGTCTCCCAGTGCGATCACGGCGTCGGCCTTCCGCAATGGATAGTCCAGGAACCACCGAAACCATCCGAGGACGTGCATGTCCAAGGCCACAGCGATGTCGGGATAGACATCCATTACCCAGACTATGTGCCTGCACCCGTAGGTCTTTTTCAGAAGCCAGCCGACCCACGCCAGCCCCGGCGGCACGGGCAGCGTCAGCACTATGTCTGGTCTGGGGCGGCGTTGCGCCTTCCACGCCGCCCCTACAAAAAACGTGGAGAACGAGAGTAACTTCTTGGCCTTTGTATGGGAGAACGCCGACGTTCCCGCGCGGGCCACCTCTACGAGTGCGTCACTCTGACCGCCGCGGCTGGGCCAGGCAGGCGTGGAACGTTCATCTTGGATCTTCTCCGCGAAACCCGCTTCCGCGCCTGCATAATCGCTGCGACCACATATTACACGAACCTCGTGCCCGGCCTCCGCTGCCGCACGGGCGACATCCCCCAGAAGTTGCCCCGAAGCCGCGGAATCCGGGCCGAAGAACTGGCTCAGCAAAAGGATGCGCATCACTTCTCGGTTCCGGCAAACGCGTCGCGACTGCCAGTGACTTGGACGTTGTTAGACTTGAGCAACAAACATGGGCCTATAGCGAGGACGTGCATCTCGGTTCGCAGGAAGCAACCGATAGCCTGGCACGGAGTATTCACAATGGGATGGCTATCCGCAAAGGAGGTGTTCCGCGAGGGCGCGGGCCGCCGCTGGCTCATCGAAGCCCTGGAGGGGTCTGCGCATATTCGGGTCCCGCTCCGCCGTAAAGATCAGCCATGGCGGTTCGATCTTTCGACGGTGGTCGGTCGCTTGCGCGTGAACCGGGCGGGGTTGCCGACGTGAATCTCGTACGCTGGTATGTCGTGGGTGACAACGCTGCCTGCAGCCGCGACGGCGCCTTCGCCGAGTGAGACGCCCGGAGCTATCAGTGCTCTAGCGCCGACCCAAGCACCATCACCGATCGAAATAGGCTTAACGATGAGGCCGAAGGCAGGGTCGGACCAGTCATGGTTTCCAGTGCAGAGATAGGCGTCTTGGGAGACGCATGCGTTGGGGCCGATCGAGACGCCGGTCAAGTTGTCGATCCAGCAGTCCTCGCCGATCCAAGAATGATGTTCGATCGAAAGATGCCACGGATACTTGACACGGACGCCTGGCTTGATGACAACTCCGGCGCCGACGCGTGCCCCGAAGAGCCGGAGCAGGACGCGGCGAACACTTGAGAACGGCAGGATGGAGCACCGCAGTAGTGGTGCTCCGCAGAAGAACCAGAGGATCTGAAGAAAAAGGCCCCGGCCCGGGGAGTACCAGGAATTGTCGAATTGGGAGAGGTCCGTCATTTTTGCAAAAGGCAATCGGGCTTCGGCCCGGCGCCCAGGCACCATTCGTACACAGCCCGCATCTGGCTGGCGATCCGCGGCCAAGCGAACTTCTCGCGGACGAGCTGTTGGCCACGGCTACCCATGGAGGCGCGGTCTGAGGTGCTCATCTCCATGAGCTCGGCCAAGCCCGGGGTGATGGATGCGGGGCCGGGGCCGAGGCTCAGCGCCGCATCGGCGGCAAAACCCTCTGGAAGGTTACATTCCTGGGTCATTAGGACGGGAAGGCCATAGGCCCAGGCCTCAAGGACCGCCATTGGAAGTCCTTCGCTCAACGAGGGCAAGATGAAGGCATCGGCGCGGCAGAGTGTGGCGTGTTTGGCATCGCCGAACTGGGGGCCGGGAAAGCGGACGGTGTCTCCGATACTGAGATCATTGGCCGCGCGCTCAAGCTGGGCTTGGTACCCATTCTGGTCCCAGCCAACGACTACTAGCCGCCAATCCCGGGCAGCCTTCTTGCCATGCTGGATGGCGGCCCAGGCACGTAGAAGATTCAGCAGGTTTTTCTTGGGGTGCAAACGACCGAGGTAGAGCAGCACCTTGGCGCCGCGCATCCCGCCATCTTCCCAACCGGGGGGCTGGGCATCAAGGCTGGCAGGCACGTCGATGCCGTTAGGGATGACGCAGATGGCGTTCCTGCGGCCATAGGCGCGGATGGCGCAGGCCTCGGCTTCGCACAGGGCGTGCAGGCACGCCGCCCTGCGCACGTTGCGGTGCTCATAGAGCCAGCCCGCCATCTGCTTTTTCCAGGCTGAGTTGCCGAGCGCCCAGGGGTCCAACATGCCATGCGGGCTGAGGACGTAAGGCCCCCGCGCCCGCGTGGCCCAGCGGCGGCAGGCAACCGACGGGTACATCCAGAGGCCGTGCTGGTGGAGGAGATCTGGCCGTGCGGCACGGAGCGCCGGGAGTAGTTGAGGCGCGTAGCCGAAGGAGCGTGGCCCGTGCACCGCGGCAGTGGTGACCGAAAGCCCTCGCCAGCCGACCAAGTCCGAGGGACAATCGAAGTCTTCCAAGCCGAATACCCGAATGGAGGAGGAATTGATCTCAGATTCCTCCATCGCGAGCCTCCGGACTGCATCATACAGGCCGCCAGCCTGGCGGGAAACCGAGGCTGTCAGAAAAGCGATTGTCATGAAACGGCGGACGGACGATGAATCAGAGCCCAGAGCAGGGCTTTGTCGACGACGGTCGATTTGGGCCGTGGGGTGGCGAGTGCAAGCTCGACAGCCTTCATTAGGTTCGTGGCAAAGCACTCCGGCGTCCAGCGGCTGATGATTTCGATGGACGCCCGGCCCATGGCGGCGCGCTCGGTAGCAGGCATTGAGGCGACCTGCAACATCAAATGAGCCAGTTCTTCGGTGTCGTACGGATCAAAGGTGAAGCCGTTGCGGCCCTCCTCGACAAGGTCGGGCGCGCAGCCGCACCGGTTCGAAACGAGAATGGGGAGCCTGGCGGCCATTGCTTCATTGACGACAAGGCCCCACTGCTCAGTGGAGCTTGCGTGTACAAAGGCGGCGGCCAATCCGTAATAGGATGGGAGCTCATCGTACTGCTTAAAGCCGGGAACCGAAACGGCGGTTTCAAGACCCAGGCGAGAAATGGTTGAGCGGACCTCCGCTCGGAGGGGACCATCGCCGAGGAGAATAAGGTTCCACGGGTGCGTGGCGAGGATGCGATAGCGGGCGAACGCCGCCAACAAGCGGAGGAGGTTCTTCTTGGGGATAAAGCGGGCCGAAGCGAGGAAGAATTGGACGGGCAACCGTAGACGGGAGCGGAGTCCGGGATCGCGGAGGGCGGGGTCGGCGCCTTGAGCGAAGTGGTAGTTGCTGACGACATCGTAGCCAAGGAAGATGTGGCTGCGAGGCATGCCGAGGGCGGCGGCGTAAT
>Ga0224554_1001029_pt1 | contig 19510 bp, 22 predicted proteins | sample 714S22024metaG_FD_180666 | JGI IMG/M metagenome (GOLD analysis project Ga0224554, IMG submission 180666) | Peat soil microbial communities from Stordalen Mire, Sweden - 717 S2 20-24 | ecosystem: Environmental > Terrestrial > Soil > Wetlands > Peat | place: Sweden: Norrbotten County, Stordalen...
ACGCGGCTATCGCAACCTCAACTACCTGCTACTGAAAGCACAACGGCTGGCCGCCACGCGCACCGAATTCGTCGCTTTCCAGAAAGCCGCGTAATATGCACACTTCTCCACTTTCTTGCGCAGAGCCCTTTTTTCACTCGACATCTTCTGGGCCGACGGGAACGGGCCGTCGCCTAGGGAGCGGTCGCGTGGAGTGAAACGGGGGGCATAATCCCAAACAGGGATTCAAATCGGAGGTCACCCCCCGTCCCGCCCTGGCGGGGAGGCGAGGATTTTCCTTTTCCGCCTACAACAATAATACAGTATTGACAGAAGAGATGTATGTCTCGTATATTGCCAGATATGGAAAAGAAATCTCGCCGCAAACCACAACGCTTCTCGGCAGGCTACGTCGAGAAGATCAGTACGCTCCTCACGAAATTGCAAAATGAACCCGCGCCTCAACCTGAGATGTTCTTGACGGGAGAGGTTATACGGTCCCTGTTCCCTCAACTCTGCGAGCTGCGCAGGAAGGGCTACAAATTGAAGATGCTGGTTGGTCTGCTGGAAGAGAAAGGCATACGGGTCTCAGCATCGGCGCTGTCGGCCTACATGGGGAGAATGAGCAGGCAGGTTGAGCAGCCGTCGGCAATCCCGGTTCGTAGAGAAACGTCGCAACCTGAAAAACCTGCTTTGGAAGCACAACGGCAATCCGTGAAGAACCCGGTTCTCAGGCGTGCGAAGCTGTTGATATTCGGAAATCGTTCACTTTGAAAGCCTGATTTTCGAGCGACAAGAATATGCGCGGCCTACTACACAATTTGCCGGACGATCTGCCCTCCCGCATCGAACGCTGCAAAGGCGCTCTCACGGCGCCTGCGCTGGCATCGCTTCTGGGGATGAGCCGGACGACCATCTACGAGATGGCCGCGGCCAACCGGCTCCCATATTACAGAATTGGATGTATGGTCCGCTTTGACCCGGTGACCATTGCCGAGTGGCTTCGCTCCCAGTCCGTACCCGTGGCGCCATAGCCCTTCACCACTGGACTGCGTTCAATCTTGCCTGGGCTTCGGTGCCTGCCGCGGGCCTGAGGTATCGCATCGTGGAGGCCAAGTCCTTGTGCCCCGAGTAAGCCTGGACAGTCCTCAGGTCGATTCCGTTCCGCAGGAGCGTGGTCAGGTAGGTCCGCCGGAAACGGTGAAGGGTAAATTCTTGGCACTCTTTGATCTCCCGGCAACCGTCACATCTGCCGCAATTCAATCCGGCATTGTGCGCCATACGCTTGAGCGTTCTCAGGAGCTTCGTGTTCGGCTTATGGTACTTTGTCCCGAGCACAAGGGTGTGCCCTTCCCGGCTGTTCTGCCATGCGGCCAACTCCGCCAGCAGGTCGTCCGGGACAGGGATCTCGCGCTGCTCCCAAGTCTTCGGGAGGAATCCCCACTGCTCCTTGGACTGGACCCGGAGTGTCTTGTCGGTCCAGCTGATGTCGCGGAACTCAAGGTGCATCATCTCCTGGTCGCGCAGGCCGCATTTCATGCCAAGCAGGATGCAAACGCGCATGTACGGGTCCGCTGCCGCCAGCAGAGCCCGCGTCTGTTCGGACGAATACACCGTTGGAAGTTTCTCCTCATACCTGGGGACGGGCGGCAGGATTGCTTTGTCGATCCCAGCGAATCGCAGCCACGAGGCCAGCCTTGCATGTTTGTTCGACACCGTGCGTTCCGCACATTTTCTGCCCCGGAGAGCTTCATGAAACAGGAAGATGTCGTCTCGATCAATCTGATCGACATAGAGCTTTTTCCTCTTCCTCATCAAATCAATGAACTCGGCAGTAACGAGTCGGGCCTGTTCCGCCGCCTCATTCGCCTTTCGGCGCTCTGCATCCTTGATGTACGATGCCGCAGTGTCTTTGAGGCTTGCGCGATCCGGCTTTTCTATGACCTCTACATCAGGATTCTTGGCGGCCTGCGCCACTACAGCCTTCGTGTTTTCTAGCCGAACCCGTCTCGCCTCGGCTTCCACCGCCTTCTGGCCAACAGGCGTGTAGACCGTCTTTCGATCCACTGTATGCCGAAGGTCGTAGGTCCAATCTCCAACCTCGATGGCCTTTCCATTGGCCAACGCATATACGAACCTTTGGATTACTTCTTTCGTGCTGAGAATCCCGTCAAGAGAGTAGGGAATGACAAGGCACAAGACTATGACCGACCATTCACCGATCGGTTGCGCCCTGAGGTTAGCCCCCGATCTTGCTTTGATGAAATTAAGAAGTTGAAATCAAACCTACTAAATCAATGTCCGAATCACAAGTATCCAATTAGGTTCTGCTCTGCTGAAGTGAGAATTCGCTCATAATTCAGGCCCCATCGCGGAGCACCTTTAGAAGCGCCATCGCCGCCGGCAGTCAGGATCATCAATTGGTTTTGCGAAACTCCCAGATCCTGGCGGATCGATTGGACCTTCAGGTCATTGCGGCTATGAGGCGCGTAGCGATCTGTATCGCAACCCACGGGCAGCACAACAATGTTGTCTCCCTTGATGCCATCCCGAATATAGACCTCTTTCACCCAGTTGGAGGTGACCAGAATCAGCGGCAGAGCATTCAGCACTTCACGGTATTCCGCGATATAACCATCGGCCACGAGCAAGGGCACCGTCTTCATGCCAAACTGCAGCGGGTGCAGGACCAGGTTCGGAACATGGCCCCAGAAACCCACACCGACCACCACATCGGGCTTAAGCCAGCGATAGTACCACTCCTTTTCTAAATCCGATTCCAGGTGGACCGGGTGAACATCCACGCCCATCTCACGCAGGCCCCGGCACAATAGTTCTCCTTGCAGTGCCAAGCCTGCCGCCGGTGCCGGATATTCACTCAATACGAGTACTTTCACGATTGTTACTCCCTGATTGCCGCACGCTTTGCCGCTGCCTGTGCTGAGTCAAAGCACCAGAATCCTTCTTCACGAGGAGTGGTCCTTGCTTCCCAACTATCGATGCCATACCCGTAAACGTCCGTAATCAGCCTGCGCTTTTCAAGCCAGACCTTGTCTGCCAACATTTCCCGCAGATCTGCATCGTCGCGAACCCGAGGCAAGTACGCGTGCCCTCCATCTTCGTAAGCAAAAAGCCATAGACGGTTTGTTGCGATGCTGCCTGATTGCCAAAGCTCAACTACGCTGCGGCAGCACTCCTCATGCCGGCGGTGACGTGTGTATTCGCCCTTTGGGCCATGGGTGAGAACCAAGCTGTAACTGTATCCAGCCAATAATCGGGTTATGGTTTCCTGAATCTGTTCGATTGGTAACGGCGCTTGGTCCGGCTCATCATCCAGATCCGCCATCTCACCCACCGCCCCCAATCGCTCCAGGACCCGGCGGAACTTTGGTGCACGGTCCGGATCGGATGCTCTGCAAAGAGTCACAATCCGCCAATCAAATTCCGAATGGGCGACTACGTATCCACCACACCAAAGCGTCTCGTCGTCCGGGTGGGCGACGACAACAGCGGCGCGCTGGCGAGGGCCGGGAATCACCTCATCGTGGTGGGCTGAGGTCATTGTTCTCCACGGAAAACGCCAGAGGATCGATTATCGCTTTCTTCGCTCATCCAGTTATACCTCGATCGTGAAGCCCTGCTTTTCGGCAACAGACTTGATCAATCGAGAAAACGTGCCGTAGTGCTGCGCCATATTTGCCGACCATGACAAGCCGTCAGTGCGTCCTGTTTTTTGCCAATACTCCTCAAGAGCTCGGTCGTAGGCATCAATCGCTGGCCTTAGGGCCTCCGGATGATACTTTTCGTCATGACGGAAACTCTCGATCGGCATGCGGGGCTTTTGTGGAGACTCTTCGGCAACGTAGCCGAGCACGACACCGTCCACCGGAAAAGTGTTCGGCGGCAACCCAAGCAGATCGATCATCGCCTGCGGGTCGCGGCGAATTCCGCCTATGGGGACGATGCCGAGACCGAAAGCGCGCGCGGCTGTCATTAGCGTCGCCATGGCAATTCCGACATCGCTGACCGCGGCCAGTATCCCTTCAAGGCTTCGCTGGAATACCTGCTCGGCACCGGCTTTCTCGACGCCCAAGCTCGTTTTATAGAGGTCAACGACGACCGCGATGAACACCGGTGCCTGCGCAATCCATGGCTGGCCGCCGGCAATTTCGGCTATGCGTGCGCGGCTGTCAGCATTGCGTACGACCACGAGCGATACCTCCTGGCTATTGATGGAGGTCGGAGCGCGATGTGCGGATTCGATGATAGCCTCAAGAATTTCCTCGGGAATTGGGTCGGTCTTATAGCTGCGGCTGCTGTGATGCGCCTGCAATATGCGAATGGTTTCATTCATCCGGTTTCCTCGTTATTGTCTGCCGACGTTTGTCAAGAAACCCAACAGACTAACTTCACAATGAGCGCAGTTGTTCCTTCGCTACACACCCAGTGCAGGGTAGTCGGTATAGCCATGAGGCCCCGATGTGAAGAAGGTGCTTGGGTCCGGAGCATTGAGCGATGCATTGCTGATAAACCGCGCCGGCAGATCGGGGTTGGCGATAAAAAGCTGGCCGAAGGCTACTGCATCCGCCTCCCCATCCTGGATGACCTGATTCGCTTGTGCCAGCGTGTATTTTTCATTCGCGATGTATACGCCACCGAATTGCTTCTTGAGTTGCGGACCCAATCGGTCGGGGCCGAAGTACTCGCGCGCCAACAGAAAGCCGAACCCGCGCCTGCCTAGCTCACGCGCCACATAGCCGAATGTTGCCGGCGGGTTTGAATCATGCATATCCTGAGAATCGCCGCGCGGCGCCAGATGCATGCCCCCGCGCTTGGCGCCCCAAACCGAGACTACCGCATCGGCCACTTCAAGCATGAGCCGGGCGCGGTTTTCGATCGTTCCGCCATACGCGTCGGTACGATGATTGGATCCGTCCTGCAGGAATTGATCGAGCAGGTAACCATTGGCCCCATGGATTTCCACGCCGTCAAAGCCAGCCTGTTTCGCGTTCTCGGCTCCTTTGCGGAAGGCCTCAACGATGCCTGGGATTTCGGACGCCGCAAGCGCGCGCGGCGTCACATAATCGGTAACTGGACGCACCAGGCTTACATGGCCTGCAGGCCGGATCGCGCTGGGAGCAACCGGAAGTTTACCCTCCAGAAAGCGCGGGTCTGAGATGCGGCCCACATGCCAGAGTTGTGCAAAAATGCGGCCCCCGGCCTGGTGCACTGCCTTCGTCACGAGTTTCCAGGCTTCGATTTGGTCTGGCAACCAAATCCCTGGCACATTCGCATAGCCAACGCCTTGCGGTAAAACCGGGATACCTTCGGAGATGATCAGGCCTGCACCGGCGCGCTGTGTGTAGTATTCAACCATGAGTTGCGTCGGGATGTGCTCTGGTGTGCCACGCAAGCGAGTAAGCGGAGCCATGATAACCCGATTCGGCAGGTGAATCTCGCCAATTTGAATGGGGTCTAACAGAGATACCATGACGATAAGTCCTTCCGGAAAAGCGTTCTGTTACTTTGGATGTTTCTGACGGATAGACGATGGCAATCCTGAATTTCCATGGGGTATGCAGAGCGTGCAGGTCGGAGACAATTAGCCTGCAATGATTGACTCTGTGATTGAACTACTCGCCGGACGAATCATCTGGTCCCTTTTGCTCATTCTGTTTGTCTTCAGGGTCTGAGAACCGCAGCGATCAATACTGCGAGTCCGTTCCATGCAATTTGCACCCCAATGCAGAGCAAAATGAACGCAACGACCCGCAGAATGCCATGCGCAGTAGACGGAGGAATGATCTTGGTGATCCTTGGAGCATACGCGTAGCAGAAATAGACGAGCACACTGAGAACGACCACAGCAAGAAATACGCCAACATGGGCCAGAACATCTCTCGAAATATCGCGATTCGAGATGTGAGCGGTGAGTGTCAGGAGCGCGACAAGCGTGCCAGGGCCGGAGGTCACGGGAAATGTGAACGGGTAGAAGGCTCCCTGCTCAAGATACCGTGCCCGTGTTTCGTCTCGTACCTCGCTCTCCTCCTCCTTGTTCTTAATGATCGCGCGTGCGTCTCTCTCGTTCAATACAGACCATCCCATCGCCGCTATCACAATGCCACCGGAGAGTTGAACAATAGGCAAGGAAATTCCGAAGAAGTTGAGAATGGCCGCGCCCAGAAGTTCAATGATGGCCAGAAAGATGATGTTATTGATGGCAATCTTGCGCGCCAGAGACCGATAAACGGCTGGTGGCGCTTCGCCGGCGAGCCCAAGGAATACGAGAGCCGACCCGAGCGGATTAATCAGCGGCAAGAGCACACTGAAGGCAATAAGAAACGACTTCCAAAGGAGCAAGAGCAGTCCCCTTACTTATGGCCTCAGCCCTTCGGCACGCAGCGGGAGTTCCCCTTCCCAGACTCGTCTCCCGCAGAGCTGTCCGATCTAGACGCCAATTTCGTGCAAGGCTCGAAAAGCCTCCAACAAAACGCTGGGATTGAATTGTCCCTTGTATACAGGGGGCGCCTTGCGCTCCAAGCCAAGCAAAGAGTAGACAGCCATCTGCGCGGAGCGAATGGAGTATTCGACTGTGAACACCACATCGTCCGGGATTTCGCAATACTGCCCAACGAAGGCCAGGTTCTTCGAACCCTCCGGTATAACCTGTGGGCGATCACCCTTGCTTCGAGGAAGAAACTGGCTGGTGATGAAGGGCATCATGCAAGGAATGCAGGCGCAGGCATCGAGAATCATGGCGCCATGCTCCTGGAGGCGCAAATGGCCGACAATCTCCGTCATGATTTCGCGTCCCGTGCATGCCGACATGGGCTTCTTCACGAAATTGCCCGGTATATCGACGAACAGTCCATAACCCCAGAAAACCTGCACTCCCTCTGGCTGGCCGATGAAATGTGGCTGGTGGGGCAACACGATTGAAGCCAGCCAACTGGACTTCGGAAAGGTAATGAGCCCACCCTCTCCGGGGACGTTGCCCGTCAAATCGCGGACAAGTTTGAAGAACGTGGGGCTATGCAGTGTGGTCGTAAAGGACATCCACTTCGATTGCTCAACGTGATCGGCAAAGTTCGAAGGATGCCCGAACAGCGTCTGGCCGGCCGCGATCTTCTCCCAAAGTGTCCATGAACCGCCATCGGCTTTCCCCAACAGAGTGGCGGCCGAGTCCATTGAACCTAGACTCGAGCCCTCGGTCATCGACCCAAGAGTGACGATGACTCTGTCCTGCTCTGTAACGCCGATCTCCCTGACAGAACCACCCTCTTCGACGATGATCTTCTCGACGGCAAAACCGTCTTTGCTATGTGCGAATGCGAGGTCAGTTACGGTTGTTTTGAGCATGAACTTCACACCGCGCTCTTCGAGCCATTTGTGAAGCGGACGGACCATCGAATCGTACTGGTTATATACAGTACGCATAATGCCGGTAAGCGTATTGAAACCGGAAACCATGTGTGTGAAGCGGACCAGATAGCGTTTGAACTCGACCGCACTATGCCAGGGCTGAAAAGCGAACGTAGTACACCACATGTGCCAGAAGTCTGACTCAAAGAACCCCGGGTCAAACTGGTCGGAGATCGTGGTCCGTCCAAGAAACTGCTCCGGTTCGATCGCCAGGCGCTCGAGGTTGAGAATGTCCTTCTCGCTCAAACCAAAATTCGGAGCGTCTACCCTGTGGCCATCCCGAAACAGCCGCGCTTTGGAGGCGGTCTTCATCGTCTCGTTCCAGTCAAATATCTCCTGCGTCACCGTCCTGGTTCCATCCAGAGTCGGGATCGATGAGAATAGGTCGTAGGTGCACAGATACTTGCTCTCAATCATGCGGCCGCCGCGCATCACATAGCCGTCAGTCGCGTTTCCAGCCGCGTCAAGACTGCCACCGATCCGGGAGGACTCCTCCAGGATCGTGATTGTGTGTCCTTGCACATCTCCGTCGCGAATGAGGAAAACTGCAGCGGCAAGAGAAGCGATGCCGCCGCCCACAAGATATGTTGCCGCGCTATTATCAGGTCGTTTCACAGAGATCAATTCGCACTTTCTCATTGCCCATTCAATCTTGAGGTGCTTGCGCCAAGGGCCTCTGCACGTGAGGGCTGCGGGCGCCAAATGCGATTGTCAATCGGCAATGCCGGGATGACTGTATCCAATTGAACAGATAGTGAAGCGTCCCGAATCGGAGAATCATGCTGAGCGCGCAGGAAAGGCTTCGTCATTCAGCGAAGACCTTCAACGATCGCCTATGGCGGCCAGAGAAAAGGCCATTAACCGCGCTCAGACTCCGCCCTCGCGGCAATCCGCGGTCCGCCTCATCGATTTGAAGAAACCGGGAGAAAGCAATGCCGACAACCAACTCAGTTGTCGCCGTATACGACTCTCACGAGCAGGCGGAACGCGCCGTTAAGGCGCTCCACTGGGCCGGGATCGATATGAAGAGCCTCTCGATCGCGGCCAGAGGCACACACTGATGAACATGTCGTCGGCTACTACAACGCCGGTGATCGGATGAAGTACTGGGGCAAGGTGGGAGCATTATGCACACATTTCCGCCAGCCTGATTCTCTTTTAGCAATTCCGGATCGGAATAGGACGAAATCAACATGATTCCAGGATTCAACGCAGAAAGCTCTCAGCCCTTCGCTGTGCGCAACAAGCAAGACGCTCAGCACAACATTCCGAACCCAAGACTTGCCGCCGACGGATTTAACATCTGGTGGCAGAAGACCTTTGCACAGCACACAGCTATGGCCGCGGAAGCGTCCACCCTGATGCCTCGCCGAGTTAGTTCGGCCGGGCAGGCGTGCAGCGGGCAAATCCATTGACAACGTTCGTGATGGAGCAGTGCTCAACATACGCACCACTCAGCGGGCTGGACACAGAGAATGGAATATTCCAGCCTTTTCAGAATTTATCCCCAAAAGAGCACAGGCCGGGAGAATCAGGATGCAGGCTGCCATATTCGATGGAAAAGCGGTAGCGCCGGGAAGGTATCTCAGCATCGAGGAGGTTCCGCGACCGCAGGCCACGCCAGGTCACGTACTATTGCGCGTGGTCGCTTGTGGGGTATGCCGGACAGATTTGCATATCGTCGAAGGAGACCTGTCTCCGCTTCGGCGGCGATTGATACCTGGCCACCAGATTGTCGGAGAAATCGTTGAAGGGGCTACTGACCAGCTACCGGTTGGACTGCGGGTCGGCGTTTCGTGGATGGGCGGCACGGACGGCACATGCTTTTACTGCAAGCATGGGATGGAGAATCTCTGTGATCAACCAACCTTCACCGGATATTCGGTAGATGGCGGCTACGCGGAGTACGCGCTGGCGCGGGCGGACTTTATCTATCCACTACCGGATGAACTCGACGCTACGCAGGTTGCCCCGCTGCTCTGCGCGGGGATCATCGGATTTCGGAGCCTGCGTGTCGCCGGTGTCCAGCCGGGCGAGAGGGTTGGACTGTTTGGTTTTGGAAGCTCCGCAACGCTTGCAATTCCCATCCTGCAACATTGGGGATGTGAGACGTATGTTGTGACGCGCGGAGAAGCGCATCGCGCAAGGGCGAATAGACTTGGTGCAACGTGGGTTGGGAACGAAGACGCAAAGCCACCCGTGGAGTTGGATCGTGCGATCACGTTTGCACCGGCGGGCAAGGTGGTGGTGGATGCGCTCTCCAGTCTGCGGAAAGGGGGCGTGGTTGCCATCAACGCAATCCATCTTGACCAGATGCCGGGGTTCGATTACGACAAACTGCTTTGGGGGGAACGGCAAATCCGGAGCGTCGCTAACATGACACGAGCGGACGCGCGGGACTTCCTGATGCTGGCGCGGGATCTAAAGATCCAGCCTCGGGTCACAGTTTTCGGTCTCCATGCAGCCAACGATGCTCTCTTGGCCGTCAAAGAGGAAACCGAGAATGGGTCTGCGGTGATTGTTCCGTAACTGGGTGGCTGTTTAGACCCAGAGCAAATCTGCTCAGTTTCCCAGTTTCTGTCAGCCCACAATCACCTTGGCCTCGCTGAAACGCTCTCATCGTGGCAATGACTTCGCTGGTTTTCATGGCCGGTGTTTATCCGTTTTGAAGAGAGGGAATCTGAATGGCATACGAAAGCGTAAATCCGTATAACGGGAATAGCGTCAGGACGTTTCCAGAGTTGACCAACGAGCAACTCGAAAAGAAGATTGCAACCGCTGCTGCCTGTTACGAGACCTGGAAGCAGACCCCCTTTTCCAAGCGTGCGCTAATCGTTTCCAGAGCCGGAGAGCTGATGCGGACAAATGTGGACAGGTTCGCCACGCTCGCCACTCTTGAGATGGGGAAACTGATCAATGAAGCGCGTGGAGAGGTGACCTTCAGCGCGAACATTCTTGCCTATTACGCCAAAAATGCGGAGCGCTTCCTTGCCCCTGTAAAGCTAGATCCAATGCACGGCGAAGCCCACATGGAGTCCGCCCCCATCGGCGTGATCTTCTGCATCGAACCATGGAATTTTCCCTTCTATCAGTTGGCCCGCGTTGCCGGCCCTCACCTGATGGCGGGCAATACCCTGGTGGTGAAACACGCTAGCTGTGTGCCGCAGTGCGGCATTGAGTTTGAAAAGCTCTGGATTGACGCAGGCGCTCCCGAGGGCCTGTTTACCAATCTCCTCATCTCGCATGAGCAATCCAATCGGATCATCGACGATCCGCGCATCAGAGGGGTGGCACTGACCGGCAGTTTGGCCGCTGGGCAAATCGTCTCGGCAAGGGCAGGAAAGAACCTCAAGGTGTCCTCAATGGAACTGGGCGGAAGCGACGCCTTCATCGTGCTCGAAGACGCCGATCTTGAGAAGACGATTCCATGGGCGGTTTGGGGTCGAATGTATAACGACGGTCAGACGTGTTGCGCAGCCAAGCGCTTCATCGTCGTCGATGAGATTGCCGATCAGTTCCTTGCAAGGTTCAAGACGGCGTTAGGCGCTCTGGAGCCAGGCGATCCGATGGACGAGAAGACCACGCACGGCCCGCTTTCAACAGAAGCCGCGTTGCTGCAACTGGTCAAGCAGGTCGAGCTCGCAGTCGCCAAAGGAGCAAAGGTTGTGCTCGGCGGCAAGCGCATGCAACGTGCAGGGTCCTTTATGGAAACGACCATCCTCACCGATGTCACGCCCCACAACCCCGCCTTTCGCGATGAGTTCTTTGGCCCTGTCGCCATGTTCTTCCGCGTAAAAGACGAGGCGGCTGCGATTGCGCTGGCGAACGACTCCGACTTCGGCCTGGGCGGTTCGGTATTTACCAAGGACATCGAGCGCGGAAAGCGCGTCGCCTCTCAAGTGAATACCGGCATGATGTTTATCAACAATATGGACTGGGCGGATGCTGAACTGCCGTTCGGCGGCATCAAGGACTCGGGCTATGGACGCGAGCTGGGCAATATGGGCATTCAGGCGTTTGTAAACAAGAAGCTGGTGCGTACACACGACATGGCTGCACCGATGGTTTAAAAACTTGTTGAGATAGGTACCGTTCTGCGACAGGGCGGGAGACGTGAGCTTAAGTCAATGTAATGAGTCATCAAGGAGCACCATGCCGGATGTTCATCGTTTTCCTTCCATCCCGACAAACATTCTTGTGCCTATCGACTTTAGCCCGTCTTCTCAATCGGCTTTGGACGCAGCCTGCGATCTAGCTGAACATTTTCAGGCCAGTCTTGTGCTGGTCAACGTCGTACGCTGCCTTTCATCTTTCGCTCTTACGTATGCCATTCCCGACGACGCTCTCCGGCGGAAGATGGGGGCGCACGCTGAGCGCCTTCTAGCCAAGTGCAGTCAGCCCTTACGGCGAGAGGCGTCACCTCAAGTTATAGCTTCGAATTCGGCAATGACGTTTCCGGAGCCATTATCGATGTTGCAGAACGTGAACATGGCGACATGGTCGCGATCTCCACTCAAGGCATCTCCGGTTGGCATCCGCTCGTCTTTGGCTCGATCGCCGAGAAGATCGTGAAGCTTGTGCAATGCCCACTCTTACGTCTCCACTCAGCCAATCCCGACACGCATTCAAAGAGCCCTTCAAACCGCTCAATAAAATGGCGGTAGCGAAATCAACGGTACAGGTGGCCAATGGTTAGTTCTACTAGCTTTACCGCACCGGCATCAAACAGGCAGGTCGTGCAACCGGCTCAGGATAGCGCCCCAACTGGCCTCACAAACGAAGAAGCACGCACCCGTCTTGCTAAAGACGGTCCCAACGCAATGCCGGACACGTCAGCTCATCCACTGCGCAATGCATTGGCTAAATTCTGGGCGCCGGTACCATGGCTGCTTGAAGCGTCCATTGTGCTTGAGACTGTCCTGCATAAGTATTACGAAGCTGGTGTCATAGCAGCTCTGCTCCTTTTCAACGCGGCCCTTGCCTACCTCCAGGAGAGTCGCGCTCAGGCCACACTTGCTGCTCTCAAATCCCGTCTGGCGCTCAACGCCGCGGTGCAGCGAGACGGCGAATGGAAGATAGTACCCGCGGCGGAATTGGTATGCGGCGACCTGATAAAGCTGTCGCTTGGCGGCGTGGTGGCGGCTGATGTGCACCTGACTGGTGGATCCGTTGAGCTCGACCAGTCGATGCTTACAGGCGAATCTCTTCCCATTGACGCAGGCGCCGGCACAGACACGTTTGCAGGGGCTCTGGTGCGGCGAGGCGAGGCCACTGCCATCGTAACGGCGACGGGGACGCGCACCAAATTCGGCCGCACGGCGGAACTCGTTCGGTCCGCACACGTAGTGAGCACACAGCAAAAGGCCGTTCTCAGGATTATCCGCAACCTGGCGGTCTTCAATTGCCTCATCATCGTTGCCATGGGGGCCTACGCGTATCACCATGCGATGCCCGCCAGCGAGATGATTCCGTTGTTGCTGACCTCAGTCCTTGCCATCATCCCAGTCGCATTACCGGCAACGTTCACACTGGCTGCCGCGATTGGAGCTCGTGCTCTGGCCAAGCTGGGGGTATTGCCAACTCGGCTTTCCGCCGTGGACGAAGCCGCATCGATCGATGTGTTGTGCTCAGACAAGACCGGAACTCTGACCCGCAATGAACTAACCGTAACAAGCGTTCGCCCACTGCCTGGATTCGACGAAGCGCACGTTCTGGGGATGGCGGCACTGGCGAGTTCCGAAGGGGGCCAGGACCCTGTCGATGCGGCCATTCGACTTGCCGCGTCGCAGAAGACAGCCACTGGCTTGCCAAAGCTGACCGTTTTTGTTCCCTTCGATCCGGTTAAGAAAACCTCGGAAGCCACCGCGACCGGTCCAGAGGGTAGATCCGAGCGAATCATCAAGGGCGCGTTCACTGCGGTTGTTGCCCTCACTGCGCCCTCTCCCGCCGCGTCCGCTATCGCCGATGAACTCGAGAAGCAAGGCTTTCGAGTTTTGGCAGTAGCTGCGGGACCGGCAACATCCAACCAGATCATTGGATTGATTGCCCTCAGCGATCCGCCGCGGACCGACTCTATCTCTCTTATCTCGGAGTTGAATGGTCTGGGCGTGCGAACAGTCATGGTGACAGGAGATGCTCCGGCCACAGCCGCAATCGTCGCGCGCGCGGTGGGATTGCAGGGAGCAGTTTGCCCGGCCGGCAAATTACCGGACGGCCTTCAACCGCAAGACTTCTCGGTCTTTGCAGGCGTGCTTCCAGAAGGAAAATTTGACCTCGTCAAAGCGTTCCAGAAGAGCGGACATACAGTTGGGATGTGTGGCGACGGCGCCAATGACGCGCCTGCGCTGCGCCAGGCACAGATTGGCATTGCGGTTTCGACCGCAACCGACGTAGCCAAATCGGCCGCCGGCGTTGTTCTAACCGAAGCTGGGCTGGGCGGCATTGTGGCAGCTGTAAAAGAAGGCAGAGTCACTTTCCAACGCATTCTCACCTACACGCTCAACTCGGTTCAGAAGAAGGTATTGCAGGCGCTCTTGCTGGCGGTTGGCCTGCTCATGACGGGACACGCGGTGCTGACTCCGATGCTGATGGTCATTGTGATGATCACCGGCGACTTTCTTGCCATGTCGCTGACCACTGACCGAGTGCGGCCATCAAAGATGCCTAACTCCTGGCAAATCGGAAGAATCACGAGCGCAGGGGTCCTACTGGGACTCTGCTTCCTTGCGTTCTCCACGGCAATCCTGGCAGTGGGCAAATTTCGGTTGCATCTCGGCATCGAGGCGCTTCAAACGCTGACCGTGGTCAGTATTGTGTTTGGGAGCCAGGCCACGACTTACGTCATCCGCGGACGCCAGCATCTCTGGGGTCTGCGCCCCAGCACTTTGCTCGTACTCTCTTCCATTGCCGACGTTCTAATCATTTCGCTGCTCGCAGCCTTTGGAATCGCGATGGCTCCGCTACCCATCGCAGTCATCGCAAGCGTGTTTGCTGCCGCAGCCACTTTTGGTGCGATTCTGGATCTGGTCAAGATCCCAGTCTTTCGCCGCCTCCGCATTTCCTGAACAAGGTGCATCAGGACTCTACCGGCATTCGGCAAACAGAGTTGAAGGGATAAGCTTGAAGATCGCATTTCTCCATACGCAGAACTTCTTCACATCTGAGCTTCTGCAGAGGTTTCGCACTACGCTGGCGCACCATGAAGTGGTTGAGTGGATCGGCGGCAAGGACGCGCCGGCCTTCGATTTCGATTTGCTTCTCGCCATGGGCAATGTCGGCTGCGAGCTGCTTGTCGTCCAGCCAAAGCTTCTGCTCATTCAGACGGCCAGCGACGGGTATGAGGAAGTCGACATCGATGCTGCCAGCGAACTCGGCATTTGGGTCTCGTATGCCCCGGCCGACCTCACCGGGAATGCCACTTCAGTTGCGGAGTTCGCGGTGTTACTTATGCTCGGCGCCGCAAGGCATCTTGGGCAAGCCCTGACATCCCTTCAAGGCGGCCCCGCCAGGCCGCCCACGCTCAGTCTCTCATTGAGCGGAAAGACGGTCTGCATCGTTGGCCTGGGGACCATCGGACAACAGATCGCAGAGCGTTTGCGTCCTTTTGGCCTGAAGATGATAGCAACCGATGAGCACCCGGAGAATGCGCCTGCCGATGTTATTGCTTATCCTGCCGATCAACTGAAGACCGCAGTCGCCCATGCCGATTTTGTCGTCGTTTGCGTTCGGGCTAGTGAGGAAAACGAGAACCTGATCAGTCCGGCTGTGCTTGCTTCGATGAAGCGCGGGGCCATTCTGGTCAACATCGCGCGCGGCATGCTTATCGACGAGGCACACCTTGTTGAAGCGGTTACACACGGGCAGATATCGGCAGCTGGGCTCGACGTTTTGAAGAATGAACCGCCTGATCACAAGGATCCATTGCTTCACCTGCCTCAGGTGCTGGTCACTCCCCACATTGCAGGGCTAACAGATCTCATGCTGGACGGTACAGTGCACTACATAAGTCACGTCATCGAGGAATTCGCCGCGGGCAAGAAACCCAAATCCATCCTGAATTCGCCCGTGAAGCCTCGGCGCCAGCTGGAAGAATGAACATTTCGCTTCACCATTGTGAAGCACCAGCCTTCACTCAGGCGGGAACAACCGAGGCGCCACGAATGTGCTTTTTCGCGATCTCTTCGATCTCCGCTTCGGTCAGGGAGGAAAGATCAGCCGTCTCGGTCGCGATTATTCGCTGAACCGTTTCAGGATGATGGGCCTTCAAATACTCACTCAGGCAATTGACCGCGCTGCTCTTACCCGCTGCATGGCCGATGAGGATGATCGCTTCGGCATGGACGAGATCCGTGGCTATCTCCTCGTAGTAGGAGTCCTCCTCGGGAACATGATCCCCATTATCGGGGTCTGCTCACGAAACGGAAAAAACGTGCGTTAAGCCTGAGCGGAAGCCGGAACCCACCTGTAAAGCGTCGGGATGGAGACGTCGAGATTCAGGGCTACGTCGCGGGGCGGCACACCGTTGGCCAGCAATCGCCTTGCAGATTCGATCTTGCTGTCGGTCATGCGCCGCTTGCGCCCCCCTTTGCGGCCCAGCTTGCGAGCGATTTTGTCAAGGACCCTATTTTTTAGCGCCTCGACAATTTCGCGCACGCGGGCACCGTTAGGGCTTTGACGAACGACATCAAGCACCGAGCGTAGTTCTTCGTCTCGTAGGCGTTTTGGCACAGTTTTTGTCCTTTTGGTTGCGCAATTAGGTCTTTGCGCAATTAAGACATCGAATCGCGCAATTATCAAGAGAATTGCGCAACATAAAATTGTGCGCAATTCGATTAATGTTGCGCATTGCAATGCTATGTTGCGCATTTCGTAACTCCTCCGTCAACAAGCTGCCCGCCACTTCACAGCGCAGAACGTGCGGCTCATGCGTATTCCGGTCGATGTGGGCAGCCAAGGGCGCTAAGCAGCCATCGCTCTTACCTCAGATCAGACGTGCGCAACGGAAAATTGCGCCGGCCAATACCGGCGCAGTTCCGCGGGTGAAAGTTGCAGGTTCACTATGTCAGCGGAGTTCTCCCGCGCCAACGCGGTGAAGGCACGCTGCATTTCTTCTTCGCCCACGTGTAGCTCCTGGAGGAACTCATCCAGCGCGGCTCGGTCGGCCAGCCGGCGCGGTTCAAGCGCACCTCCCCGGCTGGCATATGGCGCGAACATCACTTGGCAGGGTCCAGTCGCGCTGCTGCCGGCGGCTGCGATCATCAATACCCCCTCGACGGGTCTGGGGACCATGCCGAGTATCTTTAGAATGGCTAGCACCGAGGAAAGACGGATATCCTGCTCAGCCTCAAATCTGACCACCGTGGGCAGGCTTACGCTTGCAGCGGCAGCCAGTCTGCGTTGCGTCAGGTTCATCTCATGGCGCCGACGCTTTGCAGATGCTACGATTTCCGGCCAGTCGAGCTGGTTATCTGTTTGAAGGTTCCGTTCCATCGTTTCCTCATGTAGTCCGCGAGTTGGTTCTTGAGCGTTCGCGAGCCGTACGTAGCCTCTCGAACGGCATCCTGGGCAGTCTCAATCCGTCTGCCCAGATCTTGCGTCGCCTCACGCAGAGCCGCGTTCCTCATTCCAAAGGTATTGGCCAGCGCAGTCAGATGCGGTTGCCCGATACCTGCCAAACTGGTTGGATTGGTCCCCGGTCCCAGCTGCAATGCCATTCCGGTTCGGCCGTACTCGGGATACAGTGCGGCAGCCAACACATCGTAAAAGGGGGCCAGGCGCAGCTCCTCCCCAAAATAGAGCAAGCCGAAATTCTTCAGGTGCGCGTCGTTGTTGCCCAGTAGAATTGAGACGAGAATCCGCCGAAAGAGCCGGTCGACATCGAGTAAGGAGCAGCGGGGATTCCGGCGCAGCACAGCGGCCATATCGGCGTACTTCCCTGTGTACTTGTCTTCACTGAGATGCCCCAGGATCTGGTTAAATTCCTCGAAGTGCCGCTTTAAGATTGCCCCTCCTTCATTCGGACGATCGAAACGGCGGATTAACAGGCACTCCTCTGCGATGCCCTTGACCGCCGCAATCTGCATCTCGGCGACTTCGTCATCTGCCAGCAGAATGCGCGCGGCCAAAGTCGATAGCTGTTCCAGTTGGATGATCTCCCGAAGGTTGCCGCTTGGCAGCTTGGCAATATGTGTGCTCAGCTCGCCTGCTTGTGCCGGTCGGAACCCGGATTCGGTTTGAACCGCAAGCAACTTGGCTTGAACTCCGGAGATAGAAGCACGGCTTGTGATCGAAGCAATATCCTCGGCGGACTCAGGCATCTCACCCGCCGCGAGCCGGGGCTTGGGATCGCGCACTGTGACCGCCCCAATGCAATCTCCGCCAAACGCCAGCAGCCGCGCGAAACGGTCTTCAACCGGAACACCCAGCCAGCGACCCTGGACCGCTGCTTGCCGCCCCTCGGCCAGCAGATTATCGAAAAACGGATGTAGTCTGCCTGGATATACGTGGGCCTCGGTCTGCGGCGGCAGCGAGATCGCAATGGCCTCAGGCTTTCGCAGAAACTCGCCGTCGTAGGCAAACGAGCAGCGGTCTCCCGGCTCCTGCCGGAGCAGACCGGCGAATCGATCATGATAGTAGACGTGCCCGTAAAGGAACTCAGCCATGATTCATCTTTCTTGATCCAAAAGGTCTCAAGAATCGAGAGTCACCTTTCATTGATCTATTCTACCTCTAATCCCAGCACAGATCAATTTAACTTGATCTCTTTATGAACCTAAGCCGTAATCAATTAAAATTGATCATAAATAACCTGCGCTTCAGGTCTGATAAGGAATAATTGATCACGCCAGCTCTGACTATGCCCCGCTGACTCTTAAACTTTATGTTTGCGAACAAGCCCTTTAGCACATTCACGGCAACAGTTTGAGCTCGGAACTTCCGCCGCCCTGCTTGAAGACAATCAGGTCCACCGCACACGAATCTCCCTTTTGTAAATCCAATAACCTGAGCCACTTGCAAAACTCTCAAGGATCGCTGTTGATTCTGGCATGAGGAGGGATTTTGGTCGTTCTACGTTAGCTGGGGATGCGCCGCAACTCCGTTTGGTCGATATTTGAATACGGCCGACATGAGGATTCCGATTTTCGGATACGCCGCGACTATGAATCCGGTCTTGATCCAGGCTTTAACTTTCCTCAGAGCCTCTACGTGATGAGTCTCAGGATCTGATCGGCGCCCAGCGCGAGGATGCCGAACATCGGATGGCACATCACCTTGGCGTTGCCTCGCATGTCGTACTCCCGCAACATAGTTGGCAACCGCAGTGCCTTCAGGTGATGCTCCAGCAACAACTGCGGGGTATCCGGAGTGGGCATGTCCGGCTGGTTATTCATAGCGCTGCCTCCGCATCCGGGTGCCGGGTGCGGCGTGGCTGCAGGCAGGCAAGGCAGCAGCACCATGTAATCGGCGGCCTGCGTGGTCCGCACCCGGCCACGCAGCTACAACGACGAACGGCTGATCGTCTTTTGCGCGATCTGAAGAAGCACTTGCGCGGGCAGGAGGCGATTCTGATCTGGGATGGATTGCCTGTGCACAAGAGTCGGAAGATGAAGCAGTATCTGGAGAGCCAGCGTAGTTGGCTGCAGGTAGAGGCGCTGCCGGGTTATTCTCCCGACCTGAATCCGGTAGAGGACTTATGGGGCAACATCAAAGGTCAGGAATTGGCCAACCGCTGTGTTGCCGGACTTGGCGAGGCCGAGGACAGCGTGCGCAGCGGCATGGCGCGAGTGCGCCAATCCATGCTGCCGCTTTCTTTCCTGCACCACGCGGGGCTCTTTTTTTTGATCCATCGTGCCACTCTATTATGCGAGACTCAGTAAGTTCGATTTTGACCATCCTTTGGGAGGCTTGCGGCTTGATGATCCCAATTGTGAAGAGCCCAACGGTTCGGTAGCATCTGTCGAAAATAACAGTACAAGCCGACAGGCAAATGTCTCAGAGTCCATGCTCTTGCTTCCATCGAGGAAAACAATGACCCCTGTCCCGCTTGAAGCGGTGAGGTCGGAAACTCGGCCCCGGGCCGCCGTTGTCGTCGCTCACCCGGACGACGAGA